>Ga0207647_10003346_pt1 | contig 12025 bp, 10 predicted proteins | sample KBSCornC2_FD_184295 | JGI IMG/M metagenome (GOLD analysis project Ga0207647, IMG submission 184295) | Corn rhizosphere microbial communities from Kellogg Biological Station, Michigan, USA - C2 (SPAdes) (version 2) | ecosystem: Host-associated > Plants > Roots > Rhizosphere ...
TTCGCCTTTGGGGTGTCCAGGTTTACTTGACCACTACAGTGCCGCCCCGCACAGGGGCAACGCCAATAGACCACTAACAAATCAAGCAAAGGCCAACAAAGCAAGCCCACCTACAAAACCCGAGCAATAATCGACAAAACAACAGACAAAACAAGCGTCGACATAAACGGAAACGGATACTCCCGCCCAAAGATCCGCAATGTGACATCACCGGGCATCCGCCCAATGCCGATTTTCCTGAGCCACGGCCAGCAGGCCGACAACACCGCGACGGCAATGAAGGTGGTCAACAGCCAGCGGATCATCGAGAATCCCTAACGCAAAAAATCAGAGGGTATGAATCACAGCGTATGCGAACGGTCGCCACTGGAAAAGGCCCGCAGCGTGTCATCCAGTCCGCGCGAAAACGCGATCACCTTGAACAGTTCGCCCATCTCGGCCTCGGATAACAGCTTCTGCACCGCATTCGCCGCAGGCAAAAACCTCGCCGTATCCGCAGGATCGATCTCCGATAACGCCTCGGTGATCCCCGCATTCAGCAAGAACCGCGCTTGCGACGTAAAGCCGAGCAGATCCGCGCCCGCCTCGATACCGGCTTCGGCGATGCCGGTAAATTCCACGTGCGCGGTCATGTCCTGCAAGCCCGGATAAACGAACGGATCGCCATGCGCGCGGTGCCGGTAATGACACATCAGCGTGCCCTGCGCGCGCTGCGCATGGTAGTACTCGTGACGCGGAAAACCATAGTCGATAAAGAAGGCCGCGCCACGCGCGAGCATCGTGCAAATGGTTCGCGTGAAGGCGCGGGCGGCGTCGTGCGTCTCGGTCACGTAATCGTCGCCGGCCGTTTCGATGTCCGACAGCAGCGCAATGTCCGCAGCCGCCGACACCGGACGATCGTCGAACGCCAACGTCTGATCGCGCCACACGACGCCGCGCTCGGACCAGGCGCCGCCGCCAGATGCGAAGAGTCGCACGGGCATCGCATCCAGCACCTCGTTGCCGATCACCACGCCTTCGAATCGCTCCGGCAACGCATCGAGCCAGCGAACCTTCGCGGCCAGCGCCGGTGCGGCGGCCTCGATCGTCTCGCGTTGGCGCTCGCGCAATTCACCCGATAAATCCACGATCGAATAGCGCTCGAATGGCGTGCCCAGCGCGTCCAACGCGTTGAGCAAGCCGGCAGCCAGTTTGCCGGTGCCGGCGCCGAATTCCATCACCTCGCGCGTGCCGCTTGCCTGCAAGGCTTCGGCGAGCGGGCGCGCCAGCGTCGCGGCGAAGAGCGGCGACAGTTCGGGCGCGGTGACGAAGTCGCTGCCGTCGTCACCGCGCAGCCCGAATTTGCGGGCGCCGCCGCTGTAATAGCCGAGCCCGGGCGCATACAGCGCGAGTTCCATGTAGCGGTCGAACGGCAGCCAGCCGCCAGCGGCTTCGAGCTCCGCGCGGATTCGCGCGAGCAGCGCTTCCGACTGCGCCAGCGCGCTCGGGCCGGGAGCAGGTAAACTATCGGGTTGGTGAGCTTTCGGATTCATCCCCGCATTGTAAATGACCGCCCCTCTGGATACCGCCGCCCCCCGCGCGCCTGAAACGCCGCGCGTCGTGCTGATTACCGGCGCGGCCCGCCGCATCGGCCGGGCGCTCGCGCTCGGCTTCGCAGCGCGTGGCTGGGACGTGGCGGTCCACTACGGCGCCTCGCAAAAGGACGCGCGGGAACTGGTCGCGGAAATCGTGGCGACGGGCCGTCGGGCGGTCGCCTTGCATGCGGAATTGGGCGACCAAGCGCAGGTCGAGCGGCTGTTGCCGGACTGTATCGCCGCGCTGGGCCGGCCGGCATGCATTATCAACAACGCGTCGCGCTTCGAGGAAGACACGGCGCAGAACGTCGGTTACGAACTGCTGCTCAGGCTCACCGCAATGAATCTCGGCGCGCCGCTGGTGCTCGCGCGCATGCTGTTCGAGGCGACGCCGGAGGCTGCGCGCACCGACGAAAGCCAGCGCGGCGTGGTGATCAACGTGCTGGATCAGAAGCTGTACAACATGAATCCGGATTACCTGTCGTACACGCTCTCGAAGGCGGCGTTGCAGACAGCCACGGTGGCCCTGGCGCAGGCGTTGGCGCCGAAAGTGCGGGTGGTCGGGCTCGCGCCCGGCCTCACGATGCAAGCCGCCGATCAAACGCCGGAGGGTTTTGAAGCCGCCCACCGGGTCACGCCCTTGGGCCGTGCGTCGCGGCCGGAGGATATCGTCGCCGCCGCGTTGTATCTCGCGGACGCAGCGGGCGTCACCGGAACGACGCTGGTGGTCGACGGCGGGCAGCATCTCGTGCCGCTGCCGCGCGACGTAATGTTTTTGACGGGCGCCTGAAGCGCGCGGCCCGCCTCGATCGTGGCGGCCGCCGCGCCGTGAAGCGCCCCCTTGCGTGCTCCGCACGCTTTTTTCGACTGGAACGAACATGTTTGCCGCTCTTTCGCATCCCCGGCTCGCCGATTGCCGCCGGCTCTTTCTGCGCAATTACGAAGTGCACATCAACATCGGCGTGCACGACTTCGAAAAGCGCGGCGAACAGCGCGTCGTGATCAACGTCGAATTGTTCGTGCCGCTCGCGCTGTCCACGCCGGTGCAGGACAAGCTGCACGAAGTCGTCGACTACGATTTCATGCGCTCCACCATCGCGCGGCGCGTCGAGCAAGGTCATATCCATCTGCAGGAAACGCTCTGCGACGATCTCGTCAAGACCATGCTCGCGCATCCGCAGGTGCGCGCGGCGTGCGTGTCGACCGAAAAGCCCGACGTTTATCCCGACTGCGACGCGGTGGGTGTCGAAGTCTTTCGCATCAAAGAGGATTGAGCCATGAATGCTCCGGAAATCCTGAACGGCGCCGCGTCCGCCGAAGTTGCCGAGGCCACCGAGTCCACGCAAGCCGCCGCGCTCGGCGCAAAGGCGGCGAAGCCCAAGTCGCCGCTCACGCGCCGCGAGCAGAAAGAAGCGTACGAGAACAACAAGCTGTTCAAGCGTCTCGCGCGCCAGGTCGGCGAGGCGATCGGCGACTTCAACATGATCGAGGACGGCGACAAGGTGATGGTCTGCCTGTCCGGCGGCAAGGATAGCTATGCGATGCTGGAGATCCTGATGCGGCTGCGCGAGCGCGCGCCGATCAACTTCGACATCGTCGCGGTGAACCTCGACCAGAAGCAGCCGGGCTTTCCGGAGCATGTGCTGCCGGAATACCTGAAGCAGCTCGACATTCCGTTTCACATCGAGAACCAGGACACCTACAGCATCGTCAAGCGGCTGGTGCCGGAGGGCAAGACCACCTGCTCGCTGTGTTCGCGCTTGCGCCGCGGCATTCTGTACCGCGTCGCGGGCGAACTCGGCGCGACCAAGATCGCGCTCGGCCATCATCGTGACGACATCCTGCAAACGCTGCTGCTGAACATGTTCTACGGCGGCAAGCTGAAAGGCATGCCGCCCAAGCTGCAATCGGACGACGGCAAGAACATCGTGATCCGGCCGCTGGCCTACGTGAAGGAAACCGATCTGGAGAAGTACGCGGAGCTGCGCGAATTTCCGATCATTCCGTGCAATCTGTGCGGCAGCCAGCCGAACCTGAAGCGCGCGGAAATGAAGGCGCTGATCCGCGATTGGGAAAAGCGCTTTCCAGGCCGCATCGAGAACATGTTCAACGCGTTGTCGAACATCGTGCCGTCGCATCTGATGGATCACAAGCTGTTCCCGTTCGCCGGGCTGCGCGCAACCGGCGAGGCCGATCCGCAAGGCGACATCGCTTTCGACGAAGAGCCGTGCTCGACCGATACCGGCGAGGGCCCGGCACTCCGCGCATCGAAATCGATCTCGATCGTCCAGTTTGACGATCTTTAACGGAAACGCCCGCGCGCCGGGCGTTTGGCGCGCAGTCGAGCATGTCGTAAGGCCGCGTTGGCGGCCTTTGTCGTCAAGGGCTGCGTGATAGAATCGTCGGCTCCAAACTCGTCTATTCGCCGACGCCATGAACATCGTGATTTTGGCGGCAGGCACCGGCAAGCGCATGCGGTCCGCGCTTCCCAAGGTGCTCCATCCCCTGGCCGGCCGGCCGCTCCTCGCTCATGTCATCGACACCGCCCGCGCGTTGAAGCCCACGCGTCTCGTCGTGGTGATCGGCCACGGCGCCGAAGCCGTGCGCGAAGCGGTCGCGGCGCCGGACGTCCAGTTCGCCGTACAGGAGCAGCAACTCGGCACAGGCCACGCGGTGCAGCAGGCGTTGCCGCTGCTCGATGCGTCCGCGCCCACGCTGGTGCTATACGGCGACGTGCCGCTCACGCGCGCCAGCACCTTGCAGGCGCTCACCGAGCGCGCGGGGCAGGGCGGCTATGGTGTGCTCACTGTCACGCTCGAAGACCCCAGCGGCTACGGCCGCATCGTGCGCGATCATCACGGCAAGGTGTCGCGCATCGTCGAGCAGAAAGACGCCACGCCCGAACAGCTGAAGATCGCCGAGATCAACACCGGCATCATCGTCGCACCCACCGAGCGGCTCGGTGATTGGCTCGCGGCGTTGAAGAACGACAATGCGCAAGGCGAGTTCTATCTCACCGACGCGGTCGAGATGGCGATCGAAGCCGGACTCGAAATCGTCACCACGCAGCCGGACCAGGAGTGGGAAACGCTCGGCGTGAACAGCAAGCAGCAGCTTGCCGAACTCGAACGGATTCATCAGCACAACGTGGCCGATGCGTTGCTGGTTGCGGGCGTGACGCTCGCCGATCCGGCGCGCCTCGACGTGCGCGGCACGCTCGAATGCGGCCGCGACGTTTCGATCGACGTGAACTGCGTGTTCGAAGGCCGCGTGACGCTGGCCGACAACGTCACCATCGGGCCCAACTGCGTGATCCGCAATGCGAACATCGGCGCGGGTACGCGCGTCGATGCGTTCACGCATATCGAAGGCGCCGAAGTCGGCGCGAACGTCGTACTGGGACCGTATGCTCGCCTGCGTCCGGGCGCATCGTTGCACGACGAGTCGCACGTCGGTAATTTCGTCGAGGTGAAGAACGCGGTGCTCGGTCACGGCTCGAAGGCGAATCACCTCACCTATATCGGCGACGCGGACATCGGCGCGCGCGTGAATATCGGCGCGGGCACCATCACGTGCAACTACGACGGCGCGAACAAATTCCGCACCATCATTGAAGACGACGTGTTCGTCGGTTCCGACACGCAACTGGTCGCGCCGGTGCGCATCAAGCGCGGCGTGACGATCGCGGCGGGCACCACGGTCTGGAAAGATGTCGAGGCAGACACGCTGGTGCTGAACGACAAGACGCAAACGAGCAAGACGGGCTACGTACGCCCGACCAAAAAGAAGAGCTGATGGGCACGACGCGCGCGCGAGGCGCGCTCCCTGAAACACGGCACTGAAAAAGGAATAAGCCATGTGTGGCATTGTCGGCGCGGTTGCGCAACGTAACATCGTTTCGGTCCTGATCGAAGGACTGCGTCGCCTCGAATATCGCGGCTACGATTCCTGCGGCGTCGCCGTGCTCGGCGGCGAGGGGCCGCGCCGCGCGCGCAGCGTCGCGCGCGTGGCCGATCTCGACGACCAGGTGCGCGAAACCCGTCTCGAAGGCATCACGGGCATCGCGCATACGCGCTGGGCCACGCACGGCGCGCCGGTCACGGACAACGCGCATCCGATCTTCTCGAAAGACGCACTCGCGTTGGTACACAACGGCATCATCGAGAACTACGAGTCGCTGCGCGAAACGTTGCGCGGCAAGGGTTACACGTTCGTCTCGCAGACCGACACCGAGGTTATCGCGCATCTGGTTCACAGCCTGTATCGCGGCGACCTGTTCGCCGCGGTGCGCGAAGCCGTCACGCAATTGCACGGCGCGTATGCGATCGCGGTGCTGCATAAGGACCAGCCGCATACGGTGGTCGGCGCGCGGCAAGGCTCGCCGCTGGTGGTGGGCCTCGGCAACGGCGAAAACTTTCTGGCGTCCGACGCGCTGGCGCTTGCCGGCAGCACTGAACGCTTCATCTTCCTCGAGGAAGGCGACGTTTGCGAACTGTCGCTCGACGGCGTGCGTATCGCCGATCGCGACGGCCATGAAGCGCAGCGCGAGGTGCGTCAGGTGGCGGCATATGGCGGCGCGGTCGAACTCGGCCCGTATCGTCACTTCATGCAGAAGGAAATTTTCGAGCAGCCGCGAGCGATCACCGACACGATTCCGCAGACGGATTCATTCGATACGGCGCTGTTCGGCGAGGGCGCCGACAAGGTGTTCGCCGAGATCGACAGCCTGCTGATCCTCGCCTGCGGCACGAGCTATTACTCGGGGCTGACGGCGAAGTACTGGCTGGAATCGGTCGCAAAGATCCCGACACAGGTGGAAATTGCCAGCGAGTATCGCTATCGCGAGTCGGTGCCGAATCCGAAGTCACTGGTGGTGGTGATCTCGCAGTCGGGCGAAACGGCGGATACGCTGGCGGCGCTCAAGCATGCGCAGTCGCTGGGACATAAGCACACGCTCGCGATCTGCAACGTCGCGACTAGCGCGATGGTGCGTCAGACCGAACTCGCGTTCCTGACCCACGCGGGGCGCGAAATTGGTGTGGCGTCGACGAAGGCATTCACGACGCAACTGGTCGCGCTGTTCGTGCTGGCCGTGACGCTCGCCAAGCTGCGCGGGCAGGTGAGCCGGGAGCAGGAAGCGGAATACCTGAAGCAGTTGCGCCACTTGCCGGCGGCGTTGAATAGCGTGCTGGCGCTCGAGCCGCAGATCATCGCGTGGTCGGAAGAGTTTTCGCGCAAGGAGCATGCGTTGTTCCTCGGGCGCGGCTTGCACTATCCGATCGCGCTCGAAGGTGCGTTGAAGCTCAAGGAGATTTCCTATATCCACGCCGAGGCTTATCCGGCTGGCGAGTTGAAGCACGGGCCGCTCGCGCTCGTCACTGAAGCGATGCCGGTGGTGACGGTCGCGCCGAACGACGCGCTGCTGGAAAAACTGAAGTCGAATATTCAGGAAGTGCGCGCGCGCGGCGGTCAGCTTTTTGTATTTGCCGATGCCGATACGAAGATCGTCAACGATGAGGGGCTGCACGTGATCCGCATGCCGGAGCACTATGGCCTGCTGTCGCCGATTCTGCACGTGGTGCCGCTGCAGTTGCTGGCGTATCACACGGCGTGCGCGCGGGGCACGGACGTGGATAAACCGCGGAACCTGGCGAAGTCGGTTACGGTTGAGTGACGGGCGAAGGCGCGTGGGCCGGCCCATTGGGCAGTACCATTAGCCGCTCCACCGCGGCTGCCGGGTACTCGTCCGGCCACTCCTTTGTCGGCGATTTCACCGCTTCCCGCATCCGCGACAGTTAGTCTCCAAATGGGTTGTCAGCGTCCTTGACCTCGGTACTGAGGTTGTATTCCGCACGCACGGCCTTGAGCACGTCCTCGATGTCGCGGTCGAAGCCGACTGCGTTGCCGAAATGGGTCATGTTCCAGTTACATCCCGTTTTGTCAGGCTCCTGCAACTGCGGTCGCGGCACGCGAATCTTTACACCGTCCTCGACGATTGCCTGCAGTCGATGGATTCGCCGGTCAACCTCCTGCTGAAGCCTGGAGGCGTTGAGCGTCTTACGTATCATCCGGGTCTCCTTGCTGTCGGTGTTGCAAAAGACCGGGGCGCCGAGATAGGCCAGTGGGCGCCCCCTCAAACGACGAGCCAGCAATCCCGTCGAGCACCACGCCGCTGCGGTCCGTCTTGTCGTCCTTCAGGATAAATCTGCGGCTCACGCTGGTCACTTCATTTCCTCAATCGGGCTGTTGGCGATGTATAAGAGCTTCACGCTCGCCTGACGAGACGCCATGTAACCCAGTGAACACGGCGCTCACCCGAACCGGGCGCGCTGGCGAGAACATCCGGCATGACCTTGCCCTTCGATGCCTCGATGCGGTGATTCTCGAAGTCTTTCGCTTCCCAAGTACCCGTTGCCGGGCAAACGTCGCCTGTTCGAACTTCAATTTCTCCTGCGGGTTCTTCCTGGACGCTAGCCTCTGAATCTATCTTGCGTTCGAGGAAATATTCGGATTCGTCTGGGAGGACGTCGTCCTTGTATCGGACATCTTCCCATAGAAGGCGCCAATAGGTTCCAACACGTTCCGCTCGCGCCTGTGCCTCGCTCCACTCATCGATATAGGGCGCCTTCCCTTCGGCGACCAGATAATTGAAGCAGCCATTGTTCTCTGTTTTCTTGACGCCCAAGGGTACGATGCCGAACGCCTTCTCGCGCTCCACCCTGACTGGTTCCCATATGCCATCCTTCGGCACGCGCTGCCCGGAGCGAACAATGAGGTCGGTGCCGGTCGGCACATCGGGAAGCTCGGCGGGGAAGACGGGATAAGGCAGCTCATAGAACAAGAACTTATAGGCGTCTGGATTTAAGAGACTCCCAGCGCTCGGGCAACGGGCAGTCATATGCGGCGCATCAGGCACTTCCGTAGGCGCATACTCGCCTAGAAATTCGCTCGCGCGCATTAACTTGTGAAGCGCTTCCACGAGCGGCGGGTAGGGCGCCAGTTGCATACCTCGCTCCCAATAGTCTGAGTCCGTATAGAAGTACCGAGATATCGTGCCGGCCTTGTCGAGCGCGAGCGCAAAAGGTTCTCTCGCACGCCACACAAATCGATGACCCTTCGCGAGCTCCGGCAAACCTCGGTTATAAAGGCTCAGCACCTCATAAATCCCGGGCAGTGTATCGGGGTCCATCTGCTCTGGCTGGCTCTTCGACCAGTTCTTCACTGCAGCTTCATACGAGTGCGTGAACAACTCCCAAGCATCACGCTTGCGCTTCCACAGCGAATAGCTGCTGAGCCGCTTTAGCAACCAGAAGACGCGACGCCGCACGTCGTCGTCCTGCATGTCATACATGCTTCACGCTCTCTCGACCAGCCGCCACGTCACCCAATGCATTTTCTTTTCGCCCAGGTTATCTGCAACCATCAGGTCCGGCATCACCGCGCCTGCAGCTACTTGAATAGGCGAATCGTCATATTTTTCTGCACGCCACACCCCAGAAACGGGACAGATGTCACCAGTCTTAACGTCTGGAACGTCAGCAGGCTCGGCGGGCGCATCTTCGTGCTTCGCAACGAGGAAATATTGTGACTCGTCCGGTATCACCCCATCCTTATATCTCGTGTCTTCCCACAATAGACGCCAGTGAGTACTTGTGACCGCAGACTGCAAGGTGCGCGGGTCCGGCCGCCCTTTGATATTCGGCGCGTGAGTCCCTTTGACAAAATAGTTAAAGCACCCATTGTTTTCTTCCGTCTTCTCGCCGACCGATAGCGGTCCTAGCACCTTACCGCGACTAATCTTTACTGGCTCCCAAATGCCGTCGGCAGTAACCTCGTCGCCGGACTCGATTACCGGACCTTGGGGTGGAGGGATTTCCTGAAGTGAGGGGGGAAAAACAGGGTAATCCAATTCGTAGAACTGGTACTTGTAGCGGTCCTGGTCCAGAAGTAATGTCGCCGACCGCAACTGGGCAAAATTGTCGTTTGAGGCCGCAACCTCGAACGGCGCGTGCTCCATCTGGAACTCGGATGCACGCATCAATCGGGCAAGTCTATCCACCTTGGGCGGATATGGAGCCAGTTGAGCGCCTCGCTCCCAATACGACGGGTGGGGAAGGAAATACTGGCAGAGATGACAGTAGCGACCGACCGCGAGTTCCAATGGTTGACGATCTTTCCAAATGAAACGATATCCACGCGCTAGCTGTTCCAAACCCTTGTCATATAGACCCAGAATCTCGTAGATGGTCGACAGGTTATCAGCCGGCATGTACTCCGGGTCACTCTCTGCCCACGTTCTGACGGCGACTTCGTACTCGTTCGCAAAGGTGGCAAACGCGTCGCGCTTCCTTTTCCAGAGCGCATAGCTTGTCAGCCTCTTAAGCAACCAGAAAACTTGACGGCGAGTCAAGTCAACCTGCATGTCGTATTGCTTCATCGTATATGTCACCGTTGCGTCTCTAGATCGGCGCCAGTTCTCACTGTAGCCGTCTTCACACTGTTCGTCTGCGTAACCTTGCTCTGAGCTTCATCGGTCGAGCGGCGAGCCGTCTCCTACGACAACGCCCTCCGTTCCGCAATCCCGTCGAGCACCACGCCGTTGCGGTCCGTCTTATCGTCGTTCAGGATAAATCTGCGGCTTACGCTGGTCACTTCATTTTCTCAATTGAACTGTCGGCAATGTATAAGAGCTTCACGCTCGCCTGACGAGACGCCATGTAACCCAGTGAACACGGCGCTCACCCGAACCGGGCGCGCTGGCGAGAACGTCCGGCATGACCTTGCCCTTCGATGCCTCAATGCGGTGATTCTCGAAGTCTTTCGCTTCCCAGGTACCCGTTACCGGGCAAACGTCGCCTGTTCGGACTTCAAGGTCATCTATAGCAGCTTCGCGTGGGGCGTCTTGAATAGTTTGCTTGCTCTCAAGAAAGTATTCGGATTCGTCGGGGCTTGTGCCGTTCTTGTATCGAGTGTCCTCCCAGAGAAGACGCCAGTGCGTACCGGTGCGCTCGGCTTTTGAGGCCGCTTCGTTCCAGCCACCAATGATATTGGGTGCCTTTGTGTCCACCACCAGGTAATTGAAGCAGCCGTTATTTTCTATGCTCTTCACGCCTACCGGGACGATACCGAGAACCTTCTCTCGTTCTATTTTGACGGGCTCCCATATTCCATCGACAGGAACGCGCTGGCCCGAACTGATGATAATGTCTGCCCCCGCCGGGACGGCTGGAAGCACATCCGGAAAGACAGGATACGGAAGCTCATAAAACTGGTACTTATATGCTTCCGGGTTGAGCAGACTTCCCGGGCTGCTGTGACGAGCTGTTGCGTGAGGAACAAACGGTACTTCGATGGGTGCATAGTCACCCTCATACTTACCTGCAAGAAGCAACCGTTGGAGTGCTTCAACCTTGTCTGGATAAGGTGCTAACTGGGCGCCCCTCTCCCAGTAGTCGGGATGAGGGTAGAGGAAGCTCATAATAGTGCCGGAATTATCCATCGCCACCTGCAGCGGCTCGCCGGAGCGCCACACGAAGCGATGGCCTTTTCGGAGCTCATCAAGCCCTCTGTTATATAGACTCAGCGTCTCGAAAATTCGAGGTAGCTTATCTGCGTCCATTTGCTCGGGTTGACTTTTCGGCCAGCGCTTCACTGCACCTTCGTATGAACGTGCGAACACCTCCCATGCGTCGCGTTTGCGCTTCCATAGCCCGTAGCTACTGAGGCGCTTTAGCAACCATAAGACGCGACGCCGCACGTCATCGTCCTGCATGTCGTGCATGCTTCAGGTTCTCTTGACAAGCCGCCAAGTGACCCAATGCGCTTTTTTTTCGCCAAGGTTATCTGCAACCAACAGGTCCGGCATCACCGCGCCTGCAGCTACGTGAATAGACGAATCGCCGTATTTTTCCGCATGCCACACCCCAGAAACAGGACAGACGTCACCAGTCTTGACGTCTGGAACGTCAGCAAGGTCGGCAGGCGCATCTTCGTGCTTCGCAACGAGGAAATATTGCGACTCGTCCGGAATCACCCCATCTTTATATCGCGTGTCCTCCCACAAAAGCCGCCAGGCGGTGCCGTCGACTGTGGCCCGGGAGGTGGTCGCGTCGAAGCCTTTCAGATTTGGGGCAATGGTCTTCGCAACGAGGTAGTTGAAGCAGCCATTGTTCGAGAATATTTTCGCACCCATCGGAAGAACGCCAAGCATTTTGCTCTGCTCGACGAGAACCGGCTCCCAAATGCCGTCACAAGGTACATTCTGGCCAGAAAATATAATTGGACCGGCTGCCTTCGGCAATTCGGGGAGCGTTTCCGGAAAGTTCGGGTAGCTCAACTCATAAAACTGGTATTTATATCTGTCGACATCGAGGAGTAGCGTCGGGGAACGCAGTTGGGCAAGATTATCATTGACCTGAGCGACTTCGAGGGGAGCATGCTCCATCTGAAAC
>Ga0207647_10003348_pt1 | contig 12021 bp, 9 predicted proteins | sample KBSCornC2_FD_184295 | JGI IMG/M metagenome (GOLD analysis project Ga0207647, IMG submission 184295) | Corn rhizosphere microbial communities from Kellogg Biological Station, Michigan, USA - C2 (SPAdes) (version 2) | ecosystem: Host-associated > Plants > Roots > Rhizosphere ...
CCACGCAGGACGGCAAGATCATCGGCTACGGCACCGACATCGGCCCGGAGGCGATCTGCTACCGCCGCGACCTGTTCGCGAAGGCCGGGCTGCCGACCGACCGCGCCAAGGTGGCCGAGCTGTTCCAGGACTGGCCGTCGTACTTCGCGGCCGGCCGGAAGTTCAAGCAGCGCGTGCCGGGCTCGGCCTGGTACGACTCCGCGGTGCTGACCTGGGAAGCGATGCGCAACCAGCTGATCCAGGCCTACTACTCGAACGAGGACCGCTTCCTCGGCGACGAGAACCCGCTGCTGAAGAACACCTGGGACCAGGTGGTCGGGGGCAGCAAGGACGGGCTGTCCGCGCGGCTGCCGGCCTGGAGCGACGCGTGGAACGCGGCGTTCCGCAGCGACAAGTTCGCGACGATGGCCTGCCCGGGCTGGCTGCTCGGCGTGATCCAGGACAACGCCGGCGCCTATGGCAAGGGCAAGTGGGACGTCGCCGACGTGTTCCCGGGCGGCGGCGGAAACTGGGGCGGCTCGTACCTCACGGTGCCGGCGCAGTCGCCGCACCCCGAGGAGGCCGCGAAACTCGCCGCCTGGCTGACCGCGCCGGAGCAGCAGGTGAAGGTCTTCAAGAAGATCGGCTCGTTCCCGTCGACGGTCGACGCCTACGACGACCCGCAGGTGAAGTCGCAGGTCAACGCGTACTTCAACAACGCGCCGGTCGGGCAGATCTTCGTCAACCGCGCCCGGAACGTGATCCTCAAGCAGCACAAGGGTCCTCGCGACGGAGAGATCAACCAGATCTTCAGCGCGGCGCTGGCGCGCGTCGACGACGGCAAGCAGACCTCGGCCGCGGCCTGGGACCAGGCGCTCGCCGAGGCGGAGAAGACCGCGAACACCCGCGCCGGCAACTGAAGGATTTCTGCCAACACACCCTCCCCTCCCGGCAACGACCGACGCACGTTCGTCCTCGGACGTACTACGGTGTGAACGCAGGCCAATCGAGAACTGAGGAGGGCCGATGAACGGGTCTGGTTCTCCGACACTGGAGCAGGTCGCGGCGCTCGCCGGGGTGTCGCGGGCGACCGTCTCGCGGGTGGTGAACGGATCGCCGAAGGTGCTGCCGGACACCGTCGCGGCGGTCGAGCAGGCGATCCTGCAGCTCGGCTACGTGCCGAACCGGGCGGCCCGCGCGCTGGTGACGCGGCGGACCGACTCGATCGCGATCGTCGTCCCGGAACCGGACAGCCGCGTGTTCTCCGACCCGTTCTTCGCCGGCATGCTCAGCGGCGTCAGCCGGACGCTCGCGCCCACGCCGTCCCAGCTCGTGCTGCTGATCGAGCCGGCTGCGGAACCGACCGGAGCCGACGACCAGCGTCTGCTGCGGTACCTGCGCGGCGGGCACGTCGACGGCGCGATCGTGATCAGCCACCACGGCCGCGACAACGTGCTGCAGGAGCTCGCCCAGCTGCCGCTGCCGATCGTGTTCAGCGCGCGGCCGCTCGGGGTCGACGTACCGGTGGCGAGTGTGGACGTGGACAACGTCGCCGGCGCCCGGACCGGCGTCGAGCACCTGCTGTCGATCGGCCGCCGCAAGATCGCGACGGTCGCCGGACCGCTCGACATGACGGCCGGCATCGACCGCCTGACCGGCTACCAGGAAGTGATGAAGGAAGCCGGCCTGCCCGCGATGATCGCGTACGGCGACTTCACCGCCGACGGTGGCGAGCAGGCGGCCCTGCGCCTGCTGGACGAGCACCCGGACCTGGACGGCCTGTTCGTGGCGTCCGACCTGATGGCGACCGCGGCGCTGCGGGTGCTGTCGCAACACGGCCGCCGCGTGCCCGCGGACGTCGCCGTGGTCGGCTTCGACGACTCGGTCCTCGCCACCACGACGACCCCGAAGCTGACGACCGTCCGCCAGCCCGTGGAACAACTCGGCGCCCGCCTCGCCGAGATCCTGCTGGCCAAGATCGGCGGTGCCGAACACACCACGCCGGAGATCTACGACACCGAACTGATCATCCGCGACAGCGCCTGACAGGCACCGGCGCCGGCGTCGCCAACACGCGAACCGCGACCACCCCACCTCGAGCGCAACGCTGTGGTATCTCTGGGTGAGAGGGGGCGCCCATGTCGACTGACCACGAGATCCGGATCGCGCTGGTTCTGAACGGTGGTGTCAGCCTGGCGGTCTGGATGGGCGGGGTGACGCATGAGCTCGATCTGATCCGGCGCGCGTCCGGCGACCAAGGTGCGCCCGGCCCGCAGCAGTACGACGCGGTGCTCGCGGACCGCTGGCGGGAGTTGTGCCACAAAGGCGCGGAACGGCGCCGTGTGGTCGTCGACGTGATCGCGGGGACCAGCGCCGGCGGCCTGAACGGTTCGCTGCTGGCGACGGCGATCGCGAACGGTTCGACCCTCGACCCCGACGGCGACGACGGTCCGTGGCTGCGCCGCAAATGGGTCGGGCTCGGGTCGCTCGACGTCGGCAAGCTGGTCCCGTCCGCGGGCGCGAAGTCGACGTCGGTGCTCGACGGCAAGTACTTCCTGCAGCAACTCGAGGACCTGCTGAAGGGTGTCGCCGACGCGGGCGAGAGCGACGCCGAGGAGCCGGTGACGCTGTTCGTCACCGCGTCCGGGCTGGGTGTGCAGCAGTTCGAGGCGAAGGACGCGGCCGGGCAGGCGTTCGTCGTACCGGACCATCGCTACCTGTTCGGCTTCACGAGTGAGGATGCGCCGACGTACGACGGTGTGCGCCGGGAGTTCACCGTCGAGGTCAAGAACGGGCTGAAGGACACCGACCTGCTGGCGCGCGCGGCCCGTGCGTCCGCGTCGTTCCCGGCGGCCTTCGGCCCGGTGCTGGAGACGCCGGAGCTGGCCGCGCAACCGCCCCGGATCCAGCCCGGCCCGGCCGAGTCCGGCTCCTGGCTCATCGACGGCGGCGTCCTCGACAACGCCCCGTTCGGCCCGGTGCTCGATGTCGTCGCCCGGCGCCCGGTCGCCGGCAAGGCCAGCCGCTACGTGCTGTACGTCGTACCGTCGGCGGGGATCGGGCGCGCGGCGACCGCGTTGCCCGGCGCGAAGGAGCCGAGCTGGCGGGTGGCGGCGCTGTCTGCGGTCCAGTTCCCGCGGGAGGTCGACTTCCGCTCCGACGTGGAGCAGCTGGAGCGGCTGCTCCTGGAGGCGGACGCGTCCTGGTCGGACACCCAGCGGCTGTTCGACCGTTGCCTGAAGCAACCAGAGGACCGGGCGCGGCTGAAGGCGGCGGCCGAGGCGTTGCAGCCGGCCTACGCCCGCGGACGTGCGGCCGGCGGCGTGTGGGAGGCGGTCACCATCGCCAGCCACGACCAGTCGACCGTGCTGGACGCCGCGACCGCTCTGTCGGAGTCGGAGATCGACGAGATCCTGACCACCGAGCATCCCTGGGTGCCCGGCCCGGACGGCTCGACGGCGGCGATCCGCGACGATGCCGAAGGCAACCCGAGCTGGTTGTGGGGGACCGGCGCCGCCGAGCGCATCGTCCGGCTGATCCTGCGCTCGCTGCGCAACCGGGTCGGCGCCGCGGCGCCGACCGAGCGCGCCGACCTCGAGAAGCGGCTGACCGCGGCGAGCGACTGCCTGATGAAGGTCCAGGCCGTCCGGGACGCGCTGAACGCGGAGCTGGCGGCCGCGGATCTCGACCTGCGCCCGGCCGGCGGCGCCGAGGCGGTCGCGGTCGGGCTGAACGACATCTTCGAGCAGTTGCAGATCCAGCGCGCGCTCGGCGACGCGTTCGCCGCGCTGATCTCGGTGGTCGGCTGGGAGCTCGTCGACACCGCGGTCGAGGTCGAGATCGTGTCCCGCTGTACGTCGGCGCGCACGCCGCAGCAGCGCAGCGCGCCGTTCCAGTTCCTGCGCCTCGGGCCGGACATCCCGCTCGCGGTGCTGGACGAGCTGCAGGAAGGATCGATCGCCAACCAGCTGAAGGACCGCATCCTGTACGGCAGCCAGGTCGGCCACTTCGGCGCGTTCGGGGCGGCCGACTGGCGGCGGTGGGACTGGCTGATGGGTCGCCTGCACTGCGTCGCACATCTCGGCTCGATGCTCGGTGCGGACGCCAACTGGATCCGCGAGACGCAGCGTGAGGTGCTGCGGGCCGAGGGCTGGGAGCTCGACGCGGTCGCCGGCCGGATCGAGCGGCTGGCCAGGGACTTCCCGGTCGACGCCGGCCTCGGTGCGCTGGTGACGATGCGGGACGAGCTGAACGCGTCCCCCGAGGGCCGCGCGATCACCAAGGGCCTCGCCGACCGGATGGTCGACGTGTCGGGCGGCCTCGGTCCGCAGGTCGGCGACTGGGTGAAAGCGGCCGCGGGCCGCAAGCAGCAGCCGGGTTCGTGGCTGCTGGGGGCCGCGCGCTGGTTCACCGAACCGGCACGGCAGACAGTCTGGGACCGGATGGTGCGCGGCGCCAAGCTGAGCCCCGCGCGCCGGCCCGCGGTCTTCGAGCCATGGTTGCCCGCGGCAACAGCTGCGGCCGGCGTCCTGCTGCTCGTGCTGTCCGGGCTGGTCGACGCCGTCCGGATCCCGGCCGCGGTGCTGGCCGGCGCGGTGCTGGCGCTGAGCGCGGTGCTCGGCGTGGTGACCTGGTACGTCCGCCGTACCCGCCGCCGGATCCGGTCCTGGATCGAGCGGCGGATGCCCGCGATCAGTCCAGAGTCACGAAGTCGATGAGTTCCTCGACGCGGCCGAGCAGGGCCGGGTCGAGGTCGGCGAAGCTGTTCACCTTGGACAGGATGTGCTTCCAGGCCGCGGCGACGTCGGCCTGGTCGGTGGCCGGCCAGCCGAACGCCTGCAGCACGCCCTTCTTCCAGTCCTGGCCGTGCGGGATCCGCGGCCACGCCTTGATTCCGACCGACGACGGCTTGACCGCTTCCCAGATGTCGATGAACGGGTGGCCGACCACGTGTACGTAGCGGTCCGTCACCTGGGCCGCGATCTTCGACTCCTTCGACCCTTCGACCAGGTGGTCGACGAGGACGCCGAGCCGCCGCCCGGGCCCGGGCTGGAACCGGTTGACGATCTGGACCAGGTCGTCGACGCCCTCGAGGTACTCGACCACGACGCCCTCGATCCGCAGGTCGTCGCCCCACACCTTCTCGACCAGCTCCGCGTCGTGCCGTCCCTCGACGTAGATCCGGCTGGCCCGCGCGACCTTGGCCCGGACGTTGTCGACGGCCACCGATCCGGACGCGGTCCGGGTCTTCTTCGCCGGGCCGGCCTTCTTCGGCGGCTTCAGGCTGACCGGTTTGCCGTCGAGCCAGAAGCCCGGGCCCAGCGGGTAGGTGCGGATCTTGCCGTGCCGGTCCTCGAGGTCGACGACGCCGTGCTCCCAGCGCACGATCGCGCCGACGAAGCCCGAGCTCGGCTCCTCGACGACCATGCCCTTCTCGATCTCGACCTCGACGGTCCGCCCGTTCTTGGGCTTGCGCCAGTCACCCGCGAGTACGTCGTTCCCATACCTGTCAGCCACGCGCCAATGCTAATAACTCTGGGCGGCCGCGGTCGGCGTTGACTGTCGGCTCGGCGCGGCCAGGGTGAGTGCGTAGTAGGCCGCGAATCCGGCGACCAGGCCGACCGCCCACGAGTAGTCGTACAGCGGCTTGAGGAACGGGATCAGGCCGTCGGCCGGGAACGGGCCGGCGCCCGGGTTCGAGTACGCGCCGCCCACCGCGAGCAGCGATCCGAACAGCGTGGCGACGACACCGCGCCAGTTCCAGCCGGCGGAGTACCAGTAGCGGCCGTTCGGTTGGTAGAGGTCGGCGAGGAAGAGGTTGGTCCGGTCGATCAGCCAGTACCCCGCGATCAGCACACCGGCCACCGATGCGAGCAGACCGCCGTAGAACGACAGCCAGACGAAGATGTAGATCGACGGGTCCGAGATCAGCCGCCACGGCTGGATCACGACGCCGATCACTCCGGTCAGCAGGCCCGCGGTCCGGAAGTTCAGCCAGCGTGGCAACGCGTTCGCGAAGTCGTACGACGGACTCACGACGTTGGCCGCCACGTTGCAGGACATCGTCGCGAGGATCGCCATGATCAGGCCGATCGTCACGATCACCGGGTTCTCGAAGCGCCGGGTGAGCTCGACCGGGTCCCAGATCGCCGAGCCGTACAGCACGACGGTGCCGGAGGTGGTGATGATCGAGACCAGCGCGATGAACGACATCGTGGTCGGCAGGCCGATGATCTGCCCCCAGATCTGTTGCCGCTGGCCCTTCCCGAACCGGGTGAAGTCCGGCATGTTCAGCGACAGCGTGGCCCAGAACGCGATCATGCCCATCAGCGACGGCGCGAAGATCTTCCAGAAGTCGGCGTCCCAGCCGAGTTTCGACGGCTGCGACAGGATCGGCCCGAGCCCGCCGGCCTTCACCAGGATCGCCACCATCAGCGCCACGAACGCGACCGTCACCAGCGGCGCCGCCCAGTTCTCGAAGCGGCGCAGGCCCTCGATACCGCGCAGGATCAGCACCATCTGCAGCACCCAGAAGAACGCGAAGCTCAGCCACATCGTCCACGGGTGCCCGCCGATCGCCGAGGCGTCGGTCCAGCCCTTGCCGAACAGCTCGCCGACGATCACGTAGATGGCCTGCCCGCCGATCCAGGTCTGGATCCCGAACCAGCCGCACGCGATGAAGGCCCGCAGCAGCGCCGGGAGGTTCGCGCCGCGGACGCCGTAGAACGCACGCGCGAACACCGGGAACGGGATGCCGTACTTCGTCCCAGCATGGCTGTTCAGCAGCAGCGGGACGAGCACGATCAGGTTCCCGAGGGTGATCGTCAGGAACGCCTGCAGCCAGTTCATCCCGAGCGCGACCAGGCCGGACGCGAGCAGGTAGCTGGGGATGTTGTGCGCCATCCCCATCCACAGCGCGGCGTAGTTGTACGTCGTCCAGGTGCGCTCGGGCAACCGGGTCGGGGCGAGCTCGGCGTTCGCGTACGGGCTGTCCGCGAGCACGTCGGGATCAGCCAGTTCGACTCGTCCGTCCGGGTGAACAGTTTGCTGGGCCATCTGATCCCACCTCATCCGGTCGGGCGTTGTCCGTTCCGAACAAGTTGCGCGACCGGATGACGTCGTGTCAACGGACAACTACCCGAATGGGCTAACCAGGGCCGACCAGGGGCAGCGTCGGGCGTTGCGGCGTACCGAGAGCCTGGTAGCCGCGGCGGATCGCGTCCTGGAGCTTGTCGACCGGCCACGGCCAGTCCTCGGTGTGCTTCAGCGCGTCCTCGAGCGGGGTGCCGGCGTGGTGCAGGGTGGAGATCGTGTTGGCGACCTTGCCCAGCTCGATCGCCTGGTCATGGGCGAACTCGAGGTCCACGACCGCGCCGTGGCCCGGGACGATCTTCACGTCCTGCGGCATCATGCCGACCACGGCCTGGATCGTGTCCGGCCACTCCAGCGGGAACGAATCCTCGCCGTACGACGGCGGCGCCGACTCCTCGAGCAGGTCGCCGACGAAGAACACCTCCACGTCCGGTACGGCGACCACGGTGTCGCCGGAGGTGTGCCCGTTGCCGACGTACAGCAGTTCGACGCGGCGGTCGCCGAGGTCGATCACCTTGGCGGCCGCGAACGTCGTCCCGGCCAGGTCCTCCTCGGCGGCGGCGTTCTCGTGCAGGTAGACGGTGGCGTCGGTGAAGACGCTGTTGCCGGCCACGTGGTCGAAGTGGGCGTGGGTGTTGACGACCCAGGTGACCGGCGCGTCGGTCAGCTCGCGGATGTGCTCGCGGAGCTGCTCGGCCTCCTCGGTGCTGGCCCGGGTGTCGATCACCAGCGCGCCGCCGGCGCCGACGACCAGGCCGACGTTCAGGTCCCATTCGTCGTACCGGCGGACCCAGGTGCGGTCGCCGATCTCGGCCCAAGCGCTCATGCCGTCGAGATTACTTGCTCAGCACATCGCCCTTGAGCACCTGGTCCCGGCTGACACCGCGCAGCAGCAGGCCGACGTTGTCGCCGGCCTTCGCGGTCTGCAGCGTCTTGCGGAATATCTCGACGCCCGTCACCTCGACCTGCAGCATCGGCTGCCCGGCGCGGGTGAGCAGCACCTGCTCGCCGACCGAGACGGTCCCCGCCTGCACCCGGCCGGTCACCACGGTGCCGCGGCCGGTGATCGAGAAGACGTCCTCGACGGTCATCCCGAACGAGCCCACCGGCAACGTGTCCTGCGGCCGCGGCGGCGCCGGAAAGCTGTTGGCCTCCGCATGCCCGCGCGCGAGCATCTCCTGCGGATCCATCGGATTCGACCGCTTCCAGAACTTCCAGCCCATCCTTCGACCCTAGCGGTTGGCAAGCCCTCCACCCGGGACCTAGAGTCGCAACTGTTCCGAACGGAATCTCGAAACTTTCGAAGGGTGGCCGGTGTGACGACACGACGTGCTGTGGTGGTCCGGGGCGGCTGGGAAGGGCACTCGCCGGTCGAGGCGACCGACCTGTTCATCCCGTTCCTCAAGGAGAACGGGTTCGACGTCACAGTCTCCGACACGACCGCCGCGTATCTCGACCTGGACGGCGTCGACCTCGTCCTGCAGTGCGTGACGATGAGCGACATCGAGCAGGACCACTTCAAGGGCCTGGAGGCGGCGATCCGCCGCGGCACCGGGTTCGCCGGCTGGCACGGCGGCATCGCCGACTCGTTCCGGAAGAACGTGGACTACAGCTTCATCACCGGCGGGCAGTTCATCTCGCACCCGCACGGCTTCACCGACTACCGCGTCGACGTGGTCGCCGACCACCCGATCGTCGAGGGCATCAAGCACTTCGACGTGCACACCGAGCAGTACTACATCCACTACGACCCGACCAACAACGTCCTGGCCACGACGACGTTCGAGGCGCACCCGGACTACCCGTGGATCGAGGGCGCCGTGATGCCGGCGGTCTGGACGCGGACCTGGGGTGCGGGCAAGGTCTTCGTCTGCACGGTCGGTCACAAGCTCGACGACCTGGAGACGCCCGAGGTCCGCACGATCATCGAGCGGGGGCTGCTGTGGGCGAGCAAGTGACAGGGCAGATCACCAACGTCGGCATCGTCGGGACCGGCGTCATCTCCGGCACGTACCTCGACCACCTGGGCAAGCTCCCCGGTGTCGATGTGGTCGCGGTCGCCGACCTGGACCGCAGCCGCGCCGAGGCGATCGCCGGCACGAACGAGGGCATCCGCGCGCTGACGCCGGACGAGCTGTACGCCGCCGACGACGTCGACATCGTCCTCAACCTGACCATCCCGGCAGCCCACGCCGCTGTGCACCAGGCCGCGCTGGCCGCCGGCAAGCACGTGTACGGCGAGAAGCCGCTGGCCATGGACCGCGCCGAGGCGGAGCCGCTGCTCAAGTACGCCGCCGCCAACGACCTGCGGATCGGCTGCGCACCGGACACGGTCCTCGGCACCGGCACCCAGACTGCCCGGGCCGTGATCGACCGCGGTGATATCGGCACCCCGCACGCGGCGACCGCGTTCATGGTGACGCCAGGCCACGAGCTGTGGCACCCGGCGCCCGAGTTCTACTACCAGCCGGGCGGCGGCCCGGTCCTCGACATGGGTCCGTACTACGTGACCAGCCTGGTGACGCTGCTCGGGCCGGTCGTGCGGGTGACCGCCCGCGCCGGCCGGGCGAAGCAGCAGCGGAAGATCCACACCGGGCCGCGGGCCGGGACCGTGTTCGACGTCGAGGTGCCGACCCACGTGACCGGCGTGCTGGAGCACGAGTCGGGCGCACTGACCACGGTGCTGATGTCGTTCGACGTGTGGGCCGGGCGGCTGCCGCGGATCGAGGTCCACGGTACGGACGGCAGCCTGTCCGTACCGGACCCGAACGGGTTCGACGGAACCGTCGAGATCGTGACCCCGGAGCAGCGCGAGTGGACCGAGGTGCCGGTCTCGGGCGGGTACGCCGGGGCCGGGCGCGGGGTCGGCGTCGCGGACATGGCCCGGGCGGTGCGCACCGGCGAGCCGCATCGCGCCAGCGGCGAGCTGGCCTACCACGTGCTCGACGTCCTCGAGTCGTTCGTCGACTCCGCGGTGCAGGATCAGCCGCTTGATGTGGCCAGTACAGTGACGCGCCCCGCGGCTGTTCCGTTGGGAGCGTCGCCCGAGACCGCCTAGACTGGCACTCTGAAGGATTGAGTGCCAAGAGGCCGAGAGGGTGGTGCGCGTGCTCGACGACCGCAAGCTGGACGTTCTCCGCGCCATCGTCGAGGACTACGTGGCCACCCATGAGCCGGTCGGCTCGAAGACTCTGGTCGACCGGCACAACCTCGGCGTCTCCCCGGCCACCGTGCGCAACGACATGGCCGCGCTGGAGGACGAGGGGTACATCACCCAGCCGCACACCAGCGCCGGCCGGATCCCGACCGACGCGGGCTACCGGCTGTTCGTCGACAGGCTGAGCACGGTCAAGACCCTCTCGATCGCCGAGAAGAAGGCGATCACGTCGTTCCTGGCCGGAGCGGTCGACCTGGACGACGTGGTCCGCCGGACCGTCCGGCTGCTGGCGCAGATCACCCGCCAGGTCGCCATCGTGCAGTACCCGTCGCTGAACCGGTCGAGCGTGCGGCACATCGAGGTTGTCACGATGAGCCCGCGGCGGTTGCTGCTCGTGCTGATCACCAGCAACGGCCGGGTCGAGCAGCGGCACGTCGAGCACCCGCACGACGTCGACGAGCAGCTGATCGCGGACCTGCGGTCCCGGCTGAACACGGCGCTGGCCGGTCAGCGCCTGACCGACGCGACGGCCTCGCTGGCCGGTGTGCCGGAGCTGTTCGCGCCGGCCGACCGGCCACTGGTCGCGGCGATCGTCACCACGCTGCTGGAGGCGTTCACCGACGAGGTCGGCGAGCAGCGGATCGCGGTCGGCGGTGCCGCCAACCTGACCCGGTACGGCGACGACTTCGAGCGGAACGTGAAGCCGGTGCTGGAGGCGCTGGAGGAGCACGTCATCCTGCTCAAGCTGCTCGGCGAGGCGACCAACCCGCAGACGCTGACCGTCCGGATCGGCCACGAGAACCCCTTCGAGGAACTCGCGACGACCTCGGTGGTCGCGACCGGCTACGGGTCGAAGTCCGAGGTGCTGGCCACGCTGGGCATCGTCGGACCGACGCACATGGACTATCCGAGCACGATGGGCGCCGTACGGGCCGTCGCGCGCTACGTCAGCCAGATCCTGGCTGAGTCATGACGATTTTGCTATCAACCCCCTGGTCTGGAGTATGAGCACCGATTACTACGCCGTCCTAGGTGTCAGCCGTGACGCGTCACCGGACGAGATCAAGAAGGCGTACCGCAAGCTGGCACGCCAGTACCACCCGGACGTGAACGACTCCGAGGACGCGCACCAGAAGTTCCAGGAGATCGGGCGCGCGTTCCAGGTGCTCAGTGACCCGCAGAAGCGGCAGATGCATGACCTCGGCGGCGACCCGTTCGCGGCCGCGGGCGGCGGGCCGGGCGGCGCCGGCTTCGGCCAGGCGTTCACGTTCACCGACATCATGGACGCGTTCTTCGGCCAGACCGGCGGGGCGACCCGCGGGCCGCGGCCGCGGACCCGGCGCGGTCAGGACGCGCTGATCCCGCTGCGGATCGACCTGGCCGAGGCCGCGTTCGGGACGACCCGGGAGCTCAAGGTCGACACCGCCGTGCTGTGCCCGACCTGTAGCGGGTCCGGCGCGGCGGCCGGGTCCGAGCCGGTCACCTGCGAGATCTGCCACGGTCGCGGCGAGGTGACGCACACGCAGCGGTCGTTCCTCGGCGAGGTGCGCACCATGCGCCCGTGCCCGAACTGCCGCGGCTACGGCACCACGATCCCGAACCCGTGCGTCGAGTGCTCCGGCGACGGCCGCGTGCGGTCCCGGCGGACCGTCACGGTGAAGATCCCGGGCGGCGTCGATACCGGGACGCGCGTGCAGCTGTCCGGTCAGGGCGAGGTCGGCCCGGGCGGCGGCCCGGCCGGTGACCTGTACGTCGAGATCGAGGTCGAGCCGCACGACATCTTCACCCGCAAC
>Ga0207647_10003351_pt1 | contig 12017 bp, 8 predicted proteins | sample KBSCornC2_FD_184295 | JGI IMG/M metagenome (GOLD analysis project Ga0207647, IMG submission 184295) | Corn rhizosphere microbial communities from Kellogg Biological Station, Michigan, USA - C2 (SPAdes) (version 2) | ecosystem: Host-associated > Plants > Roots > Rhizosphere ...
CATCGACCACATTGGCGAGCACACGGGCGAGATCGATATTGCGTGGAACGACGTTGATGCCTACCCCGAGCTGGGTCCGGTTGTAATCGCAGAGATCGTCAAGGAGGCCCTGCATGCGGCTGCCGCTTCTGATCAGCCGGGCGGCAGCGTCTGATACCGCCTCCCCCGCATTGAGCGCGGCAAGATAGGACGCTGTGACGTGAATGGTCTGCAACGGCGTCCGCATGTCGTGACCCAGCATACCGAGCAACAAGTTGCGAGACTGCTCGACCTGTTCGGCGAAGAAAGCGAGCGATTCCGCCAGCGCCTGATCTATCGCTTCATTGAAGCGAATCATGTCGTCCAGATCAGGCGCGCTCGGCTTGCACTCGTCGACCCATAAGCGCAGCACACTGGCACGCAGCGCCCGGTACTCGGCCGCCAACTGGTTGATGTTGAAACCCCGCCGGGCGCGCAGAACGGCATGCGTCTGCGCGGCCGTGGCCTTCACCGGCTGGGGGGCGCGCCCCAACGATTTTTCATGTTGCTCTTCCCTTGTTTGCGGGGTCGTTATGTCCTTGGCTACGGCCTCCAGGATCTGGCGTGCTTGGTCGCGCAGCGCGAGCGAGTCCATGCTCCTGGCGGCTGGTAGCAGCGTGGCGGCAAACGCTTCCCACTGCACCAGGATCGGCTCTATGTTCCTAACAATGAAATCAGCTAGACGCATGTCGCCCTCATAACAGAATGACCGACGGGTGCTTCTGTCGTACTTGCGCGATATTAAGTGAATACCGGGGACCGGCGCAATTACATCGACGCGACGCATAATCCGGCCGTCGAATGCCCGCTATCCCGTGAACTCAGCAGAACTTTGTCTCTCCAGCGGACGGGCGGACGCGCGCGAAAGCTGCTACTGCCAATGTGCCGGAACCAATGTCAAAGCGAACTTCGTGGTTACCCGTCAAAGCAGGGGATAAGCTCGGCCGCCGAAGCGATTTTTCGCAGTGGCACCCTGCGCCTTAATCAGTTAAGGCTTTAACTCAAAAGCTACGCGGTAAGCCACGCCGCATTCCTGACGTACCCTCTGCCGTCACTTCCTTTTGATTGAGATGATCGGCTTTCAAGTTATGCGGCGTGATTCTTCCTCACAAAGATGGCTCCGAGCAATCGCTTCGACGAATCAAAACCTTGACCGCGCGCAAGAGATGACGATTTATTGTCGGAATCGAATCTCGAGGCACTGGTACAGCAGATCCGGATCGATCGCCGACAGAATGAACCAGGTTGGCCGATATCTGATGGCAGGCCCCTCGTCGCGGCCGATTCCCCAACTCGCAACTGGCCAAACGGCGAACTTCCCGCGTCCCCATCCGGGCCACTGGTAAACTCGGGCAACTCAAGCAACAACTTTACGCCGGATCTATGACCACGCTGTCGCCCGAGGCCTTCGCTGGCCACACCCCGATGATGCAGCAGTACCTGCGCATCAAGGCCGATCACCCCGACACGCTCGTCTTCTACCGGATGGGCGACTTCTACGAGCTGTTCTTCGAAGACGCGGAGAAAGCCGCGCGCCTGCTCGACTTGACCCTCACGCAACGCGGCGCATCGGCCGGCACGCCGATCAAGATGGCCGGCGTCCCGCACCACGCGGTCGAACAGTATCTGGCGAAGCTCGTGAAGATGGGCGAATCGGTCGCGATCTGCGAGCAGATCGGCGACCCGGCCACGTCGAAGGGGCCGGTCGAGCGCAAGGTCGTGCGCGTCGTCACGCCCGGCACGCTGACCGATGCCGCCCTGCTGTCCGACAAGAACGACGTCTACCTGCTTGCAATGTGCACGGGCCACAACAAGCGTGGCGTCGCGGTCAACATCGGCCTCGCGTGGCTGAACCTCGCGAGCGGCGCACTGCGGCTCGCCGAAATCGAACCCGACCAGCTCGGCGCCGCGCTCGAACGCATCCGGCCGGCCGAAATCCTGACGGCGGACGGCGCAACCGACACGGTGCCCGCCGGCGCCGGCGCGATCAAGCGCGTACCGGCATGGCACTTCGACATCGCCTCGGGCACCCAGCGCCTGTGCGACCAGCTCGACGTCGCCGGCCTCGACGGCTTCGGCGCGCATTCGCTGACGAGCGCATGCGGCGCCGCGGGCGCGCTGCTGCTGTACGCGGCGGCCACGCAGGGCCAGCAACTGCGTCACGTGCGCAGCCTGAAGGTCGAGAACGAAACGGAATACATCGGGCTCGATCCGGCGACACGCCGCAACCTCGAGCTGACCGAAACGCTGCGCGGCACCGAATCGCCGACGCTGTACTCGCTGCTCGACACGTGCTGCACGACGATGGGCAGCCGCCTGCTGCGTCACTGGCTGCATCACCCGCCGCGCGCGTCGGTCGCCGCGCAATCGCGCCAGCAAGCGATCGGCGCACTGCTCGATGCGCCCGCGGACGCGAGCCTCGACGCACTGCGCAGCGCGCTGCGCCAGATCGCCGACGTCGAACGGATCACCGGGCGTCTCGCGCTGCTGTCCGCGCGGCCGCGCGACCTGTCGAGCCTGCGCGATACGTTCGCCGCGCTGCCGGCACTGCGTGAGCGCATCAGCGCGATCGTCGCGAACGCGGATGCGCTCACGCGCGTCGACGCGGCGCTCGCACCGCCCGCCGAATGCCTCGACCTGCTGACGAGCGCAATCGCGCCCGAGCCGGCCGCGATGGTGCGCGACGGCGGCGTGATCGCGCGCGGCTACGACGCGGAGCTCGACGAGCTGCGCGACATCTCCGAGAATTGTGGCCAGTTCCTGATCGATCTCGAAGCGCGCGAGCGCACCCGCACGGGCATCGCGAACCTGCGCGTCGAATACAACAAGGTGCACGGCTTCTACATCGAGGTCACGCGCGGCCAGACCGACAAGGTGCCCGACGATTATCGCCGCCGCCAGACGCTGAAGAATGCCGAGCGCTACATTACGCCCGAACTGAAGACCTTCGAGGACAAGGCGTTGTCCGCACAGGAGCGCGCACTGGCCCGCGAGCGCGCGCTGTATGACGGCGTGCTGCAGGCGCTGCTGCCGTTCATTCCCGAATGCCAGCGCGTCGCGTCGGCGCTCGCGGAGCTCGACGTGCTCGCCGCGTTCGCCGAGCGTGCGCGCACGCTCGACTGGGTCGCACCGACCTTCACCGACGAAATCGGCATCGAGATCGAACAGGGTCGCCATCCGGTCGTCGAAGCGCAGGTCGAGCAGTTCATCGCGAACGACTGCCGGTTCGGCGCCGAGCGCAAGCTGTTGCTGATCACCGGCCCGAACATGGGCGGTAAGTCGACGTTCATGCGCCAGACGGCGCTGATCGCACTGATGGCGTATGTCGGCAGCTACGTGCCCGCGAAGTCGGCCTGCTTCGGCCCGATCGACCGCATCTTCACGCGGATCGGCGCGGCCGACGACCTCGCCGGCGGCCGCTCGACCTTCATGGTCGAGATGACCGAAGCCGCCGCGATCCTCAACGACGCGACGCCGCAAAGCCTCGTGCTGATGGATGAAATCGGCCGCGGCACGTCGACGTTCGACGGCCTCGCGCTTGCATGGGCCATCGCGCGTCACCTGCTCGCGCAAAACGGCTGCTACACGCTGTTCGCGACGCACTACTTCGAGCTGACGCAACTGCCGGCCGAATTCCCGCAAGCGGCGAACGTCCACCTGTCGGCCGTCGAGCACGGCCACGGCATCGTGTTCCTGCACGCGGTCAACGAAGGTCCGGCGAACCAGAGCTACGGGCTGCAGGTTGCGCAGCTCGCGGGCGTACCGGCGCCGGTGATCCGTGCCGCACGCAAGCATCTCGCGTATCTCGAACAGCAGTCGGCCACGCAGAACACGCCGCAGCTCGATCTCTTCAGCGCACCGCCCGCCGCGGCCGACGAACTCGAATGCGCGGATGCGCCGGTGGTGTCCGCCATCCCGCATCCGGCGCTCGAAAAGCTGCGCGACATCGATCCCGACGACCTCAAGCCGCGCGACGCGCTCGACCTGCTGTACGAACTGCGCACGCTCGTCCGCTCGCACGATGCCGACGGGCACGCATAAACGCCTCCCGTCGGGCCGGCCGGCCCGCGCCGCCGCCGCGCTGATCGCGGCGGTGCTCGCGCTGGCGCAGGCCGGTGCTCTGGCCGCGCCACCCAAGCGTGCCGCCGCACCCTACTCGTTCGCGATCGTATCGGGCGTGATCGCCGCGCCGGCCGACGAACCGGCCGCGCAGCGACTATTCGAATCGATCGCGCGCGAGCGCAATCTGGCTTTCGTCGTCTATGCGGGCGACATCAAGGGCACGAAGGAAGCGTGCCGCGACGCACTGTATACGCAGCGCGGCGCGATCCTGGACGCGTCGCGCGTGCCGCTCGTGTTCATTCCCGGCCACGACGACTGGGTGACATGCAACACCGCGGCCGGCGGCGGCTACGATCCGGTCGAACGTCTGGACTTCCTGCGGCAGACGCTGCTTGCCGACGCGGCGCTGCCCGACCCCGGCGCGCTGCAGATCACGCGCGAAAGCGAAGTCGCCCGATTCCGGCCATATCGCGAAAACGCGCGCTGGATGCATGACGACGTCGTCTACGTCGCGCTGAACGCACCGGCGCCGAACAACCATTACCTGACGGCCGGCGGCCGCAACGGTGAATTCGAGGACCGCATCATCGCGAACGGCTTCTGGATCGACCATGCGGCCGAATATGCGAAGCGGCGCGAAGCGCGCGCGATGGTGGTGATTTTCGAAGGCGATCCGCAGTTCGATCGCTATGAGCGAGCCGAACGCTTTGCGTGGTTGCGCTTCAACCGGCCGCGCGTCCGTGATGGCTTCCGCGAGTTGAAACGAACGCTGGTGAAGGCGGCGGCGACGTTCCGCGGCCCGATCCTGGTGATGCACGCGAGCAGCGAGCCGCTTGCGAATGGCTTCCTGATCGATCGCCCGCTGCATGCGGACGACGGTGTGCTGGTGGGAAATGTGACGCGCGTCGCGATCGGACCGCGTCATCCGGCGAATCAGTGGGTAAAGGTGAGCGTGTCGCCGACGCGACAGACGATCTTCAACGTGAGCCTGCAGGACGTGCCGAAGAACCTGCCGATCCCGCCCGCGCTGCCGGCCGCGCCGCGCGACGATGTGCCGCTGCCGCAGATGCCGGAAATTCCGGCGTTGCCGGCATTGCCCGACTCATCGTCGGTCGCGCCGCCGCTGCAAGGCGACGGCACGACGCCGGGTGCGCCGCCCTCTCCTTCAGGGCCGGCGCCCGGCTTCCCCGCCAGCTCAGTGCAGAGTCCGCCCTGACGGCGTGTCGCCGTCGCCGTCCTCGTCTTCGTCCTCGTCGACGATTTCGAGGCCTTCCGCGCCGTGCGCGTGCTCATGCTCGATCTCGTCCTCGGTCGCTTCGCGAACGTCCTTGACCGTGAGCGCAAAACGCAGCGCCATGCCCGCGAGCGGGTGGTTGCCGTCGAGCACGACCTTGTCGTCGGCGACGTCGGTGACCGTGTAGATCAGCGAATCCACTTCCTCGTCGCCGTCTTCCGGCGTGCCTTCGAACTGCATGCCCACTTCGAGCGGCTCGGGAAAACGATCGCGCGGCTCGATCTTCACGAGTTCGGGATCGTAGTCGCCGAACGCGTCCTGCGGCTCGAGCTGAACCTGCGCCTGATAACCGGGCTCGTGGCCGTCGAGCTGTTCCTCGATCTTGGGGAACGTGCCATCATAGCCGCCGTGCAGATAGACCATCGGCTCGTCGCTTTCCTCGATCAGGTTGCCTTGTGCATCCGACAACTTGTAAGTGACAGACACGACGGTGTTTTTTGCGATTTTCATCCAATTCTCCCAAATACAAGTCTCATTATACGATGCGCAACCGGTCTCAAGCCGAACCGCGGGATGCCGCTGCCGCCCCGCTCGGCGCGCCTCCTTCCGATCTTCCCACACCGCTGCTCGGCGGTCTCTCGCCGGCGCAATTCATGCGCCGCTACTGGCAGAAAAAGCCGCTGTTGATCCGTCAGGCGATCCCCGGCGTGAAGCCGCCGGTCACGCGCGACGCGCTGTTCGAACTGGCAGCCGACTATGACGCCGAATCGCGACTGATCACCCATTTTCGTAACAAGTGGCAACTCGCGCACGGCCCATTCGAGCCGGGCGCGCTGCCCGCCGTGTCGCGCAAATCCTGGTCCCTGCTCGTGCAGGGGCTCGACCTGCACGTCGACGCGGCCCGCGCGCTGCTCGACCGCTTCCGCTTCATCCCGGACGCGCGCCTCGACGACCTGATGATTTCGTACGCGACGGACGGCGGCGGCGTCGGCCCGCACTTCGACTCGTATGACGTGTTCCTGCTGCAGGTCGAGGGCCGGCGCCGCTGGCGCATCGGCGCGCAGAAGGATCTGTCGCTGCAACCGGACGTGCCGCTGAAGATCCTCGAGCATTTCGAGCCGAGCGACGAGTGGGTGCTGGAGCCGGGCGACATGCTGTACCTGCCGCCGCACATCGCGCACGACGGCGTGGCCGAAGGAGAATGCATGACCTGCTCGATCGGCTTTCGGGCACCGTCCGCCGGCGAGTTGGGCGCGCAATTCCTGTACTACCTCGCGGAACGCGGCGGGCTGCGTGACGGGCGCGGCGACGCGCTCTACCGCGACCCGAAGCAGCCGGCGGTCGACACGCCGGCGCAACTGCCGCCAGCGATGGTCGAGCGCGTCGCCGAGATTGTCGATGCGATCCGCTGGCGCAAGCGCGACGTCGCCGAATTCCTCGGCTGCTACCTGAGCGAGCCGAAATCGAGCGTGGTATTCGAGCCGCCGGCACGCCCGCTGTCCGAGGCCGCATTCGTCACGCAGGCTTCTCGCCGTGGCGTATATCTCGACAGAAGGGCCGCATTGATGTATAACGCGCGATCGTACTTCATTAATGGTGAAGAAGAACCGCTCGAGCAAGCCGGCGAATGGCTGCCCGAACTGGCCAATCTGCGCCATATGGAGGCGAAACGGTTTGTAACACTCTCCCGGGCTCCCTCCATGACAGCCTTGCTGCACGAGTGGTATTGTGCGGGCTGGATACGGGTCGGAAACCGGATTTAGTGAGTTGCCCCGTATGCCCATGCAGATCAAATTCTGTATGGGAAAGACAACGTATTGACCCCGCATTTGTCGACGGTCGATAGGAAAGTGCATATAATTTCCGCCCAAGCCGTAGGGAAGATTCACGCTCTAGAAGTGCGTCTCCACCAGCGGCCCAGGTCGGTGTTGGAGCACATTACCGGTATTGTTTCGCGCTGTTGCTTACCTTTAACCATAAAAGGACGTGATCATGAAGAAATCCCTCCTCGTAGCTTCCCTGTTGGCTGCTGTTGCACTGGCTGCTTGCAACAAGAGCGCTGATCAAGCTGCTTCGTCGGCTGCTAGCGACGCATCGGCTGCTGCTTCGTCGGCTGCTTCGGCAGTTGCTGGTGCTGCGAGCGACGCTTCGGCTGCTGCTTCGTCGGCTTCGGCTGCTGCGAGCGATGCAGCTGCTGCTGTGGCGTCGGCTGCTTCGGCAGCGACGGCTGCTCCGGCTTCGGGCGCAAGCCAGTAAGCCTCAGCATCAGCTGAAAAAAAACCGGCCCTCTGGGCCGGTTTTTTTATGTCCGTCGGTTCCGCATCGCGCGCCCGGCAGCCAGGACGGCCAAGACGCCGCCCCACCCCTCTTGCGCCCGTGCGCGGCCCTTAGCCGAGCGTCAGCCAGTCGAAGCCCGCGTCCTGCGTGGCGACGACTACCTCTTCCCCGTCCGTTCCCAGCACGCCGGCAAACGCCTGGCGGGCCAGCTCGGGCCGATTGTTCTGCTGGCTCAGGTGCGCCGCGACCAGATGCTGGAGACGGCTGCGTTCGAGCGACGCGAGGATGCCGGCGGCGGCATCGTTGCTCAGGTGGCCATGATTGCCGCCGATCCGCGCCTTCAGCGACTGCGGATAGCGGCTGCCGGCCAGCATCGCGGTATCGTGGTTGGATTCGAGCACCAGCGCGTCACAGCCGCTCAGAACGGTCGTGATGTGCGGCGTGGCCATTCCGACGTCGGTCAGCACGCCGAGCCGGCGGCAACCGTCCATAAAGACGAACTGGAGCGGTTCCCGCGCGTCGTGGGGCACCGTATAGGGCATCACGGCCAGATCGCGTATCGCGGCCGTCTCGTCGCCCCACAACACGTGGAGATCGACATCGGCCTCGTCCGCGCCCACCGCGCGCGCCGTGCCCCAGCTCATGTAGAGCGGCAGCGACCCGCGCCGCGCGAGCGTCAGCGCGCTGCCGACGTGGTCGCTGTGTTCATGGGTAACGAGGATTGCATCGAGATCGTCGATGCCGAGATTCAGGCGGCCGAGGCGGCGCTCGACCTCCTTCGCTGAAAAACCGCAGTCGAGCAGCACGCGGGTGGTCGTCGTGCCGCTCGCGACCTCGACGACCAGTGCGTTGCCTTCGCTGCCGCTACCGAGGCTGGCGAAGCGCACGCGTTCAGTTCAGTTCGGCGTGCAGCAGCGAAATGATCCGCTGTGCGTCCGACGAGTTGTCGACCTTGCCGCTGGCGTCGACCACCGCGACCTGCGTGCCGCTGCCCTGGGCGCGCACGTTGACGAGGTATTCCTTGCCGGGCTTGGCCGCCGCCGGGCCGCCGTAGAACAGCTTGCCGAACAGCCCGTCGCGCTTGAGCTCTTCCATCGTGTTCGCGTAGCGCACCGTGTACAGGCCCTTCTCGCGATCGCGATTGTCGACCGCGAAATTGGTGCGGTCGAGCGCGAGACCGACGCGCAGCCATGCGCGGTCGAACGATTCAGCCAGTTGCAGCGTCGCGGCGCCGCTGCTCGCGTCGCCGACCTGCGCCGGCGCCGTCGCCGGACGCGCGTCCGTCAGCAGCTGCTTCGCCTGCGCGTCGCTCAGGCCGAACTTCTGCATCAGCTTCGACAGGAACACGGCCTCGAGCACCGGGTTGCGCGGACGCTCTTCCCAGCGCGACGACGTGCCGCCCTGCGGACCGACCATCATTTCCTCCATCGCGCTGTGCGTGATCGAGATGTCGGTGTTGCCGTTCGACGTGCGGTTCACGAGCGTACGGAAACGGTCGCGCGTGCCGGACGAGTATGCGAAATCGATGACCTTGCCGATCGTGCGGCGGAACCAGTCGTCGGGAATGTTCGCGCGGTTCTCGGCCCAGTCGGTGGCCATGATGCCGGTCGACGGTGCGTCCGTCTTCAGCGAGAAGCCGTTCTCCTGCCAGAATTCCTTCAGGATCGGCCACAGCTGCTCGGGCGTGCGCCCGTCGACAACGAGCCAGCGGCGATCGCCGTCGCGCTCGATATGCATGCCGAGCGGATCCTGCGCGCTCGGGACACCGTCGGTCGCGTTGCCGGCGGCCGTCGTCGCCCGCGGCGGCAGCGTGCCGAGACCTGCGTTGCTCGGCGGCGCGACGAACTGCTGAGTCGTCGGCACCGGCTTCAGGTCGCTCGGCACGGCGAGCGGCGGCGCCGAACCCGTGTTCTTGTAGTTGACGCGGTCAGGAGCCAGATAGTCGTTCAGCGTATCGCAGCCGGCGAGCGCGCCCAGCGCCAGCGCCACCACCGAAACCTGGATGGCGCGAGATGAAAAGGCGAAACGTTTCATGAAATCCTTCGTCTTGCTAGAACGCTCGTCAGGAGCGGCGCCGGACGGAGCCGGCCGGTGCGGGTTGATGAGGAGTGCCGGCGGCCGCAGGACGCGGCCGCCTGTGCATCAGGCGAGGACGCCGGCCTCGACGAGAGCCGAACGCACGACATCGTGACAGCGCTCGTCGAGCGGCGTAAGCGGCAGGCGGATGCCGCCCTGCATCTTGCCCATCGCCTGCAGCGCCCACTTCACCGGAATCGGGTTCGCCTCGATGAACAGGTTCTTGTGCAGCGACAGCAGCTTCATGTGCAGCGCGCGCGCCGTGGCGACGTCGCCGGCCAGCGCCGCGCGGCACAGGTCGCTCATCGCGCGCGGTGCGACGTTCGCCGTCACCGAGATGTTGCCGTGGCCGCCGAGCAGCATCAGCGCGATCGCGGTCGGATCGTCGCCGCTATAGATCGCGAAATGCTTCGGCGCGGCCTTGATCAGGTGCGCGGCGCGATCGATGTTGCCCGTCGCTTCCTTCACGCCGATGATGCCCGGCACCTGCGCGAGGCGCAGCGTCGTCTCGTGCGCCATGTCCGCGACCGTGCGGCCCGGCACGTTGTACAGGATCACCGGCAGGTCGACCGCTTCGGCGATCGACTTGAAGTGCCGGTACATCCCTTCCTGCGTGGGCTTGTTGTAGTACGGCACGACCTGCAGCGTCGCGTCGGCGCCGACGGCCTTCGCGTGCTTCGTCAGTTCGATCGCTTCCGCGGTCGAATTGCCGCCCGCGCCCGCGATGATCGGGATGCGCTTCGCCGCATGCTCGACCGCCGTGCGGATCATCAGGATGTGCTCTTCGACGTTGAGCGTTGCCGACTCGCCACTCGTGCCGACCACGACGATTGCGTCGGTGCCTTCCGCGATGTGCCAGTCGATCAGTTTGCGAAACGCCGGCAGATCGAGACTGCCGTCTTCGAGCATCGGAGTGACGATCGCGGGGATGCTGCCGCGGATTTGAATGCCGTCTTGGGTGCCGTTAGCCATGAAACGCGATTGATTGATGTACCGGTAAACGTTGGATTGTAGCGGATTAGCCGGGCAGTTCGTAACGTGGAATTCCCGCCCCCGCCGTCGGGGTCGCGCCCTCACGTACCGCGCAGATACGCTGCACGAACGCCTCGCGCGGCCCGGCGACGAATCCGTCCTCGTAGGCGATCACCCGCAGGCGGCCGCGCACCGCGTCCAGCAACTCGCCCGGAGCGAGCAGGAACGCGGGGTTGGACGGTTTGCCGACCGTTTCGTTTCCTTGCGCGAAGGTTTCGTAGATGAGCACGCCGCCGGGCGCCACCGCATCGAGCAGATGGGGCCAGAGCGGACGATGCAGATAATGGGTAACGATCACGGCCGCGAACGACTCTCCCGCCTGCAGCGGCCAGGGTGCGCCCTCGAGATCGGCGTCGCGCGCGTCGACGCCGGCGATCGCCCGCAATGCGGCCAGCGCGGCCGGATCGCGGTCGAGCGCGACGACCGGATGCCCGTGCGACGCGAACCAGCGCGCATGGCGGCCGCCGCCCGCGGCGACGTCGAGCACCGCACCGCCCGCCGGGACGAGCCGCGACCACCGGGCGACCCAGCGCGACGGCTCGGTCTGGGCGACGTGGCCGCCCGCGGCGACAATGACGGATTCGCGCATGCCTCAGCTCAGGTGTACGACAGGCCCATCGCCTCGCGCACGTCGCGCATCGTCTCGACCGCGTGCTTGCGCGCCTTGTCGCAGCCGTCCGCGACGATCGCGCGCAGCAGCGACGGATCGTCCATGTACTTCTGCGCGCGCTCGAGCATCGGCTGCTGTTCGCGCAGGATCCCTTCGACGACCGGCTGCTTGCAGTCGAGGCAGCCGATGCCCGCCGAACGGCAGCCGTGCTGCACCCACTCGTGCGTCGTTGCATCCGTGTAGACCTGGTGCAGCTGCCACACCGGGCACTTGTCGGGATCGCCCGGATCGGTGCGGCGCACGCGCGCCGGATCGGTCGGCATCGTGCGGACCTTCTTCGTGATCGTCTCCGCGTCTTCGCGCAGGCCGATCGTATTGCCGTACGACTTCGACATCTTCTGGCCGTCGAGGCCCGGCATCCGCGATGCTTCGGTCAGCAGCGCCTGCGGCTCGACCAGGATGATCTTGCGCGCGCCTTCGAGATAGCCGAACAGGCGCTCGCGGTCGCTCATCGACAGGCTCTGCGATTCCTGCAGCATCGCGCGCGCCTGTTCGAGCGCCTCGTCGTCGCCCTCCTGCTGGTATGCATTGCGCAGCTCGTGATAGAGCTTCGCGCGCTTGCCGCCGAGCTTCTTCGCGGCTTCGAGCGCCTTCTCCTCGAAGCCCGGCTCGCGGCCGTACAGGTAATTGAAGCGGCGCGCGATCTCG
>Ga0207647_10003354_pt1 | contig 12013 bp, 8 predicted proteins | sample KBSCornC2_FD_184295 | JGI IMG/M metagenome (GOLD analysis project Ga0207647, IMG submission 184295) | Corn rhizosphere microbial communities from Kellogg Biological Station, Michigan, USA - C2 (SPAdes) (version 2) | ecosystem: Host-associated > Plants > Roots > Rhizosphere ...
CGCGCACGCATGCTGCGCGGCGTGAATGTGCTGGCGAACGCCGTCAAGGCGACGCTGGGTCCGAAAGGCCGCAACGTCGTGCTCGAGAAGAGCTTCGGCGCGCCGACGATCACCAAGGACGGCGTGTCCGTCGCCAAGGAGATCGAACTGGCTGACAAGTTCGAGAACATGGGCGCGCAGATGGTCAAGGAAGTCGCGTCCAAGACTTCCGACGTGGCCGGTGACGGCACGACGACCGCGACCGTGCTCGCGCAGGCGCTGATCCGCGACGGCCTCAAGGCCGTGGCCGCCGGCATGAATCCGATGGACCTCAAGCGTGGCATCGACAAGGCCGTGATCGGCGCCGTTGCCGAGCTCAAGGCGCTGTCCAAGCCGTGCAACACGTCGAAGGAAATCGCCCAGGTCGGCTCGATCTCCGCGAACTCCGATTCCGATATCGGCGACCTCATCGCCAAGGCGATGGATAAGGTCGGCAAGGAAGGCGTCATCACTGTTGAAGAAGGCTCGGGCCTGGACAATGAACTCGACGTCGTCGAGGGCATGCAGTTCGACCGCGGCTATCTCTCCCCGTACTTCATCAACAACCAGCAGTCGATGCAGGCGGAACTGGAAGATCCGTACATCCTGCTGCACGACAAGAAGATCGCGAACGTGCGCGAGCTGCTGCCGGTACTCGAAGGCGTGGCCAAGGCCGGCAAGCCTCTGCTGATCGTTGCCGAGGAAGTCGAAGGCGAAGCGCTCGCCACGCTCGTGGTCAACACGATCCGCGGCATCGTCAAGGTCTGCGCAGTGAAGGCGCCGGGCTTCGGTGATCGCCGCAAAGCGATGCTCGAAGACATGGCGATTTTGACCGGCGGCCAGGTGATTTCCGAGGAAGTCGGCCTGTCGCTCGAGAAAGCCACGATCAAGGATCTGGGCCGCGCCAAGAAGGTGCAGGTGTCGAAGGAGAATTCCACGATCATCGACGGCGCCGGCGAGACCAAGAACATCAAGAGCCGCATCGACCAGATCAAGGCACAGATCGAAGAGACCAGCTCCGACTACGATCGCGAGAAGCTGCAGGAACGCGTGGCGAAGCTCGCCGGCGGCGTGGCAGTGATCAAGGTCGGCGCTGCGACCGAAGTCGAAATGAAGGAAAAGAAGGCGCGCGTCGAAGACGCCCTGCACGCCACGCGTGCGGCGGTCGAGGAAGGCGTGGTGCCGGGCGGCGGTGTCGCCCTGATCCGTTCGCTCGATGCGATCAAGAAGCTCAAAGGCGACAACGAAGATCAGAACCACGGCATCCAGATCGCCAAGCGCGCGATGGAAGCGCCGCTGCGCGAGATCGTTGCCAACGCTGGTGAAGAGCCGAGCGTAGTGTTGAACAAGGTTGCCGGTGGCAAGGGCAATTACGGCTACAACGCGCAGACCGGCGAATACGGCGACATGATCGAGTTCGGTATTCTGGATCCGACCAAGGTCACGCGCACCGCGCTGCAGAACGCGGCGTCGATCGCAGGTCTCATGATCACGACCGAGGCGATGGTCGGCGAAGCGCCGAAGAAGGAAGAAGCCCACGCTCATGGCGGCCAGGGTGGCGGCATGGGTGGCATGGGCGGCGGCATGGACTTCTAAGCGAAGCCCATTCGCAAAGCGTTACGAAAAGCCCCGCAGCGATGCGGGGCTTTTTTTGTCCTACTGACAGACAAACTCCGCATAAGCGACGACACCGGTGACCGACGTCCGGTTGATCGGCGGCCACACGCAACCGCCGGACTCGCCACCCGAAGCGGAACTCGCGGTACCAGAAGAGTAGAGCGCCGAGCCATTCGCGCCGGTGGAAGTCGCCGCGGAGCTGGCGGAGTATCGCGCCGCATCCGTGTCGGAAAAATAGCGTGCGATACCGGTTCCGGTTACCGACACGGCGGCCGTCGGCGTCGCGCCGGTGCGGAACATCAGCAACAGGGCACCGGAATTCACATAGTTCTGTCCGGCCATAAGTCCCCATGCGTTGACATCGCCGAAGCGAGCGGCGATCGCGGTCATGCCATCGACGTGTTGGTTCGCGGCCAATACGTGCGTGGCTTCCGCGGGCATGTACGTGGTGCCGCCGGGCGCATCATCCGTTACGATCGCAACGTAACCTGACGAAGGCGTCGTCAGGTTTGCGAAGCGATAGCGGCCGCAACCATCAAGCGTGATCTCGCCGGCAGAGAGCGGGGTGTCCGCGCCCGGGTTCTGCGCGAAGCCGAGCGCGTCATGAGCAGTGACAGATAGATCGCACGGCCCGCCGATCGCTCCGCCACCGCAGCCGAGGCCGACATTGAAACGCGCGCGCAACGGGGCGGCCGCAGCCGCGTCGGTGATCTGCCCGGAGATGCATGTTCCCGAAATCGCCACGCAGCTGAGCGGCTGCGAGCAGTCGCTCGACTCGAAGCTGTCGACGAATACGTAATCATCGGCGTAGCCGGATTGGGCGGCTGCGACGAGCAATACGAACAGGTGTCGGCGAGCGGCAAAGTCCATGGCAGGTTCCTCCGGTGGGAACGAAGAACACCAATCTACGCCTACTTGCGACACATGACCCGTGCTCACGCAACGTTAATCGCGCCCAGCGCGAAAATAGCGCCGGTGATCACGCAAGGAGCGCATCATGCATACATCCGCCATCGCCTTGTTGAGCGCGGCCGTGATGCTCGTCGCCGCAACGGAACCCCGCGCAGCCTCCGCCTTGCCGGAAAGCGCCGGCTACGGTCCGCATCCGACACTGCCCGAACCGCAGAAGAAGAAACTGTTGCCGACGATGAAGATCGCGCCGGCGGAACCATGGCGCGACGACGAAAAGCCGCAACCGGCCGAAGGTCTGCAAGTGAATGTCTTCGCGCGCGACCTCGCGCACCCGCGCAACCTGTTCGTGCTGCCGAACGGTGACGTGCTCGTCGCCGAAACCGACACGCCGAGCAAACCGGACGACTACAAGGGCATCAAGGGCAAGATCACGCAGCACACACAAAAGGAAGCCGGCGCGGGACACGGCAGCGCGAATCGTCTGACCCTGCTGCGCGATGCCGACAGCGACGGCGTCGCCGAGACGAAATCGATTTTCCTGCAAGGCCTGAACTCACCGTACGGCATGGCGCTGATCGGCGATACGCTGTATGTCGCCAATACCGATTCGCTGGTCAAGGTGCAGTATCACGACGGCGACACGCAGGCCTCGACGTCTGCGCAAAAACTGGCCGACCTGCCCGGCGGCACGATCAATCATCATTGGACCAAGAGCCTCGTCGCAAGTCATGACGGCAAACATCTGTATGTCGGCGTCGGTTCGAACAGCAATGCCGGCGAAAACGGCATCGACAAGGAAAAAGATCGCGCCGACATTCTCGAAGTCGATCCGACGAGCGGAAAGTGGCGCGTGTATGCGTCCGGTCTGCGCAATCCGGCCGGTCTCGCGTTGAATACGGACGGCACGCTGTGGACCTCGGTCAACGAACGCGACGATCTCGGCGACGACCTCGTGCCCGACTACATGACTTCCGTGCACGCCGGCGATTTCTTCGGCTTTCCGTACAGCTATTACGGCGCGCATGTCGACGAGCGCGTCAAGCCGCAAAACCCGCAACTCGTCGCGAGCGCGCGCGTGCCCGACTACGCGCTCGGCGCGCACACCGCATCACTCGGCCTTGCATTCAGCGCGAACAATGCGTTGCCGGAGCGCTTCCATGACGGCGCGTTCGTCGGTCAGCACGGTTCGTGGAACCGCTCGCAGCCGGTCGGCTATCGCGTGATCTTCGTGAAGTTCCAACAAGGCAAGCCGGTCGGCGAGCCGCAGGAAGTGCTCGGCGGATTCCGCGACGCGCAAGGCAATGCGCGTGGCCGCCCGGTCGGCGTCGCGATCGACAAGCGCGGCGCGCTGCTCGTCGCCGACGACGTCGGCGGGCGCGTGTGGCGCGTCACCTCATCAGGAAGTGACGCGACACGCTAGCGGCTCGTCATCAAAACTCGAAGCCGTTGCAGAAGACCCCGTCGCTCACGTCGCAGCTGTGCCAAGTGGAGGTGGTGTCGCTGGCGGGACTGAACGTCACGCCGGACGGCGCCGTTATCGTGCCGGTATTGGTCAGGGCGATATTGTCGGCCACCACACCGGTGATTTGCACGATGGCCTCGCCGTTAACGGGTAGCGGGTTGATGGTGCCACTGACGTCATTGGTGAGCGCATTCACGACGACGCTGCACCCCGCTCCGCCGGATGTCTGCAGGCAGGTCGCCGCAAGGCCGGTCACCGCGGCCGGTACGTTGTCGTTAAACGTCGTGCCATCCGCTGCAGCAGCGCCGAAGTTGTGAATCGTCAACGTGCACGTGATGTCATTCTGATTGAGGGCCACATGGCTGACCGTACAGGTCTTCGTGATCTTGACATCGGTCGTGGTCTGTCCATGGGCGGACGGGGTCATCCACAACAGCGTGGCGAAAAGCAGAAACACGGTATGCGCCAACACGTTCGACTTGGAATTCATGAGATCGCTCCTCATTGGGCCCCTGGTTTGCAACCCTTCGACAGCGGGCTCAGCCAAGCTAACAGCACTGTCGAATCAGGCCAATTACGCTAGGGGGTTTCAAGCACCAAACCTGAGGGATTTCCCAAGCATTTTGAGACTCTCGCCGCCGCGACAGGCGAGGGGTTGTAACGGACATGGCTGCCTCCTGCGCGCGGGCTTCGCGCCGCGCGCGTGCGGACGCTGACCGATTACTTCGGCTCCAACGTCACCGGCACTTCGGTGATCCTGTCCACGGGCAGGCTATTCGCCGCCGCGGCTTTGCGGATTGCATCTTCATCGGGTCCTTCGTAGATGCAATAAGTCTTGGTCTTGTCGGCGTTCGCGTACGACATCACCCAGTTCACGCCGAAGCCGGAATTATTCTTGTTCACCTTCGCCTTCACTGCGGCATCGACGCCGTCGAGTGCGCCTTTCGGGAACGTGCGTTCCACCATATAGCGTTTCATCGATGTGCTCCTTGGGTTGGAAAATTTCGATTCAGGGTTCGAAGCCGTTGCAGAAGAGCGTGTCGGCGGTGCCACAGTTGAACATGCTTTGCCGCTCATAAGCGCCGAGATCGACGGCGCCCGGCAGGTAGTTTGGAACCGCCGCAAGATCCACTGGCGTGGGCATGCCGTCCAGATCCGACCCGTAGTCGTAATTGCTGCCTTGGCCGAAGTCGAGCGCGCGCTGGAAGATCGGGCTCAAGTGGTAGTCGCCGTTCGCAGCGTCAACGAAATAAGGCGTTCCCTGGACGACGCTCGGGTTGTTCTGCGGAAGTCCGGCGGTGCTGTTGGACATGATGTAGCTGACATCGAACGTGCCGTGGCCGCTCGCCCAGTTCACCGTAGACTTGCCGGGCTGAGCGATGAGGTCATAGGCGAGATCGACCGAGCTGTAGCCATCGTAATACTGCATGACGAACGAGTCGCCGATGATGTTGTTCGCGATCGTGCACGAATGGATCCTGGCAAGGTCGCCGAAGTCGCTGTGGAGCAGGGCTCCCGAGACATTGTTATCGGTGAGCAGACAGCGCGTGAGGTGTAGCTCGGCGTGATCGATGAGCTGATGCGCAAGATTGCCGCGCATGCGCAGGCGCTTGCCGACGAATGTGCTGCCCCAGGCGACGACGGTGGTCCCGGCCGACCCGCTGCCATCGGAATGCTGCGTCGTGTTGTTGCTGATCGTGCCGCACGCGGCGTCGCCGGTGGCGCAGTCCGCGATTCCGCCAAGGCTTGCGATCGTCTCCGGGCCGCAATCCGCCCCGAGTCGCGTTGGCGCACCGCCATTGAAGTAGACGCCCGCATTGGTCGCCGCGCCGCCGGCGTACTGGTAGATCGCGGCGCCGTCTTCGGCGATGTCGTCGTCGAGGTTCGACGCGTACAGGCACGCGCTGGCCGCGCCGTACAGATATAGCCCGCCGCCGCGGTAATCGGCCGTGTTGCTGGAAATCGCCGTCGGTGTGGCTGATCCGTCGGCGAATGTACGCAGCACCGCTTCGCCGTTGCCGTTGTCGATCACCGCGACGCCGCCGCCGAGGCCCGCATCGGTCGCGCCGCTGTCGACCCTGTGCGCAGCGTTCCACGACACCACACTGCCGCCGTTGTAGTTCGTGCCGATGTCGGCGCGCGCCGGTCCGAGGATCTCGATGCCGCCACCGTAGCCATTGTTCGCATGATTGAAACCGATCCATGTCTGCGGATGCACCGCGAACAGCCGCGCGCTGCCTTCGATGCGGATGCCGCCGCCGGAAACATCGGCCGTATTGTTCAGCACGGTCGTGTCGTGCTCCAGGTAGAGAGTGGCGTCGCCGCCGCTGCCGCTGAAGTAGATGCCGCCGCCATAGCCGGCTTCGTTGAGATACACGTTGGTCAGTTCGAGCTGCAGCAGGCCGTGGCCGGCGTAGTAGATGCCGCCGCCGTTCTGGCCCGGGCGTTGGGCCCCGGTGATGTAGAGATTGCTGAAGACGACAGCGCCACCGTTGCCGGTGATCTGGAACACCGGGCCGCCATCGTTGCCGGCGCCGCTGATCGTCGTGTGGTCGGTGCCGGGATCGAAATCGTTGCAGTCGGTGAATCCGCCTTCGATGATCTCGGTTTCCGGATCGTTGATGATGATGTGCTGGCCGCTGTACGTGACGTCGTTGGAAATCCAGACGTAGTCGGCATGGCTTTCGTCCGTATACGCCGTCGCCGCGTCCACCGCCGCCTGGACGGTGTGGTAGGCCCACGCACAGTAGGGATCGACGACGAACGTGCCCCACGCATGCGTCACGTGCGGCGCGAGCGACAGCAGCAACGCCGCCGCAATAGCAAAAGCAGACGAGTACACGCGCATAACGGCTCCTTTCCTCGGAGCCCCCTGTTCCTGCATCGAACAACACCAAAAGCCGGCGGTCTGCGACAACATCAGGGTTCGAATCCGGCGCAGAAAATCGTGTCGACCGCACCGCAGGCGCTCCACAATTCGGCGCTCGCGGCACTCCCATTGGCGGTGTAGCCTCCCGCTACGAGCACTTTGCCCGACGGCAGCAACGTTGCCGTATGCGAGCTGCGCGCCGTGGTCATGGAAGCGGCGGACGACCAAAGGTTCGTGACCGGGTCATAGAGTTCGGCCGCATCGACGTACAGTGTCGTATTACTGCTCGAACCCCCTGCCACGAGCACCTTGCCCGATGGCAGCAGGGTTGCGGTGTGATCGAAGCGTGGCGGCATGCCCGCGGTGGGTGACCAGATGTTGAGGGTAGGATCGTACAGGTAGGCGGTGGCCAGGGCGCCGTAGTTGTCATGGCCGCCCGCAACGAGCACCTTGGCGGATGGCATCAGCGTTGCCGTGTGCAACCAGCGCGGGGTCGGCGTGTCGGCGGCAGGCGACCAGCTATTCGTCGCCGGATCGTACAACTCGGTGCTGTAAGCCCCGCCAATGCCGCCTACGACAAGCACGGCGCCGGATGCCAGCAGAGTCGCTGTATGCGCGTAGCGTGCGTGCGTCATCGAAGCTGCGGTCGTCCAGCTGTTGCTGCCTGGATCATAGATCTCGGCGCTGGCGAGAGCGTTCGCTCCGTCGTATCCGCCTGCGACCAATACTTTGCCTGAAGGCAGCAGCGTGGCACTGTGATATCTGCGCACAGCCGCCATCGCCGGAACGCCCGACCAGCCGTTCGCGGCCGGATTGTACAATTCCGCGGTGTTGGCGCCGGGGTCGCCGCCCGTGACGAGCACCATGCCCGACGCCAGCAATGTGGCGGTGTGATAGTTGCGCGGAGTCGCCATTGATCCCGCACCCGACCAACTGCCCGATGCGGGATCGTACAGTTCGGTATCCGAGCTTGAATACGTACCTCCGGCTACCAGCACCTTGCCGGATGGCAGCAGGGTGTCGGTGTGTTCATATCGGGGCATCGCCATCGGGGCTGCCGGTGTCCACGCGTCGGCCAGCGCTGGCGTGGGCGCGATGACCAGCAGTGCCAGGCAGAGGGCCAGTATCAATTGCAGCATGGCAGGCATTTTCATGATGGCTCCTTGCTGAAGAACATTGGTGATGCGAACTGCGATGTCCAACCTCAGGGATCGAACCCGTCGAGAAATACCGTATCGCGGATCAGGTACGCGCCGTCGAAATAGCCGCCGTAACTGCCGCCCGCCGTAGTCTTGTCGACACTCAGCTCGATGCTGATCGACGCTTCGGGGTCGCGAATGGACACGTTCAACACCGGATTCGACGGCACCGTCGTCGAGTAGGTTGTCCATGCGCCTTGGCTCGACATGAATAAGCCACCCGCCGCGCTCCAGCCACCGGAGCAGTCGGCGTGGTGCAGATCCATGCTGTAGCCGCCGATGAGATAGCCGCTGCCATTCTGCACGCTGGGTATGTAGCTGGAGATGCCGACGATGTACGCACCGGTTTGCGCGATGGCAATGCATTGTTTCAACACGAGTTGACTGACGTAGGAACCCGCCTGCGTGTTGACGAAAAAAGCCGATCCGGAAGTGGCCGAGCCGTTCATGTCGAACGAGCTCCACATCGGCGAGGCATCGGGAAAAGTCCAACTGTTCAGGCCGGCGTCGAAATTCCCGTTTGTCACCAGGTCCTGGGCCGTCAGCGCCGGCGGGGCGAGACACAGCAGCGCGGCGAAGGCAGTGCGCAGGGTCGAGTACATGCTTTCTCCTCGTGCGGAGCGGCGGCAATGGCAGTGAACACCGATTGCGCCGGCACTGCGACATTTCTAAAGCGCCGCCGGTACCCTCGCCAGTTCGCTGCGCAAGGATTCGAGGACCGGGCTCGACGGCAGCAGCGCGCGCTGGCGCAGTGCGAGTGCGCTTTGCAGCAGCGGACGCGCGGCATCGCTGTGGCCCTCGGCCAGCGCGGCGCGGCCGGCGGCCAGATCGGCGTCGGCCAGTTGCGCTGGCAGGTACTTCGTCAGGCCGGCCTGTTCGATGCGCGCGCGAATTTGCGCAGCCTGCTGCGCCGCCAGTTGCGTGCGGCCTTGCGCGAGCGCGATGTCGGCGCCGAGCAGCGCGCGTTCAATGCCGATCCAGGTCAGCGGACGTTGCATGTCTCCAACACCGTCGAGCAATGTCTGCGTAGCGCCGACGGCTCCGCGCGCGAGTGCAGCGCGTGCGCGCGCGAGCATATTGGCGGCGCCGGCATCGGTAGCCGAACCTTCGCCATGGCGTTCGTGAATCTGCCGCGACTCTTCCAGCGTGGTTTGCGCATCATCGTGGCGTCCGAGCTCGATCAACGCTGCTGCGCGCGCTTCGAGCCAGCTGGCGAGAAACACCACGTCGGGCTGGCTGGCGCGGCAGGCGGCGATTGCCGAGTCGATTTCCGCCAAACCTTGCGCCGCGTCGCCGATGCGCACGAGCGCGTCGCCGAGCATGAACTGCGCCCACATGGGTTGTTCGATGCTATCGGATCGGGCCGCGACGGCTTTGGCCTTCGTCAGCACGTCGACCGCTTCCTGCGGGCGGCCAGTGCGCGCGAGCTGCTTGCCGAGCCGCATCTGGAAATACGCCGTGTCGGCCGGTTCGTCGCCGTTGATTGCGAGAATACCCTTGAGCGCAGCTCGCGCATTGGTTTCCGCGCCCGCCAGATCCAGGGCGCTGAATTGCGCGTCGCTCAGATATGCGCGATAGCGCGGCAGATCCTGCGCGTGCGCGCCGGTTGTGGCGGCGAGGTCGAGCGCGCGCTGCAGCGTGGCGGCGGCTTCCAGATGGGCGCCGGCGTGATCCTGCAGCCAGCCGAGATTGCTCAAGGTTTCGGCTTGCTCGCCAGCGTCGTGCAACTTCGCAAAAACCTGCACCGACTTCTGCGCGTAATCGATCGCGCGCGGCACGTCGGTGTCCTGGTACAGCACGGACAATTTGCGCAGCAGCACGCCGCGCAGCGGTGAAGCGTCGTCGCCGTGGGCGTCGAGGATCGCGCCGGCTTGCGCCAGTACGCTGCCGAGTTCGCGCGCGGAGCTGGAAGCGTTCAACGATCCGGCCAAATCGAGCAGCGCGCCGGCGTTTTCATCGGAGCCGGCACCGTGAATCGCGCGTGCCATTTCCACGGCGCGTCGGCGCAGCGGCACAGCTTCGTCGTACAGCGAGAGATCGTCGTAGAGCCCGCCGAATAGCCGTAACAGTTCGAGCTTGCCCTCGGGAGCATCCCGCAACGCGCCGTCGATTCGCGCGGCGCCGATGTCGAGCAGTTGCCGCGCCGTAGTCTGGCGCGCCTTGACCGGATCGGGCTGGCTGCTGCTGTTGGAACGGAAGACATCGACGAGGAACGCCTGCGTCGCTACGGCGCGCTGTTCCTGCGTCCGCGCCCGTTGTGCCTGCCAGAGTGCGACGCCGGACAGCGCGATCAATGCCAAGGCGAACAGCACGGTTGCCGTGACTCCAGTGCGATGCCGCGAGATGAATTTCCGTGCGCGATACAGGCGTGACGGCGGGTGCGCAGTGACCGGACGACCCTCGAGCAGGCGCTCGATGTCGTCGCAGAACGCGCTGGCCGACGGATAGCGGCGCTCGGGTTCTTCATCGGCGGCTTTGAGCACGATGTTGTCGATGTCGCCGCGCAGCAACCTGCGCGTGATGTGCGGCGGCGCCGGCAGTACGCCAGGCGCGCTGTCGGCGTCGACCTGGCTCGACAAGGTGTGACCGGATGTGATGCGTTTGCCGGTGACGAGTTCGCCGAGCATGATGCCGAGCGCATAGACGTCGGTCGCGGTGGTGATCGCCGCGCCGCTGCGTTGTTCGGGCGCAGCGTACGCGGGCGTGAACGAGGGCAAGCGCGTCTGCGTTTCGTCGTCGGCGTCGAGCAGCTTGGCGATGCCGAAATCGAGAAGTTTGACGTGGCCTTCCGCGCTGACGAGTACGTTCGATGGCTTCAGATCGCGATGCACGATCAACGCGCGATGCGCCGCCTCGACTGCGCGGCACACGCGCAGGAACAGGCGCAGCCGCGCGGGCAGGTCGAGCGCGTGCGCGCGCGCATAGTCGGTGATCGGCACGCCATCGACGAATTCGAGCACGATGTAGGCCAGACCCGATTCGGTGACGCCGCCTTCGATCAGGCTCGCGACGTCCGGATGTTGCAGTTGCGCGAGCGCCTGGCGTTCGCGCCGGAACTGGCGCTGCGCGTCGGCGGTATACAGCCCACGCCGCAGCAGCTTGAGCGCGGCTTCCTGGCGCACGCCGGCGTGTTCGCGCACGGCGCGGAACACCGTGGAAGATCCGCCCTCGCCCAACAGCGCGAGCAATTGCCAGGCACCGATGCGCTGGCCGGCCGCCGGCAGTGTCGGCGCGTCCGGTTCGCCGAGCATGTCGGCCAAATAGGCCGGGTCGGCGGCGAGCACACCGTCGCCCGCTTGCGCATCGGCGGCAAGCAGTCGCTCGAGTTCGGCGCGCGGTGCCGCCGGCAGACGCGCGAGGAATTGCGCGCGCGCCGCCGCATCCAGGTCCTGGGCGGCATCGAACAGTTCGCGCAGCGTCGAGTTTTCTGTCTGCATGGCCGGATGATCACTCTCCACGCCGACAACACCAGCATGTGGCGGAATGCGCCATCAGATCACGCTGCCGCGCCGAACTCGGCTTTGAGGAAGGCGCGCGCGAAGCGCCAGTCGCGATCGATCGTGCGACGTGCGAGCTGGAGATTTTCCGCCACCTGTTCCAGCGACAGGCCGGCGAAGTAGCGCAGCTCCACGACTTGTGCGGCGCGCGCGTCAGCTTGTTCGAGGTGCCTGAGCGCACGTTCGAGCATCAATGCCTGTTCAGCGGTGTCGAGCGCGAGGCGTTCATCGCCCTCGGTCAGCGTCGTGCGTTGCCATTGACCGCCGGCCTTCATGCTCATGCGGTCGCGCGCACGGTTGATCAACAGGTTGCGCATCGCGCGCGCGGCGTAGGCGAAGAATTGGGCCGGGTGCGCGAAGACGAGGTCGCCTTGGCTGCTGCAGCGCAGATACAACTCGTGCACGAGCGCCGTGGTGTCGAGCGTGTCGCGGGCGCGGC
>Ga0207647_10003355_pt1 | contig 12012 bp, 13 predicted proteins | sample KBSCornC2_FD_184295 | JGI IMG/M metagenome (GOLD analysis project Ga0207647, IMG submission 184295) | Corn rhizosphere microbial communities from Kellogg Biological Station, Michigan, USA - C2 (SPAdes) (version 2) | ecosystem: Host-associated > Plants > Roots > Rhizosphere ...
CCCGCCTCCTCGAACGAACGATCGATCAATGCACGCATCGGGCTCGGACGCGGTTGAAGAATCCACGGGTAAGTGGCCAGCTCACCGAACGTGAGATCAGTCCGCTTCGCCAACGGGTGATCGCATCCCACCACGACAGCAAGCCGCTCGTCACCCAGTTGCTCGAAGGTCAAATGACTGGCATCCCAGCCTTCCGGCACGCGCCCGAGCACCAGATCGAGTTGATCGCGCTCGAGCATCGGCACGAGCATGTCGCTGGTATCGACGTGAACTGTCATGTTGAGCCCGGGATGATCGCGCTTGAGCCGGCGGATCACTTCCGCCATCAGCACCGGTGTCGGAGCCATGACCGCACCGATGCGCACCTTGCCGATCCTGCCCGTTTCAAGCGACACCAGTTCGTCATGCAGATTGGCCAGGTCCGAGAAGACGAGGTTCGCGTAGCGCGTGACCGCCATGCCGAAGCGTGTGGGTCGAAGTCCGCGAAGATGCCGCTCGAACAACGTGACGCCCAGCAGCGCTTCCATGTCCTGAAGCATCTTCGTCACCGCCGGCTGCGATAGCGAAAGCGCGTCCGCCGCCTGGCGCAACGAACCGCGCTCCTCGATCGACAGCAGCAAGCGCAGATGCTGCATCTTCAGGCGGCTTCGAAGAGTGGATGCGGGCGGGATCATGGAACGCTCGAAAGGAAAGGAACCGGCTGCCAACGATGAAGGAAGAACGTAGGGCGGCGTTCGCCGGGATATCAAAAATAGTTATCGAGGCATAGAAAAACGTCAATGGATATTATCGATGCCGGCTCCTATATTCGTCCGAAGCCGGCGCCACGCCGGTTTCGTACAAAGACATCGCTGTCGCCGCGGGGTATGACCTCCGCCTCGCGACACGCATCCGGAGACTCGTTACATGCCTTCCAGCCCGGCCACGACGCCCGCGTGCACCACCGCCATCCGCAAGTGCCTCAGGCGCCTGCTGCCGTTTCTCGTGCTGATGTACGTGATCGCGTTCATCGATCGCGCCAACGTCGGCTTCGCCAAGGAGGCGCTACAGGCGGACACGGGTTTGTCGAATGGCGCATTCGCGTTCGGCGCAGGAATCTTCTTTATCAGCTACGCCCTGTTCGAAGTGCCGAGCAATCTCGCGCTGCACCGTTTCGGCGCGCGGCTGTGGATGTCGCGCATCATGGTGACGTGGGGGCTGGTGTCGGCGTCAATGGCATTCGCGCACGACGCCACGACGTTCTATGCGCTGCGCGTGCTGCTCGGCGCCGCCGAGGCGGGCTTCTTTCCCGGGGTCATCCTCTATCTCACCTACTGGTTTCCCAGACACGTGCGTGCGCAGGCAATGGGCGTGTTCTACTTCGGCTTGCCGCTCGCGCTGGTGCTGGGCGGCCCGCTGTCGGGCTTTCTGCTCGGACTTCAAGCCCCGCTTGCGCTCGAACCCTGGCAAGGAATGTTCGTTATCGAAGGGCTGCTCGCATCGATCGTCGGCGTGATCGCATTCTTCTATCTGGACGACGGCCCCGCGCAAGCCGGCTGGCTCGTCGACGACGAACGCCGTGCGTTGCTCGACGCGTTGTCGCAGGAAGATGCCGCCAAGCTGGGCCATGGTCCAGCTACCTTGCGCGACCTGTTCCGCAGCCCGCGACTCGCGGCGTTCTGTCTCGTGTATTTCACGGTACAGATGAGCGTATACGGCGTGGTCTTCTATCTGCCGACCCGTATTGCCGAACTCCACGGCGGCAAGGTCGATCTGAGCGTGGGGCTGATTACCGCCATACCGTGGCTGTGCTCGCTGGCCGTGACGCGGTGGACGACACGCGTGGCCGACCGTACCGGCGAGCATCGCAGGCTGGCTGCGCTGATGCTCGTTTGCGCCGGCTGCGGGATCGCGGGGTCGACATTCTTGTCGAGCCTGGTGCCGGTAATCGTCGCGTTCTGTTTCGCGGCGAGCGGCTTTGTCTCCGTGCAGCCGCTGTACTGGAGCCTGCCGACCAACTATCTCGGGGGCGTGGCGGCGGCCGGTGGCATCGCACTGATCAACTCGCTCGGCAACGTCGGCGGCTTCGTCGCGCCGAATCTCAAGACGTGGGCCGAACAGGCATTCGCGAACCCGCACGCCGGCATGCTGGGCCTCGCTTTTACCGCACTCCTCGGCGCGGTGATGCTCACCCTCATGCGGCGCGCGGCGCCCATGCATCCGCAGGCGCAGTCGGTCGTCATGTAGGCGGACCCACCGCAGCGCCGTTGCAGCGCCGGCAGCCCCTGTCACGCGTCGTGCGATACCCGAGTTTGACCAGGCAATCGTGCCGTCGTGATAAGAAAAGTTATCCAGATAGCGTCGATAAATTTGCGAAGTGCCCGCCGTGTTGCGAACAAACCAGCGCCCGGCGTTCGCCTCGTTTGACCGCGCAAACCCCTGCATTCACGACGATTCGACACGCCTCGTCACCCGATTGCCGGCTCGTTGACGATCACGTCGATCCACCTGCGCCAACACCGCCACCGCACCACTCGCTGCTGCGACCGCACCACCCTCCCCGCATTTGTTCCCGCGACGCAAGACTGTTGCTCCATGGTGGGTGTTCGAACTCCGGCCCGACACGCCTAGAGTCTGGTCCATCGGATTCATCGATCCGGTCGGCACTGAAGCCGAAAACCAGTCACCTGTCGAGGCATATCATGAGCACGTCCAAAGTCATCATCGTCACCGGCGCATCGCAAGGCATCGGTGCTGAAACGGTCAATGCATTCCGCGCCCAAGGCCATCGGGTGGTCGCGACGTCCCGTTCGATCGGGCCGTCGGACGATCCCGATCTCGTCACCGTCGCGGGCGACATCGGCGATCCGGCGGTCGCGCGGCGCGTGGTCGACACCGCAATCGAGCGCTTCGGCCGGGTCGACACGCTCGTCAACAACGCGGGCGTCTTCATCGCGAAGCCGTTCACGCAATACACCGCGGACGACTATGCGGCCATCACCCGCGTGAACCTGGACGGCTTCTTCCACGTCACGCAGCGCGCGATCGCGGCGATGCAGCGGCACGGCGGCGGGCACGTGGTCAGCATCACGACGAGCCTCGTCGACCACGCGAACAGCAACGTGCCATCGGTACTCGCATCGCTGACGAAAGGCGGGCTCAATGCGGCGACGAAGTCGCTCGCGATCGAGTATGCGAAGGCCGGCATCCGCGTGAACGCCGTGTCGCCCGGCATCATCAACTCGCCGATGCATGCGCCCGACACGCATGCAACGCTCGCAGCGCTGCATCCGGTCGGCCGGATGGGCGAGATGAGCGACATCGTCGGCGCGATCCTGTATCTCGATTCGGCGCCGTTCGTCACCGGCGAGATCCTGCATGTGGACGGCGGCCAGAGCGCCGGGCACTGAGCGGCAAGGTAGTGAGAACGGCCGGCGCGGATGGCGCGCGCCGGCCCGCTACCGGCTCAGCCGCGCCGTCCGCGCACCGGCCGCACGCGGCTAGCGCTTCCGCTTGTCGGGCGCCTGCTCGAGATGTTCGACGAGAAAGTCGACGAAGACGCGCACGCGTGACGACAGATAGCGTGCATGCGGATACAGCAGCATGAACGGCCGCGACCGCCCGCCCTGGCCGGACAGCACCTCCGCGAGCGTGCCCTCCCGCAGATCCCGTTCGACGATGAAGCGGTAGGTCTGGAACAGGCCCGCACCGCTGCGCGCGAGCGTGACGCCTGCGAGGACGTCGCCCGACGTGCCGTAGCCGCCGGTCGTCGCGATTTCGAGTTCTGCCGCGCCGTCGTTGAACAGCCACGGAATCGGCCGCCCGCTGCTCGGGAGCTCGAACTGGATGCATTCGTGCGCGTGCAGATCGTCGACGGCGCGCGGCACGCCAGCGCGCTTCAGATAGCCGGGCGTCGCGACGACGACGAGTTCGGCGTCCTCGAGCTTGCGCGCGACGAGGCTCGAATCCGCCGGCGCACGGCCGCGGATCGCAAGGTCGAAACCCTCTTCGGCGAAGTCGATGTTGCGGTTGCTCAGATGCGTTTCGACGCGGACGTCCGGGTAGCGCTCGCGAAACGCGGGCAGCAGCGGCAGCACCCGATAGTGTCCGTACGGCGTCGGCATGCTGATGCGCAGCACGCCCGCCGGGGTTGCCTGCTGGCCCGTTGCCTCGCGCTCCGCGTCGACGAGCTGAGACAGCGCATCACGGCATTGCTCGAAGTAGCGCCGTCCGGAATCGGTCAGGCGGATTTGCCGAGTGGTCCGGACGAACAGGCGTACGCCGAGACGCTCCTCGAGCCGCGCGACCGACCGGCTGACGGCGGCCGGCGTGACGCTCGCGGCCGTCGCGGCGAGCGTGAAGCTGCCGAGTTCGGCTGCCAGGCAGAACAGCTCGATGCTGCCGAGCAGGAGGTCGTCGAATTTTCGTTGCATGAAGCGGCTCCTGCGGTGTCCGGTGCTTGCGTCGCGAGATGTCGAAGCAACGAGTGTGCATGAATCCCCGGCGGCAAACCAGTGAACCGGCGAACACGGAGGGCGGCACCGGGCCGCTTTGCCGGCACGCGTTCGCGCCGTTCGATGCCGCGCCGATTCGTTACATCGTGTGCCAAATCAATTGCGCGAACGATATTTACCGGCGCCGACCGCCTCACTAGAGTGACTGACAGACCCGTCAATCATCCCCGAAGGAGAACGCGATGACGATCGAACAGAAACTGGCCGGACTCGGCTTTTCGCTACCCGAACCGCCGCAACCGCTCGGCAGCTATACGGCCGTCAGCGAAGCCGGCAACCTGTTGTTCGTGTCCGGGCAACTGCCACTCGTCGACGGCAAGGTGGCCTATACGGGCCGCGTCGGCGAACAATTGAGCGTCGATGACGGTCGGCACGCGGCGCAGCTCGCGGCGCTGAATGTGCTCGCGCAGATCGGCAAGCACCTGGGCGGGTTCGATCGACTGCATCACATCGTGCGGGTCGAGGGCCACGTCGCGTCGGCCGACGGCTTCTACGGCCAGCCGGCCGTGATCGACGGCGCCTCCGACCTGTTCGCCGCAGTGCTGGGCGACAAGGCCGGGCACGCTCGCTCGGCCTTTTCCCAGCGCCAGTTGCCTGCGGACGCTGCCGTGATCCTGGTCGTAATCGCCGAAATCCGTCCGGCTTAACCGCGTTGCCGCCGCCGAGACGACGGCCATTCCGACGGGTGTCTGCCCTGCCCGCCGTGAATTTTCACCTCCGCATCGCCTTTTCAATATAAGGGGTGGATCGCTGAAAAGCCTTGTCCCGCAAGGCTTGACACGATCCAGATACATTGAAATACAAAATATCGCACGCGATTTAATCGAATCCGCTTGACGTGAGTCGGCGCCTCGACGAAACTGCATCGCATGCGATCGAATCGCATCTGAAAAGACCTTCAAACCTGACGGAGTGAATGATGAGCAAGATCGAAAAAGTGCTGTACACGGGCAAGACGCACACGACTTCCGGCGGCCGCGACGGCGCGGCGCGCAGTTCCGACGGTCGCCTGGACATCCAGCTGTCGTCGCCGGGCAGCGCCGGCACCGGCACCAACCCGGAACAACTGTTCGCGGCCGGCTGGTCGGCCTGCTTCATCGGCGCGATGCAGCTTGCGGCGCGCGCGGCGAAGGTGACGCTGCCGGCCGATCTCGCGGTGGACACCGAAGTGGACCTGGGCATGGGCGGCAACGCGTACTTTCTGCAGGCCCGCCTGAACGTGAGCGTGCCGGGGCTCGACCGCGACGTCGTGCAGCACATCGTCGATACCGCGCATCAGACCTGCCCGTATTCGAAGGCGACGCGCGGCAACATCGATGTCGAGATCCGCATCGTCTGAGCCTTGCATCGGGCGGCCAGGCGCCGCCTTCACGAATCACCCACCCTATTCTTGTCGAGGTAAATGATGAAAACCCAACTGATCGCTACCCTTCTCGTTGCCGTGTCCGCCGCTGTTGCCGCTCCGGCCTTTGCCAGTGAAGCCGTCGTGACGCGTGCACAAGTGCGTGCCGAGCTCGTCCAGCTGCAGCAAGCCGGCTATGTGCCGGGCCGCGCGAACGATCCGCACTATCCGGACGACCTGCAGGCCGCGCTGACGCGTATCCACGCGAACGACGCCGTCGCGGCCGATACGGCGACGTCCGGTTATGGCAGCGACGCCGCGGCCGTCACGCAGTCGGGCAGTCGTGCCGTCACGCGTGTCGCCGAGCGTTCGATCTACTTCGGCCATTGAACGAAACCGCGACCGACATTCCGTGCCGGCGTGCCCGGACAACCCTGAATACGCTCTTTTCTATCGAGGTGAATGATGAAGACTCAACTGATTGCAGCCCTGCTCGTCGCCGTGTCAGCTTCCGTTGCCGCACCGGCCTTCGCCGCCGAAACCACCGTGACGCGCGCGCAGGTGCGGGCGGAGCTGGCCGCGCTCCAGCAGGCCGGCTATCTGCCGAATCGCCCGAACGATCCGAACTATCCGGACAACCTGCAGGCCGCGCTGAAGCGGGTTCGCGACAACGGCGCGACGGCGGCCGACACGCAGGCAGCCGGTTATGGCAGCGACGCCGACGGCGCGACGCAGTCCGGCGGTCGCAGCACGATTCGCATGGCCGAGCGCTCGATCTATTTCGGTCATTGAACGTCACGACGAAATCGGCGATACCGCCCGCCAAATAAAGCGTATGCGATGTAATCGCGTGCGCTTTTTGTTTGCCTGCAACCTGCGTGACCGATCGCGTCTATGCTGTGCGGCGGACAGCGTTCAATCAAGGAGCACGCGATGCGGGAAGCAACGGCGGGACACGAAGAAGGCGGATCGCATCCGCTCGACAACGCCGTATGGCATGCGCTCGCCGGTGAGCAGCACCGTTTCGCGCTCGGCGATGTGCGTGCGCGGCGGTTTCCGCCGGCGCTCGCGCCGTTTGCCGGCATGGCCGATCGCAGCCCGGCCGCGTTCGACGCGTTGCGCGGACTGATCGACGCCTACGGGCCGGCGACACTGTTCTCGCCGGACGAGATTCCGACGCCGGTCGGTCTTTCAGTGGTCCGGCGCGCGACGCTGCATCAGATGATCTGGCAGGGAACGCTCGACGCCGCCGATCCTTCGGACCATGTGCTGCTGACCGAAGCCGACGTGCCGGAGATGCTCGCGCTGATCGCGGCGACGGAACCCGGCCCGTTCGGCCCGCGCACGATCGAATTCGGCGGCTATATCGGTGTGCGCAGGCATGACCGGCTCGTCGCGATGACCGGTCAACGGCTCAGAGCCGGAGGCCATACGGAGATCAGCGCCGTGTGCGTGGATCCGGCGTTTCGGGGCCAGGGCCTCGCTGCCGGACTGATCCGGTCATTGATCGCGACCATCCGTGCGCGGGCGGAAACGCCGTTCCTGCACGTGCTCACGTCGAATCACGTCGCGATCGAGCGCTATCGGGCACTCGGCTTCGTGACGCGCCGCGACATGCATTTGCTGGTGCTGGAGCGTGCCGAGACCCGGACGGGCCAGCCGGAGAGCCGGCCGTAACGACGTGGTCGCGGCGGTGCATCGGCCGCGCTCGCCGGACGTGTGTGGAGATGGTGGAAATCGCGGAAGTTTCCGCAATGGCCGGCGGCAGGTGCGCCGTCGGCTCGTGTCTATTCGTCGATCGAATCGATCAGGTTGCCGCGCAGCGTGACGATCGCCTTCTGCATCTTCGCGAATTCGTCGGGCTTCAACCCGGTGGCTTCGACGAGATCCATGTCGAGCCCCTTCTCGCGCACACGTCGACCGCTTTTCGTCAGGCTCACGAGCACCTGGCGCTCGTCCGACGGATCGCGGTGCCGCTCCAGATAGCCCATCGCCTCGAGTTTCTTCAGGATCGGCGTCAGCGTGTTCGATTCGAGGAACAGCTTTTCGCCGAGCTGCCCGACCGTCTGGTTGTCCTCCTCCCATAGCGCAATGATCGTGATGTATTGCGTGTACGTGAGGCCGAGCTCTTCGAGGATCGGCTTGTATGCCTTGCCGAACGCGAGGTTCGTCGAGTAGATCGCAAAGCACAGGAACTCTGACAGTTTCGGCGTGGCGGGCGATGGTGCGTCGGTCGGTTTCATGAGCGTCCTCCCTCGACACGGGATCGTGTCGCAGATGAACCGATTATATATCGCGTGCGATCTTATCGGAAGCATGATTATCGTTTCCGATCAACAGCAGGCAATACGCGCGGCGCCCGCCCCGCGCTCAGCCTTGGCCGTCGTTCCGACCCCGGCGGGTGCCGACCCGCTGCCGGCTGATCGACAGCAGCGAACACTGCACCGGATGGGCGATTTCGGTCGCGAGGCCGCCCGCGGCGAACAGCAGGATCATCAGCCAGCGTTTCATGCGTCCTCCACGACCGAAAGGCTCGCACCGTTGGCGACCGTGGCTTCGAGCGCGTACGGATCGACACCGTCGAGGCAGCCGAGATTGACGCGCCAGCACGCGGGATTCTTGCGAGTCTGGTGGAACGGATAGATGCCGCACCGGCTGCAGAAAAAGTGGTGGGCCGTGCGCGTGTTGAACCGGTAGCTCGTCAACGCGCTCTCGCCTGCGACGATCTTCAGTTCGCTTGCGTCGAACATCGGGCTCATCAGCGCGCCGCGACGGCGGCAGAGGCTGCAGTTGCAGCGGGTCGCCGGCGCAAGCGCGGTCCGGACTTCGAATTTCACGGCGCCGCAATGGCAGGATCCGTTGAACCATGTAGCAGACATGTCGTGCTCCTCAGGAGGTCATGCCTGCTTTATAGCGGGCGCGGGTCCATGCTTTGTATCGCGTTGTATCCGCGCGGCGCTCGGATACAGAACATTGCAATTCTGTGGTCGGCGCCGTGCGTTGCGCATTGCGGTGGCATCGCTGCGCATTCGCCCAGCCCGCGGCGCGCGGCGCGGGCCCGGGAATCAGTCCAGCACGTGCTGCAACCGCGCGACGGCCGCTCGCGTCTCGCGCTCGAGCGTCGCGAACAGCTCAGCCGCCGGCAGCGACCGGACGAGGGGCGCCGCCTGCCCGGCCCACTGCGCACCGTAGCCGAACTCGCCTGTTGCCTTCGCGGCCGCATGCAGTGCCTTGCCGGCGTCGTACGCGATCGGATAGGCCGGCGTGGCCGGTGCGCGCGGATCGTCGCCGAGCGCGGTCAGCCGGTTCGCGATGCCGCGCGCGAGCCGGCCGGAGATCGCGCTCGTGAACGTCGTGCGGCGCGCCGCGTCGCCGAGGATCGCGCGGCGATAGCCGTCATCGATCGATGTCTCCGGGCACGCGACGAAGGCGGTGCCGAGCTGCGCGGCCTGCGCGCCGAGCGCGAGCGCCGCGGCGATGCCGTCACCGTCCATGATGCCGCCGGCGGCGATCACCGGCAGCGCGCATTCGCGCACGATCAGACGCGTGAGCGCGAACGTGCCGAGCCGATCGTCGTGCGCCGTCGAGTCGAACACGCCTCTGTGCCCGCCGGCCTCGATGCCCTGCGCGACGATCGCATCGATGCCGGCCGCGGCGATCTGCCGGGCTTCGTCGGGATTCGTCGCGGTCGCGAACAACGTGACGCCCGCGCGCTTCAACATCGCGATTGCCTCGTCGGACGGCAACCCGAAATGAAAGCTCACGACGGCCGGTTTCTCTTCGACCAGCATCGCGAGCATCGCATCGTCCGCGACGAAGCTCGTATAGATCTCCGACAGCGACGCCGGCGGCGTCGCGCCGTGTTCGCGGAATGCGGGCGCGAGCCAGTCGAGCCACGCGCGTTCGACGGCGGCGTCGGCACGGGCCGGCTGGTGGCAGAACAGGTTGATGTTGAACGGCCGGTCGGTGAGCGCGCGCGTGTCGCGGATCATCTTGCGCGCGCCGTCGGCGTTCGTCGCGCCGACGCCGAGCGAGCCGAGCCCGCCCGCGTTCGACACGGCTGCCGCCAGCGCGGGGGTGCTGACGCCGGCCATCGGCGCCTGGATGATCGGGGTGCGGATGCCGAGCGTGCGCAACAGCGTCCGGTTGTCGGTCGAGGGAATCATGTCGTGCGTCTCCTGTGGGCGGCGCGAACGCAAACGGGAAGCGTGCCGCGGGTGGCACGCGAGGTGGCCGGCGGGCCGGGGTTCAGAAATCCAGCGCTCAGGATAGCGGACCTGGAAACCGCCTCCAAGTCGGCCGAACGGCAGATGCCCGGTCGCGCCGCTTCGTGAAATACTGCGGCCACGCGTCCTTCCGGAACCCCGAGATGACCGACATGCCTGCCGTACCCTCGTTTCTTTGCCTGATCACGCGTTGCGCGCGGACGTGCATCGCCGTGTTGCTGATCGCCGGGCCGGCGACGGCCGCGTTTGCCGCGGACGTGCCGGGCGGCTCGCCTGCGCCGGCAGCCCACGCCCCGCAGCGCATCCTGTTCGTCGGCGACAGCCTCACGCACGGCCGTTACACGCCCGTGCGTTCGTACGGCGCGATGCGCACTGGCAGCCAGGGCGTCGGGGGCACCGCGCAGGTCGTCGACGAAAACGTCGGGCGGACCGATGCCCGTGCGGAACGCGAGCCGGGCCCGTGGGGTGGAATTCCGGGCATCTTCGCGCGCCTTGCCGTCGAAGCCGGGCTCGACTACGACGTGCACCTCGAGGCGATGTCGGCGACGAGTCTCGCGAAACATGCCCGCGTTGCATCGGACGTGATCGATCGGCCCACGTGGGATGTGGTCGTCCTGCAGGAGTTGAGCGCCAAGCCGCTGCCGTTCGCGCTCACGCACAGCCGCGCGAGCGATCCGGCCGGTTTCTGTGCGAGCGTCGCGAAGCTGGCGCGCGGCATTCGTGCCGCAGCGCCGCAAGCGCGTGTCTATCTGTATGAAACCTGGCCGCGCGCCGATCTCGCGAAAGCGCTCGCGGGCGAGCCGGGCAGCGACGGTTTTCACGCACGCTACGTCGAGCGTCTCGCCGCGCTCGTCGCCGCGTATCGCGATGCATTTGATCGCGCGCGCCGCACCGATCCGTCGATCGCCGCGGTCTCGCCGGTTGGCCGCGCGTGGCAGCATGCATGGGCGACCGGCGTTGCCGATCCCGACCCGTATGAGCCGTCCGGCGCGCCGCTGCTGTGGTACGGCATGCATGCGCAGAACGACCCGCCGATCTCGCGGCCCGATTATCTGCATCCGGGCCCGCGGGGCGCTTACCTGAGCGCGCTCGTGTTGTTCCAGCAGATCGCCGGCGTCGACGTCCGAACCTTCGGCCCGCGCGAGCAAGCGGCCGCGCAACTTGGCATCGCGCCCGACCTGGCGGCAAGGTTGCAGGCTGTTGCGTCCGATACGGTCCGGGGTGAACAGGGAGAGGCCGAAGGCGATGCTGGCGGCAGTGCCGGTGCGGATGTCAATGCCGCTGCTGATGCCGGTGCTGATGCTGATGCTGATGCTGATGCTGATGCGACCGCGACGGCCGGGCGTTCCGATCCGTGCGCGTCGCCATGAGCGGCAACAATGCGCGCCCTATGCGCCCTATGCGCCCTATGCGCCCTATGCGCCCGATCGATCGCCGGACGCCGACGAATGCCGACGAACGCGGGAACCCAAAACCGCAGCTCCGTTGTGCGACGCCAGGCCAACCGAGCCGATACCGAACCGCGCGCGACGGCATCACGAAGCGCCAGACACGCGCCACACCACCGATGGTTTTCCCTGCCCGCGTGTTCCCGCAGCGGCCGCCGCACCGTCCGACGCCCGGCCCGCGGGCGTTCCGCAGCCTTTCTGCGCAGGAAAGGATGCTTGAGGCATCCGCAATTATCGCGCCGCGCAAATTCGCCCACCATGTTTCGGACGATCGGCGCCACCCGCGCATCCGGCCTTTCACGGGCCATGCGGGGCACGTGCGTCGCGTCGTGCGACCGGGCCCACAGGGCCGGCCGCAAACGGCCGGGCGTCGCGCCACGGCAAATCGATAATCAGGAGACACGATGAACAGCCAATCCCTCGACCTTGGCGGCACCGCGGGTGGACCCGCGTCCGCCGTATCGCCCGCGGCCCGGGCCGGCGCCGATGCGACGGCCCTGCCC
>Ga0207647_10003356_pt1 | contig 12009 bp, 9 predicted proteins | sample KBSCornC2_FD_184295 | JGI IMG/M metagenome (GOLD analysis project Ga0207647, IMG submission 184295) | Corn rhizosphere microbial communities from Kellogg Biological Station, Michigan, USA - C2 (SPAdes) (version 2) | ecosystem: Host-associated > Plants > Roots > Rhizosphere ...
CCTTCACCGCCCCGGTCAGCATGCCCTTGGCGAAGTGCCGCTGCAGGAACGGGTACACGATCAGGATCGGGACGAGTGATACCACCAGGATCGCCATCTGGATCGACTCCTGCGGCGGCAGCTGATCGGCCGCAGCTCCACCGAGATCACCGCTGCTGAGCTCGGTGTTGTTGATGACGTACGTCCGCAGTACCAGCTGCAACGGCCACTTCGCGGTGTCGCTGATGTAGAGCATCGCGTTGAAGAACGCGTTCCAGTACCCGACCGCGTAGAACAGCCCGACGACCGCGAGCACCGCCCGCGACAGCGGCAGCACGATCGACCAGAAGATCCGGAAGTCGCCGGCGCCGTCGATCCGGGCCGAGTCCAGCACCGAGTCCGGGATGCCCATGAAGAACGAGCGGAGCACGATCACGTTGAAGCCGCTGATCGCCGTCGGCAGGATCAGCGCCAGCAACGAGTCGAGCAGCCCGAACTCCTTCACCACCAGGTAGTTCGGGATCAGGCCCGGGCTGAACAGCAGGCTGAACAGCACGATCATCAGGATCGGCTTCTGCCCGAACGAGCCCGGCCGGCTGAGCGAGTACGCCAGCATCGTGGACCCGGCCAGGCTGATCAGCGTGCCGCCGGTGGCGATGACCACGCTGACCAGCAAGGCCCGCTGGACGACACCGCCGTTGAAGATCGATTTGTACGCGTCCAGGTTGAGGCCGTCCGGCCAGAGCACGAACCCGCCGGAGTTCGTGACGTGTTCCTGGCTGGCGATGCTGGTCGCGATCACACCGATGAACGGGATGATGACGACCGCGCAGCAGATCAGCAGCACGACACCCTTCACCGCCCGCGTGGGCGCGCCGGGACCGTCGTCGATCCCCTTCGTCTGTACGAGACTCATTTCTTGTACACCCCCGCTTCGCCGAAGATGTGGGCGATCTTGTTGGCGCCGATCACCAGGGCGACGCCGACCAGGCCCTTCACGAGTCCGACCGCGGCGGAGACGCCCCATTGGCCGGCCAGGACGCCGTTGTTGTAGACGTAGGTGTCGAGGACCTCACTCGCCGGTCTCCCGACCAGGTTCTGCTGCAGGATGATCTGCTCGAAGCCGACGGTCAGCGAGTCGCCGAGCCGCAGGATCAGCAGCAGGATGATCAGGCCGCGGATCCCGGGCACCGTGACGTGCCAGAGCTGCCGCCAGCGGGAGGCGCCGTCGACGCGGGCCGCCTCGTACAACCCGGGATCGATCTGGGTCAGCGCGGCCAGGAACAGGATCGTCCCCCAGCCGGTGTCCTTCCAGATCACCTGGCTGGTGAGCAGCGCGATGAAGCCGTCCGGGTTGCCGAGGAAGTCGATCGTGCCCATCCCGTGCTCGCGCAGGAAGTTGTTGATCAGCCCGCTGCCGCCGAGGATCTGCTGGAAGATCGCGATCACGATCACCCAGGACAGGAAGTGCGGCAGGTACAGGACCGACTGCACGACCCGCTTGATCCGCTCGGACAGCAGGCTGTTCAGCAGCAGCGCCAGCGCGATCGGCGCCGGGAACACGAAGATCACCTGGACGAGCGTGATCAGCAGCGTGTTCTTGAGTGCGTTCAGGAACTCCGGGTCGCCGTTGAAGATCACCGCGAAGTTGTCCAGCCCGACCCACGCGCTGCGGCCGAGCGGCACGAACGGCAGGTACTCCTGGAACGCGATCAGGTTCCCGAGCAGCGGCAGGTAGTGGAACGCCAGCAGCAGCGCCAGCCCGGGCAGGGCCATCAGCAGCAGGATCTTGTCCCGGCGGGCCCGCGCCCACCAGGACAGCGGTTTGCCGCTCGCGCTGTGCCGGGGCGGCGCGGACCTACTGTCCGTAGCCGCGCCCGGCGGTCCGGAGCCGGTCGGTTCGCCGGCCGTGGTCTGCCGGCTGGGGATTCGATCTGTTTGAGCCACGCGACACTCCCAGGGTCGTCGCCCCCCACGGTGGAGAGCGCTTTCCGTTCTCCTGTGTTCGACTGTGTCGCGTCTTGGGGAGTCGCGCAGCTTTGGTCGGAGTGTCTGGCCGAAACCGGCTCAGCCGCGGTGGTGCCAGCGGGTCTCGGCGGCGCCGCGGCGGGCGAGGTGTTCGAGGTGGGCGCGGGCCATCCGCACGGTCTGCAGGTTGATACCGCCGTACGCCCCCAGCTCGGTACCGATGGCGTCAGCCAGGTTACGGACAGTCAGCGAACCGGTGCTCCTGAGCAGCCGGGCGGTGAGTTCGTCGACGCCGGCGACCCACTCGAGGCTCTCCTCGATGAGCTTCCGGCCGGCGGTCGCGTCCATCGCGTCGCCGTGCGACGGTACGAGCGCGTCGAAGTCGAGCTCCAGGAGCCGGGTGAGCCCGCTCGTGTACCGCGTGACGTCGGTGTAGAGCGGCGCCAGCCAGACCGAGCTGTCGAGGTACGGCCGGCCGCGGCCCTGCACGTCGTCGAAGGTGAACAGGGTCCGCGAGGTCTCGTCGAGTACGGCGATGTGCCCGGGACTGTGGCCGCTGGTCGTGATCACCTGCAACGGCCGCTCACCGGGCAGGCGATCGCCGTCGCGCAGCAGGAGGTCGATCCGGACCCGGTCGTCCAGCATCTCCAGCAGCTCGGTCCGCTCGGCCTCCGAGAGGTCCAGCGCGTCCGGATCCGAACCCCACAGCTCGGTCAGCAACCGCTCGTTGTCCTCCAGCCACCCGGCCTCCAGCGCCGGTGCCGCGAACCGGGCCCCGCTGTGCTTGCGCAGTACGGCGTTGCCGCCCATGTGATCGGGGTGTGCGTGGCTGTTGACGACCAGGGTGAGGTCCGACAGCCCGAGGCCCAGACCCGCGAGCTCGGGCGCCGTCGTCGACTCGGGAGTCGACGCGATGCCCGCATCCAGCAGGACCAGCTCCGAGCCGGCGTCGATCACGTGCAGCCAGAGCGGCAGTCCGCACACATGCGGGTAGTCGGTCGCCAACTGGTGGATCCCCGGTGCGATCTCGCTAGGCATGGTTCACCGTCCCTCGAAGATTCCGGTCCGCCGTTCCGCGAAGGCCGCTCGGCCTTCGGCGGCGTCGTGGGTGCCGAGGGCAACCGCCTGCAGCTCGCGCTCGTACTGGATGGCGGCCTCCAGCCCCATCGACCAGGCCGCACGCAGGTTCGCCTTCGCCGCGGCGGCCGCGACCGGCGGGCGGGCGGCGATCCGGTGCGCCAGCTCGGTTGCTGCCGGCGACAGGTCGTCCGGGGCCAGGATCTTGCTGACCAGGCCGATCCGCAGCGCCTCGGCGGCGTCGATCGGATCGCCGGTGAGCAGCAGCGTCGCCGCGTCACTCGCCGGCACCGAGGCGGCGAGCAGCGCCGTCACTCCCCCGCCGCCGATCCAGCCGAGCTTGATCTCGGCCGCCGCGAAGCTCGCGGCCGACGACGCCAGCCGGATGTCGCACGACAGCGCGAGCTCCAGCCCGCCGCCGTACGCGTACCCGTTGACCGCCGCGATCACCGGCGTCCGCAACGAGCGCAGCGCGTCGCAGTAGTCGCGCCGGTTCCGGAAGTGCCACGGGCCGTCGTACCGGTCGAGCTCGCCGATGTCGCTGCCGACCGAGAAGGCCCGCTCGCCGGCGCCGGTCACCACGACCGCACGGATCGACGGGTCCTCGTCGATGCGCGGGATGAGCTCGAGGAGCTCGGCGCTCATCGAGCGCGTGGCCGCGTTCAGCTTCGCGGGCCGGTCGAGCGTGAGCACGCCGACGTACCCGTCCTGGTCGAAGCGGATCCGGCCGCCGTCCCCCGAGCCGCTAGCCATTGCGCACCTTCTTGAAGTCGTCCTCGATCCGGTCCACCGCGGCGCTCAGGTCGTCGTCGTTGCCGAGCAGCTCCCGCACCCGCTCGGACAACTCGTCCTGGAACCCGATCCAGCCGTCGAACCGCGGCCGGACGTACGACGTCCGCACGGTCTCGAGCGTCGCGGAGTAGTGCCCGTTCCACGCCTGGTCCACCTTTGGCGACTCCCACACCGCGGTCGTCGCCGACTGTCCACCCACCGCGGACAGCTCCAGCTGCGTCTGTACGTCGAGGAGACCGCGCACATATTTCGTCACGGCGAGCACCTTCGAGTACGCCCGCGGCGTCACCGCCAGACCGGTCCCACCGAGCGTGCCGTTCCCCGACGAGTCCTGAGCGAACAGCCGAGGCGCCGCCGACCAGGCGAGTGTGTGTCCGTAGTAGGCATAGCTGTAAACCAGCGGACAGCACTCAGCCTCCCCAGCCACCAGCAACTCGTGAATGCCGATCGGGTCCAGGTCGGCCGCACTCTGATCACTGTGTCGCCACACCGCACGCAACAACTCCAAAGCCGCAACGGCCCGTTGCCTGTCCAGCAGCGTGTGTCCACTGCGGTCTCCTGCAAGACCCAGCACCATCAACCCCGCATGTGGGCCTGCGACGCACAGGACGACACCGGACAGCCGCAGTACGTCGGACCAGGCTGCAGGCGGGGTAGCGAGGTCCGGCCGGTACACGCACGTTTGGGTCGCAGCATCCAACGGCAATGCCCACCCATGCCCCTCCACCTGATAACTCGACCACGTCGGCGGCACGGCCCGCGACTCCCACAACGCCAGGTCGTCGGGCGAGAACACGTCCTCCACCGGCAGTACGGCGCCTGCCTCGATCGCCGCGCCCAGTCCCGGGTGGTCGATCACCAGCAGGTCGTACTGCCCGGCCAGCTTCACCAACGGAGTCGACTCGAACCCGGACAGCGGCTGTCGGTCCCACTCGACCTTGACCTCCGGGTGTGAGAACACCTCCAGCGGCCGATAGCCCCTCGGGTGGTCCCAGGTCAGTCCGCGCAATGCCACCGTCACGGCGCGACCACCGCGCCCGACTCCAGCAACGCCTGGCGCCTCGCCGGTGAGACGCCGAGCTCCGACAACAGCTCGTCGGTGTGCTCACCGACCAGCGGAGCGGGCCGGTGTACCTCGGCAGGTGTCCGGCTGAAGCGGTACGGGAATCCCGGTGTCGTCACGGTGCCCTCGGTCGGGTGCTCGTACGTCACGAACGACTCGTTGTGCAGCACCTGCGGGTCCGTGCGCAGGTCGTCGTACGACAGCACCGGACCGCACCACACGCCACGCTCACGCAGCTTGAGCATCCAGTGCTCGGTGGACTCCCGTCGCAGCGCCGTCGACACCGCGGCAGCGATCTCGTCGCGGCGGGCGAACCCGTCGCGCTCCGCGTCCAGTCCGGCCAGCTGTGGCGCGTCCAGCACCTCCGCCAGCACCGGCAGGTTCGCGAACGCCAGTGAGATGTACCCGTCGGCAGTCGTGAAGATCCCGTACGGCGCACGAATGTAGCTGTGCGCGTGGACCTCCTCGGAGCGCGTCTGCGGTACGCCGCCGACGGTATGCACCGACAGCTCCTGCATCTGCAGGGCGATCACCGCGTCCAGCATGTTCACCTGGACGAGCTGCCCCTCGCCGGTACGCTCCCGATGCAGCAGCGCGGCAAGCACACCTTCGAACGCGCTGTACGCCGTGACCGCGTCGGCCAGGAAGTACGGCGCGGCGACGGGCGGCTCGTCAGGGCGGCCGGCGCTGAACAGCGCACCGCTCATCGCTTGCACCAGCAGGTCCTGTCCGGGCCACTCGGCGTACGGCCCGCTCTCGCCGTACCCGGAGATCGAGACGTAGACCAGTGAGGGCTTCAGTGCGCGCAGCGTGTCGTAGTCGACGCCGAGACGGGCTGCTACGCCGGGCCGGTAGTTCTGGAGGAACACGTCCGACGTGCGCACCAACTCGTACAGGAGCTCGCGGCCGTCTTCGGACTTGAGGTCGACGGCCAGACTGCGCTTGTTGCGGTTCAGCGACAGGAAGGACGCGTTGACCTCGTTGCCCGCGGCGCCACCGGCGGACGTGTGCCGCTGCCATTCGCCGGTCACCGGCTCGACCTTGACCACGTCCGCGCCGAGGTCGCCGAGCCGCATCGCCGCCAGCGGACCGGCCATCGCCACCGACAGGTCCAGAACCCGGTAACCGCCCAGGATGTTCATTGCGCCGTCCATCCCGCGTCGACCGGCAGGACGGCGCCGGTGACGAACGAGGCGTCGTCGCTGGCCAGGAACGCGATCGCGGCCGCCACTTCGGCCGGCTGCCCGATCCGGCCGAGCGCGTGGTGGCGCTCGACCATGGCCTGCATGGCGCCCGGGTCGTCCTCGCCGCCGACCTTTCCGTTGCGGATCAGCGGGGTGTCGATGAGGCCGGGCGCCACGCAGTTCGCGCGGACGCCGGAGCGACCGTGGTCGAGGGCCATCGCGCGGGTCAGGTTCTCGACGCCGGCCTTCGCCGCGCAGTACGCCGACCTGTTCCGCTCGCCGACCGTGCCGATCGCGGACGAGATCGTCACGATCGCCCCGCCGCCCTGCGCGATGAACCGCGGCAGGACGGCCCGGCACGAGTTGTAGACGCCGGTCAGGTCGACGTCGAGAATCGTCCGCCATTCGTCGGGCGAGGTGTTCGGCACGGTGTCACACACGTCGACACCTGCGGCGCTGACGAGGACATGGACGTCACCGACGGCCTCGACGACCGCGAGTGTGCCGTCGAGATCCGTCACGTCCAGCTCGTACGCCCGGCCGCCGAGCTCGGCGGCCAATTGCTTCGCGGCGCCGCCGTTGCGGTCGCAGACCACGACGGTGCCGCCCTCGGCGGCGATGCGGTGGGCGGTGGCCGCGCCGATCCCGGAGGCGGCTCCGGTGATCAGCGCGACCTTGCCCTTGAACCTTTCGGTATCCATGAACTCTCTAGGGCTTCTCGTAGGGGAAGGACGGCAGCACGCCGATCTGGTCGTACTGCATCTTGGAGTCGTCGAAGCCGGCCTCCCAGCTGACGTTCGCGAACGTGTCGCACGGTCCCGCGGACGGCCCGTGGTACGGGTCGCTCTCGGTGTTGGTGACCTTGATGTCGGAGAACGCGAACCCGCAGCCGCCGAAGTCCATGTGCACGCCGTACGGCTTGGCGTCCGGCATCGACGGATCCGCGTTCGCGTCGTCGATGACCAGCTGGGAGACGGAGGCGTCCGGCGTGTACGGCGGCTCGTTGCGGACGCCGTACGCGTAGAACGGACCGGTGTCGCCGCTGTCCTGCGCGAGGTGCGAGAGCCGGACGAACTTGACGGTGTTGCCGCCGGTGTAGTTGTCCGCGTTCGGGATCTCCGGCCGGGACTCGATGCTGATGCCGTACCGGGCGCCGTGCTCGACGACGGTGTGGCTCACCTCGTTGCCGCCGCTGTTCATGATCTCGACGCCGGCCGAGTCGCCGGGCACCAGCTCACCGATGTGGTGGATGTAGTTGTTGGTGAACGTGTTGCCGTGGGCAACGTCGCCTTCGCCGGGCCAGCCGCCCTCGATCTTGATGCCGTCGTTGCCGAGGTGCTCGAGCAAGCTGTCCGAGACCGTGGTCTGCTCGTTCGCGAACAGCAGCTCGATCGCGGTGAACCCGGTCTGCTGGATGTGCAGCCTGGTGAGCTTCACGCCGCGGGTGTTCGTGAGCGTGATCGCGCCCCACCGGTTCCGCGGCAGCTCGATCTGGGTGTCGTACTTCGGATACTTGTGCTTGACCCCGGAGTCACCCGTCCCGTTCCAGCCGTACCGGTACCAGTCCATGAAGTCGGTGTGCTGGATGGTCAGGCCGTCGAGTGTCAGGTTCTCCACCCGCCGGTTCGGCGACGCGCCCTCGAGGGAGAACACCTGGGTCTGCGTCGGCCGGTAGACCTTGACGCCGTCCATCGTCCCGCCGGCGGGCTTGTAGTACAGCGTCTTGGCCGGGTAGTCCAGGTAGTACTCCCCGGCCTGGTCGAGCAGGCTCAGCGAGTTCTGCACGAAGTACCGCGAGCCACCGCCGGAGTTGATGAAGCCGTACCGCGCCGGGTAGACCAGCGTGGTCCGCTTCTTGGTGAAGTTGATGTCGAGCATCGGGATGGTGTCGGTGAACCACGACCAGGAGCCGCCCGACCACACCGTCACCTGCGCCGGCCACGACGTACCGAGCCGCAGGTCCCAGGACGGGTCGATGTCGCCGGTGTTGAACCCGAGCTGGTCGCGGACCGCTTCCTTGGTCGGGTCGAACAGGATGGACCGCAGGTACGGCGCCCACTTGTCGTCGGCCGCCCGGTTCGGGTAGCGGGCGGTCGTCGCCCGCTTGCCCTCGGCGTACAGGCTGTAGAACGGCTGGCTGACGTCGACCGGCGCCTTGAAGATGCCGTCCTTGTACGGCGTCCAGCCGGTCACCTCCCGCCCCGCCTCGAAGACGGCCTTGCCCGGACCGTCCGCGCTCCGGTAGCTCACCCCGGAGTCGCGGTCGTCGAAGGTGATCGTCCTGTCGACCTGGTACGTCCCGGCCTTCAGGTTCACCACCGGCGTGCACTCGGCGTGCGCCGTGATCCGCAGCGCGTCCCGCGCGTGCTCCACGGTCTTCCACGGCTTCCGCTCGGTCCCCGGTCCCTGGTCGTTGCCGTCCGGCGACACCCATTTGGAGCCACAGTCCTGCGTCGGCGCCGCGGTTCCCACCGCGGAGCCTGCGCCGACCACAGCCAGCGCGGCACCCACGACCACTCCCACGAGCAGCTTCATCGCGAGCTCACCGCCCCGCGACGTCGTACGGGAAGGACGGCAGTACGCCGATCTTGTCGTACTCCATCTTCGACGCGTCGAAGCCGGTCACCCAGTTGGCGTTCGTCACCTCGTTGCACTTGTACGACTGGTACTTGTCGTCGGTGACGGTACCGACCTCGACGTTGCTGAAGGCGAACCCGCAGCCGCCGGCGTCCATGTGCACGCCGCGCGTTCCGCCCGCGTCGGGCATCGACGGGTCCGGGATCACGTCCCCGACGACCAGCTGGTCGACCGTGTTCTGGACCGGGTGCGGCTCCTGGTTGTCGACGCCGTAGGTGTAGAACGCGCCCATGTCGCCGCTGTCCAGGCCGAGCTGCTCCAACCGGATGTACTTGAAGCTGTTGCCGGACGCGTACTGGTCGCCGTCCTTCACCTCTGGCCGGGACTCCAGGCTGATGCCGTAGCGCGCACCGTGCTTGACCTCGATGTTCGAGATCGTGTTGTTGCCGGTGTCCATCAGCTCGACGCCGGACGAGTCACCGGGGACCAGCTCGCCGATGTGGTCGATGAACACGTTCGAGATCGTGTGGTGGTTGCTCAGGTCGCCTTCACCCGGCCAGCCGCCCTCGACCTTGATGCCGTCGGCGCCGATGTTCTCCAGCAGGCTGTCGGTGATCCTGGTGTGGTCGTTGGCGAACAGCAGGTAGATACCGGTGAAGCCGGTGTCGGACAGGTGCATCCGGTTCAGGTCGATGTTGCTCGTGTTGGTCAGCGTGATCGCACCGAACCGGTTCCGCGGCATCTCGATCTGCCGGTCGTACTCCGGGTACTTGTGCTCGACACCGGCGTCACCACCGGCCACCCAGCCGTTGCGGTACCAGCTGACGAAGTCGGAGTACTGAACGCCCAGACCGTCGAACGTGACGTCGTGCAGCCGGTCCTGCGGCGACTTGCCGGCCAGGTTGAGCACGGTCTTCACCGTCGGCCGCAGCACCTTGACGCCGTCCATGGTCCCGGCGCGCGGCTTGTAGTAGACCTCACCAGCCTTGTTGTCGACGTAGTACTCCCCCGCCTGGTCCAGGAAGCTCAGCGAGTTCTGGAAGAAGTAGCGGGAGCCGCCGCGGCTGTTGACCATCGCGTAGCGCGTCCAGTACTTCAGCGTGGTCTGGGTCTTCTTGAAGTTGGTGTCCAGCAGCGGGATGGTGTCGGTGAACCACGACCAGGAGCCACCGGACCAGATCGTCACCGACGCCTGGCTCATGTCCCAGCTGGGGTCCCAGTCACCGGGCTTGCCCCACAGCCAGTTGTGGACGTCCATCTTGTCCTCTTCGTAGAGGATCGACGTCATGTACGGCGACCATGTGTCGTCGCTGCCCCGGTTCGGGTAGCGGGCGTTCGTCGCCCGCTTGCCGTCCTCGAAGAGCGTGTAGAACGGCTTGGACGCGTCGAACTTGGCCTTGTAGATGCCGTTCTGCGTCGGGGTCCAGCCGGTGATCTCCTCGGCGCCCTGCAGCTGCGCCTTTCCGGGACCGTCGACGCTGCGGTACACGACGCGGTGGCCGTTCTTCCCGGAGTCCTGCTGGTCGAGGTCGATGGTGGAGCTGACCGGGTACTCGCCGGCCTTCAGGTTGACCGTGATGTCGCAGTTCATCCGGTCGTTGAGGTGCTTGTTCCGGATCTCGTCACGGGCCCGGGTGACCGTCTTCCACGGTTCCCTCTCGGTGCCCTTGGCGGAGTCGTCGCCGTTCGGCGCGACCCAGAAGGTGTTGCAGTCGACGGCACCGGCGGGCTGGGCGTTGAATTGGATGGCGGCGACCGTCACCAGGGCAGCCGCGACCACCCCGGCGCCGACGCTGAGCGTCGTACGCCTGGTTCTCTTGGACATGTTGGGCGGGGTCCTCTCGGGGTCAGTGATTCCCGTTCTGGCTGCGCCAGTGCTCGTACTCGAGCCGGGTCTTCTCGTTCAGGGGGTAGTAGTCACGCAGCGGGGCGCCCTCGTCGATGCGGCGCCGGCTGAACTTCTCCCACTCGTCGTGCTCGGCGGCCGCCGCGATGACGGACTCGGCACGCCGGCGGGGTACGACGACGGCGCCGTCGTCGTCGGCGAGCACCAGGTCCCCCGGCAGCGTGAGGACGCCGCCGACCGCCACCGGGACGTTGTACGCCCACGGGAACAGTTCGGACTGGGACGCGTAGTGCGGGGTGGCTCCGGTGGACCAGATCGGGACGTCGAGCTCCGACACCCGCGGTACGTCGCGGATCCGGCCGTCGACGACGATGCCGGCTCCGCCGCGGAGCTTGAAGTAGCGGACCAGCATGTCGCCGAAACACCCCGTGGTGTGGCTGCCGTACGCCTGGACCACCAGGACGTCGCCGGGCTGGATCTCGTCGAGCACGGCCCACAGCGCCGTACTGCGCTCGATGTACTCCTGGGTCTGCCCGTCGGCGATGTCCTCACGCTGCGGCATGAACTGCAGGGTCAGCGCGCGGCCGACCACCTTCTTGCCGGGAAACATGCTGGTCGGACCGTCGACGAAGGTCCGGCGGATGCCCTGGTTGTGCAACCGGGCGCAGGCGGTGGCCGACCCGATCCCGGACAGCCGCGCGACCAGGTCGGGATCCGGCGCCGGCGGGGTGTCGCCGCGCACCGGCAGATCCCAGACCGGCGTCACCGGAGCTTGTTCCGTGCTGCTCATATGTCTCCTCGGTACTCGATCAGTCAAGCGCCAGATGTGCGGCGCGGTAGGTGTTTCTGGTCAGCCGCAGGTCCAGCCGGATGGTCCGGCCCGGCGGCATCGTCACTTCGAGTCTGTTGCTGCCGACAACGACCGTGCGCGTCCCCGGCTCCGGCGGCCGCGACGTGTACGCCGGGGACGGCCCGGGGTACTCCCCGGTCGCGGTGGACACCGTCGCCTCGTCGATCCGGTCCGTGCCGAAGCTGCCGGCCTGCACGATCACGCGACGGGTCTGCGTCGCGGACAGGTTGACCAGCTGCAGACCGGTGCGGTCCGGCTCGACCGTGTCGACCAGCGCCGCCACGTCCGGCGGCAGTCCGGGACGTCCGCGGTCGGCGTCCAGGTACAGGACACGCATCGGGAGCAGGCCGCCGTTGTAGAGCAGTTGCGGCGTACCTGTGGTCAGCTGCAGCAGCGCCTCGGTGGCGACCGGGTTGTGCCGCTGCCAGTGGTGGATGTTCATCTCGGCCGGGTCGACGGTGTCGACGGCCATCAGGTCCATCCGCCGCTGCACCTGCGACAGCGCGACGCCCAGCATCGCCTCCGGGTAGCCGGGGTTGTCGCCGGCCAGGTACGCGAGCCAGGGCGCCTCGTGACCGGCATCCTCCTTGTTGCGGAAGTCGCGGACGGTCCGCCAGTCGTAGCCGCTGCGCTCCCGCAGCTGGACCAGCCGCTCGCGGTCGCCCGCGCCGCC
>Ga0207647_10003358_pt1 | contig 12006 bp, 10 predicted proteins | sample KBSCornC2_FD_184295 | JGI IMG/M metagenome (GOLD analysis project Ga0207647, IMG submission 184295) | Corn rhizosphere microbial communities from Kellogg Biological Station, Michigan, USA - C2 (SPAdes) (version 2) | ecosystem: Host-associated > Plants > Roots > Rhizosphere ...
CGGACGCAGCCGGCCTCGGCCGCCAGCGCGGTCAGGTCGTCGGCGGTCCAGCCGACGCCGGTGGAGACCACCAGCTCGTCGACGGCGCCGGTCTCGGCGGTGAAGACCTCGAGGCTGAGAATGTTGATGTCGTCCGCACCACACCGTGCAGCGAGTTCGGCCAGGGCACCGGGCCGGTCGGCGAGTTCGGTCCTGATCTTCCAGAGCATGCGGACGCCCTCCCTCGTGGAAACGTCCTTCCACTCTGCGTCCGGCCTGTTGCCCGGCCGGGTCCGGGATGTTACGTGCGCGTCAACGTTTCCGGCGGACCAGCAGCAGGATGTTCGGCCGCTGGGCGGTCAGGGCGGCGGCCGGCTCACGATTGTCCAGGTCGGCGTGCCGGAGCAGCTCTGGGTAGCTGCTCTGCGGTACTGCGGGGTAGGTCGTGACGATCGCGTCGCCGGAGAACACGAAGAAGATCGCCTGCCCGTCCTTGATCACCTTCAGCAGGGAGCCCTCGCGCACGGTGAGAACGTGCTCGACCGCCTTGCGGCGCGCGGACCGCTTCGCCCAGGCGGCCTGGAGCGCCTGCTGGGCGGGCTCGCGCCCGTGCCGGACCGCCTCGACGACGAGCGGTCCGTACCGCACGCCGTACTTGACCAAGTTCTTGGCGAGCTTCCCGTTCGCCTTCCCCGCACCTGCCATGCGTCGAGCCTACTGACTGCGCCGGGTCGGCATGCGGCGCTGCACGGCGTCAGGCACCATGGAGGCCGTGAGCACCCCCAACCCGCGTCGGCCGGTGATGCCCGGCAACAAGCTGTTCGAGTCGCTGCCCGGTGCCGCCGATCCGGCGACCGTCACCGAGGCCGCGCACCGGACCGCCGAGTTGCTGGTCCGCGGGGTGCGCAAGTCGGAGGACGGCGAGGTGCACGCCCGGGTGGTCAAACTGGCCGACGAGTACGGTCTCGACGAGCTCGCCGAGTTGTGGTCCGACTCCCCCGCCGACTCGCTGCCCGGGGCGCTCTGGCGGCTGTACGTGCTGCGGTCCTGGGTGCACTCGAACGCCGAGGCAGTGTCCCGCGAGTTCGCCACCGGCCGTAAGTACGCCGAGGTGCACGCGGTCGTCGCCGGCGTCGCCGAGCCGCCCGGCCCCGCCGAGGTGCGGGACATGGTGGACGCCGTACTGCGCGGTGTCGCAACCGGTGACTTCGCGACCACGCTGGATCGCGCGGCGGCGTTCGCGCGGATCGTGGCGACCGGACGCGCCCATCTCGCCGACGACGGCCACGACCAGGTGCTGTCCGCGTCGAAATTGGTCGAGACCGCTGACCAGCTACAGACCGCGGCGCGCGCCGAACGCGCCGGGACGCTCTGGTAGTTGCATGCGGCGCCGACGGGTGTTATAACGTCTCGCCGCCCGGATTCCCAACAGGACAAGGGGTTTGGGCACCCGCTACACTGTTCGAGGTGTCGGGCCGGTGCAAGCCCCGGGTCCCAAAATAAGCCGCTCCGAGCGGCCACGCGCCGTGAGGCGCTTCCCGGTCCGGCACCCTCTTCTTCTCCCCTCGTGTTGCCTGCAGCAACGACATGTCCGCGGTCGCCGGTATCGCCGCTCCGGCCCCTCCTCTCCGGCTCAGGGATCGATCGGGGACACACCCCCTGTCGGGAACGGCCGATCACGGTCAGACTCGAAGGAGATATCCGAAGAGGCTGGGGGCCGCTGGATCGTCGGGAGGGGCGATGGTCGGCATGGTGGGGACCGCAACGGAAGTCGTACAGGCACACGACGTCGTACGGGTGTACGGCGAGGGGGACACGGCCGTCCAGGCGCTGCGCGGGGTCAGCGTCCAGATCGAGGCCGGGCAGCTCACGGCGGTGATGGGACCGTCGGGGTCGGGCAAATCGACGCTGATGCACATCCTGGCCGGGCTGGACCGCCCGACCTCGGGCTCGGTGCGCATCGACGACATCGAGATCACTACGCTCGGTGACGACGCGCTCACCAAGCTCCGCCGGCAGCACATCGGCTTCATCTTCCAGTTCTTCAACCTGCTGCCGATGCTGACCGCCCGCGACAACGTCCTGCTGCCGCTGACGATCGCCGGCACGAAGCCGGATCCGCAGTTCTTCGGGGACCTGATCGAGCGCGTCGGTCTCACCGACCGTCTCGACCACCGGCCCGCCGAACTGTCCGGCGGCCAGCAGCAGCGGGTCGCGATCGCGCGGGCGCTGGTGTCCCGGCCGACCGTGGTGTTCGCCGACGAGCCGACCGGCAACCTCGACTCCCGGACCAGCGGCGAGATCCTCACGCTGATGCGCTCCTCGGTCGAGGAGTACGGCCAGACGCTGGTCATGGTGACCCACGACGCCCGGGCCGCCGCACTCGCGGACCGGGTGCTCTACCTGGCCGACGGCGAGATCGTGAAGGAGACCGGCCGGAGCAGCCAGCACGAGATCCTGCAGATCATCGACACGCTGGACCTGCAGTGATCAGGTTCGCGCTCCAGGGGCTGCTGGCCCGCAAGCTCCGGACGGCGCTGACCGCGATCGGCGTCGTCCTCGGTGTGGCGCTGATCTCGGGCACGTACGTCCTGACCGACTCGATCACGTCGGCGTTCGACTCGATCTTCACCGAGAACTACAAGAACACCGACGCCGCGATCACCGGGAAGACCGCGTTCGAGGCGGCCGACGACGGCACCGTCGTCACCGCGCCGGCGTTCCAGGCCGGGCTGCTGGACAAGGTCCGCGAGCTGCCCGAGGTCGGCGCGGCGGGGGGCGCGGTCAACGGTGAGGCGCAGCTGATCGGCAAGGACGGCAAGGTCATCGTGTTCGGCGGCGCGCCGAACATCGGCTTCAGCGTGGATCCCGCGCAGCCGCAGTTCAACTCGCTGAGCCTGGTGTCGGGTGCGTGGCCGGCCGCCGGCCAGGTCGTGGTCGACACCCAGACCGCGAAGAAGAAGGGACTCGCGACCGGCGACATGGTCGGCGTCCAGGCCCGCGGCGCGGCGCAGCAGATGCGGATCACCGGGCTGGTCGAGTTCGGTGCGGTGTCGTCGATCGGCGGCGCCACGCTGGCCGGGTTCGACCTCGGTACCGCGCAGCGCCTGTTCGGCAAGACCGGCAAGCTCGACCAGATCCTGATCGCGGCCAAGTCCGGCGTCACGCCGCAGCAGCTGGTGGACGCCGTACGGCCGATCCTTCCCGAGGCCACCCAGGTCCGGACCGCCGACGAGCAGGCCGCGGAGGATGCGGCCGGGACGACGACGTTCCTCAACTTCCTGAGGACGTTCCTGCTCGTGTTCGCCGCGATCGCGCTGTTCGTCGGGTCGTTCGTGATCGCGAACTCGCTGGCCATCACGATCGCCCAGCGCACCCGCGAGTTCGCCACGCTCCGGACGCTCGGCGCCTCCCGGCGGCAGGTCCTCGGCTCGGTGGTGCTCGAAGCCTTCGTCACCGGTCTGGTCTCGGCGATCGTCGGCCTGTTCCTCGGGCTCGCGATCGCGACCGGGCTGTTCAAGCTGTTCGACGCGATCGGGTTCACGCTGCCCAACAACGGCCTGGTGTTCGAGACCCGGACGATCGTGGTCGCGCTGCTCGTCGGCGTCGTGGTGACGACCGTGGCGAGCCTGCGCCCCGCGTGGCGGGCGACCCGGGTGCCGCCGATCGCGGCGGTCCGCGAGGGCGCGGTCCTCGCCCCCGGGCGGCTGCACCGCTTCCGCCCGGTCGGCGCGGCGCTGCTCGCGGCGGCCGGTATCGCCTGCGTCCTCGTCGGCCTGTTCGCGGACGGGCTGAAGACGAGCACGCTGCTGTCGCTGCTCGGCGCGGGCGTTCTGCTGGTGTTCATCGGGATCGCCGCGTTCTCCTCGCGACTCGTCCGGCCGCTGGCCGCGGTCTCGGATCCGGTGGCGCGCTGGGCGGTCGTCGTACTGACCGCTCTGATCTGGCCGATCGTGCTGGTCCCGATCTGGGCGCTCCGACGGCTGTTCGGCGGGCATCCCGAGTTCCCGCGCATCCTGCCGGACGGGCCGGCGGTCGCGATCGGCGGCCAGAACAGCCGCCGCGATCCGCACCGGACCGCGTCGACCGCTGCCGCTCTGATGATCGGTCTCGCGCTGGTCACGCTGGTCGCGACCTTGGGCGCCGGGCTGATCAAACCGTTCGAGGACGCGGTCGACCGGATCTCCAGCTCCGACTACGCGATCACCGCGCAGAACAACTTCAGTCCGCTGCCGCCGGCGGTGGCCGAGAAGGCGGCGGAGGTGCCGACGGTCCAGGAGGTGACGAGCGTCCGCGGCGGCCAGGCGCAGGCGTTCGGCAAGACGATCTCGATCACCGCGATCGACCGGACCGCACCGCAGCTACTCAGCTTCGACTGGCAAGCGGGCTCCCAGGCTTCGCTGGCCGAGTTGGAACCCGACGGCGCGATCGTCGACGCCGACTACGCCAAGCAGCACGGGCTGGGGCTGGGATCGGCGCTCACCTTGCAGATGGTGACCGGAAAACAGCTGCAGTTCCAGGTGCGCGGCATCTTCAAGCCGCCGGCGGGTGGATCACCGTTCGGCAACGTGACGATCTCGACGGCCACCTTCGACTCCGCCACGCCGCAGCCGCAGAACATCTACACCTTCCTCACCATGCAAGGCGGGGTGACTCCGCAGAACACCGCCACGTTGAACGCGGCGATGAGCGCGTTCCCGAACGCCAAGGCGGTGACCATCGAGCAGTTCAAGGACGCGCAGACCGACAGCATCAAGAGCCTGCTCAACGTGCTCTACGTGCTGCTGGCGCTGTCCGTCGTGGTCAGCCTGTTCGGCATCGTGAACACCCTGGTCCTGACCGTGTTCGAGCGGACCCGTGAACTCGGCATGCTGCGGGCGATCGGGTTGACCCGAGGACAGGTGAAACGGATGATCCGCCAGGAGAGCGTGATCACGGCGCTGATCGGCGCGGTGATCGGCATCGTCCTGGGACTGGTGCTGGCCTCGCTGCTCGCGGCCCGGCTCGACGAGATCTCCTTCACCGTGCCGGCCGGCCAACTGGTGATCTTCGCCGTCCTCTCGGTCGTCGTCGGCATCTTCGCCGCCATTTGGCCGGCCCGGCGCGCGGCGCGGCTCAATCCTCTGGAGGCGCTGCAGTACGAGTAGTTCTACGCACGTCTGTAACCCTTTGCGCTGTTAGCTTCGCTGACTGTGAAGCGGATTGGCGTTGTCGGGATGGTTGTCGTGCTCGCCGGGTGTTCGACGGTCGAGTCGAAAGACATCCGGACCAGCGGCATCACGGCGAACTACGTCGTCACGCTGCCGGAGACGGCCGAGGTTGCGCAGGTGAGCGCGTCGTACCGGGTCGGCACCCTGACGTTCGTCGAGCTCGGCGACGGCGAGTCGGTCAGGTCGTCCGGCGGCGGCAAGGCGGTCGAGCTCGAGCGTCACCACACCGCCGGCGTCACCGACTACACCGGTCAGCTCGACGGCGTGGTCCAGGCAGGTACGGAGATCACCTTCGACCTCACCCGCGGCAAGGGCGACGACTCCGCGCCGAGGTCGACGGTGAAGCTCCCCGAACGCGTCCGCCTCACCGCTCCCCTGGCCGGCGCGACGTACTCCCGCCGCGCCGCGATCCCGGTCCGCATCGCCACCGGCCCGTCCGACCTCCCGTCGATCCTCACCTGGACCGGCGACTGCATCCAGCCCGACAGCCTCGAACTCGAGCCCGGCCGCACGTCTGCCACCATCCCGCCCGGCTCCCTCCGCCCGTCCCTCGCCACCCCCACCCCCGGCGTCAAGCCGCCCACGACCTGCTCCGTCAACCTCACCCTCACCCGCCGCACCGAAGGCACCCTCGACAAGTCCTTCAAGAACGGCCACATCACCGCCGAAACCCAGTCCGTACGCCGCATCACCTCTATGCCATAGACACACCAGAGCGTTACCGGTGGGCTACTTTTCGGCTACTTTCGCGAGGACGTGGGTATGCCTGTGGCAGACAGCCTCAGGGACGTCCCGCCCATGACCCCTCCGGAAGGAACCCCTCATGCGCCGCCTTCCCCGCGCACTTCTGCCGTGCGCGCTGATCGCCGGACTGCTGCTTCCGGCCGCCCAGGCCGCCGCTGCTCGTGGTGAGTTCGACATCCAGGCCCACCGCGGTGGGCTCGGGTTGACCGTGGAGAGCACGATCGCGTCGTTCTCGCACGGGCTGCAGCTCGGTGTCAGCACGCTGGAGCTCGACGTGCAGATCACCCAGGACGGGTACGCCGTGGTGACCCACGACCGCAAGGTCGACGGCAAGAAGTGCCGTGACACCGCGCCGTACACGCCGGGCGACCCCGAGTACCCGTACGTCGGCAAGTTCGTCAACACGCTCTCGCTGGACCAGGTGAAGCAGCTCGACTGCGGCTCGCAGACGCTGCCGAACTTCCCGGGGCAGCAGCCCGACCCGGGTGCCCGGATGCCGGAGCTGCGGGACGTGTTCGCGCTCGTGCACCGCTACCACGCGTACGGCGTGAAGCTGAACGTGGAGACCAAGGTCGAGGCCGGCGCGCCGTCCGAGACCGCGCCGCGCGAGCAGTTCGTCCAGGTGGTCGCCAGTGAGATCCGGAAGGCGAACATCGCGCGCCAGGTGACGATCCAGAGCTTCGACTGGGGTTCGCTGATGCGGATGCGCGAGGTGATGCCGCAGCTGCCGCTGGTCGCGCTCGACAACTACAACTTCCTGCAGGTCGGCCAGCCCGGGAAGTCGCCGTGGCTGGGCGGTATCGACATCGACGACTTCGGCGGCGACCCGATCAAGGCGGTGAAGTCGTTCGGCGCGTCGGCGATCTCGCCGGTCGACGGTTTCCCGCAGGGCGGCAAGATCTCGGACCCGGCGTTCCGCCCGTACTTCACCAAGGCCACGGTGGACGCCGCGCACAAGGCCGGGCTCAAGGTGATTCCGTGGACCGTGGACGACCCGGCCACGATCCAGTGGTTCGTCGACCAGGGCGTGGACGGGATCATCAGCGACTACCCGGACCGGGTGCGTGAGGTCGCCCGGGCCAGCCACTTGAAGCTGCCGAAGTCGTACGACGCCCCGGCCGTCAAGGCGCTGCCGTCGGCGCACGCGCACAACGACTACGACCACCGCCGGCCGCTGCAGGACGCGCTCGACCGTGGTTTCAACAGCGTCGAAGCGGACGTCTGGCTGATCGACGGCGAGCTGCGGGTCGCCCACGACCTGGAAGACGCGCAGCCCGGCCGCACCTTGGAGAGCCTGTACTTGAAGCCGCTGGCGGACCGGGTCCGCGAGAACCACGGCCAGGTCTACAAGCACGGCGGCGGGTTCCAGTTGCTGATCGACATCAAGAGCGACGGACCGTCGACGTACGCCGCGGTGGACAAGGCGCTGGCGCAGTACCGCGGGATCAGCACGATCTTCGTCGACGGACGCGCGTTCAGGGGCGCTGTCACCTCGGTGATCAGCGGCAACCGCCCGCTGGACGCCATGAAGGCGCAGAAGATCCGCTACGCCGGGTACGACGGGCGCCTCGGCGACCTGCAATCCGGTATGCCGGCGTCGCTGATGCCGCTCGTCAGCGACAACTGGACGAACGTCTTCACCTGGCAGGGCGTCGGTCCGATGCCGGAGAGCGAGAAGTCCAAGCTGCACGACATCGTGGTGACGGCTCACCACGCCGGGTACAAGGTCCGCTTCTGGGCGACCCCCGACGTACCGGGCGCCGCCCGCGCGGCCCTGTGGCGCGAACTGGTCGCCGCTGACGTCGACTACGTCAACACCGACGACCTGCACGGTCTGGAGGACTTCTTGCGCGGCTAGGGCTTGACTTCCGTGAGGGCGATGAAGTCCTCGCCCTCACGGAGGGCCCTGCGCTGCTTGACGGCACCGTTCCCGTCGGTCAGCGCACGCTGGATCCCTTCGTCGACAAGGTCGGACGCGCCGAGTTCTTGCAGCGCAGGAGCCACGTGGCGTCGCAGCCGTTCCAGGACCTGGGCCATCAGTAGCGATTCGGCCGTCAGCACGTCCAGCCCGTCGCCCGTGACACCGTCGCGCGCAGCCAGCCAGTACGCCGCACGGAGCACCTCCGGCTCCAGCGTCGGGCCTCGGCCGCCGTCCTCGAGCGCGATCATCACCACAGCTCGGACCAGCGTCGCCAGCAGCACGGTCTCGTCCACCGTGAGCGGGATGTCGCTCACCCGCACCTCGACCGTCGGCAGGTGCGTCGACGGGCGGATGTCCCAGTAGACCATCTGCTCGTCCATCAGCGTCCCGGCCGCCATGTGCATGGCCACCAAGGCCTCGTAGTGCTCCAACGACTCCAGGTACGGCGGCGGACCGGAGCAGGGCCAGCGTGTGGTCATCAGCCACCGCCAGCTCGCGAAGCCGGTGTCCTGGCCGAGGTAGATCGGTGAGTTCGCGGTCAGGGCGAGCAGCGCGGGCAGCCACGGACGGATGTGATTGCTGACGCGGACAGCTGTCTCTTTATCCGATACGTCGACATGGACATGACAACCGCAGACACCTTGCTCCCGTGCCAGCAGGCCCCACCGCTGCGCCAGGTCCTGGTAACGCCGCTTCTTGGTGATCGACTGGGCCGCCCGGCCGTGCGGCGGTACGGCGATGGCCAGCAGCCGCCCGCCCTCGTCCGCGGCCGCCAGCGCGAGCTTGGCGCGCATGTCCGACAACGCGGCCCGCAACTCGGCGGCCGATTCGCAGACCGGGGTGTTGATCTCGACCATGGCCCGGGTGAGTTCGAGGGCGACGTCGAGGTCCTGCACGTCCGCGACGACGGCCTTGCTCCGCGGCAGCGGGTCGCCGGTCGCGGACACGAGGAGTAACTCTTCCTCGACCCCGAAGGACGGTTGTTTCACCCTGCACCAGTACCCGATCGTCAACCAGTTAGGCTCTCCGTCGTGAGTCTGCCAGTTGTCACCGCAACCCGCTACGTGTTGCCGCTGCGGGAGGGCGGATCGCTGCCCGGTGTTGTCGAGGGCAACGATCTCGGGACGTACGTGATCAAGTTCCACGGCGCCGGCCAGGGGCCGAAGGCGCTGGTCGCCGAGGTGATCGTCGGCGAGCTGTTCCGCCGGCTCGGCCTGCGGGTCCCGGAGCTGAAGCTGATCGAGCTCGACCCGGCGATCGGCAAGTCCGAGCCGGACTTCGAGATCCAGGAACTGCTGATCCGCAGCGCCGGGCTGAACCTCGCCGTCGACTTCCTGCCCGGCTCCTTCGGGTACGACGGATCGGCCGGCAACCCGGGTGACGAGGCGATGGCGCGGATCCTGTGGCTGGACGCGTTCGTGGCCAACGTGGACCGGTCGTGGCGGAACACGAACATGCTTGTGTGGCACAAGAACCTGTGGCTGATCGACCACGGGGCCGCTCTGTACTTCCACCACTCGTGGATGCCGGCCGAGAAGTTCGCCTCCTTGCCGTACGACGCCAACGACCACGTGTTCTCGGTCGCCGTACCAGGGGTGGCGAAGGTGGACGCCGAGCTGGTCGCGGCGATCACTCCAGACCTGTTGACCGAGGTGATCGCGTTGGTGCCCGACGAGTGGCTCGAGGACGGCGACCGGGAGCGGTACCTCGGTCACCTGCTCGCGCGGTTGGCGAACCGGCCTGCCTGGGTGCCGGGAGGTGTGCGGTGAAGCCCTTCGACTACGTCATTCTGCGGGCGGCGCCGCGTATTCAGCGCGGTGAGTTCATCAACGTCGGCGCGGTCCTGTACTGCCGGGCGCTGGACTACCTGGGCGCCGCTTGGGATGTGAATCCGGAGCGCCTGAAGGCCCTGGACCCAGCCGTCGACGTTGACGTTGTGTGTGCGTCGTTGGATCAGGTTCGCGCGATCTGCGCCGGCGAAGCGGGCGGAGGCCCGGCTGCTGCTACCTCGATCGGCGAGCGGTTCCGGTGGTTGGCTGCGCCTCGCAGCACCGTCGTGCATCCCGGACCGATCCACAGCGGGCTCACCGACGACCCCGCCGCGGATTTGGAACGGCTGCTGGACTCCTTCGTGCGTTAGCCCAGCGCCTTGGACACCACGTCACGCGCCTGCGTGAACACCTCGTCCAGATGCTCTGCGCCCTTGAACGACTCGCCGTAGATCTTGTAGAGGTCCTCGGTCCCCGACGGGCGCGCAGCGAACCAGGCCGACTCGGTGGTGACCTTCAGCCCGCCGATCGCGGCGCCGTTACCGGGCGCGTGCGTCAGGCGGTCCACGATCGGCTCGCCCGCCAGCTCGGTCGCGGTGACCGCGTCGGGCGACAGAGCGGCCAGCTTGGCCTTCTGCTCGCGTGTAGCCGGCGCGTCCACCCGTGAGTACGCCGATGCGCCGAACCGCTCGACCAGCTTGGCGTGGGCCACTGACGGCGTCTCACCGGTCACAGCGGTGATCTCACTCGCCAGCAGCGCCAGCAGGATCCCGTCCTTGTCAGTAGTCCACACTGTGCCGTCGAAGCGCAGGAAGCTCGCACCGGCCGACTCCTCACCGCCGAAGCCGACAGAGCCATCAACAAGACCCGGCACGAACCACTTGAAGCCGACAGGGACCTCCCAGAGCCGGCGCCCCAAGTCGCCCACCACGCGGTCGATCAGCGACGATGACACCAGGGTCTTGCCGACGGCGACGTCGGGACCCCACTGGCGGTTGCTGAACAGGTACGAGATCGCGACCGCCAGATAGTGGTTCGGGTTCATCAGCCCGGCGTCGGGCGTGACGATGCCGTGCCGGTCGGCGTCCGCGTCGTTCCCGGTCGCCACGTCGTACTTGTCCCGCTGCGCGACCAGCGAGGCCATGGCGTACGGCGAGGAGCAGTCCATCCGGATCTTGCCGTCGTGGTCGAGCGTCATGAACGACCAGGCCGGGTCGACCCGCGGGTTCACCACGGTCAGGTCGAGCTGGTGCCGCTCGGCGATCGCGGCCCAGTAGTCGACGCTGGCCCCGCCGAGCGGGTCGGCGCCGATCCGCACGCCGGCGTCGCGGATCGCGGCCAGGTTGAGCACCGACGGCAGGTCGTCGACGTAGTGCGCGACGAAGTCGTAGTCCCCCGCGCGCTGGCGGGCCTGCTCGAACGGCGTCCGGCGGACCTCGCGGTTGCCGCCCGCGATCAGCTCGTTGGCCCGGTTCGCGATCCAGCTGGTCGCGTCGGAGTCGGCCGGTCCGCCGTGCGGCGGGTTGTACTTGATGCCGCCGTCGCGCGGCGGGTTGTGCGACGGCGTGATGACGATGCCGTCCGCGTCCGCACCGGCGCCGCGGTTCAGCCGCAGGATCGCGTGCGACACCGCCGGCGTCGGCGTGAGCCGGTCGGCGCTGTCGACCAGCGTCTGGACGTCGTTACCGGCCAGCACCTCCAGCACCGTGCGCCAGGCAGGCTCCGACAGACCGTGGCTGTCCCGGCCGACGAGCAGCGGTCCCGTCGTGCCCTGGCCAGCTCGGTACTCGCAGACGGCCTGCGTGATCGCCAGGATGTGCGCCTCGTTGAACGCGGCGTCGAGGCTGGAGCCGCGGTGGCCCGACGTACCGAAGACGACCTTCTGGGCCGGGTTCTCCACGTCCGGGGTGAGGTCGGTGTACGCCGCCAGCATGGCGTCGACGTCGACGAGGTCCTCGGGTTGTGCCGGCTGGCCTGCGCGTGGGTGCATGACCACATGCAATCACACGACGGTCAGCCGCTGTACGGCGTGAGCAACTGGTCGACCGGCGCGTAGTCGTCGGTCAGCACCGGCGCGTCGCCGACGAAGCCGTCCGGCCGGTCGAGGACGTCCAGCGAGGGCCCGAGACGGCGCTCGATCGCCGCGGAATCGATCGGCCGGTCGGCGGCGGCGACCACGAAGTTGCCGCCACCGCGATCGGACAGCTCGTCCTTGCGCGCGATGACCGCGACGTACGGGAAGACCGCCTGCGCGGTCTTGACCTCGGCCTTCACGAACTTCGCGTCGCCGTGGTCGATGACGTTCATCAGGTACAGCCCGTCCGGCCGCAGCACCCGGCGGACGTCGGAGATCACCTCGCGGGTGGTCAGGTGCCACGGCACG
>Ga0207647_10003359_pt1 | contig 12003 bp, 7 predicted proteins | sample KBSCornC2_FD_184295 | JGI IMG/M metagenome (GOLD analysis project Ga0207647, IMG submission 184295) | Corn rhizosphere microbial communities from Kellogg Biological Station, Michigan, USA - C2 (SPAdes) (version 2) | ecosystem: Host-associated > Plants > Roots > Rhizosphere ...
GCGCAGCGGCTCGTCCCCCTTGAGCCGCACCTCGAGGACGCCACCGACGGGGAGACGCTCGAGCGCGATCCGCGTCCGGACGAAGGTCATCGGGCAGACCTCGGCGGTGATGTCGATGCGCGCATCGGGCGTCACGCGTGCGCTCCGCAGCCGGGGCAGCCGGGCACTCGACGGACAGTGAGCGTCCGGAAGCGCAGGCTGCGCCCGTCCACCACGTGCAGCGTGCTCCGTCCCGCGGGGGATGACGGGCCGAGCGCGAGCGACGCCTGCAGCGCCCCGAGCACGCCGGCCAGGGACCCGAGCACGCCGGCCCGGGCGCAGGTGGGCACCTCGTCCTCGCCGGGAGGCGTCCCGTAGAGACACCGCAGGCATGCGCCGCCGGGGTCGATGCGCATCGCCTGGCCGCCCCACTGCACCACTCCGCCCGAGACGAGCGGGGTTCCGGCGCGCGCCACAGAGTCGCTGAGGAGGAACTTGGCCGCGACCGAGTCGGTCCCGTCGATCGCCAGAGCATGGCGGGCGAGCAGAGCGTCCACGTCCCCGGGACCGACCCGTCGCGTCCAGGTCTCGAGCTCCAGCTCCGGGAAGGCACGAGACAGCCGCTCCCGGGCGGCCTCGACCTTGGGTCGACCGACGTCCTCCGTCCCGTACAGCGGCTGGCGGTGGAGGTTGGAGGTCTCCACCACGTCGCCGTCCACCAGGGTGAGGCGGCGAGCCCCGGCCTGCGCCAGCGCGACCGCCGCCGGACAGCCCAGCCCCCCCATGCCGATGATCACCGTCGCTCCGAGCATCCCTCGGCTAGGGTAACTCCATGCGCCCTGCCCTGCTCCAGGTCCTGCTCCTCGCCGCGGTGGCCTGTCGCCCGTCCACCTCGCACGAGGCGAGTGCGCCACCGGCTCCATCGCAGTCACCGGCTGCCCGCCCGACGCCTCCCGCCGAGCGGGCTGCCCCGCCGCCCGTCTCCGCCAGCCGCATCCAGCCCGACCCGAAGCAGACCGAGTGCGTGGAGCGGTGGCTGAAGGGACACGGGCTCGACGACTACGGCAACCCCCGGGGGACGATGTACACCGGTGGCACGCCGACCTTCGACGAGACGACGGGCCGGTCGGTGGACCGCTGGACCCTCGTGGCGAAGAACCGGCCCGAGGCGCTGCAGAGCTGCGCGGTGCCGGTGCCGCCGTGAGCTCGGAGATCACGACGGTGTACGTCTTCCTGCCGGACGAGGGAGTCGACGTCTGGCGACCGGTTCATGCTCGACACCCGACGGCGCACATGACGGGGAGCGGTGGGAGTTCCCACCTGGCTCGATCGTTCGCTGCGAGACGCGGCTGCTGTCCGACGAGCAGCACCTCGTCGCCGTCCACCGCCTCTGACCAGTCTCAGGCGGGGACGGGGGCAGGAGCCGCCGAGCGCTTCTCCAGCGCCACGATGACGTCGTCGAGGTGGCGCCAGACCTGCCGCTCGTGCTGGATGACCTCCTCGATGCGTCCCTCGGGCGAGACCATGAAGGTCACCCGCCGGTTGATGCGGACCAGTGGCCAGAGCACGCCGAAGCGCTCGCTGATCTTCCGGTCGCTGTCGCCGAGCAGCGGGTACTCGATCTTCTCGCTGCGGGCGAACTCGCACTGAACGTCGGGCCGGTCGACCGAGACGCCCACCAGCTCGGCCCCCAGCGCGCGGATGCGCGCCTGGTTGTCGCGGAAGTGGCGGATCTCCTCCGTGCACCCCGCGGTGAAGGCCTTGGGGAAGAAGAAGAGAACCAGTCGTCGACCCCGGTAGTCAGCCAGGCGAACCGTCCGCCCCTGACAGTCGTGCGCCTCGAACTCCGGCGCCGGGTCACCCACCCCGAGCATGAACACCTCCGGATCGCTCCATTTGCCACGAAACCGGGCCGGAGGCACCCCGGGCACAGGTACAGGCGTCGCTCAGTGGAAGCCGAGCACTGCCCAGGTGAGCCAGTGTGCCACCGCCGGCGAGACCAGGCGGCCGGTCCGGTCTCGCAGGAGCCCGAACACCAGTCCGAACGCGGTCTTCCCGAGGAGCCCCCAGAACTCGAAACGCAGGTGGTAGAGGGCGAAGAGGACGGCGGTGAGGAGCAGGCCGGCTCCCCGTGCGAGCGTGCGCTGGAGGGTGGGCTGGAGGTTGCCCCGGAAGAGCGTCTCCTCGGTGAGCGCGGCCTCGATGCCGATGAGCACGCAGAGGAGGCGCTCCAGGAACGACACCTGCCACCACCCGTGCAGCGTCTCGGCGGCCGTCGCGCCGCGCGACATCGAGACGAGGAGTACGATGCCGCAGCAGACGATCCCGCCCACCACGCCCTGGACGACGTCCGGTCCGAGCCGGTCCGCGCGCCAGCCGAGCGAGGCGAGGGAGATCCGCCCCCAGACGACCAGCCCGAGCCCGACGACGCCGCCGAGGGACAGAACGCTCGTCCCGAGGAGCGCGCCGAAGGTCCAGCCGTCGATGACCTCGAGGTCGCCGCGTCCGGTCACGCGCGCGAGCAGGACGAACCCGACGACCCGGGTCAGCGCCAGGAGCGCGACGAGCAGGAGCGCATGGGCGAGCCGCGCGCCCGTGCCGAGCTCCCAGCGCGGCTTCGTCGAGCGAACCGGCGCGGCCGGGGCGAGTTCCATCGACGCAGTCTAGAGCACGTCGGACGAGGTCGGCCGGCCGTCGCGTCAGCGTGACCCGCGATTCAGCCCGGAAGTGACGGAGTGACATCTCGTGGCTTGCCTCACCGTTGCCGCGTCCGGGAGATCACGGCCTTGGCCGCAGGCGCGCGAGATGAAAGCCGTCTTAGCGATGCTCCTCGCCGCGGCCGTTGCGACGACCCTGCCCATCGCCGTCCTCGGATCCTCGATCTGGCTCGCCGAGCCGGGTTCGCAATCGGCCTCGACGTTTGAGGAGTTCTTCTGCCGCCGAACCTGACTCGGACGAGGCTCCGGTCCCTGAAACAACAGCCCGCCCCCGCTGAGCGGGGGCGGCCCCCCTCCCTCACGGCATCGGCGGCCGGGGCATCCCTCCATCCGGCACTCCGACCGAGGGCGGCGCGGGCACGACGACCCCCATCGGCTTGCCGAGCTGCTGCCGCGCGTAGGTCACCCCCTCGGTGAAGGCCATTCCGGCTCCACCGACGTGCGCGTCGAAGAGGCAGCCCTCCCACCGGGCTCCGGCGTCGGGCGTGATGCCGTTCCTCCGGCACGTGTCGGCCACCGCCGCCTGCTGGTCCGCCGTCAGCGTGACGATCGCGTCCTGGACGCCCACCGTCCCCGGGCACCCGCTCAGGAACAGCGAGCCCTGGACCTCGGTGGACCAGCTCCGGGCGAACTCGTTGAGCGTGGTCACGTCGGTGCGGAGCTGCTGCACGGTCGTCGATCCCACCCCGTCACCGAACTCGAGGTTCGAACGCGGCGGTGAGTTCCCGGCCATGCCCTCCACCGACAGGCTCGGCACGGGAATCATCGTCACGTTCATGTAGGTCGGAAACGCGATGGCGTGGACCTGCGACCCGCCGCTCGGGCCACCGTGGTAGGTGACGAGGTACTCGTAGCCGATGGTCCCGCTGAAGCTCTTCCGGGCGGTCTGGACGTCGGCCAGCAATCTCCGGGTCCCCTTCTCGCGGAACCCCACCCAGCCGATGCCTTCGAGATTCCCGACCACCTCGACCAGCGTGTCGCCCGTGCCCTGGATGCTCAGGTGGGGCGCTGCGATGTCGAGCACCAGCGTGTACGGGCTCGCGCGCCCGTCGGGGATCGAGAGCGCCATCCGCTTGGTGATGCTCGTGTTCCGGTTGTTCACCCACGGCTGGGTGTCGATCTGCAGCGCGACGTTGCTCCCGCTGGTCCGCGACTCGGCGAGCGTGAGGCAGCCCGCCTTCTGGAAGTCGTACGCCTGACCGCCGAAGGTGCGGAAGTGCACGTCGCCGTTGCCACCGCCCCCACCGGCATCGGGCGTGCCGCCATCGGGAGGCGGGCCACCACCGCAGGCGGAGATCACCTCGCGGATCGCGTCCGCGGTTCCCGTCCCGTCGGGCTGCGTCTGGAGGTAGATGCCGCCGGTCTGCGTGGCGTAGTTCTGCATGATCGCGACGATCTGCGGATCGATTCCCTGGGTGGGGACGAACACCGCGGAGATCTTGATGCGGGCCGCGGCCGCGTCGAGGGCCCGCTGGTTCGCGTTCACGTCGTCGACCCCGGGCGTGTAGAAGTCGTCGAAGCCCGCCGGCAGCGCGTCGGTGATCAGCACGATGATCTTCAGGGCCGAGCTGCGGAACGGCAGCGCGGTCCCGGTCTGGTGCGGACCCGGGCCGAGCGCGTTGATCGTCGTCCGGAGCGCCTCGTCCGTCATCTCGGGCGCATTGCCCCCTCCCCCGGCGAAGAGGTTCTGGACCGCGTTCTGGATCGCCGTCCGGTTGCCCGCGGCGAACTGGACGCCCACGTCGATGGCGTCCCGGACGGTCACCAGCTCGGCGCGGTAGTCCCCGGCGGAGGCGGCGACGATCTGGTCCATCAGCTGGGGAATGGCCGCCTTCACGTTGTTGATCGCCCCGCCCATGCTCCCCGTGACGTCGATGACGAAGGCGACGTCCATCGGTCCGCAGGGCTGCTGGGGAACTCCGCTGTCCGATCCGCCACCTCCACCGTCGCTCCCGGACGAGCCTCCGTCCGGCCCTCCCGGCGTACCGGGACTGCTGGCCGCTCCGGCAAGCACCACCGAGAGGAGCGCAAGCCCCGCCCATCGTGCCCCCGCCCACGGACTCCGTTCACTTCTCACGTGCATGGCGCACCCCGCGCAGGCGCCGATGCCTGCAAGGAGCGTCCCCGAGCGGGCGCCCTTCCTTCGCCCTCGGGTCTCGGGCACTTGCTCGACCGGCCCTGCCCCGACTGTGACCGGACGCTCCCGGCGCTGTGAGCGAGCGATCGCAGTCGGGCGAACGAGAGGGCACACCCTGTCGTGAAGCCCGGTGCCGGAAACGAAGAGGCCGCCCCCGCTCGGTGACGGGGACGGCCTCGTTCACTTCAGACCCTGGAACTCAGCGCGCAGGGGCGCGCCACCGATCTGGCTCAGCCCGCGCTGGAGGTGGTCCCGAGCGGCGGGAGCGCAGTCTCGGGCGGCAGGAGCGGCCCGTCGTCGTGCGCTCCGGCGAGGGCCGCCTCGAGATGGCTGATCTCGTCGGCCGGGCTCTCCACCTCGAGGTCGAGGTGCTTGTACTGCGGCAGCCCGGTTCCGGCGGGGATCAGCCGGCCCATGATGACGTTCTCCTTGAGGCCACGGAGGTAGTCCACCTTGCCGTTGATCGCGGCCTCGGTGAGCACCTTCGTCGTCTCCTGGAACGAGGACGCCGAGATGAACGACTCGGTGGAGAGCGAGGCCTTGGTGATGCCGAGCAGCAACGGCTCGCCCGCGGCCGGCTTGTCGCCCCGGGCCATCACCTTCTCGTTCTCCTCCTCGAACACCCAGCGCTCCACCTGCTCGTCGACCAGGAAGCTGGTGTCGCCCACATCGGTGACCCGCACCCGGCGCAGCATCTGCCGGACGATGGTCTCGATGTGCTTGTCGTTGATCTTCACGCCCTGCAGCCGGTAGACCTCCTGCACCTCGTCCACCAGGTAGCGGGCCAGCTCCTTCTCGCCCAGCACCTTGAGGATGTCGTGCGGGTTCGCCGCGCCGTCCATCATCGGCTCACCGGCCCGCACCCGGTCTCCGGAGTGCACGCTGATGTGCTTGCCCTTGGAGATCAGGTACTCCTTCGCGAGGTCGGTCCGCTGCTCGCCGTTCACCTCGGGGGTGATGATCAGCTTCCGCTTCCCCTTGGTGTCCTTGCCGAACGAGACCACGCCGTCGATCTCCGCGATGATCGCGTGATCCTTCGGCTTGCGAGCCTCGAAGAGCTCGGCCACGCGCGGCAGACCACCGGTGATGTCCTTGGTCTTCGTGGTCTCGCGCGGCGCCTTGGCGATCACCTCGCCGGCGGTGATGGTGTCACCGTCGTTCACCGTGATGATCGAGCCCTGCGACAGGTAGTAGCTCGCCGGCTGCCCCGAGGTGGGGAGGGTCAGCACCTCGCCGTCCTCGCCACGGAGCGTGATCCGCGGACGGGCGTCGGGGTCCTTGGACTCGACGATGGTCTTCCGGGACAGACCGGTGACCTCGTCGAGCGTCTCGGACATCGTGACGCCCTCGATGATGTCGTCGAACCGGACGACACCGCCGACCTCGGTGAGGAGCGGAACCGCGAACGGATCCCACTCCGCGAGGAGCGTCGGGCCGTCGAGCTTCTGGCCGTCCTTCACCAGCAGCTTGGCGCCGTAGATGACCTGGTAGCGCTCGCGCTCACGGCCCGAGTCGTCGACCAGGAGCACCTCGCCGTTCCGGTTCATCACCACCAGCGTTCCGTCGGCCCGCTTCACGGTGTTCAGGTTGCTGAACTTCACCGTGCCGGCGTTCCGGTTCTCGAGGCTGGACTGCTCCGCGCGCCGGGTCGCCGCGCCGCCGATGTGGAAGGTCCGCATCGTCAGCTGGGTGCCGGGCTCGCCGATGGACTGGGCGGCGATGACGCCCACCGCCTCGCCGATGGAGACCTTCCGGCCGCGGGCGAGGTCACGCCCGTAGCACTCGACGCAGATGCCGCGCCGGGCCTGGCAGGTGAGGACCGAGCGGATCTTCACCTTGTCCAGACCGGAGTTCTCGATCTTCCCGACCTTGGCCTCGTCGATCTCCTCGTTGGCCCGCACCAGCACCTCGCCGGTGACCGGGTCGTGGATGTCGTCCAGGGCCACGCGGCCGAGGATGCGCTCGCCGAGCGCCTCGATGATCTCGCCGCCCTCGACCAGGGCGCCGATGATCAGACCGTCCATCGTGCCGCAGTCGTACTCGGTGATGATCGCGTCCTGCGCCACGTCCACCAGCCGGCGGGTCAGGTAACCCGAGTTGGCGGTCTTGAGCGCCGTGTCGGCCAGACCCTTCCGGGCGCCGTGGGTGGAGATGAAGTACTGCAGAACCGAGAGGCCCTCACGGAAGTTCGCGGTGATCGGCGTCTCGATGATCTCGCCCGACGGCTTGGCCATGAGGCCGCGCATTCCGGCCAGCTGACGGATCTGCTGGGCGGAGCCACGGGCTCCCGAGTCGGCCATGATGTAGATGGGGTTGAACGAGGGCTGCTTGCGGCTCTCCCTCTTGCCGCTGCCCGCCTCCCCGGAGACCTCTTCCTGGGAGATCTGCTGCATCATCTCCCCGGCGACCTTCTCGGTGACCTCGGCCCAGATGTCGATCACCTTGTTGTACCGCTCGCCGTCGGTGATCAGGCCCTCCAGGTACTGGTTCTCGATCTCCGCCACTTCCTTCCGGGCGTAGTCGAGGAACTCCTGCTTCCGGGGCGGGATCTTCATGTCCTTGAGGGCGATGGAGATGCCCGCCTTGGTGGCGTGGGTGTACCCGAGGCTCCGGATGCGGTCGGCGAGGAGGACGGTCTCCTTCTCACCGGTGAGGCGGTAGCAGGTGTCGATCAGGGCGCCGAGCTGCTTCTTGTCCAGCACCTTGTTGATCGCGTCGAAGCCGACCTTCTTCGGAACGATGTCCGAGAGCAGCACGCGGCCGACGGTGGTCTCCTTGCGGACCCCGTCGATGCGGCAGACGACCTTCGCCTGGAGCGCGACCTCACCGTGGTCGTACGCGGCGCGGACCTCCTCCGGAGAGGCGAAGACGCGGCCCTCGCCCTTCGCGAACTCCCGGGGGCGGGTCATGTAGTAGATGCCGAGCACCATGTCCTGCGTCGGCACGATGATCGGCTTGCCGTTCGCCGGGCTGAGGATGTTGTTGGTGCTCATCATCAGCACCCGCGCCTCCATCTGAGCCTCGACGGAGAGCGGGACGTGGACGGCCATCTGGTCGCCGTCGAAGTCGGCGTTGAACGCGGCGCACACCAGCGGGTGCAGCTGGATCGCCTTGCCCTCGATCAGCACCGGCTCGAAGGCCTGGATGCCGAGGCGGTGCAGGGTCGGCGCACGGTTCAGGAGGACCGGGTGCTCGCGGATGACCTCCTCCAGGATGTCCCAGACCTCGGGGCGCTCGCGCTCCACCATCTTCTTCGCGCTCTTGATGGTGGTGACGTACCCCTTCTCCTCGAGCTTGTTGTAGATGAACGGCTTGAACAGCTCGAGGGCCATGATCTTCGGCAGGCCGCACTGGTGGAGCTTCAGCTCCGGGCCCACGACGATCACCGAGCGCCCGGAGTAGTCCACGCGCTTGCCGAGCAGGTTCTGACGGAACCGGCCCTGCTTTCCCTTCAGCATGTCGGAGAGCGACTTCAGCGGCCGCTTGTTCGGACCGGTGATGGTCTTGCCGCGGCGGCCGTTGTCGAACAGCGCGTCCACCGCCTCCTGCAGCATCCGCTTCTCGTTGCGGATGATGATGTCCGGGGCGTTGAGCTCCTGGAGCCGCTTCAGCCGATTGTTCCGGTTGATGACCCGGCGGTACAGGTCGTTCAGGTCCGAGGTCGCGAACCGGCCACCGTCGAGGGGGACCAGCGGGCGCAGGTCGGGCGGAATGACCGGGATGACGTCGAGCATCATCCACTCCGGCCGGTTGCCGGAGATGCGGAAGGCCTCCACCACCTTGAGCCGCTTGGCGATCTTCTTCCGCTTGGCCTCGGAGTTGGTCTCCCGCATCTCGCGGCGGAGCTCCTCCGACAGCTTGTGGACGTCGATGCTCTTCAGCATCTCGCGGACCGCCTCGCCGCCCATGCCGGCGACGAAGCTGTCCTCACCGTGCTCCTGGTAGAGCCGGTGGAGCTTCTCCTCCGAGACGAGCTCGCCCTTCACCAGCGGCGTCGCCTTGGGGTCGATGATGATGTAGCTCTCGCAGTAAAGGACCTTCTCCAGATCCTTCAGCGTGATGTCGAGCAGGTTGCCGATGCGGCTCGGCAGGCTCTTCAGGAACCAGATGTGGGCCACCGGGGTGGCCAGGGTGATGTGCCCCAGCCGCTCGCGGCGGACCTTGGACTGGATGACCTCGACGCCGCACTTCTCGCAGACCACCCCGCGGTGCTTCATGCGCTTGTACTTGCCGCAGTTGCACTCGTAGTCCTTCACCGGGCCGAAGATGCGGGCGCAGAACAGGCCGTCCCGCTCCGGCTTGAAGGTGCGGTAGTTGATGGTCTCCGGCTTCTTCACCTCGCCGTGGGACCACTGCCGGATCTTGTCCGGGCTGGCCAGCGCGACACGGATCGCCTGGAACGACAGCGGGTCCTTCGGCTTCTCGAAGAAGTTGAAGATGTCCTTCACGTTGCCTCCGAAATTCTCTCGTTCACTGCCTCGCCGGAGTCGCGCCCTGCGCGGTCACCCGGCCTCTCGAATCCAAAGAGCGACGCCCCCCGTGCTGCGGGGCGCCGGCTGACTAGGCGTCCGTCCCGGTCTTCCGGGGCTCGCCGTCGAACCCGTCGCCGAGGGATCGCTGCCGCTCGGGAGGAGCCGTCTCGAGCAGCTCCACGTCCATCGCCAGCGACTGGAGCTCCTTGAGGAGCACGTTGAACGACTCGGGCAGGCCCGACTCGAGCACGTTGTCGCCCTTCACGATGGCCTCGTACATCCGGGTCCGGCCCACGACGTCGTCGGACTTCACGGTGAGGAACTCCTGGAGCGTGTAGGCCGCGCCGTAGGCCTCCATCGCCCAGACCTCCATCTCTCCGAGCCGCTGTCCGCCGAACTGCGCCTTGCCGCCCAGCGGCTGCTGGGTGACGAGGCTGTAGGGCCCGATGCTCCGGGCGTGGATCTTCTCGTCCACCAGGTGGTGGAGCTTGAGCATGTACATGACGCCCACGGTGACGCTCTGGTCGAACGGCTCACCGGAGCGCCCGTCGAAGAGCACCATCTGGCCCGAGCGCGGGAGCTCCGCCTCGTCGAGCAGCGTGTGGATCTCGTTCTCCCGCGCGCCGTCGAACACCGGGGTGGCCACGTGGATGCCCCTGCGGAGCCGCTGGCAGAGGGTCACGACTTCCTTGTCGGGAAGCCCGTCGAGGAACTCGCCGAAGGCCCTGTCGTCGTAGACCTTCTTGAGCTCCTTCCGCAGCTCGTCACCGCTCCACTTCTCCTCGATGAACTTCTGGAGCCGCTCGCCCACGCCACGGGCTGCCCAGCCCAGGTGGGTCTCGAGGATCTGCCCGATGTTCATGCGGCTCGGCACGCCGAGCGGGTTGAGCACGATGTCCACCGGACGGCCGTCCTCGAGGTACGGCATGTCCTCCTCGGGGAGGACGCGGCTGACCACGCCCTTGTTGCCGTGGCGGCCGGCCATCTTGTCGCCCACCGCGAGCTTGCGCTTGATGGCCACGTACACCTTGACCATCTTGATGACGCCCGGCGGGAGCTCGTCGCCCTTCTTGATGCGGGCGATCTTCTCCCCGAAGACGAGCTTCACCGCTTCCTTCTGCTCCTCGAGGCTGCGGAGGATCTCGCGAACCTTGCTGTCGAGCGGCTCGCCGACGCTGATCTCGTTCCAGTACCGGTAGGGCACGGTGGAGAGGAGCGCGTCGTCGAGGACGTCTCCCTTCTTGAGCAGGACCTTGCCCTTGTCGTCGACCAGCCGGCCCTCGACCTCCTTGCCGGTCAGCATCTTCCGCAGCCGGGCGAACGCCGAGTCCTGGATGACCTTGATCTCGTCGTTCTGGTCCTTGAGGAGCTTGGCCTCGTCGGCGGACTCGATCTGCTTGGCCCGCTCGTCCTTCTCCACGCCCTTCCGGCTGAACACCTTGGCGCCGATGATGGTGCCGGTGACGCCGGGCGGTACGCGGAGCGAGCTGTCACGCACGTCGCCCGCCTTCTCGCCGAAGATGGCCCGGAGGAGCTTCTCCTCGGGGCTGAGCTGGGTCTCGCCCTTGGGGGTGATCTTCCCCACCAGGACGTCGCCCGGCTTCACCTCGGCGCCGATGCGGATGATGCCCGACTCGTCGAGGTCCTTGAGGGCCTCCTCGCCGACGTTCGGGATGTCGCGGGTGATCTCTTCCTTCCCGAGCTTGGTGTCCCGGGCGATGCACTCGAACTCCTCGATGTGGATCGAGGTGAAGATGTCGTCCTTGAGCAGCCGCTCGGAGAGGAGGATCGAGTCCTCGAAGTTGTAGCCCTGCCAGGGCATGAAGGCGACGACCACGTTCGCCCCCAGCGCCAGCTCACCGGTCTCGGTCGCGGGCCCGTCGGCGATGACGTCGCCCTTCTTCACCCGGTCACCCTTGCGGACGATGGGCTTCTGGTTGAGGCAGGTGTTCTGGTTGCTCCGCTGGTACTTGAGGAGGTTGTAGATGTCGACCTCGGAGCCCACGTCGCTCACGTTTCCGACGTCGGCCTTCACCACGATCCGGCTCGCGTCCACGGCCTCGACCACGCCGTCGCGCCGTGCGACGCAGGTGACGCCCGAGTCGCGGGCCACCACCGCCTCCATCCCGGTGCCCACCAGCGGGCTCTGGGTGCGGAGGAGCGGGACTGCCTGACGCTGCATGTTGCTGCCCATCAGCGCGCGGTTGGCGTCGTCGTTCTCGAGGAAGGGGATCAGCGACGCGGCCACCGAGACCAGCTGGTTCGGTGACACGTCCATGAGGTCCACGTCCTCGGGCTTGGCCTGGACGAACTCACCACCCCGGCGGCTGGACACCAGCTCGTTGACGAACTTGCCCCTCTTGTCGAACTCGGCGTTCGCCTGGGCGATGGTGTGCTTCTCCTCCTCGAGGGCGGAGTAGAACGCCGTCTCGCCGGTGACTCCGCCTTCCTGGACCTTGCGGTACGGGGTCTCGACGAAGCCGAACTCGTTGACCCGGGCGAACGTGGAGAGCGACGCGATGAGGCCGATGTTCGGACCTTCCGGCGTCTCGATGGGGCAGATACGGCCGTAGTGCGTCGGGTGCACGTCGCGCACCTCGAAGCCGGCGCGCTCGCGGGTCAGACCACCCGGGCCCAGGGCCGAGAGGCGCCGCTTGTGCGTCACCTCGGAGAGGGGGTTGGTCTGGTCCATGAACTG
>Ga0207647_10003360_pt1 | contig 12001 bp, 19 predicted proteins | sample KBSCornC2_FD_184295 | JGI IMG/M metagenome (GOLD analysis project Ga0207647, IMG submission 184295) | Corn rhizosphere microbial communities from Kellogg Biological Station, Michigan, USA - C2 (SPAdes) (version 2) | ecosystem: Host-associated > Plants > Roots > Rhizosphere ...
CCTTGCCACCGACGAGGACGTCGCGCGCGTCTCCGCCGACGCGCAGGAAGCCTCCGAGAAGGGCATCTCCGGCGTGCCGACCTACGTCTTCGCGCAGAAATACGCCGTCTCCGGCGCGCAGGATCCGAACCTGCTCGCCCGCGCCATCCGCGAGGTCTCGGCGGAGATCAACGCGCAGGCGGCGGAGTAGGTTTCGCTTATTTGCGGAGGCGGCGGACCACGCGTCGCGCGGCCTCGCGCGCGACGTTGAGACCGACCAGTGCTGCGTGAATGAGCGCCACGACCGGGTCGTTCCGCCGCAGCGGGATCAGCACGTCACCGATTGCGAAGCGTCCCCGCCAGATCGGGTTGATCATGGGGTGGTCGGCGCTCGCCATGGAATCCGCGCTGGCGATGGCGGGGTCGGCGCAGAGGTGGCGGGTGAGGTCGAGCGTGAGCTGCACGCCGGGCGAATATCTTGCAAAGCCTTCGTCGATGCCGAGCTTGAAGAAGAAGGCGCGGTCCTGATGGCGCAGCACGATGCCGGCGGCTACCGGAATCGTGCCGGCGCGCAGGCTGACGATCTCGCATTGTGCGGTCTCTGCCAGCGCCGGCACCGCGCGGCGGATGAAGGCCGCATCGCCCGCATGCTGGATCAGCGCGGTGCCGCGCTTGCCCTTCCAGCCGCTGGCTTCGAGTTGCAAGAATGTTTCGAGTGCGGGCCCGATCTCGTCAGGCCGGCGCGCGACCTCGAACACGACGGGGCCGTGCTCTTCGAGCCGATGGCGCAGGCGGCGCAACTCCTTGAGCTTTTTGGTGCCCAGCGCGTCGCGCAGCAGCGTCTCGCCGTCCTGCGTCGCGTCGAGGCTGGCGCGGATGTAGGAGCCGAGGACACGCGGCTTCAGGCCGTCGCGATTCAGGACCTGATATAGCGAGGCCATCGCCGCGCCGTCGAGCGCGACGTCGTTCAGCACGAGCGCATGGGCACCGGCCTCGCGCGCCTGCTGCAACAGGCGCGTCGCCGCCTCGATCGGAGCGTCGCGGTCGATCAGCGGGCTGCACAGCGTGCCATAGGGATGCGCGCTCACCAGCGCGGGCAGGGGAATCTTCCATGCCCGCCACAGCGAGATCACCGGCATCAGCCCGATCAGCCGCGTCGAAGATCCGTCGAATGCGGGCAGTACGGAGGCATCCGTGCGGCCGCGCGCGGTTGCGCTGACGGCGAGCTCCCAGGCGGGCAGGTAATATCCGTTCGGCTCGACCGCCCGCTGCGCGAGCGCGCGCCATTGGCCGGGTTCGATCGCGGTGAGCGGGACGAGCGCGCGCGCCGTCGCGGCATGCTTTGCCGATGCCGGATTGATCGCTGCCTGGTGCGCGATGTCGACCACGTCCCGTCGTCCCCGTTCACGCGGGCTGAGCCCGGGTTATGCGGTCATCCTTAGCGCAAAGATTGGAAAATCCCGTTGGGATGCCGCTTCAATTCGAGTGGTAGTGTTAACGTCTCATTGAGCATCCGGCGGCAGCCGCCGGATGCGCCATGGAATGTGGCAGCTACTGCTCGCCCGGCACGAAATGATCGCGGGCGCTTGCTCGTCCGCCGCCGGCCGTGTCGGTGATGGCGATATCGATGTCACGCGAGGTCTTCGGCAGGTCGCTGGGGCCGACCTGCACCGACAGCCTGACCTCGCGGGTCTGGTCCTGCCCGACCTCGATGACGGGCTTGCCGTCGGGGCTGCCGTCGATGCCGGCGACGCGAATGGTTGCGCCGGGCAGACCGGAGACCGCGAGCGCAAACGATCGCTGGGCGCCCTTGTTGAGGATGCGGACGGTGTAGTCGTTGCGCACCCCGCCATCCGAGAGCTGGACGAAGAGGGGATTGCGCTCATGCAGCACGTTGACGTCCATCGTCGTACGGGTCGCGAGGGCATAGAGCATGATGCCGCCGACGATGGCGATGGCCGCGGCATAGATCAGCGTGCGCGGACGGATGATGCGGTAGAGCGGCGCCTTGCCCTCGCGCCGGCGCTGCATGTTGATGTCGGTGTCGTAGCCGATCAGGCCGGCGGGCCGGCCGATCTCGCGCATCACGTTGTCGCAGGCGTCGATGCACAGGCCGCACTGGATGCAGCCGAGCTGGATTCCGTTGCGGATGTCGACGCCGGTCGGGCAGACATTGATGCACTGGTGGCAATCGACGCAGTCACCGGCGCGATCCCCATGCGTGCGGGCGGCGTCCGCCTTCTTCACCGACATACGCGGCTCGCCGCGGTCGCGGCGATAGGTGACGTTGAGCGCCCATTCATCGGTCAGCGCCGCCTGGATGCGCGGCCACGGACACATGTAGATGCACATCTGCTCGCGGGCGTGACCGGCAAAGACATAGGTCGTGGCGGTGAGGATGCCGATCCAGAGATAGGCGATGAACGGGGCCTGGAAGGTGGCGAGCTCTTTCACCAGCGTCGGCGCGTCGGAAAAATAGAGCACCCAGGCGCCGCCTGTCCACCAGGCGATCATGATCCAGAGAAAGTGCTTCAGCACGACCTTCCGGATGTGATCGAACGTCCAGTAGCGCTTGTCGCCCTGCATGCGCTCGCGCCGATCGCCCTCGACCCAGCGCTCGACCGCGTAGAACAGGTCGGTCCACACCGTCTGCGGGCACATGTAGCCGCACCACAGCCGGCCGGCGACCGCGTTCATCAGGAACAGGGTCATTGCCGCGATGATCAGCAGACCGGTGAAATAGTAGACCTCCTGCGGCCACAGTTCGATGAAGAAGAAGTAGAAGCGCCGATGCGGGAGATCGATCAGAACGGCCTGGTCGGGCAGGCCGGGTCCGCGATTCCAGCGCACGAAGGGCAGGAGATAATAGGTCCCGAGCGTGACGCAGAGGATCGCCCATTTGATGCGGCGGAAAGGGCCGTGGACGGATTGCGGATAGACCTTCCTCCGCTTCTCGTAGAGAGGTCCCTCGATGAAAGTGTCGTCGCTCATGCTGCGCTTCCCGCGTTTGCGTCAGCGAAGCCCTATTCCGGTGCGCAGAAGAGGCGGTACAAGGTCTCCAGCACCGAGCGGACTTCCTGGCTCGCGATGCTGTAGTATATCGTCTGGCCGTCCCGCCTGGGTTTGACCAGGCTCAATGCGCGCATCTTTCCGAGATGTTGGGATAGGGCGGCCGACGACAGGCCTGCGATGTCGGCCAGTTCGCCGACGGACTTTTCGCCGTCCAGCATGTTGCAGAGAACCAGCAGCCGCTTGGGATTGCCCATGGCGGAGAGGAGGCGGGAGGCCTCTTCGGCCTTCTCCTCCAGAGCGAGCAGTTCCTGATTCCGGGGCTTGCGCTTCATGACTGCCCGATATATTAGTATATTCGAAAATACGAAGCAACTGAAATAACGGTATTCGGCGCCCGCGAGGGCGCCCCCGGTCCGGAGGGCTCATGGTCTCGACATCATTTACACCGATCGCCTCCCTGGCTGGCGGCGTACTGATCGGCGTAGCCGCCGTTCTGCTGATGTGGGCGACGGGACGGATTGCCGGGGTCAGCGGCATCGCGGCGCGGCTGTTCCCACCCTATGAGGACGGCGAATTCGCCGGGCGTTTCGCCTTCGTCGCCGGTCTCGTCGCCGCGCCCGTGCTGGTACGGCTTGTCACCGGAAGCCTGCCGGCGCAGACGATCGAGGCGGGGACGACCGTTCTGATAGTCGGCGGATTGCTCACGGGATTCGGTTCGGTGTGGGGCAGCGGCTGCACCTCTGGCCACGGCGTCTGCGGCTTGTCGCGACTCTCGGTGCGCTCGCTGGTCGCGACCATCACTTTCATGGCGGCCGGCATGGCGACCGTCTTCCTGATGCGGCACTGGAGCTGATGACGATGGCAATCCTGGTCCAATTCGCGATCGGCCTGATCTTCGGTCTCGGCCTCATGGTCTCCGGCATGTCGAACCCGGCGAAGGTTCTGAACTTCCTCGACATCGGCGGCATCCCGGCAGGCACGTGGGACGCCAGCCTTGCCTTCGTGATGGCGGGCGCGGTGGCCGTGACCTTCATCGGCTTTAGTCGCGTCCTGAAGCTCGCGCGGCCGTTCTTCGCCGAACGATTTTATCTTCCGACGCGAAGCGACATCGATCCCAGGATCGTCGCAGGTCCCGCGATCTTCGGCGTCGGCTGGGGACTGGCGGGGTTCTGTCCGGGTCCGGCGCTGACCGCGCTCGGGTTCGGCTCGGCCTCCGCCTTCATCTTCGTTGCGGCGATGTGTGCCGGCATGGTGCTCGCCCGCTTCGTCGCTCACTGGCCGTCATTGACGCGCTTCGTCACGCCGGCCGATCCGCTCGAAACCTGAAGTCACCGCGAAAGAGTAAGTCATGGACAAGAACTATCCAGAGATCACCCGGCAAATCTCCGCCAACATGCGCAAGCTGCGGAACGACATTCCCGACGCCATGAAGGGATTTGCCGCGCTGGCCCAGGCCGCGACGCGTGACGGTGCGCTGGACAAGAAGACCAAGGAGCTGATCGCGCTGGCGCTCGGCGTCGCCGCGCATTGCGACGGCTGCATCGGTTTTCACACCGAGGCCCTCGTCAAGCTCGGCGCGACGCGCGAGGAGGTCGAGGAGACGCTCGGCATGGCCGTCTACATGGGCGGCGGGCCGTCGCTGATGTACGCCGCCGATGCGATCGCAGCCTACGAGCAATTTCAGCAGCAAACGGTTGCCGCCTGACGCCTGTGATCGGATGCACCCATATGGAAGGGACCGGACGAGTTGTCTCGTCCGGTCCCGTCCGTCTTGGTTCTACCGATTACCAGCCACCGACGCCCACGCTGACGCCGGGAGCGCGAATGCCGACGCCGCCTCGCGGGCCGTCGTCCCAGTCGCGATAGGTGCGGCGTTCATAATAGCGCTCGCGCGGCATGGTGGCATAGGAGTCGCGCACGATCACGCGCGCGCCGCCACGGGTGCGATAGCAATTGCCGGCGTCATCGCAGACGAGCCGGACTTCCTGGATGAGATCGGGGTTGGCGTATTCGCTGGTCGTGTAGATGTCGGCGGCCTTCGCGCCGCTCGCCGCAGCGATGGCCGCGACGCCGGCCAGCAGTGCAATCGTAAATGTCCGCATCATATCCTCCTCCGAAACTGCCCTCTGCGGTAACAAGAAGGGGAGGCGGCGATCGTTCCGGCCCAAATGCAGGATTTTCCCCGGAACTGGTGGCGCGCGGACAATGTTCCCCGGGGCGACACGCGCCAATCCGGCGAAGCATCATGATTGCTGCGAGCCGTTTGCCGATTTCCTCTCGGCGGGGAAGCTGAAGCAGCACTGCGGATCTGGTCTCGGATGCGCCCGCTATGTTCCGCCTTACACAGGGCTGACGACGAGGCCTGTCAGATCGGCTCATAAACCTCGGACCCGCAGATGTCGTCGGCTTCCGCGCGGCGGCGATCGATGACCTTTCCGCCGGTGATGGTCACGATGTAGGTCTGGGCGCCAAGTGCGGTGCCGGTTGCGGAGGTGAGCTGCGCGCGGACACAGGCGGTCCAGCCGGGTCCTCGCACCTCACGATGCGGCGGGGCGACGTGCACCTCGCGCGGATAGGACGTGTTGAGGAAGACGACATCGATCTGCTCGCGCACGACGCGCTTGACGTCGGGGGGCGGCTCGGGCGGTGGCTGCTCGGTTTCCTTCATGCGCATGAACTCGGGTACCGGCGCGCGGCTGTCGGCAAAGCCGCAGGCACCGAGCGCGAGCGCGCCGGCCAGCAGCGCCGCATGAGCAATGATCCGCAACATCCGTGAAGGGTCCCCCTGCGGGCCAACAGATAGGCACGAATGCGATCTGGCGAAGTCCTGGCCGATCAAGATTTGCTGAAGGCCTGGAACGCACGGCATTTGCTATTAGGGGATTGCAGGCTAGTTTGTACCCCAGACGAAGGGGATTGCGCCAATGAGGATTCTGGTCATAGCGGCTGCGGTGCTGGCGTTGGTGGGCAGCTCGGCTCAGGCGCAGATGGGTGGCGGCAGACGCCAGCCTAGCGAGGGCCAGAAGGCGGACACCAAGCCCAAGGTCGACGAGGGGGCCTACAAGGCGGCGCTCGAGCGCATTCCGGAGCCCAAGGAGAAGTATGATCCGTGGGGCGGGGCGCGTCCGCCTGAACCTGCCAAGAAGCCCAAATAAACCCGATGGGCGCTGGCGACAGGCCAGTGCCATCTGATCGCTGCCACCGAGGATCTCGATCAGCCCAGTGGAAGAGCTTGCGGCGTCGTCGGCGATCGCGCGCGTGCTGGCGGCCTGCGCCTTGCGTCGCTGCCATCGTAGCAGGCACTCATAACCGTGTTGTGGATGCGATACGAACAGTCGTTCACATCGTGCGCGCTATTGCACGAAAGCGAGACCGACGCGCCTGTCGCTGCGCCATACGGGGCGGCAAGTCCGCACGAAATTGTCGCGCGCGATCGAGAGTGTGAACGATTGCGGCAATGTGACGGGGGTCTCGAGGTCGATCGCCACGCCGCCTGCGGACATGTTTCGCACGGTGCACGCGATGCCGTTGTTTTCAAAGGTGATCGTTCCACCCTTGAAAACACGGTAACGTTGGGCTGCACGCTTCTCGGTCATCTGCGTTGATCCACAATGATGATTGTGAAGTAGTGCATAGAAATTACGTTGAACTAAACTCAATACTGGCGCTACTTGCACAGCGCTTCAGATTTCGTTTACGACGTTGAAGCGGTGAGTCACGTCCCGCCGACTTTCCTCACAAGCCTTTCCTTTATGGCCTTACGCGCCGATGGAGATTCCGATGAAGACCACGCTTTCGATCCTGTTCGCCGCAGCGCTTTCGCTGTCGTCGATGCCCGCCCACGCCGTCAAGTGGGACCTCTCGACCATGACTTGCAAGCAGTTCCTCGAGAGCGGCGAAGACAACATCGCGGTCGTGCTGACCTGGATGGACGGCTGGTACAAGGGCGACGAGGACAACGCGATCATCGATACCGAGGTGTTCATTGAGAACGCCAAGAAGTTCGGTGCCTATTGCGGAAAGAATCCGACCGTCAGCGTCGTCACCGCGGCCGACGAGATCCTCGGCAAGTAACTCTTGAAGCGGACTGAAGCGCGGACGCAATCGCGCTTCGGCCTCTCGCTTCGATGCGAACGTGATGGAGAGCCGCGGTGCGCCCTGCGCTCACGCGGCTCTCGTCTTTTGGGACGATGCTCAGCCCGGCAGCATCGCGAACGCGCTCGACACCATTGCCACCGGCTTGTTGTCGGCGGCCGAGAGCAGCGTGACGCGGCCAAAGCTCATGGTGCGCCCGAGCCGCACCACGCGGGCGTCCGCGAGCACGTCCGACGAGGAGGCCGCGCGCATGAAATGCGTGGTCTGGTCGACCGTGGTCATCGGACGGTAGCCGCGATTGGCGGCGAGGATTGCGATGACCATCGCGGTGTCGGCGAGGGCCATCAGCGCCTGGCCGCAGACCACGCCGCCGTTCCGGCACAGCCGCTCCGAAAATGCCATCCGGAGCAGCGCACCCGGCTGCCAGTCCGGCGCATCCGCAGGCTGCGCGTGCTCGATGCGCTCGACCGAGAGGTTGAGATCCTGGACCCAGGGCGCAAAGACCTCGCCGAGGATGCGTCTGGCCTCAGTGATGCCGAACTCGGCTTCTGGCTGCGATGGCATTGCGGCGTGTCCTCCATTGTTGCCGGATGTTTCTGCCATTCTGCGCGGATCGGCACGGCAAAGTCACCCGGTCTGATGCCGGTCCCGTCGGCTTGAAAATGCCTGACTTCGCCCGATATGATGCCGCGCTTGGGATCGGGTGGATGATGTTGCGTCGGTGTGTCCTCGTGTTTTGGCTGGTGGCGCTCGGCATTGTGCTGGACGGGTGCACCAGATGCGGCCCGATCTGGGACGACTGGCTGCACGCGCCGAAATCGTGCAGATCGGACCGGCTCTAGCGGGCCATTCGGCCCTGAGCGACCCCAGCGGTCACGGACGGGCTGTGATAGGGATGACGGGCGCGGCTGATCCGCGCCGCCATGATGATCAAGGAGTAGATGATGAAGCTTTTCCGTATGGCGGCGGTGCTGGCCGTGCTGGCGGGACCGGCCTACGCGCAAATGCCCAATATCAATTTGATGCAGGACGCGCCGAGCAAGTCCCCGGAAGAAAAGGCCGCGGATGCGGAGCGTGAAAAGGTCTACAAGGAAACGCTGAAGAAGATTCCGGACGCCAAGTCGTCCAACGATCCCTGGGGCGGCATGCGCTCCGATCCGCCGAAGCAGGCTGCGCCGAAGGCATCGGCCGCAACCACCAGCGCGCCGAAGAAGACCAAGACCGGCACGGCCGCCAACTGAGCCTTTCGGCCGGGGGCGGCATGCGCCTTTCGGCCGGGACTCCTCTTCGTCCGATCCGCTCCCTACATTGCCGGCAGGTGTTGCGTAGAGGAGGACAGGTCATGGCCGATCGTCCGCGGGATCTCGCCGAGCGGATGGCGCGCCGGCGCAAGATCGGCGGCAAGCCGGGCGAGCACGCCGGCGACGGTTACCTGCGCGAGACCTTCACGCTGCCGCGCGCGGCGGCGCGGGCGAGGGCGCAGGCCTTCTTCGCCCGCTACCCCAAGGCCGGCTATATGAGCGCGGTCGAGACCTGGCGCGAGCTGCCCGGCGGCGACATCGAATTCACCATGCGGCGGCTGCCCAGCGCCGATTGAGGTCGGCCCTAGTCGAGCGTCTCGGCGACGATGCGGATGCGGAACACGGGCTCCTTGGTCTCGTCCAGGAGCTCCATGTGCCATTCGGAATTTTCCTGGAGCTTGCGGGCGATGCCCGCGGCCATGTCGGCGCAGACGCTGGTCATCTCCTTCCAGGCCAGATCGCGGTCGGCAAACTCCGACGCCTGGTCCGCACAGCCGGAATAGCGGCCGTTCCGGATTCGAAAGAAATAGAGCGGCATGGCTGGCACCGATCGCGTGACGGCCCCGCCCCCAAGGCCCACGGCGCGCAGTGCAATCCCAAACCACAGGCAGATCAATTCCGGGCGGCTACGGGATAACCGGGGCGCATAGGAGGGGCCGTGACGCCGATCTCGGCGCGTCCGGTTCAGGCCGTCTTGTTCAGTCGGTCTTGTTCAGGCCGTCTTGCGCCCGATGGCCTTCAGCTCCCGATCGATGCGCAGCTGCACCCGCCGGATCGCCAGCAGGTCGATCTTGGTCTCGGTCTTGCCGGTCTTGACCTGCTCACCGATGCGGAACTGCCATTGCCAGATTCCGGGAATGGCCGTCTTGGCGACGGTGAATTCGACGCCCCTGTGATTCATGGTTACCTCCCCACGATTCACCTTCGATCACTGTAGCATGTTGGCAATCGAATTCCGAAAGACGCTGGCCCGCAAAGCGATGCTAGACCATCGCCCGGTGCGCGCTGATGCAGCTGAGCGCGGCTCAGGAACTTTGTTCATGGTCGGAGAACCACGGGTTCGTTCGATGGTGATGGGTTAACGATCGGTTGTGACGCCGGCGATCCCGATCGAACGGGAAGAGCCAAGGCCCGCCTCGCTGCGCGCGACGGCATGTGGCTTGCTTGGCCTCGTGACGGCAAGCAACATGAGCGCGTCATGCTCGGCATTCCCCGCCGCTACAGTCATTTCGTTTTCGGTGTCCTCCAGTCCGGACTGACCTCGCTGATCGCCGCTGGGATCGCCAGCCTGCCGGCTGACGGCGCGATGCTGTTCGCCCGGCACTGGATGCTGTCATGGCTGATCGCATGGGCCGCGATGCTGCCCGTCGTGCTGCTGGCGGCGCCCGCGATCCGCGCCTTCTCGTTGCGGCTGACGCGGGAGGAGAGGGGCCCGTGAACCGGCCGGCATGAAAAAAACCCGCCTGGGGAGAGCCAGGCGGGGTCAAAGGTTATTGGAGGCTGAGGTGCTGGGCTGCAACACCATAAGCCCAATGACCCTAGCCGGCTGAGCTTACGACAGCCTGACAAGCCCGCGAATCGAATCCAGGCCGGCGCTCACCCATGCCCGCCAACAGAAAACCCCGCTCGTGGGAGAGCGGGGTCGTCGGTTGGGTATGGAGGCCCGGTGTTGGCCCACCGGGCGAGACGACATTAGCCGACCAGGCTTACGGGTGCCTGACCGTGGCATCGAAACCCGCGCGGGCGAGGCCGCAGACTGGCCCCGCACCGGTCCCAATTTGGCCACCCGATCGCAACACTCGAGCCACAGCCGCAGGCGAGATTCCGCAAGGTCCGGTGCAGCCATGGGGGAAACGTGGCTTGCCGGCAACGGGGTAGCATCATGGATAACGTAGAGCGGTCGTTCGCCGCCGCGACGGCGGTTGGCTTTGTCGTGCTGGTGATCGGCATCGGGCTGCTGGCGCTCATGTAGACTTGGCCGGCATGCGCCGGCGGCAGCCGGCTCCGTCTTTCAAAAAATTGGAAAACAACCCCATGCACAGTAGGCGGGTTGGGGATTTGCCTGCTGGGTCAATGATTTAGAGGTAGTATTTAGATACCTTTTACGCGCGCGATCGCCCTACAGCCGGGCATATTGCCGACGCGTGATGCCGGGCCTTGCATTGACCAGGGCGACCGCTGCCGGCCGCCGCTTTCGGTGACGCGTGGCCCAGCGCCTGCCGCATTGCCGGCGCGCCTGGTCGGCTCCGCAGCCCGTCCTGGTGGCCCTAGTGAACCTTGATCACGTCCAGCGGAAGCTGGAGCTCGGCGGCACGCTCCAGGCGGTCCTTTTTGCGGAACTCGTTTTCCTTCCGCTCGAACTTGACCATCTCCTCATGCGCCGCCTCCAGCAGGCGATTACGCCTGGTTGCATCCTGGTGCGTGTCTTCCGTCATGACCGAGATCCCCACTGTTGCGCTCCAACTCAGAGAAGCCGCAGGCCGCGAAAAGGTTCGATGCCGCAAGATTACGGAATTATGACGGCGCTCTGCTCATGCGTCTTTGATGCGCGTCAGCTTCGGTCGAAAAACGATGCTGCGAGATTGGAGCCAGAGGCGTTGAAGCGCAAGTTCGGAGAGCCTCCACCGAGAGGCCTCCAACCGAGACGGCTCACTGCCGCCTGACGATATCGAAGACGAACCTGACCTGCATCACGGGACCATGTGCGTCCCTGACTTCAATCGACATCTTGCGGCTTTGCATGCCTTTGAAGTTTCGCACGGCGTCCCATGACAGGCTGGCCAGCGCGCGGGCGGCTTCTTCCTGGACCGCGAGCAAATCTTGCAATTCGAGTCCTTCTTCGTCGGGAACTATCTCGTCCCCGTCGCGCAGGTCGAAGTAATAGATGGCCATCGCAGGCGCTCTCGACGTCTCTCTCAGCCACCGGCGCCTACGGCAGAGCCTCGGCCGGTGATGGGGGACAATGAGCTGGCGGCCGGTTGGTTGCTCAAGCTGAGGCAACCGTATCCGGTCGGCAAGATCGGGTCTCTCAGTCGCGGCTCAGTTACAAACTTCAGCCTGCGTGGTCCCGCCGGGGCCAGTAAATCCCGGCGCGCCGCGCTCAAGTCTGCAGCCCGGGCGAACTGGCCGACACCCAGCGGCCGAGCAGAACATTTGGCCCGAGGACGTGGCTTGCGGCTTGGGCGGAGATGATTCGATCTGTTTGCGCCCGTCGTCACGCGCCTTCGTCTCGTCACGGGTTGCGACCGGCTTCTTGTCCTGGACCTTCTCGCACTCGTTATCATCGTTGACGCGATAGCCGGCGCGGCAGGTGATCTTCACGCAAGCGTCGCCATCAGCTTTGAAGCCGCGGTCGCAGACCAGCGGGCAGACGCGTCCCTGCTTCCCCTTGATTGCGTCGAGAGCATCGAAGCTCGCCAGCTTGGTGTCGAACTTCGTCCCGGCATGTTTGTTGAACAGCGTCAGCGAGCGCTGCGAGGTTGCATTCCAATCGCCGTCCGTTGTGCCGGTCAGACACCCGACGCGACGGAGCTCTGACTGCACAAGCTTGGCCGTCTCCTGCGGCGAGAGGCTTTGCGCCGATTGCGTTGGGGCAACGGCTGCGACCTTCTGCT
>Ga0207647_10003361_pt1 | contig 12000 bp, 13 predicted proteins | sample KBSCornC2_FD_184295 | JGI IMG/M metagenome (GOLD analysis project Ga0207647, IMG submission 184295) | Corn rhizosphere microbial communities from Kellogg Biological Station, Michigan, USA - C2 (SPAdes) (version 2) | ecosystem: Host-associated > Plants > Roots > Rhizosphere ...
CGTCGTCGGACTTTAGGTACTGCTGCCGACCGAGGTCTACGTGTTCAGTGATGCGACTTGCACCATGATCAGGTCGCTGTCGACAGCCTTGACCTCGAACGTCTCGGGGTCGAACCAGATGAGTTTTCTTCCGTCGAACCACCAGCGGTCCTCTTCGGACTGCTCGTCGACGTGGTACGCGACCAGCTTGTTGGCCAGGCGGCCCTTCTGCAAGCGCAAACCCAAGACCGGTTCGGCCACGAGCGCGGACGCGACGAGCACGTGCCGTACAGCGTCCTCGGCCACGTAGATCTCGGGGTTGGTGCTCGGGCCGAATGCGTCACTGTCACCGACGATCAGGAACGTGTTGCCGAAGTCCTCGTCGTAGAGGAGCGCCTGGACGGTCCTCTTGGTACCTTCGACTTTCATCGCTTTCCTTTCGGTTGGTGATACTCGGTCAGGCCGGGACGAGCTCGGACGGCGGGATGAGCCCCACGTGCATGTCGGACCGACCGTGAGCGTAGCGGCGGCTCTTCGAAAGCGACGCGACCTTGCCGGCCACGTTACGCACGTAGTACGAGCCACCCAGCCAGTAGGTGAGGTCGAACGTACCGACGACCGCGATCAGCGACCGGTGGAGCGATGCGAACATCACTTCGTAGCTGAAGGGGCACGCGTAGGCCAGCGGGAGTATGAAGCCGTCCTCGGTGGCGATGACCGCCTGGCAGGCGATTGCGCGGGCCACCCGGCGTCGGAACTGGTCCTCGATGCTCTTGGCGGTGACACCCGGCAGGTCGGCGATGGCGATTGCGAACGGGTCCCTGGAAAGCTCAGCGTACATGGTTTTTCTCCTTGTCAGTTGGGCCCTCGATCACTGGCATGTCGAGCCAGTCCGCTATAGAAGCGGCAGTGTCTTTCCGTAGACACAAGATGAGGTATTGCACCATGAACAACAGATCGTCATGCAATATCTCACCTTGTGTTTCTATATCTACTTGTCAATGTGCTTCGGAGGCGGTTGCCTCTACAAAACAGAGGTCATTTTACCAAAATTGACAGATAAAGTCAATCATTTTACAGTAGTAAATATAACAAAAGAACCTCTGGCGCTAGGCTAGAGGTTCTTTTGACACATAGGGCTCCCAATCTGACGAATCAAATTGGCTCGCATGAGCTCTCGTATTTTTGTTTTTGAAATATCTGTCGGTATTTATCGACTAAAACTAACTATACCTTACAACTCTTGTGCTTGGCAAGCCTTTTCCTTAAACTTTTATTACAATGCTAGAGATGAGGACATTTTCTACATCTGGCACCTCGGAAGCACGAAACGCGTTATACGAAACACATATCGTGACCCGTAAGTGCTCAGATTAGAAAATCTCGAAGTACTTCTGCTAGATGTCGAGGTCGTCGAGTTCTTCGAGTTCTTTGCGGGTTTTGCTAACCGCGTCGTCGGTATTACTACTAGTGTTTTCTATTGAATCTGCTGCAGTCGCACTATCATCTGACTGGTCATCGTCAGTAGCGGTAGCGCTGCTGTCATCCGTAGACTGGCTGTCATCGGACACTGCGCGCGGCTCACCATTGTCGATAATTTTTAGGTTGTAGCGTGCTTCGTTTTTGGTGCCAAGTGCCCGCAAAAGTGTGCGCAAGCTCTGCGCCGTAGCACCGCGTTTACCGATAACCCGGCCTAGATCCTCAGGATCAACGGTCAGTTCAAGCAACACGCCTTTTTCGTCGATTCGTCGCTCAACTACTACGGCATCTGGATTGCCCACCAGGGATTTTACTACAAACTCTACGAATTGCTGATCGATACTACTCATATGCTTCGTCCTCCTAACCGGTAGACTCTACTATATAAAGTTGCGGCGACACATGCAAGGCAACAGAGCAGAGTCGGGGTCTATTTTTATAACTTATTTTTGGTCTTGTGAAGCTTCGGTTGCTTCTTCTACAACAGTTTCAGCTGCTGGAGTTTCCGGTTCAGCGACCGGTTCTGCCGGTCGGTTGCGGCGGAGTTTATCTGGATTTTTGATGGCGCGTTTCTTGGATTCACTCTTTGAAACCCAGGTAGGAAGCTTGACACCTTCAGCTTCAAACAAACGGACTACGCGGTCTGAAGGCTGAGCGCCGTGGCTCAGGTAAAATTCAGCTTTTTCTTTGGAAAGTGTTGTCGATTTGGCGTGAGGGTCGTAGCTACCGAGTTGTGCTACAACGCGCCCACTAGTAGGTGTCAGACGGCTTTCCTGTACGACAACACGGAACATCGCGTGTCCTTTGCGTCCGGTGCGTTGCATGCGAATTGCTAACATATGGTGACTACGTCTCTCTTTCTTGATATTTCACTTAAAGCTAACTAATTATCTCGTGTCATTTTACAGATAACCGCCCCTGATGTCAACTGTTTACTCGTAACTTGCTAAGTTTTGAGATCAGCCACTTACCTTTACAGAATACTGTTTTCCGTCTTTGGTGTAGGGATCAAGCCGATAAACCCTAAAACCTCCTAGTGGCTGAGCTGGTTCAAGCAGTATATATTCAGCACGAACATCGTATTCTTCTGGGTAACTATAGCTCTCTAAGCTTGAAATGATTGCCTTGTCATCTGGCAGTTGGCCCTTCCCAGTGACCACGGCGTAGTACGTACCGTCTTTTGACTTATATATCTCACAGCCGAAACTAGCCAGAGAACCGTCTGACAGCTCATCTATCAAAGCGTTGACGTCTTGATATTCGGCATCGATGCCATACAGTTCATGAAGCTTGTCGCGGCTTGGGTCAATCATAGTCGAATTATAGCAGAAGGAACTACGGTTGATAGGTCTTGAGGGCGACTTCGGCAGCTTTTTGCTGGCCGGCTTGCTTGCTCGGACCGGAGCCTTGGCCTTTGAGTACGCCATTGACGTAAACGCCGACGGTAAAGATCTTGTCGTGGTCGGGGCCGGTTTCTTCAAGGACTTTGTAGACCGGCGTGTGGCCTTCCTGGCTCTGGGAAACTTCTTGCAGGTGCGATTTTGGATCCATCCATGAGCCAGTGTCCAGAATATCCTTGAAAGTCACCAACAAGTTTTCGGTAACGAACTTTTTGGCAATATTGTAGCCTTGGTCGAGATAGATTGCGCCCAGAACAGCCTCGAAGCTATTGGCCAGAATTTGCTCGCGTGCACGGTCAGTGCCACGCTTTTCGCCGCGGCTTAGACGAAGGAGCGGTTCGAACTCACAGCGAGATGCTGCTGCACTGATACTTTCAGTGCGCACCAGCGCGCTGCGCCAATTGGTCAAGATACCTTCTGGATCCGGAAAGTTGGCGTACAAATATTCGGTCACCACTAGCTCCAGTACGGCATCACCCAAAAATTCCAAGCGTTCATTGTGTTCACTAACGGTTTTTTTGTGCTCGTTAACATACGAGCGGTGAGTAAACGCCGTCACTAGCAACTCGATATTTTTGAATTCGATGCCAAGTGTTTCTTTGGCGAAGTCCTGATATTTTGTGTAATCCATTATGTCTGTTCTTATAGTTTGTTATCGCGAATACGCTTCATTCCAATCAACATCAGCTTACCGATGTCGTCATAGGCAATTTTGTCGACAGCGACTTGCGCCGGAAACCATTTGATGTCAGTAAGCCAATCTTCGCCTTCAAGTATGTCGGTATCGCCCTGGCCTTCGACCAGCCAGATGTGCATGGTCATTAGTACCAATGTCTGCGCGCGGCGGTACCGGAAGTGAACCTTGCCGAGCCAGTTGTAGACTTCCATATCCTGGAGACCGGTTTCTTCGCGAATCTCGCGCTCGGCTGTCGCACCCGGTTCTTCGCCCGGCTCTACGTGGCCTTTGGGGATAGTCCAACGGTTTTTGGCATCCTGGATAAGCAAGATTTCTATCTGTCCGTTGCTTTTGGCGTGGCGAAATACGATGCCGCCAGAGGTTGTCTCACGCACGACTTCCTTGATAATCGGCCGATGTTTGCTGACAAAATTGCGGAAGCCTTGGACGCCGGGGATGATGGGCTTGTTAGGCTTTTTCATGCTTGTCCTCTGTTTTCGTGGAAGCTTTCTTGGGAAGTTTTTTGGGCGTCTCTTCGGTGATTTGCTCACCGCCTTCGCGCTGGCGCATGACAGTGCCAAGTACTCCATTGATAAATTTGGAGGAATTTTCGCCACCAAATTCTTTGGCAAGTTCTACTGCCTCATTGATAACAACCTTTGGCGGCGTATCTTTTTCGTGCTCAAGTTCGTACAGGCCGATGTGCAACACAACGCGGTCGACGCGCGCAATCTGGTCAATTGGCCATTCTGGCGCGATAGGTTGGAGCTTGGTATCCAGGTCTTTTTCGCTTTTAGCGACGCCACGGACTAATTTTTCGATAAATTTTTTATCATCGACCTGGTCAGCATAGCGCTGAATGTTGCGCGCCAGCACTTCGTCCAAGTCCAAATTAACATCATCCGACTCACGCCGAAAATCTTGCTCGTACAGCGTCTGTAGGGCAATAATGCGGCCAAGGTGACGGTTTGATGCCATAAAATTTCCGGCGAATTCCTACTGTTAAATTACCCTCTAAGGAGAGGATCTAGGCTGCTTTAGCGCTAGCCTTTTTAGCGGCTGTTTTCTTCGGTGCAGCCTTGGTAGTTTTGCCAGTTTCGCGCTTGGTAGTGCGTACTTTGATCGGTGATTTGCCATTTACAACGCGTGCTAGTTTTAGCATCAGGTGGCTGCGGCGAGTGCCGGTCTTGCGGGGGCTGGTTCGTTTTTTGGGTTTACCCATGCGGAAATACTCCTACTTAGATGGTTTAAATAATTGTTACGGCCAATTATAGCGAATTTGAGGCAAAATCTCAACCACTGGCACTATTTGGCTACGATGTTGAGGATTTTGCCAGGTACGTATATAGTTTTGGTGATTTGCTTGTCAGCGAGATGTGTCTGGACTTTTGTATCGGCATTGGCGGCGTCAATGGCCTCTGTTTCTGTGGCATCTTTTGCTAGCGTAAGCTGGCTGCGGACCTTGCCATTAATTTGCACGGCGACCGTTACGGTGTCTCGGGTTAAATATTGTTCGTCGTAGGCCGGCCAGCTATCGCGGTGGATGCTGGAACTGTGGCCTAGCTCGTGCCATAGCTCTTCGGCTACGTGCGGTGCAAACGGCGCCACACACGCAACGATGCTTTCGAGCGTTTGCTGCCATATTTTATTGCGACCTAAGAAGTCGGCCTTTATTTTGTAGAGCTCGTTCAGCGTGCCCATAGCGGCAGCGATTGCAGTGTTGTAGTGGTTGTTCTCTAGGTCGTCAGTCATTTTTTTGACCATTGGGTGGACTATATATTGCAGCTCGATTTCGTACTTGTCATCCACCACTTCTTGGTCCTGGGCAAGATATTCTTGCGTAAGGGTCCACAGGCGCGAAAGGAAGCGATGAACACCCGGTACACCTTGCGGATCCCATTTTATCCAAGTATCAAGCGGTGCGGCAAACATTAGATACGTACGCAACGCGTCAGCGCCGTAACCTTGGGCGATGATGTCGAGCGGATCAACTCCATTGCCCTTGCTTTTGCTGAACATGGTACCGTCGCTGGCGGTGACCTTGCCGTTGAACAGGAATTGCTTGAACGGTTCCGGTTCGTTGACCAGACCAAGACGCTTGAAAAAATGTCCGATAAAGCGCGCGTATAGTAAGTGCGCGGTAGCATGATCGGCGCCATTGTAAAAGTCGATTGGCTCCCATTTTTTGACGATGTCGCTATCAAAGATTTCGTGCTGGTTGTGCGGATCGAGGTAGCGATACATATACCAACTACTGCAGATGTAGGTGTCGAGCGTGTCGGTTTCGCGCTCGGCCGTGCCGCCACACTTTGGACAGTCGACCGTCAGCCAATCTTTGGCGCGAGCCAAGGCGCTACGACCGTCACCGCTTGGCGCAAAGTCATCGAGTTCTGGCAAAACGACGGGCAGCTGCTCGTCTGATACGAGTTGCGGTCCACACGTTTCGCAATGAATAATCGGGATCGGCGCACCCCAATACCGCTGGCGGCTAACACTCCAGTCACGCATTTTGTAGTTGACCTTTGCCATGCCCGCGTCTAGTGACTCTAGTTTTTCTAAAATTTTGGTGCGCGCTTCGGCAAAGTTTAGGCCGTTGAATTCTTCGGAATTCGCTACAGCATACTTCTGTGGCGCGGCTTTTATGTCCGCATACGGTACAAATTCCTGCTGCTCGGTCGTGTAAATAATATCCAGGTCAAACTTCTGCGCGAATTCATAGTCGCGTTCGTCTTCGCCCGGCACCGCCATCACCGCACCGGTACCGTAGCCGACTAGTACATAATCGGCAATCCAGATAGGGATTTCCTTGCCGTTGACCGGATTGATAGCATATAAGCCTGTAAAGACGCCAGTTTTGGTCTTCTCGGATTGGCGCTCCACTTCGGATTTTTTCTCTGACTCTTTGACATACGCTTCAATTGCCTCTTTTTGGTCGGCTGTAGTAAGCTCGTCAACCAGCTCATGTTCTGGAGCCAGGACTAAGAAAGTTGCACCATAAATGGTGTCATGCGCTGTGGAAAATACTGTAATCTTTTGGTTCGAGCCTTCGACTGTAAAGTCAATTTCTGCACCGACACTCTTGCCAATCCAGTTTTTCTGAGCCAGCTTGACGCTTTCGGTCCAGTCTAATTTTTCAGTTGATTCCAACAGTTCGTCGGCATAGTCGGTAATCTTAAAGAACCACTGTTTGACTTCTCGTTTTTCAACTAATGGATCATCCGCACTATCATGGCGCCAACATTTGCCATCAATAACTTGTTCATTGGCCAACACTGTCTGACATTTGGTACACCACCACTGCATGCGGCTGTCCTGATAGGCCAAGCCGTTTTTGTACATCTGGGCAAAAATCCACTGCGTCCACCGGTAATATTCCGGCAAGTGCGTAGAGATCTCCTTCTCCCAGTCGTTGCTCCAGCCCATGGCTTTGTATTGTTTGTGGTAGCTCGGGATGATGGTCGCCATGTTTTCCTGCGGGCTGACGCCAGCTTTGATAGCGTAGTTTTCGGCGGGCAGACCAAAAGCGTCCCAACCAACCGGATGGTAACTTTCAAAGCCTTGCTGACGCTTGAAGCGCGCTTTGACATCACTAATGGTGTAGTTCATGGCATGGCCAATGTGAATACCCGCACCGCTTGGGTAGTTGAACATGCTCATGGCGATGTACTTTGGTTTGTCGCTGGTCAGATCTGCGGTATAAACGCCAGTTTCTTCCCAGATTTTTTGCCATTTTGGCTCGATGTCTTTGGGGTTGTATCGTTGCATTGCTGCTCCTTTTAGGAAAATTTACAAGTTTTAGAAGAATAGAAAAGTATACCGCCTTCAGGCGATGAGAAGCTGCAAGCTAAGTGATACTAATCGCATGCGACCATTATACCAGAGAAGGACCGGGGGCACGAAAACGCTAAATACTGAAGCCGCTCTGGGGCAGTACCACGTCGTTCACAGACGGACCGGTTGTTCCGCCAACACCCCCACCAAAGAGGTCTATTATCACATCGTTAATCGGCGTGGCGTCTTTGGGCGCCTCTACCTTCACGTCTTTATTGCTCGGAGTCACCGCAAAACTGGCAGTAATGTCGAACGACTTGCCGGATTCGTCCTGGGCGCTAAACTTGATGTCGGCGCTGACTTTTTGCGTGTTTTTGTCGATAGTCAGATTGAGCGTGCCGCTTTCTGGATGGCCATGGTCATCTTTGTCGTTGGCACTCAAGCTAAATGGATATTGGTCGCCACCGGTGTAATTTTGACCGATAGTGAACTTCGAGGAACTATCTTTTACGTCAGTAAACTGCAGCTGGCTGACGACACGGGTTTTGGCGTCTACCCATACATCGAACTTGTAATCGTCTTTGGCCTTAGCGACTTCTTTTTCTGTGTCCGCAAACTTGATTTGTTCGCTCAGTTTTTTGTGATTTGTCGCTTCTGACCATTCGTTGAGTTTGCTGCTGTCGAGCGCTTTCTTCACTTCAGCCAGATACGTCTTGAGATGGTCTTTGTTGTATGCAACTTTGTAGTGGTACTGGGTGCGGTCGTGAATTTGTTCTTTGGCCAGGAACTGCTGCCCCTGAAGCACAGCGTACTGAGAATCGGTCGTAAAAAGATACTGCTTGTTGAGCGCTTGGACTTTGTCGATAGCGTCACGAACCTGGGCATATGATGGCGCGGTGACCTGCGGGGCGTTTTTGTCTTTGTTGTCCTCGGCAGCTTTAGCGAGCGTATCCAGCATAGTGTGATCAACCGTAATCCACTTTTCGCTGTATTTTTGCAGGCCATACTGAGTTAGCAATTTATCTGCATTATTTATCTGGAAGTAAAGGTCTGGCGTGGTACCTTTTTTGGGGAGTACGCTTCGTACGCTGGCCTGTATTTTTTGGCCTACGATATCGGCGCTAATCGAGGCGCTGGCATTACCCTTTTTGTCTACCGAACCAGAGGCATCAAAGTCAAAACTGCCTTCGGCGCTTTTAACCTGAGCAGAGCCGGTAAATGATGCGCTTTTGTAGTCTGAAGTCTTGTGTGCGTCCGCATATGTTATAAGTGCGTCAAGTGCTTTGCCAGTGTTAGTTAGACCGGACTTGTACACATTTCCCGGCTGTGCCGGCAGGTAAAACGCAAAGATATAGCCGACGACCAGTCCCAACACGACTACAATGGCTATAATAAAAATCCAGAGACGCTTGCGGGATACTGGCGCAGGTTGCGTGGTAGGCATAAACGGCGGTCGTGACGGCTCAAAAGTGCCAGGAGCTTCAGAAGCTATAGATGGCATAGGTGATGGCGTATTCTCGGAGCCGACCGATGAAAACGTCGGCGACACGGGAGCAGGGCCTACAGATGATGGCGTCGGTGTATCATCGGGTGTCAGTGAGTTCGGGCGTACTACGTTCGGGTTGTCATCTGGCATGTTTGATTTTCCGTTTATTTTGAGCAGGATTATAGTCTCTTTTTCAGATAATCACAAGCCGCTTATGGTATACGCCCTTTGGGCGGCAGATGCCCGTAAAAATCACCTTTTTGTCCCGGGTGCAAATCCAGCAGCTGGCTGACAGTTACAAAATGATAATGTCGAGATTTGAGATTATGGATAACCTCCGGTAAGGCGGCGGCTGTAATGCCATAAATGTCATGCATGTCGACCACGCCACCCGGACGCGCCGACACCTCGATGGCCCGAGCCACTTCCGACGAACGATGCGCCTCCCAGTCACGCGGATCTTCATTCCAAAACATAAAAGTCAGTGGAATATTTTTATGCATGACGGCATTAGCTGCACCATATGGCGGTCGGAATAGTGTTGGCGCCGGTACGCTTACCCTTTCAATTGCCCGCTGCGTCGACACGATTTGTTGGCGAATTTGGGCTGGCTTTAGCGTCGTCATATCTGGATGGGACCAGCTATGGTTGCCGATCTCGTGGCCATCTTTGTACATGCGCTGTATCAAATCGGCATTGGGCTGCACCCGGGAACCAATCACGAAAAATGTTGCGGGAATACGCTCTTTTTCGAGCGTATCAAGCACGCGCGAGGTCGTTGCCCGGTTCGGACCATCATCAAAGGTAAGCGCGAGACAAGCTACCCGACTACAATCCGGCACTAGCGCGTGGTAGGCAGGTGCATCTCTACGCTGTGGCCGATGATTAGGTGCAAGTGCTGATACCGTCGAAAAACCCCACCAGAATATAACAATCGCGACAAGTCCCAGCCGCATTTGCGGCCGGTCCAGCCAACTCAAACCTGGTCTACGCCAAAACCCTCTCACCATACTCCCTCTCCGAACCTCTAGCATATCAATCGATGGTGCGCTATTGCAACGTCAGTGGTCGTGTATACTAGAAAAATGAGTCAAATTATCGTTTTATCAGGCAACAACTCCAGTGAACGTGAAGTGTCGTTGCGTTCTGGCGCAGCAGTGGCCGCCGCATTGCGGGCAAATGGCCACGACGTTACAGTTATTGACCCAGCCCAAGATTTTTTGGCACAAAAAGAAGTGGTTCAGTCGGCTGATGTCGTATTTCCTGCCCTGCACGGCGCGGGCGGAGAAGATGGTGAGATCCAAAAAATTTTGGAATCGTGGGACGTAGCCTATGTGGGATCAAATTCCGTCGCCAGCAGCTTATGCTTTGACAAATACCGATACAAGCAACTAGTGCAGGGTCAAGGCATTGTAGTGCCACGCGGCGAATTGGTCGACCAGGCGGGTTTTGTGCAGTCAGGGCTATCGAAACAGCCGTTCGTACTTAAGCCTTTCGACAGCGGCTCAAGTGTCGACACGATTATAGTTCGTAACGTCTCTGAGTTCGACAATTCTAAGATCGCGGAACTATTCATGCGGCATCCTCGCATGCTACTCGAAGAGCTCATCGAAGGTGACGAGATTACTGTCGGCATTTTAGGCAACCGCGTCCTGCCGGTCGTTGAAATTATTCCACCGGCCTTTGGTGAGTTTGATTATGAGAACAAATATAACGGCATGACGCAGGAACTGTGCCCGGCGCAAAACATCAATACAGATATACAGAAAGCTGCCCAAAAGATCGCACTCGAAGTGCATGTATTGTGCGGCTGCCGCGACCTGTCGCGTACCGACTTTATCATAGCCAACGACCAGCCGTATCTACTAGAAACCAATACCATCCCTGGCTTGACTGAGCAAAGTTTATTCCCAAAAGCTGCTGCTACGGCAGGTCTGCCGATGACAGAGGCCATGGAACAGCTAGTGCAGCTTGCCCTAGCACGAGCAACCAACACCAAACGAGTTATAAAGAGCGCTTTTTGAGCCCTAAATGTCGCGATAGAAATTTTACTAAGACTAGCGCCTGAACTGTTTTCGCTTTGTTTTTATCCAATAATCGGACTGACGGACAAATTTGCTGGTATCTTCAGGGTTAGCTAATAGCATCTTAAGGGCCTCCTCAGTAAATATGCCGGCCTGGGAACCTTTGCCCAAAATCACGGCGCCCGGCTTTATTTCATCTTTTACGAAGTTGCCGGCATCGTAGGGGCTTAAGAATTTCTTTACTCTGCAACCGCGCGCTTCCGCTGCTGATGCCAGCCATGTGTTGGCATCGCGACCGACTGTCGCCACCATATCTAGTTTTTTGGCATCACAATACTCTCCAACTTCGCGGTGCGCTTCCTGTGCGTAATCACCCAGCTCATTCATGCTACCCAAAATAGCGATACGCTGCGAGGCCTTGGTCTTGTACAACACATCAAGCGCGGCCTTGACCGCAATGGGGCTGGCATTGTATGTGTCGTCAATCAGTGTCGAGTCTTGGATACCCAGCAAAATCTGCATGCGACCCGCAAAAGGCACGATAGCCTTCAGACCCGTCTTGATATCAGCTGTCTTGAGGCCGAGTAGACTGGCGGTTGCGGCAGCAGCCACGGCAACTTTCGCGCCCTGCTCTCCCAACATTGAAATAGTAGCGTCAATATTATGGTCTTTGCACAAATAAAACGTAGCGGATTGCCCGTTCAAACCTTTAGATTTGCGGTTGGCCGCATAATACATGGCTGTAGATTGCAGACCGTAGCTAGCGTACTCGCGGCCCTGCAAATATTTGTCGGGTGTGTCATCGATATTTATCAGTACTTGCTTGGCAGACTCCAGCAAGGTCAGCTCCTCGGCAGCTACAGCGTCAAGCGTGCCGAAATACTCCATATGTTCCGGCGTGATCGCTGTCAATACCAGTATATCCGGCTGCACGTAGTCAAAATATTTCATTTGATTCGGACCATCAGGGCCTATTTCGGCCACAACTATATCATATGGATATTCACTGCGGATCATTCGGGCGTTTTGTGCAAATATTCGCAACCACGAAAAGATATTGAGAATATTTGGCTCACGCTGGTTGAAAAATATTAGTGGCACTGTGACGCGGTCATTATAGTTGCCTTCTTGCCAAATCACGCGCTGGCTTGCTTGCAAAGTTTTGGCAATGGCGGCCTTGGTCGA
>Ga0207647_10003363_pt1 | contig 11995 bp, 6 predicted proteins | sample KBSCornC2_FD_184295 | JGI IMG/M metagenome (GOLD analysis project Ga0207647, IMG submission 184295) | Corn rhizosphere microbial communities from Kellogg Biological Station, Michigan, USA - C2 (SPAdes) (version 2) | ecosystem: Host-associated > Plants > Roots > Rhizosphere ...
TAGTCCCTCCAAACTTATTCGCGACGCTACCTACCTGATGCTCGCAAATGAGGTTCCTGAGCTATTGGGGCAGAGCTACTTACAACAAGCCGATTATCCCGCCGCAGAGAAGGTCTTCCGTCAATGGGCGATCGATGATCCTCGGAACTGGAAGCCAAGCTATTACCTCAGTCTCGCGTACAGTTACCAGGACAAAGGGCAGGAAGCCAGCAGTCTTGCCAAATGGTCCAGAAACATAGCGGGAAATGAAGCTGGCAGGAGTTCTCAGAGGCGGACCAATTCACCTGGCTCGGAAAAGGAACTCGCCTCCAACCTGGCTCAGATCACGAAGATTGCCCTGGAGACGAACGGCGCTTCAGACACCCAAACGTTGGACACATTGCAGCAGACACTGGATACCTTGGGCCGGGGTCAGTCGCATCCAAGTCGTCTCTTCAAAGGAGGACCTGTAAATGTGGACTATCGGATTCAACGAGCCAGAGTTCTCGATAAAGAAGCCCTTATAGCGTTGGACCGAAATCCAGCAGAAGCGTATGAACGTTCAACGCAAGCGCTACATAGTCTCGATGACGCAATACAAGGCGTGCCGGAGAATGGCGGTCTGCACGAACAGCGCGCCATTCTTCTGCTTCATCTGGTCGCGATCATGAAGAAGCAAGCGAGAGGATCCCAACAGATCAGAGCTACGGAGAGCGAGGAAGCAAAGGAGTACATTAGAGCTCTTGAGCTGCAACCCAAAGAAGATTCCGCCTTGTGGGGTGCCGTATATGCGCAGATTAATCTAGGCAACGACGAAGATGCCATCGATCTAGCGAGGACGATCACCCTGCTGCAGCCTGGCTCCAGAGCTGCGAGCGCAGCCTACATCGTTGCGCTGGAGAGCGGCATAAAGACTCCGTGGAAAGAGCCAAAAAAAGAAAAGGAAGTAGAAGACCGCCTGAAGCGGTTTCTTGACTCGAGCCCTGACGAATCGCAGCTGTTAGCGATCTGGGATGCCTTGATCGTGAAGAACGACCGTAACGGTCTCGACCTGATTGCCACAGGAGCCAAACGCCTCTTTGCTGAGAACTCTATCTTCGAGGAACGAAAGCTCCGAGCCTATTCAACGGGTTTGCTGAATTATGACGCTCTAATCGAAAGCTGACGATCACAGTTGGTCTTATTCCATCCCATACGATATCCGGACCAATGACTCTAGCAGGCGCTGGAGTAACCTCCAGCGCCTGATTTCTCGTGAGAGGTTCTAGGTCGCGCCTATGACTTCACGCCGTGGTCATCTTCGCGGACCAACTCTTTACGAATGTTCCAAAGCGATCGAGCGCCCTGGGAAAATCGTCTCCCACCTTGGCGAATCCCAAGCGAAAATGCGAGGGCGTGTCGAAGCAATCGCCGGGCGCGAGCAGGATTCCATGTTCGGTGGCGCCCTGGCAGAACGGGCGGGCGTTCTCCCCGCTCACCAGCCAGGGGAACGCGGTCATGCCACCTTGCGGCGGGACCCAGTCGAGCACGTCACGATGGTCCGCCATGAAGTGCTCGAGGAGACCGAGATTTTGCGTGGCTGCTTCCTGAGTCTTGCCAAGCACGGTGTCACGTTTTCGGACTGCGATCTCCGAAAGAATTTCTCCGGTTGTCGTGTTCGAGATGGAGAAATAGGCGCGCGCGGTCCAGTATTGATGGCGGCGCCGGGCGTCATGTTCGATCATCCATCCCGTGCGCACGCCAGCAATTGAAAATGCCTTCGACAGGTCAGCGATCACGGTGGCGTGCGGCAGGCGCGCAGCCGATTTCGTTTGCCGTCCGTGGTAGATCGGGTGGTAGACCTCGTCACTCACGAGTTGGATTCCGCGCTCGGCAGCGAAGTCGTGCAGCGCTTCCATTTCTCCGTTGTCGATGGTCGCGCCCGTGGGATTATGCGGGCTGTTGACCAGAATGAGTTTGGTCTTCGAGTCGGCCAGCCGCCTGACCTCGTCGGGGTCGATGCGGAAGCCGTTCTCGCGCCGCACGCGATAGAAGCGAGTTTCCAGCCCAAGAGATTCCGGGAGTGCGGAAAAAGTAGTGAATCCTGGTAGAGGGAGGATTACGTTCGCGCCAGGTTCGGCGGCCAGCCACATCAGGACCAAGAGCGCCTCGGATGCGCCGGTCACGATTTGGACGGCTTCAACCGGCACCTGCTGCATTTCTGCGATCACTTCACGAAGTCGATCGGCGCCAGCGGGGCGACTGTAGACCAGCTCGTGGTTCAGAAATCGGTGCTGCGTTGCGTGGTCGGCGAGAGCGAGAATGTCGCTGACGCTCCAAACCGGTCCGGTGCTCGCGGCGAGGTTGAATTCCGTGACGTGTTCGTACTGGTCGAGCCAGGCATCCAGCAGGAAGGGCTTGAATTGCATGCGAGTACCCCGAAGAAGAAGTCGGTTCCTATTGTTGATACTGCGAGTCGACGCAAGGATGTTTTTTGTTTAAGGTGATCAGAATCGAGCGTCCAGACCGCAAATCTACGGGGCGGTCTCAACGCGGGCCACTTCGACACAGCTAGAGTGCAGAAGTCGATAAGTGCGTTTAGCGATGGGCGGGGACGCTCTCAACATTAGATTCCTGAAGTTTCGAAAGACTGGCAGTCAAGTTTGCCCTTATTGTTGCCCGACCTGTACGCTCCTGGTCCTGTGGTTGTTTAAGATTGAATTCCAAATCTACCGAAGGAGGCAAGAATGCCCCCAATTTCAAGGAGACAATTTATCAAGGGGACCTCATCAAGCGCGGCATTGTGCGCGGTACTGTCGACAGGCAGTCGTATCCTTCGTGCGAATCCCCTTGGCCTGCCCATCGGATGTGAGACATGGCCCGTACGAGCCATGATCGCCAAAGACTTCCACGGCACATTGAAGATGCTTGCTGCAGCCGGATTCCAGTCGATAGAGCTGTGTTCGCCGGTGGGTTATGCGGACTCCGGGTTCGCCGGGCTCGGCAAATTCAAAGGCTCCGAAATTCGGAGAATTATCCACGATGAGGGCCTCACATGCGTCAGTAGCCACTTCTCAGTCGACGAACTGAGGAAAAATCAGGACGACCGCATCGCCTGGGCAAAAGACCTAGGCTTGACTCAAATGATTGTTCCCAGTCTGGACGGCCCTAAGAGTCCCACCTTGGATGACGTGAAACGGGCGGCTGACGAATACAACCGGATGGGCGAGCGAGCGGCCTCGGCCGGGATAGTCCAAGGCCTCCACAATGAAGACTTCGAGCTTACGAAGGTCGATGGCAAGCGGACCTACGATTTGCTCTTTCACCTTCTCAATCCGAACTTCGTCAAATTCCAGTTTCAGGTCTCTACCATCAGCGAAGGCTACGATGCCGCCCAATACTTCACTAAATATCCGGGCCGCTTTATCTCCATGCATGTTCAGGGTTGGTCGGCAAAGACTCAAAAAATAGTTCCGGTCGGTGAAGGTACTCTCGATTGGAAAGAAATATTCACTGCGGCAAAGACAGGTGGCATCAAGAATTACTTTGTCGAAATGGACTTACCGTTGATGAAGGCCAGCGTTCCCTACCTTCGTCGTTTGCAGGTGGCATAAAGGCCCGGAGAAAGAACATTGAACAGCGCATGCCAATGGGCGCTCTGCTATCAGGCGCATTGTAACGGGTCAAATGCGCCGGACAAGTCCCCGGTCTGTAGCATCGGTGTTGCGCACCAGGAGCAAGACGAGGATCATGCCAATGAATGGGACTATGGCGGCGACGAGGATGATCGGATCAAAGGAGTGGATTGCATCGGCGTGGCGAGCATCAGAGAAATGACCGATGAGTTCGAATGCGATGATGGTGCCAAGGCCTGCGGCAGATCCGCCGAGGCCGCTTACAGATGCTACCGATTCGTCACCAAAAAGGTCAGATGGCAATACGTTTGCCATGGTGGAAAAGGCTGAATAGGAGAATGTCGCGAATCCAAAGAGAATCGCGATGGCGAACAGTTTATTGGTGAAGATTGTCGGTATAAGAGCCGTGACGCCGATCCCGCCGAAAATGATGACTGCTTTGCGTGCAGCGCCTACTGTCCACCCACGTTTGATAAGCTGGCCCGACACGCCTCCACCCAAAAAGTTACCCAGGTCTGCTGCGATGAATGGTACCCAGACCGCAACGAGTCCGCTCTTGAGCTCTATGCCTTTCGCAACCAGGTAAATCGGAAACCAATCGGCGACAAAAAAGAATACCGGATCAGTGAAGAGGCGGGCCACCATCGTTCCCCATGTCTGCGGAAGTCTTAGGAGATCATGCCATGCAAGGGAGATCTGCCGGTGTGGCTGCGAAAAGTCTTCGCTCTCCGCATTGATGAGCTTAAGCTCTTCAGCACTGATGCGCGGGTGCGACGCAGGCGGATGATAGAACTGCTGCCAGACAATCAGCCAGACTAGTCCTGCTGCACCGGGTACGGCGAATGCAGGACGCCACCCCCATCGGAAATAAATGTCAAGCACGACAAAGGGAGCTACGGCGCCGCCAATCGAAGAACCACTGTCAAAGAGGGCAGTGGCGAGGCCTCGCTCTTGTTTCGGGAACCATTGCGAAACCACTTTGGTTGCCGCAGGCCAATTTGGCGATTCTGCGGCTCCCAACAGAAAACGGAAGCTGGCAAAGGAGCGCAGCCCGGTGGCAAATGGCGTCAGCATAGAGATCACTGAATAGCAGGCAACCGTGAGACTCAGGCCGCGCCGGGCGCCTATGCGGTCTATCAGCCGGCCGAATATGGCTTGCCCTATGGAATAGGCGATTCGAAATGCGACGACAATGTTAGCGTAATCGCTGTTGCTCCAGTGATAGTCCTGCTTGAGATATGGGGCGAGTAATGAAAGGGTCTGGCGGTCGATGTAATTGATTACCGTAGAAGCAAGAAGGATACCGCCAATCCACCAACGCAAGTGGAGAATGCGGCGCGGCATCAGTTCTGTGACACCGGATTCAGCAGTGAGGCGGAATTTTTATCGAGATAGATTGTGGCATTTGAATGTGTGCGCAAAATGGAAGCGGGAGCCATCGGGCTGACCGCACCTTCGAAACAAGCTTTCACTGCCCGCGCCTTGCGCGTGTCCGGCACGACGGCGAGAAGTTCTTTCGCCTTCAAAATCTGGCGCACTGACATGGAGATCGCCTGTTCCGGCACCTGCGAAATATCCGAGAACCATGCCTCGCCAACCTGCTGCTGTCGGCATGCCTGATCCAGATCGACTATCAGATAAGGATTCTCAATATCAAAGTCAGCGGGCGGGTCGTTGAAGGCAATATGACCATTTTCTCCAATGCCGAGGAATGCAATATCGATAGGTGCCGATGCGATCGCCTGACCAACTCGCTCAAGAACCTCGGCAAGATTTCCATCGCCGTCGAGCAAATGATATTTCTCGACTCCTGTTTTTTGGATCAGGCTTTCCATTAACATTTTGCGAAAACTGCCGGGATGCGTCATAGGCAGCCCAACATACTCATCAAGATGAAAGACCTCAACTTGGCTCCAGTCGATGCTGTCTTTCCGCGTCAAAGCCTCAAGAAAAAGGATCTGGGAGGCAGCGGTGGCTGCAACGACGCGGGCACGGCCATGATTAAGGATCGCTTTGCGAATAGCGATAGCTGCCTGTTCGGCAGCCGCCTGACTGAGCGATTGCTTGTCATCGTATATCTTTAACTTCATCTCGCTATTAGCTCCACTTTCTAAGATCGCAATTCGACTGGCGCCCAACACTGTCCTTTGGCTTAAAGGCAAGTGTCAACAGAGAGAGTTAAGTTGTTTCACCATGGTTATTACTGTCCGACAGAGCCGACATTTCCACGGAGCACCGTAAGGGATGCCTTAGGTAGTGGATAGAGAGTATCTGCGCCGCCGTTTATTGTTGAACTTAAGGGGGGTCCATCGGGCTCTGTGCGTCCCATTTCTCCACCCGGATGCCACTGATACTGGGCCTGCCCCAAGGTAGTCTGGACAACCGGACCGGAAAAGCATCTATCCCCTCGGGTTTCCAAATTGCGAAAAATTACTCGTACAGCGTGGTCGTGATCACGATCCCTGTTCACAAGCATGACAGACCAACTCCCGTCCGGCCGTTTCATCGGATAGGCGGTGACTAATATATTCCCGGATGCATCCATGATGTCGCTTGATGCCCTGAACAGTTGATGCGTTGCGTCGACAGGCTGAACCCAGTTCCTGAAAATCATTTGAGCAGCGAGATATTGCGATGTGTGTCCAACCACGCGATAGTCCTTATCGATCATGAGGAGGGGACCGGGTCGGCCTGGCGTGGGTATGTAGTGAAAATAGAAAGTACCGCTGGCGCCGGCCGTCATCATTGACCCAACGTAGTCGGCGAGCCAAAGTCCCTTTTTAATGTCCGGTGTTGCGCCATAGTTCTCCATGTTGCCCTCCGTCATGAAAAACGGAATATCGGGCGGGAGGCCGTCGTCTTTCCAGACCTGGACAATGTGACTTGCAAAGCTCGGCTCTAGATATAAATCATTCCACGAAGCGCTGGGGGGATAGTGTTCAAAAGAAAAGAATGTAAAGTCATTCAATCGGCTGTGGGCTTTTAAGAAGGCTAGAAATCGACCCAGAAAAGAGGCCTGCCCATTTGCATCTGGCCAGACTTCAACATCGCCGAGCGTTCCTTCAAAGGATGGTCCTCCCAGCTTTGCATCTGGAACAAGCCGATGAATTGCAGCAGCAAATTGCAGGTACAGGGCGCCATAATCCTCAGGAAGCATGTGTTGCCCGTCCGGCTCTTCTCCCATTTCAATATGGGATATCGGATAGTGCTGGTTGTATAGATAAGCGATCTCGTGTGCGGCATCTTCGGGCGTACCATATAACATAGCGATCGGCACCATGGCGGGTAGCCCACGAGTGATTCCGCTGTTGAAGAAGAAATCGAATCCGATCTGGTCTCCCTTCGACACGTCGAGATCGGAAGCGCTGTGCCAGGGATCTACCGACGACGCCCAAGTTACCGTCTGTGCGCGACTCGGTAAATGCCGAATGACATCAGTAAACTTGCCGTCAGCCGACAGGGTTCCGGCATAGAGTTCGTCGACAGCATATCCGGCGCAATCGCGTTTATCTGTTGGACCGTGCGTGTCGCAGGTGCCGGAAGATCTCGTCATCCAGACACGCATGTACTGGACGGGAATCTTCCAATCAATAAGCTTCAATGTTGTCGTGCCACCCATTGCGCCGACAACAGAACCTTTCGGGAAAGTTTGCCATGTGCCCTTGGTTGTCCCCTTATAGAAGGGTTCTGATTCTCCGGTCCAGAACTGAACCGCGTAATCTTGTGCATACGGGTTGGCCCAGGCAATCCGTATTGCGTCGATGTTCATTTTCTTGCCAAGGTCAATCAATATCCATTGAGGGTGCAACGTATCGTCCTCGCCGGTGAAGGAGTTTGTCAGATACGGGTTACTCTTCCAATAGCTTTTGGAGTTGCCATCGGTCAGACGAGACCACCCGTCGCCGTCGCCTTGAGTGTTGCCTCGGTGCGGCAGGGGGTAAGACCACGAATGATGTATCGACTCGGTGGGCTCTGCACTCCCGGTGAAGTAGCCGTCCTGTTTATGCGGATTGCTCCAGACACCGTGCGGGTTCCAATGCCATGCCTCGATCTGCAGTTCCGTGTTCTGCCTGTAGGTCACGGGTTGCCATCCTGCTCCGAGAATCTCCTTGAGAATTGGACCGGACAGCAGTGAATCCGTGTTGCTCTCGACTTCTTCTTTGGTGATGCGTTCGCGGTCTATTTCTGGAGCGCCCTCACCCGCCCGTAGCCTGTCCACGCCCGCACCCAATGCGCGAATTGGGCTGAAGGCGTTGACGAAATGCGTCGGCGTGGCATCGACCACAATCTTCTGCGCTAGGACCGCAGGACAAGGGGACAGAGCGCCGATGGCAGCACAGATCACTACGAATTCAAAGCTCGTCCGCCATACCATGCCGTCCCCTCATACCCAATACCGACTTCGGCAGCTACTTGTGAACCCGAGTTAGAACGATATCCGTCCGTTGAGTTGCATCGTTCGGCCGTGCACGGTAAGGGAAGTAATATTCGTTGGCGAACCGAGAAATGGGTTGTCGGGTGGCCCGCCTGGTTCCAGGGCAAAATTCGGCTGGCCAAAGCTCGGATGGTTGAATGCGTTCACCGCATCGGCGCGGATCTGCAAGTTAATTCGATCGCTGAGCGCGAAGCTCTTGCCGGCTGAGAGATTCACCAAGTTGATTCCGGGGCTGTAAACGCTGTTCCTCCTCATGTTCCCAAAGGTCCCCGGCGCGGGAAGGGTGTATGCGGAGGGGTCGAACCACTGATCGATGCTGCGATGACTAGGTTTGGGGTTGCCGACCTGATTCGGATACCAGTCTCCCGCCTGGGAAAACGAGTTGTTGCTGCCGCTTATGGTGGGGGTAAATGGAAAGCCGGTCGAAAAAAGCATCGTGCCGGAAGCCTGCCAGCCGCCGACGATCGCATTGAGGAAACTGCTGTTGTTCAGGAACATTTTGCCTTTGCCAAAGGGCAGCTCATAGACAACTCTTCCCTTGAAAGCGTTGCGCACATCGAAGTTGGAAGCGCCATAGCTCGCAGATGGATCGTACGATCTCTGAACGGTCTGTGTTCCCGCAGCACCTCCATAACCAGAGGAGTCTTGATCGTCCAAAAAGTGAGACCAAGTGTAGTTGAAATTCATGCTGAGTCCGGATGCAAAACGTCTGCTGATGGAAGCCTGCAACGAGTTGTAATTGGAAATACCGTTAAACGTGTCTCCTGTAATGCTTTGATAGATCGGGTACGGCAACGCGGAAGGACTGTCATTCGGTCCCAGCTTGTCTTCCGGCACCTGGTTGATATCCACCGGAAAACTGAGATTGTGGGCGTGGCTGGCCACGTAGGCAATCTCTGCCACCGTATTCGCGCCAAACTCGCGCTGAAGCGCCAGATTCCACTGGTAAATCTCGGGAACCGGCGTGTGGTACTTGTTGTAAACCGCGCTCTGCCCGTTCAATGCTGCGGGATCGGTTGTAGGTCCTATATAGGGAAGACCCGAACCGTTGGACGAGAGAGCGACAACGGGAGAAATTCCGTTGGTCTGGTCCGTCGCGTTCCCCTGAAACTGAATTGCAGTTCCCATTCCAGTTCCATAGGTATCGAGACTCCAGCGATAAGCAAAGATGCCAAAGCCGCCGCGAAGCGTCGTGTTCGGATGGGGTAGCCAGGAGAATCCCACACGTGGCAGAAAGGTATCGAAGGCGCTGGCCTGAAGGGACCTGCGGCCATTCGCGTGCGTGGACGCGTACCAGAGCGCGCCATCGGTACCGGTCTCTGGATTCACGACGGTCGGATCGAAGGCGCTGATATTGTTCTTGACTTCCTTCCATCCCTGCTCAATCTGATAACGCAGCCCCAAATTCAGAGTCAGATTCGGACTTATCTTGAAATCGTCCTGAATGAACATTTGCGGGTTCTTGGCGCGCGGTCCATACTCTGGCGCGACAAACGCGTTCCAGCTCTGTGCCTGACCCAGAAGGAAATCTGCGTAGCCCAAGCCCGTCGTGTTATCGCCCACACTGGATTGTGTGTAAGCGCCCGTGAAGTCGAATGTTCCGGCGTTGATGTTGCCCCAGGTAGTTGTATCCGTGCGGTAGATCAACAACTCACCGCCAAAGTGAAGAATATGCTTGCCGCGAATTAGAGTGATGACATCGGAGATATCGAAGACCATTTCCTTTTGGACGGCATTGACGTTGGGAGCGAGAGCGAAACAACAATTTCCACCTATGCTATTTATGGTTGGAAACTGATCCGCCTTGGCAAATTGCCATCCCAGCTTTGCCGGAAATCCCTGGTTCAAAGTGGAGTCGACATAGTAGTTAAGCTGGTCAGTGAAACCCACTCTGGCTTCGTTCACCGTCGTGGGACTGATATTCCATACGTCTGTGATTTGCGAGTTGTTACTGTCGGTGTCGACGTTATCGCAGCCAATAGGGCAAATGTCCCATTGGTTTTGAACCGCTGGGCTGTCACGCTGCGTGTCGGAGATTGTCAGCCTGTTCGTAGGCGTAATGTCCCAATCCAGCCGGCCAAAATATTTTGTAAACGGGTTGGAATTTTTGGCATTGTAGTAGTAGTTGTTTATGGTCGTACCCTGAAACTGATTGCCGGCGACGTTTGGTTTCGGGTAATAGGACTGAATGCCTTTTGCAACCGGATCGATTAAGTTCGCGGGAATCTTGTTTCCGTTGCCATACTCATCCGCAAAAGACCGCCGCGTGACAACAGGACCATCCGGCGTCTGTGTAATCACCTGAGTCGTCGGATCGTAGATCGTTGCCTGCCCGGTGAAATCGCCGTTGAGTTCGGCCTCGGTCGGAACAGTAAGGAATCCAGTGCTCGAACCGTTATTGTAGAGTTTTTCGAAGTTGAAGTAGAAGAACATCTTCTTCTTCAGAATAGGGCCGCCGATCGCTCCGCCAAAGTTGTTATAGCGAAGGTAGGGAACCGTTACTGGCTCGCCAAAGCCGTAATCTTTTGCATTGAGCGCATCGTTCTGAAAATATTCATATACCGCACCGTGAAATTGGTCGGTGCCGCTCTTGCTGATCTGGTTGAAGATATAGCCGCCGATGCCGTACTGGGCGGAAAAGCTCGAAGTGCTGACTTCTACTTCGGCCACCGTCTCGAAAGTGGAGGCATCCGAGTTGCTGCTCGACGGCAATGTAGTTACAGAGCCGTCGGCGAGCGTGGCGTTGTAGGGCAGGTTGCCATTCGCGGCAACAAATTGCCCCGGATTGGCCGGACTGCCGGTTTCGCTGGAGGGAGTGCCTGAAGTACCGGGAAGCAGAATTGTGAAATTTTGCCAATCCGTTCCGACGTTCGGCAACTGCGCCATCGATTTCGCTTCCAGAGTCGTTTCTTGCTGCCCTGATTCAGTCTGGAGCAGGGCAACGTTTGAACTCACCACGATTTCCTGAGCGGTGGAACCAATCTTCAATTGCGCATTCACTGCCGTGAATCCAACCTGGATCGTGACCGGGCCACGAACGAGCTTGTTGAAGCCATCCTTCGTGAAGGTGATCTGATAGCGCCCTGTGACGATCGACGAGGTGTCATACAACCCGTCGTGATTGGTGACAAAGTCCTTCGACACCCCAGTGTCGACGTTCAATACCGTAACCGTAACCTCTGGGATCAATGCGCCCGTCGGGTCGGTCACGGTTCCCCGGATGTCGCCTGCATTGGTGCTTTGCGCGTGACCAACACCCACCATGGACATCGCAAGAAGAGATAGCCCCAGAAGACTTGCTTTCCGCATAAACGCCTCCCAAATAAGTGCGAACCCTGTTGCCACAGATTCCTGCAGGCGCCTTTTGATCTGAATTGCAAAATCGCCTGACAGATGGTGCAGTTTTGCTGTCTTTCACCATCAACTCTGTCGCGGTGGGCCGATTTCATCCGTGCCGGTCTGAAGCACTTAGATGGCAATGCTGGGCCGGCTATTCAAACGTTTGAAATATCGTGATGAATATTGCACTTGACACTAGTGCAGTCAAGCCCAAAAAATGGCCCCGCGATTTGTCCAGTTCTGCTGCATCTAGTTCATCCGCGCGGGGAAAGGCGCAGGCTGTGTTGGTCCGGCAACGCTGCTGATGCGGCTATATCGTTCGCCCCCAAATAGACCGCTTTGGGCTTTCCTTCGGGGAAGACGGGAAATCGTTGATGCGTTCGTCAATTATTTGATCACTCGTCAAAACGGAGTTGTATCGTTACGGCCTCAAGACGCAGAGGCATTTCATCCCGCCCCAGGGGAGGAGTCCACCTGCGCTACACTCCTCATGCCGCACGCCCTAGCCCAGTGAAGGATGAAAGGTGCCGCAGAGGATGCAACTCACGGCGAGAGCTCTCGCTAAAGGACATGACTCGCGCAGGGTATCCATGCCAACGATTGGCTTTCTGGTTTTACTCCTCCTTAC
>Ga0207647_10003367_pt1 | contig 11988 bp, 13 predicted proteins | sample KBSCornC2_FD_184295 | JGI IMG/M metagenome (GOLD analysis project Ga0207647, IMG submission 184295) | Corn rhizosphere microbial communities from Kellogg Biological Station, Michigan, USA - C2 (SPAdes) (version 2) | ecosystem: Host-associated > Plants > Roots > Rhizosphere ...
ACTTCGCCCACCGCGTGCGGGCCAGTGACGGCGAGCACCTTCGGGTGGACTTCCTCGATGAGATTCGAGCCGCTCGCGCTCGACTTCGCGCCGAGGCAGCCGGTGACGATCACCTTGCCGTTCTCGGTCAGCGCTTCGCCGATCGCATCGAGGCTTTCCTGCACCGCTTCGTCGATGAAACCGCAGGTGTTGACGACGACGAGGTCGGCGCCGTCGTACGTGCCGGAGATTTCATAACCTTCGGCGCGCAGCTGCGTGATGATTTGTTCGGAGTCGACGAGGGCTTTCGGGCACCCGAGGGATACCATACCTATACGCGGGGCCGATGAAATTTTTTGAGACATCTGGAGTGTGGGCTTGGCAGCAAAAGCGAGAGTTTACAGCTATTTACGGTTCAGCGACCCAAAACAAGCGGCCGGCGGCAGCATAGACCGCCAGCTTGAGTATGCGGCTCGCTGGGCGGCCGATCACGAGCTGGAACTTGATGCATCCCTATCACTTCGGGATGAGGGATTGTCCGCCTACCACCAGCGCCACGTCCGGCAAGGCGCACTCGGGGTATTCCTTCGCGCCGTCGAGGAGGGCCAGGTGCTCGCCGGCTCCGTGCTGATCGTTGACGGTCTGGACCGGCTAAGTCGTGCCGAGCCGCTACAGGCGCAGCTCGCACAGATCGTAAACGCCGGGATCATCGTCGTGACGGCCAGCGATGGTCGCGAATACAACCGCGAGCGCCTCAAGGCGCAGCCGATGGATCTCGTATACAGCCTATTGGTCATGATCCGCGCGCACGAGGAAACAGACACGAAAAGCAAGCGCGGGAAGGCGGCGATCCGCCGGCAATGTCAGGGCTGGATCGCCGGCACATGGCGCGCACCCATCCGCGTTGGCAAAGATCCCCAATGGGTCCGCGAGGGCGAAGGCGGCAAGTTCGAACTGGTCCCCGAGCGAGCCGCCGCGGTCCGCCTGGTCGTCGAAATGTTCAAACAGGGGCACGGCGCCGTTCGGACGGTTCGCGAGTTGAGCGAGCGCGGGCTGGCAGTGACCGCGAGCGGCCGCATGGCAGCGTCGCATATCTACAAGATCCTCGCAAACCGAATGCTCGTCGGCGAAAAGTCCGTGGAGGCCGACGGCGAGACGTACCGCCTCGGGGGGTACTACCCCGCCCTGCTTTCCGCCGTGGAGTTTGCCGACCTACGCTATCTCGCGGAGAAACACGGCCGGCGCAAGGGCAAGGGCGAGATTCCCGGCGTCGTAACCAGGCTCGGTATCACCCACTGCGGATACTGCGGCGCGGCAATCGTGGCGCAAAACCTCATGAGCCGCAAACGCATGGCAGACGGGCGCCCCGCTCCGGGTCACCGCCGACTGCACTGCGTCACGTATAGCACAGGCGCCGGTTGCAAAGTCAGCGGGAGCTGCAGCGTTGTGCCGGTCGAGCGGGCGCTGATGCTGTATTGCTCGGACCAGATAAATTTGACTCGGTTACTCGACGGCGACGCGGGTACGGCGACGATGAGCGCACAGCTGGCCAGCGCGTCGCGGAACTCGAAGCACAGGTTCAGCGCGTCACGGATGCGTTGCTCCTGGACGACGGCGAAGCCCCTGCGGCCGTGTTGCGCCGGGTTCGCGAGCTCGAAAGTCGGCTCGCGAGCGAGCGCCGCGACGTCGACTCGTTCGAGCACCACCTTGCCGCGTCGGCTTCGAACGTAGCACCGGCCGCAGCAGACGCGTGGCGGGAGTTGGTGAATGGCGTCGAGCACCTCGACTACGACGCGCGCATGCTCGCTCGCCAACTCGTGGCGGACACATTCTCGCGGATCGTGGTCTATCAATCTGGCTTCCGGCCAGATGTCAACGACGGAACCATCGGGCTACTGCTCGTCGCGAAACGCGGCACGACACGCATGCTACATGTCGATCGACTCAACGGTGAATGGAGGGCAGCGGAAGAGCTAGGCACTTCTTGCCCCGAGCGTATCCCGATACCACCAGCCTCCACTGACGTTAGGCTCGCCTGAGTAGACTGGCGCGAGGCGTCTCCAGATCAACCATCTCGTTACCGTGATCCACGCCCTCTCATGGGCTCTCTCGTGGTCTCAATTTGCCCCGCGGTTGAGGTATGATCGCGGGATTATTTGGAGGTTGCATGGGGAATGCGAAGATCGTTTCACTGATCAACATGAAAGGCGGTGTCGGAAAGACGACTCTCGCCGTCGGGCTAGCGTGGGAGCTTGCAAAGGCACATCGTGTGTTGCTCGTTGATATCGATCCTCAGTTCAATGCAACCCAATGGGTGATCGATACAGACGAATTACTAGATTGGCTGAAACATAAGCACACGATCCTGAGCGTCTTTCAGCCCCCAAGCGCCGCCCCGCATCAAGGTCCGGGAGCGCACCTGCCTGCGCAAAAGCCGACTCCAAAGACTACAATTCTCACAGTAAAGAAGGGAACGTCCAAACTCGACATACTTCCGTCGACGCTGGACCTTATGAAGTTAGATGCTGCTCCACGCGGCACCGAAAACAGGCTTCGTGTGTTTCTGGAAAAGGTTCGCGATACGTACGACTACATACTTATCGATTGCCCCCCCACCGCATCGCTTTTTAGCTACAGCGCGTTCCTTGCGTCTGACGCGTATCTTGTACCAGTCAAACCGGACCCCCTCTCGGTACTTGGATTGCCATTGCTCGAACGAGCGATGCAGGATTACGAAGAGCGATCGGGTCATGAGCTTCCGCGTTTAGGCTTGGTCTTTACGCAAGTGCGAACTACCGACGCAATGCGCGCCACGATGGACCAAGTTCGACGGGCATACCCGGGCGAAGTCTTTGAAAACTTGATCGCTCAAACCACCGGTGTGGCAGAGGCCGTAGAGGACAATATTCCACTTCAGCTCTCCACCAAGGCAGGAAAGTTCAATGACGTTCGAGAGGCACTCACGGGAATTTGTGCCGAATTTGTAGAAAGGGTCGAACAACTATGACTAACTCATCTATCCGTCAAAAATACCTCTCGCTAGTTGCCAGATTGTATGACCTCGCATCCGATTATACGGATTCCGAGCTGCGGACAATGCACGAGAATTTTGTTGCAAAAGATGATCAAGGCATCACAACAGCAATCAATGCGTTGATGATGCTTCATGGTGCAGCATTATCCGAAAACAAAGCAAAAAAGTTAAAATCCGAAATATCGCCCCAGATTGCACGCACTGACCCGAGCGACATACTGAACGAAAAATCGCTTGAAACTTTGCTGAACGATCGCGACTTGTTCCCCAGCCTTGATGACATCGCAAAAATTGTCCCGGGTGATCTTCCGTTGCAGCAAAAGGAAGGGAGGGGTCGCTATATTAAGCGAGTTATTCGGCATACGCTCTCTTTAGACAAGGTGACTAAGGACGAATTTCGAAAAGCACTGTCATCCGAACTAGCCAAGCGACCGGATAATTTCGTATCGCGCTGGAAAAATCTTATCAGGGAGCTGTAGTGTCACCTATTGCGCTGCAGGTAAAAACTGACTTTAAGGCGTATTGGAACGCAGCAGAAAAAGGGCGTATGGCCGACCCAACTCGCCAGCGTCCGTTAATTGCTTCGGCCCATAAATTCGCGATCTGCTTCTCCCAGTTATCGCGAGCAATGGGCGTATTGCCAGCTCACCGCAGGATTTTTCTACAAGAGATTGCATCAGACGCCATACACTTGGTGCATGTTCTTGTCGGCGGTGACGCTCGGGGTGCCCGATTTTATTTACGAAGCGTCATTGAAAATTTTTGGAGACACCACTACTTCCGGGATCACCCGGTTGAGTATGGTTGGCTCCACACGCGCTCGAAGTACTTCCTTGAAATGAAGACTCTTCGAGAGCATTGTGGCTGGCTCGATTGTTTCCAAGGAAAAATTAACCCTTTGTTCGGAGATCTATCACGCCTGTATGGAGAGCTTTCGACAGCAGTACATAGCACATCATCCAAAACTCTCGTGCTTCGTCAGGCACTAGACGATATTCGTCTTACAGTTGAACAAAGCACGGACGTAAGTCGAGACTTGCTTGCGACCATGAAAGCCTGCCTCGTATTGTGTTTGTTCTCTGAACACGAGATCTATCTTGGACTGCACGTCAACGTGCAAGAATTTTTGAACGGTGTTCTCTCCGCGAAACAACGCGAATGGTTGGCAGCCGACTTGGCCGAAGTAGAGTAATGCGTGCGTTCAGATTCTCCGAGTTCTGTCGCTCTTCTCCGCCTCCACTTTCGTCGAAGGTTCAACCTCCACTGCGACGGCCGAATACCGTTGCAACATCAAGCGCGCTGCCTCGACGTTAGACGTCGTCAACCATTCCTCCCAGTCGTCCGGGCCCAGAATCACAACGGCTCGCTTCTCGTCAGTCGGCTTGTGCATTCGGGAAAAGATTGGATGTCCCTCGCCACTGACCGTGATATGCAGGTCGGTCCCGTCCGGATTCTTCAGCGTCCGCCAGATACCGGCGACGCACATTGTTCGCCAGTCGACCAGGCCGATCCGATGCCATACGTTCTTGCCTGTCTCGTAGCACGGCTCATAGATCCAGTCGGCAGGAATCAGGCAGCGGTGCCCGGCGCGCCACGCCGGATCGTATAGAGGCGACTTCCCAAGGTTGCCTTCATCAGAAATTCAACATCACGTGGAATGCTGAAGTTATCCCCATCGGCATCCACCACATGCAGGAGCTCAACATCGGCCAGCGGCGCGCGTTGCGGCGAACGTCGCCGCGCGTGCGCGGCTGCTCGCGCGGCGCATGACCGAGATCTGCGACGAGAGCGCCACCGAGGCGCTGCGCGCGTCCGTGAACGCTGCAATCGGCGTCGATATCCGCGCCGCGCTCCAGATGCAGAACCTCGGGGGCGTGCTGGACGCGGCGGCCGCGACGAACGTGCGGCTTATCAAGTCGGTGCCGCAGCAGTACTTCGAGCGCATCGCAACACAGGTGCTTGTGTCGGTCCAGCAGGGCCAGCGCTACAGCGCCATCGTCGAATCTATCCAGCACGAGACGGGCGTGACCGAGATCCTCGACGCTCACGGGGCTTACACGAACCCGCGGTTTTTCGCGCAGCTCGGCAAGGATGTCGAATCGATGAAGCACGCCGGCCAGCGCGCGCTCGCGCTGAAGTACGGCGACTAAGCCACTTCCTCAATCTCATCCGCGTCCGGCATCGCTATGACAACGACACCGCACGCATCGGCAGCCGCTCGCGGATCACCCTTCACGAACACCAGCACGTTCTGGTGCGTCTTTCCGACCTTTCTCGCCACCGGGAACGAACGCCCGACGCGGATCGGCAGCGAGCCGGCCTGCGTCACGAGGATGGTCTCGTTGTAATAGCTCATGCCCGCGTCGAGAAACGCGGCGATGGTGTCGGCCACGAAGTTCCGGTAGATGCCCTTCGCATCGCGCACCTCACCGACGACGAAACACGCGAAGCGGTTGGCGCGTAGCTGCGCCACCGCCTTCGCGATGACCGTGCGGTAGCCGTCCAGAAAGTCCGCGTAGGGCATGTTCGACAGGTCGGCCGGATCGTCGCTGTACACCTCCAAATCCGCATACGGCGGGCAGGAGAACACGAGATCCGCGGACACATCGCCGACGTGCTGCTCGAGCGCCCGACTATCACCAACGTGCCAGGTGGGCTCCGGGCAGTCGTCGCGCGCAATCGTCACCCACTGTTCGCGGTTCGCGTCGACCTGCTCGGCGCGCAGGTCGCAGCCGATGTACGGCCGGCCGAGCATCGCCGCGACGACGCCGCGTACCGAGCCGCCGGCGAACGGGTCCAGCACCGTGCCGCCCGGCGGGCAGAACCAGCGGTAGACGATCTCACACAGCACCGGGTCGAAGATGCTCGTCGAGCCCTGCACGCGCGCATTCGGATTCGCCGCGTAGAACTCCGGCCACGTCACGTCGCGCCCCACGGCGGCCGCATACGCGTTCTTTGCCGCATACACGGCGGGCGGCCGCGACGAGTCAGAGAAGGTCAGATTGCCGTCGCGCCCGCTTTCCGATCGAGGCCGAGCGCGACCCACGATCGCTTCCGATCCTGCCACCAGCCATCGCGGGCGTTGAACACCGAGAACGGCGGGATCAGGAGGCGGTCGGCCAGCCACTCGCGCGCGGCGGCCTGCGCCGCGGCGGGCGTGCCGCCGCCGAGCAGCGTGTCGAGCTCGACCGGCTCGAACCCGAGCAGGTCCACGTCGAAGCCCTCGTCGCGAAGCTCTGTCACCTCGAGACGCAGCAGCTCGTCGTCCCACCCCGCCATCAGCGCGAGCTGGTTGTCGGTGATGACGAACGCGCCTGACGCGTCGATCACGGGCACATCGCCGTCCGCGAATGGCTCGGCGCCGCGCGCGTGGCCCGGCGGCGGATACAGGCGCTTCCCGGCGCCGTACAGCTTGCGGATCGCGCGGCGACGTCGATAGCCGGGCCGGCCTACGCGCCAAACTGGCGCTCGATGCTCACCGGCTACGACAGCGCAAACCGCGAGCGCGCCGCGCTCTGCATGATGGCGAGGAGGTAATCGCGAATGCCGAAAAAGAACCAACCGAAATCCGGCGCGTCGGCGACCGACGTGCCAGTCGTCGCCCCCCATCTCCAGCACGATCAGCGCGCGCAGCTTTCAGGGGTTGAGCATCACGACGCCGGATGGCGAGCCGGCAACGCTCGCAGTGATCGACATGCAAGGCCGGATCATCGATTCAGGCCCTAGCGTCGCGCGCGTAGTGTGGGAGGTCGCAATCAAATCGTATCGAAACTTTCTGATCGGTAGTGGGCACCTTCGCGTGTTATCGAAACCAACCGCAACATGAACGCAGCGGCGCAGATGCGCCGCCTCTCATTCACTCATGTGGATGAAGAAGATCCCCAATAATTAAATACAAGCATAATTAAATTAAAACCACAAACACACATCAAGAAAACGCACCCACAAACCATTCCTACCACTGAACAAAACATTTCAACCCCGCCTCGACCACCGACAATCATTAGACCATTCATTAAATTTTCTACATCAATACCTTACAAACAAGAAACACCACTCATAGGGAAAATACCAAAACACGAACGCCACATTCTTTGTATCATGAAACGAACCACACACAAATGCTAACGCATAGAACAATCTTAAACATTATATCGGGGAAATAAAATGCCGCAGATTTCCACTTGCGCAAAAAGCGTATGCAATTTGTTAGATCAAGCGTTCCACGGGATCGCCCCAACGAATCCGAGTACAGATTTGAGCTCGAATAACGGCATCTCGGAGCAAGACCTGGAGGCCTTATCCCCTCAAATATCAGCCATCGCCGGAAGGGCAATCGGAGTCAATGATATTAGAAAGGCAAAAATAAGATACGCCTCCGACTTAATTAAACTAATTTGCGGCACGATCGGGCAGATATCATGAAAAACATTTGCTGCATTTTCACTCTGCTCTGCATATCAAATGCAATCAACGCCGGTCAATTGACGTTTAGTCAGGCACCGGCACCGCAACCAAATCCATCAACAAGTCCAGCAGATATATCGTGGACTCAGTCCGGCGGCAAATCGACACACACCATTGAGGGCGCGCTGACTTATTCCTTCAATGCACACTGCGGAGCATCACTGAACTCCGACACTTGCAGTCCAAACACTCGCTTCACGTGGCAACCTTATATCAGCGCGAGCATCAATCAGGCGAATCAATCGTCGTCACCCACAAATACAAAAGCGGCCGGGTTCGGCATCGCTGGCGCCTATAGTTCGTCCGCTTCGGCACCATTTAAATTCCTCCCGAACTTATCTGCGAAATATCAAGATGATGCAGAAAAAGGGGCAAAAAGCATTGTCTCATCCATCACTTCCGACATAAATTCATATAGATATCTTGAATTTGGCAAAACAAACGACCCAAACGGATTTTATCTACAACTCACTCCAACCATTGGAATATATTCGGTCAATCAATTAAATATTGATAAATTTAAACACAAAGGATCTATTTACGGACCAAGTACACGCATTTCCATCGTTCTTTATCCCGGCATAGTTAGCACGCACCTGAAATTTTCAGCAAGCGCACAATACGAACACGATATCAAAGAAACCGGAAATCAACCCCAAACGACAAGCCGGCTCTACAAAGCATCAATTAGCTATTTATTCTACGAAATAAATAGCGACGCAAAATGGCAACCATCAATCTCCCTTAGCAGAAGCGTCGGCCAAGATCATGTTAATGGCGTATCGCATGCAACCTCGACCCAGGTCATGCTACAGCTCGCATATATATCAAAATAGCAAAGTGTGGAGAGACGTCGCGATCCCGACGTACGGGAACTTCTTGATGGGAACCGAGCACCTTCGGGTGCTGGCGAAACCAGCAGATGCGCCCAACAAATAAAAACCGGCGCCGCATTTCGGCGCCGTTGTCGCATGTGACCTACGATTTCGAAAGCGGTTGCTGTCCAGTCTGCACGGCCGGCGCAACCGAGTCCGCGTCATTTGAAGTCGGTTTACTAAGAGCAGCTTTCAATGCTGCTCCGAGAGTGCCCATCGACACGCCCCGCTTCGTTGGTGCTGCTCGATTCGCCTTTGCGGCTGGCTGTACCTTCACTGGTGTTTTTGCCGCCATGGGAGGCACAACAAAAAGATCAGCCGACGAGCGCTTCTTATGTCTGTCCGAGACCCAAATGCTCCAAGCACCATTGGGTTTGAATTGAAGGTTTTTGAGACGCTTGCTGTACCGGCGCCGAATGACGAGGTCGCGCGCATTCACATGCACGCCCGTGACATGGCCAAAACAATACACCGACGATGCCATCGGAAACAGCAACGCGGTGCACAACACGTCTGTAATCTGAAGGCCAACGTGATTGTTGCTCACGCCAAACGTCGGCAATTCGAGAATACGAGCAAACGGATCACCCTTCGCTCGATATTTTTGCGTAAAAATGGAATGAGCAACTCGATCGTTCAGCGTTGGGGTTCTGAAATCAGCGACCATAAACCCCTTTCCATCCTTGCTGTCCAAAAACGCCTGAAACGAACGACAAGCCTGCTGGATTGAACGAGTGTAGGTCTCCCGCTCTTTGAAGGCGACTGCCACCCCCTTGATCCAAATATCAGCAAGAATCCGGCATTCGTATTTCTCGAGCAACTCGAGCGTTTCGTCTACGAATCGGAGCTCGGTCTTGGCGTTATGGGCTTTCTTGCGGATTGCCCCTCGGAGATCCGTGCCCTTAATTTCTTGACGCACATCATCAAGCAAGTGAGCCGAGTTGAACGAGCCAGGGAAGTATTTTCGCTTGAGAGCAAGGAACTCCCGCGTGATGTCGGGAAGGGCTTCCTGCTGCATGATCAGCCCTGCAATCACGAGGAGCGGCTGCTTGTCAGTGTTGCTTTTATCCAGCGGATCTGCGTTGCCCGCTTCGTCGATGTAGCAAATGTACTGCACGAATCGTCCCCGGATATGAAAACAGCCGCTTAAGCGGCTGTTTGGCGGCCTGTGGCCGTATTTGTCGCCGGGTTTCCCCGTTCGACGCGCGATTCAGGCATCGCCTAATCGTGAGACGGATCATACGCAGACTGGACTTAAAAGTCAATATCTTGTTGACCCGACTGGTAGGCGCACAACATATGGCGCTTGAGATTTCTTGCAATCATACCCCACTAGAGCCACAAATAGCACAACATATCGCCAACAATCGCCATCCTTCCGCAAGATATGGCGCTAGGCCGGCTCGTTAGGAAGGAGGCCAGTTGTCAGTTTATTTTCACACGCATTCGGGCACCCGAGCGATACGAAGCCTACTTTGGGGGACTGAGACATCTGGAATGTGGGGGCGTGGCGGCAAAAGCGTGAGTTTACAGCTATTTATGGGCGGCGAGCCAAAATGAGCGGCTGGCGACGGCATGGGCCGCCCGCTCGAATACGCGACATGATGGGGCGGCGGGTCACGAATCGTGAGTTTGATACGACCCTTTCATTTCGGGGTGAGGGGGGCTGTCGGCCTACCACCAGCGCCACGTCCGGCAACGCGCGCTCGGCGTGTTCCTGCGCGCATTCGCAGGCATCGGCGCCGGCCTGTCCGGCGTCTCGCTGATGGAGGGCGGCTGCATCGTCAACACCAGCTTGCGGTCGCGCAACAATCGCCGCGGATTTGCGGCGCTGCCATGCGAAAATCGAAGCCATCGCTTTCTTCCATCCACTCCACGGGGCTCGCATGACCACCCACATCACGATCGAATTCACCGAGCACGCGGCAGAAGCCATCGGTGAGCAAACCAGCACCAGCTTCTCCTACGACCAGGGTGCCCACGTGCCGCAGCCCGGCGATTTCGTCGAGCTCGAAAATTCCCGGCAGACGTTTTTCGTGATCGGCCGCGTGTTTTCGCTCAAGGCCAACTACAGCGCGGTCAAGCTCGTTCTCGATCTACCGCCGTCGGATGGCGAAGACGGATTCGATCCGGCGTCGTGACGCATCCAGTCCCGTGACGAAATCGCAAAAAGTCCACCGAAGCAGGCCCGTACTCGATCCGATGCTCACTTCGGATACGTCGCCGCCGTCAGGCACCGGTTGAACCAGATCGCCTCGTCGCCATCGCCGACCAGCCACAGCGCCGCATCGAGTTGCGGCCGGCCGGTTGTCGGCGCAGGCGCGTGACTATCGCTATCGACCGTACCCGAACGCACGCAGCCTGCGCGCCGCCGTTATCGTGCCTCCGCCAGCGCCTCGCAGAACGCCAGCGGGCGAAGCTTCCCACCATCGACCGCACTCACCGCGCGGTACTGACAAACCGCACCGGCGACCCAATCCTCGCTCCGGCTGCAGACACGTGCACGATCCTGCACGAGTACCACACCGAAACACGCCTATGAAACGTATGCGCCCGGCGGCACGCTCGTCGATGGCCTTGCGCACTTCGTCGGTGGCGGCTGCCAGCCTCAATACCTAAGGCAATTATTCAAAAAAATCGGCCGAGCAAATAAAAATAAATAAAAACACAAACCGCGCCACAACCATAAATCATAAAAACAACAATGATCGGTAGATTTATTTTACTCCAACCATCATTAACCCCAGCCTTTGCCGGACCGCACAACACACAATTCACCAGAATATTTTAAAACAATCAACAATCCACAAAAACCATTGCCAAATCCGCCACTCCCATTCAACACCCAATTAATCTCCGATATATTTCACGTCGATCAGACATCGGCGCCTGTTCGACCAGCCAATACTGAACCGTGCATTACCTGTATCACAACCCCAGCAATCCACTCATTCACCAAGGAAAGACCATGAGAAAACTCGCGACCACCCTCGTTTTCGCGATGATGCTTGCCGCATCCTCGTACGCCTCCGCGGAATCGCTTTGCAAGGCAGGCAAGATCGACAAGATCGAAACCGATACGAGCGGCAACCTCCTCGTATCCATCAACGACGGCATTTACTCGTTCAGTGCCAAGGAAGTTTTTCCGATCATCTACTCGGCATTTTCCGAAAATAGAAATCTCTTTATTTACGGAAATAACTGCGCGAACGGATCGGCAGCAAGCCGCTTCGCGATTCGATAAGCCGGCCGAAAATCCGGCCATCGGCATCTTTTACAATCAGCGCTTTATCTGATATTCGGCCGACCGGGCTTTGCCGGTCGGCCTTGTGCGTTTTAATCTGCACTGATGTGCTACGGTACGACAACGCCCACGCACTCGCGGGCAATGCCACCGGGCGGACAATCATTCCGCGACGCGCCCCGTTACCGGCCCCTACGGGCCGTCCCACACGAGCCGTCCCGCGCGATGCCGGCGCGACACTTTGCGCGTCCACACCGGATCGCCGCTTACTTCTTCTCCGGCTCCGTCGCGCCCGGTTGCTTGAACGGGAACGTGTTGAACATCGACTTCGCCTGGTTCTGCATCTGCTCCTGCATCTGCACGAACATGTTCTTCGACTGCTCGATGTA
>Ga0207647_10003371_pt1 | contig 11981 bp, 7 predicted proteins | sample KBSCornC2_FD_184295 | JGI IMG/M metagenome (GOLD analysis project Ga0207647, IMG submission 184295) | Corn rhizosphere microbial communities from Kellogg Biological Station, Michigan, USA - C2 (SPAdes) (version 2) | ecosystem: Host-associated > Plants > Roots > Rhizosphere ...
CGCGGCTGCGCGCTCGATCGTCGGGGAAGATGCCACGACGGAAGTCGGCCCGGACAGCTATCGCATCGACACCGCGCCGTATCGGCTGTCGCCCGACGTACGCGCATTCGGTGTCGTGTTCCTGAGCAGCGCGCGCGGGCCGAGTTGTCCCGATGCGAATGCGAGCGAAGAACTGACGCTGTGGGTTCGAGAAGGCAATCGCATTCGTCCCGTGTTCGGCACCAATCTGTACGGCTGGGTCAGTGTCGAAGGCGACGCCTGCGGTCCAGGCACCGGCGACGCGCGCAGCGAAGATGCGAACATGACGATCGCCGTCGAGAAAACATCGAGCCACGGCTTCGCCGACCTGTCGATCACGGCACACGTCACGAAGACGCAACGCAAGGACGGCAACTATTCGGAGACGGGCAAGCGAACCGCGCGCACGGTCGTCAAATACGACGGCCAATCGTACGGTATCGATATGTTCCGCGACTTCTGGTATTCGCCCGCCGCTCGCAAGCGCTTCAAGTAAGACAGCGCCCGCCTACTCCACCACCTTCGGCCCGATCGCATCGGTCGGCGCCGGCATCCGCAGCGCGTCGTCGCGCACGCGTCGCGCCTCGCGCGCGGTGTAGCGATCCTTCAGCCGCAGGAACGGTTTTTCAACGAGGAAGTAGCTCGCCGTCGCCGCCAGCAGCGCCCACACGATGCCGAGCGGGAACGCATGCGCGACCGGCAAACCCGGGTTCGCGAACGGTTGCTGCCACAGATACAGGCTGAACGAAATCGTGCCGACGAACACGACCGGCGCAGCCCGCAGCCATCGCGCGCACCAGAACTCGCTGCGGAAATTCAGCACGACGATCACGATCGCGATCAGCGCGGCCTCGATCGTCACGCCGTAGGTTGCGTTCCAGAAGCCGCCGAGCCGATGTTCGGCAAGCGGCATCCCGAACAGCACGATCAAGACGATCGCCGTCACGATGCGCGCCTCGCCGCGCCACGAGCCAATCCACGCTTCGAGCCGTTCGCGGTTGAGCGCCGCGTAGCAGCCGATCAGGATCGGATCGACGCCCGTATGCAGCATCATCGCGAGCTGCCCGCGCAGCGCCGGCGCGATGAAATACGTGAGCGCGCGCACCAGCGGCACCGCCAGGATCAGCACAGCCAGCCAGCGCGTGCCACGGTGGCGGGTGCCGTACACGAACAGCAGCGGCCAGAACCAGTAGAACTGTTCCTCGAGCGCGAGCGACCAGAAGTGACCGAGATACCACGCGCCGTCCGGATGCAGCGCATTGTCGCCGGCCAGGCCGAACCACGCCGAGTAGTTCCACAGATGCAGCGCCGCATACAGCCACTGGCGGCGATCGACGTCGAGCCAGCCGGCCACGGCGAGGATGCCGACGATCACGAGATACACGTAGCAGGCCGGCCAGATCCGCAGCGCGCGGCGCACGTAGAACGACGTGAGCGCGATTCCGCCGGTGCGCGCGAACTCCGCGCGCAGCACGTTGGTGATCAGGAACCCGCTCAGGACGAAGAAGATCAGCACGCCAAGCCGGCCATCGGCGATCAGCCGAAGCGGCGCGAGCCAGCCGGTGTAGCCGCCCGGCAACACGTGCTCCGCGTGGCCGACGACGACCATCGTGACCGCGACGGCGCGCAACCCTGTCAGCTGCTTGACGCGATGGTTCATCGGATGGCTTCCGTTGGCACGGTGGAGGGATGGCAGGCCGGCGCGCAATTCCCGATTCCGAGCCAGCGCCGACATGCCGCCGCGATTTTGTCTGAAAAATATCGGAATGAAATTATTTCAAAAATTCAGGGGCGCATGCCGCCGCGCAGCGGCCGGAATGAATGGGCATAATGACCGGCATTGTCCGGCGGCAGCGGCGGCCAGATGCAGACGCAACGAATCTTGCGGGGGCGCAATCCGCGCGATAGCGGTGCTGCCGTATTCCGCCCGCATCCCGCCCGCCTAGTCCGCCGTCCTGTCGACCCTCACCCGGAGCCTGCCTGTGTACCCACCGATCGAACCCTACGCCCACGGCCACCTCGACACCGGCGACGGCCACCACATCTACTGGGAGCGCTGCGGCAACCCGTCCGGCAAGCCGGCGGTGTTCCTGCACGGCGGCCCGGGCGCAGGCTGCAGCCCCGACCATCGCCGCCTGTTCGATCCTGAGCGTTACGACATCCTGCTGTTCGACCAACGCGGCTGCGGGCGCTCGACGCCCCATGCCAGCCTCGACAACAACACGACCTGGGACCTGGTGGCCGACATCGAGCGGCTGCGCGAGATGACGGGCGCGGAGCAATGGCTCGTGTTCGGCGGTTCGTGGGGCAGCGCGCTTGCCCTCGCCTATGCGCAGACACACCCGCAACGCGTGAGCGCGCTCGTCGTGCGCGGCATCTTCACGATGCGTCGCGCGGAGTTGCTGTGGTACTACCAGGAAGGCGCGTCGTGGCTGTTCCCGGACCTTTGGGAAGAATTCCTCGCGCCGATTCCGGAAGCCGAGCGCGGTGACCTGATGGCCGCGTACCATCGCCGGCTGACGGGCGACGACGAAGCCGCGAAGCTCGAAGCCGCGCGTGCGTGGAGCCTCTGGGAAGGCCGCACGATCACGCTGCTGCCCGATCCGGCGCTGGCCGAGCACTTCGCGGACGGCCGCTACGCGCTCGCGTTCGCGCGGATCGAAAACCACTACTTCGTGAATCGCGGGTTCGTCGACGAAGGCCAGTTGCTGCGCGACGCGCATCGCCTCGCCGGCATTCCGGGCGTGATCGTCCAGGGCCGCTACGACATCGCGACGCCCGCACGCACCGCGTGGGATCTCGCGAAAGCGTGGCCCGACGCGACGTTCGAAATCGTGCCGGATGCCGGGCACGCGTACAACGAACCGGGCATCCTGAAAGCGCTGCTCGCCGCGACGGACCGGTTCGCCGCGTAAGCGCAATCAGCACTGAGAGACACCGTGCAGCGCGCTGCGGCCGGCAAGACCGGCCTGCACGCGCCGCGCCGCCCCGCTCACAACGCGGCTTCGACGATCGTCCGGCCGCTGATCGCGCGCTCGACGAGCTGTTCGTCCCCGACCTTGCGGATCGCATCGTCGAGCAACCCTTCCGGCTCCTCGGTCGCCACCTTCAGCAGGCCGGACAGCCCGCGCGCGTCGAGCACCACCAGCGTCTCCATCGAATCCGCGCGGCTCACGAGCACGCGACGGAACGCAGGGCCCGCGCCGAAGCTCGCGCAAAGCGCGATCGTCTCGTTGCCGAGCGGGTAGTCGAAGTTCTTGATCATCTCTGCCGCCGTTGCAAGGGAATGGCTGCGCGCGACGGCGCGGCGCCGTGACGTCGACGCACCCGCGCGTGCCGCCGGCGCCAGACCGGGCCCGATCCGTTCGCCGGCACCATCATGCTAGGCGGGCAGTATTAACGAAGACTTAAACGGCCGGCGAGCGGTGCGTCAGGCCGATCCCCGTGCATCACGACGCTTCGTCGAGCGGCTCGACCGTCACGCCGACCTTCAGCTCCTGATCCGCGCCGCCGCCGCGAATCACGCCGCGCAACGGCGTCACGTCCGCATAGTCGCGGCCGATCGACAGCATCACGTAGTCGTCACCGGGCGCACGGTCGTTGGTGGGGTCGAGTTGCAGCCAGCCGCCATCTTCGGGCCATGCCGGGTCGTACACGTCGATCCATGCATGCGACGCATCCGCGCCGATCAGCCGCGGCTGCCCGGGCGGCGGCTGCGTCAGCAGATACCCGCTCACATAGCGCGCTGCGAGTCCGAGCGAGCGCAGCGCGCCGATCATCACGTGCGCGAAATCCTGGCAGACGCCCTTGCGCAATCGCAACGCATCGAGCGCGGTCGTCGTGATGTCGGTGCTGTTCGGCGTGTACGCGAAATCCGCGTGAACTCGCCGCATCAGGTCCCACGCGGCCTGCACGAGCGGCCGCCCCGGCGTGAAGCTCGCGGCCGCATACGCGGCCAGTTCGGGATCGCACGCCACATGCGGCGACGCGAACACGAACTCGCTCGCCGCGTCGTACGGCTGCCCCGCACGAAACTGCAAGCGCTCGCGCACGGCTTCCCACGCCATTGCATGCTCGGCGTCGGGGTTCGCGATCGCGGGTGGCGGTGCGCCGCGGGCACCCAGCGACCAGACGGGCGCGCTCACGCGCACCGTGCTGCGGCTGCGCACGAGCAGCGCATCGTGAGGCTGGTTCAGCGCGAACGACGCGCGCGCGTTGCCGAACGCATCGATCTCGGTGCAGACCGACTCCGGAGCGGGCTCGATGTCGAGCGAGAACGACAGCACCTTCTGGCGCGGCGTCGCGAGCGGCTGCAGCCGCGCCTGGTGCTGCGCGGATTCGACGCGCGCCGCGTAGCGGTATTCGGTGTCGTGCGTCACGCGCAGCACGCGAGCGGGCGCCACGGTGGTCGGCGCGGCCGGTGTTGCAGGCGTCGCCGCCGGCGCCTCCTTCGCGCTGCCGGAACCCGGCGCGGGCGACATCTTCGCCGCGTGTTTCGTCGTCACCATAGCGTCCTGCCCGCGTCGCGCACATGACTGAAATAGCGCTCGCCGATCCGGTTCGACAATTCCCACACCGCCTTCACGGTCGTGTCGAGCGCGCCGAGCAGCTTGTCGTGCCGGCCGTCGTCGCCGGTTTCGCACAATTCGTGCAGCGACCACGCGGGCACGTCCGGAATCGTCTCGGCGAGTTCGGACAGCGCATAGCCTTCGCTGCGCTCGACCTTCGTCAGCCGGCCGCGCAGCGCCTGCACGACCCAGCCGAGCGAGCGCGGGTTGTCGGTGTCGAGCACCACGAGCGACAGCAGCGGCGCGACGTCGAAGCCGCGCTGGAACCGCGAGCGGAACGTGATCGTGCTGTCGAACAGTTCGAGCACGAGCTCGAAGCCGTCCTGCCGGTGCACGGCGCCCTCGTCGAACGCGAACTTCAGCACGCTGCACAGGAAGTCCAGCCGCTCGATCTGCCGGCCGATCGACAGCAGCCGCCAGCCGTCGTCGCGCGTCATGTTGTCGGTCTGCGCGCCGGTGATCGCGCCGAGCAGCAGCCCGAGGCGCTCCAGCAGTTGCAGCGCCTCGTTGCCGATCTGTTCTTCGGCTTCCGGATGATCGGCGCTGTCGGCGAACAATTGCGTCGCGTCGTCGATCAGCCGCCACTGATCGCTCGACAGCCGCTCGCGGATCGCGGCGGCGGCGCCGCGCATCCCGAACAGGCAGGACGCGATGCCGGACGTGCGGTCCGCGCCGCGCGTGAGCGACGTCGCGAGCGCGTGCTGGAACGCACGCGGCGCATCGACGGCGTTCGGCGCGTCAGACGCGATCAGCCCGGTGTCGCGGCACAGCGTGTCGATCAGCTCCAGATGCGCGGGACTGTCGACGTCGTCCTCGCCGCGCAGCCGCTCCAGCGCGGCGCGCGCGAGACGCATCAGGCTGGTCGCGCGCTCGGTGTAGCGGCCGAGCCAGAACAGGTTCTCGGCCGCGCGGCTCGCGATCGCGCGCGGGTGCTCGACCAGATCATCGGGGCCGAGACGGGTCTGCAGCAGCGTCGTCGAATCGACGATGCCTTCGGTCATCACCCACGTATCGACGGTGCTGCCGCCGCGCGGCATCGGCGCGTTGAACAGCGTATCGCGCGTGCCGACCCGCGACAGGCCGCCCGGCAGGAGCCGCCAGCGCTGCGCGCCGTCGGCGAGCGCGAACACGCGCAGCAGCAGCGGTTTCGGCACGATGCGCGCGCCGCCGTTACCTTCAGGCGCGTCGCGCCCCGGCCAGGTCGGCGCCTGCGACAGCGGCAGGTCGGCCTGCACCGTGTAATGCTCGGGCCGCGCGAGGATCCGCGCGCGCCACTCGGCCAGTTGCGCCGGCGTGAGCCGCGCGCCGATCACCGGATCGAACCCGCCGCCGGCCTGCGCGTCGGGCGGATACGACGGTTTCACGATGCCGCGCGCGAGCTGCGGCAGCGCGTCGTTGCACGCGGCGGCCTCGCCGCACCACCACGAATGCACGGCGGGCAGCGTCAGCGTTTCGCCGAGCAGCGCTTCCGCGAGGCGCGGCATGAAGCCGAGCATGCCCGGCGATTCGAGGAAGCCCGAACCCGGCGCATTCGCGAGCAGCACGTTGCCCGCGCGCACGGCCTGCAGCAGCCCCGGCACGCCGAGCATCGAATCGGGCCGCAGTTCGAGCGGATCGAGCCATGCGTCGTCGACGCGCCGCAGGATCCCGTGCACGGGCTCGAGCCCGCGTAGTGTCTTCAGGAATACGTGATTGTCGCGCGCGGTCAGGTCGCCGCCCTCGACGAGCGTGAGACCGAGATAGCGCGCGAGATACGCATGTTCGAAGTAGGTCGCGCTGTGCGGCCCCGGCGTCAGCAGCACGATCCGCGAATTCTTGCTGGCCGGGCTGAGCGCCTGCATGCTCTGCAGCAGCGACCGGTACGCGGACGCGAGCCGCTGCACGCGCAGCCCGCGGAAGCCGCGCGGAAAAAGCCGTGACACGATCAGCCGGTTTTCGAGCAGATAACCGAGCCCGGACGGGCCCTGCGTGTGCTGCGCGACGATCCGCCATTGCCCGTCGGGGCCGCGCGCGAGATCGAACGCAACGATGTGCAGCCACGTGTCGCCCGGCACGCGCGCGCCGCGCATCGCGCGCAGGTAGCCCGGGTGGCCGGTGACGAGCGCGGGCGGCAGCAGCCCGCGCTCCAGGATCGTCTGCGGGCCGTACAGGTCGGCCATGGTCGCGTTCAGCAGCCGCACGCGCTGCAGCACACCGCGCTCGATCGCGACCCAGTCCTCGGGCGTGACGATCAGCGGCAGCAGGTCGAGCGACCACGGGCCGGCCGCGCCGTCGCCCGCGCGTTGCTCGTGGAGCTGGTAGAACAGGCCGTTCTCGCGCATGCGTCGTTGCAACGCGTCGGCGCGGCGATCGAGGTCGGCCACGCCGTCGGGGCCGATCGACGTGAAGAAGCTGCGCCATGCGGGCGCGAGCAGCGGCGCGGTGAGGCCGGCGGCACTGCCGCGCAGTTCGTCGTAGCGGCCGGCCGCGGCCGGCGCCGCGAGCGCGGCGGCCAGTTCCGCGGCGTCCGGCTGCGCGCCGGTATCGAAAAGCGTGGGCATCGCGTCGGCGTCGGCGAGATTGTCGGGGTGAATGAGCGGCACGGTCGGTTTCGTTCCGTCGTCAGGGTGCGCCCGTGCCCGCGCGCCGCCGCAGCGGCGGCCGGGCACGGCGGACGCGGCGGGCAGCCGCGGCCTGCCCGCATCCTAGCACTCCGGCCGGCGCGCCGGGAGGTCGCGAACCGCGCATCGTCGTCCGTCCGTTCATCCGGCGCTCAGGGCCGCCGCAGGTCGAGCGTGAACGGGAATTCGCGGCTCGGCGCGGCGGCCGATGCCGTCATCCGTCCCGGCGTGTGTCCCATCTCGACGAAACGCGTGAGCCGGCGGCTTTCGGCCTCGTACGCATTGACCGGGAACGTCGCATAGTTGCGCCCGCCCGGATGCGTGACGTGATACCGGCAGCCGCCGAGCGAGCGCTGCAGCCACGTGTCGACGATGTCGAACGTGAGCGGCGCGTGCACGCCGATGGTCGGATGCAGCGCCGACGGCGGCGCCCACGCCTTGTAGCGCACGCCCGCGACATATTCGCCGACGGTGCCGGTCGGCTGCAGCGGCAGCGGGCGGCCGTTGACGGTCACGACGTGCCGGTTGTCGTTCAGCCCCGTCACGCGCACTTCGAGCCGTTCGACCGACGAATCGACGTAGCGCACCGTGCCGCCGGGCGCGCCCTCCTCGCCCATCACGTGCCACGGCTCCAGCGCACCGCGCAGCGACAGTTCCATCCCGTTCACCGCGATCTGGCCGAACAGCGGGAAGCGGAACTCGAAGTGCGGCGCGAACCACGCCGGATCGAACCCGAAGCCGGCGTCGCGCAGCTCGGCCAGCACGTCGTCGAAATCCATTTTCAGGAACGCGGGCAGCATGAAGCGATCGTGCAGCGCGGTACCCCAGCGCGTGAGCGGCGTCGTGTACGGCGCGGCCCAGAAACGCGCGACCAGTGCGCGCAGCAGCAGTTGCTGCACGATGCTCATCCGCGCATGCGGCGGCATCTCGAACGCGCGCAGTTCGAGCAGGCCGAGCCGGCCGGTCGACGAATCGGGCGAATACAGCTTGTCGATGCAGAACTCGCTGCGGTGCGTATTGCCGGTCACGTCGATCAGCAGGTTGCGCAGCACGCGGTCGACGAGCCACGGCGGCATGTCCTGCCCGTACAGCAGCTTGTTGCGCTGGATTTCCGCGAACGCAATGTCGAGCTCGTAGAGCTGGTCGTTGCGCGCCTCGTCGACGCGCGGCGCCTGGCTCGTCGGGCCGATGAACAACCCGGAGAACAGGTACGACAGCGACGGATGGTTGTGCCAGTAAGCGATCAGGCTCGCGAGCAGGTCCGGGCGGCGCAGGAACGGGCTGTCGGCCGGCGTCGCGCCGCCGAGCACGAAGTGGTTGCCGCCGCCCGTGCCGACGTGCCGGCCGTCGACCATGAACTTTTCGCTGGACAGGCGCGACTGCCATGCGGCGTCGTACAGGAATTCGGTCTGCTCGACGAGTTCGTCGAAGCTCCGGGCCGGATGGATGTTCACCTCGATCACGCCGGGATCGGGCGTGACCTGCAGCAGCTTGAGCCGCGCATCACGCGGCGGCGGATAGCCTTCGAGCACGAGCTTCACGCCGATTGCGTGCGCGGTCAGCTCGATCGCCGCGAGCAGGTCGAGATAATCCTCGAGCGCGGCGAGCGGCGGCATGAACACGTACAGGATGCCTTTGCGCACTTCGGCGCACAGCGCGCTGCGCGTGATCCATCCGGCCGATTCGAAGCGCTCGGGGCGGCGCTGCGGGTCCTGCAGGCCGGGCGCGTGCCGTCCGGCTGCGTCGGTGCCGTCGCCGCGCCACTGCATGACCGTTTGCGTGGGCGCTTCGCGATGCGCGCCGGCGAGATAACGCGGCGCGTCGGCCGCGCCCACGTGACGCGCACGGAACGCGGCGGCCTCCGGCAGCGCGGCGCGCGGCGCGAACGGATCGCGCTCGACCAGGTACGGATAATCGGCGCCGGTGACCCACGGCAGCGAATCGAGCGGCAGCCGATAGCCCATCGGCGAATCGCCGGGCACGAGATACATCCGCTCGTCGCGGAAGAACCACGGGCCCGTCTGCCAGCGCGGACCGTCGAGACTCGACCGCTCGCGGCCCGACTCGTCATCCGCGCACTTGAGCGGCAGCACGTAGCCGACCACGCTGTCGAGCTTCTGGTCGAACACCTTGCGCAGCCGCGCGCGTTCGAGCTCGTCGTCGAGGCGCGAATCGAACGGATCGACGTTGACGGGCAGCCGGCGCTCGCGCCACAGGTAGTACCAGACATCTTCGTAGCCGGGCTGCACGAATTCGTGGGTCAGGCCGAGGCGCGCGGCCAGCGCGTCGATGAAGCGCTTCGCGTCGTCGGTCGTCAGCGCGGACGGCTCGCGCTCGTCGGCGAACAGCGACGGATCGTGCCACACGGGCTGACCGTCGGCCCGCCAGAAGATCGACAGCGCCCAGCGCGGCAACTGCTCGCCCGGATACCACTTGCCCTGCCCGAAATGCAGGAAGCCGCCTTCACCGTATTCGGCGCGCAGCCGCTGCACGAGTTCGGTTGCGTAGCCGCGCTTGGTCGGGCCGAGCGCATCGGTGTTCCACTCGGCGCCGTCGCGATCGTCGATCGACACGAAGGTCGGCTCGCCGCCTTGCGTCAGCCGCACGTCGCCGGCCGTCAGCGCGCCGTCGACCTGCGTGCCGAGCGTGCGCACGGCCTCCCATTGCGACTCGGTGTACGGCTTCGTCACGCGCGGCGATTCGTACACGCGCGTGACCGTCATCTCGTGCTCGAACGACACCTCGCATTCGTCGATCAGCCCTTCGACCGGTGCGGCGCTGGTCGGCTGCGGCGTGCATGCGAGCGGAATATGCCCTTCGCCGGCGAGCAGACCCGACGTCGGATCGAAGCCGATCCAGCCGGCGCCCGGCAGATAGACCTCGCACCAGGCGTGCAGGTCGGTGAAGTCGACCGACGTGCCGCTCGGGCCGTCGAGCGCCTTCACGTCGGGCGTGAGCTGGATCAGGTAGCCGGACGCGAAGCGCGCGGCGATGCCGAGATGCCGGCACAGCTGCACGAGCAGCCATGCGCTGTCGCGGCACGACCCGGACGCGAGTTCGAGCGTCTGCTCGGGCGTCTGTACGCCCGGCTCCATGCGCACGAGATAGCCGATGTCGCGCTGCAGCTGCTGGTTCAGCGCGACGAGGAAGTTCGTGGTGCCGGCCGGCGTGCGGTCGACGCTGTCGAGATACGCGCGGAACCGCGGTGCCGCGCTCGTGGACGGATCGCACGCGAGGTACGGCGCGAGTTCGGTCTTCAGCGCATCGTCATAGCTGAACGGGTATTGCTCCGCGCTCGCTTCGAGAAAGAAGTCGAACGGGTTGTACACCGACATTTCGGCGACGAGATCGATGGTGATCTCGAAGTGCTCGGTGCGCTCCGGAAACACGAGCCGCGCGAGATAGTTCGAAAACGGGTCCTGCTGCCAGTTGATGAAGTGCTCGGCGGGCTCGACCGTCATCGAATACGCGATGATCGGCGTCCGGCAGTGCGGCGCGGGCCGCAGCCGCACGATCTGCGGCCCGAGGTTGACGGGCCGGTCGTAACGGTAGCGGGTGGTGTGATGCAGCGCGACGTGGATGGGCATGGGGGAGCCGCTCGGTTCGGGTTGGGCCGGCCGCGCACGCCGCGTCGCCGTCGCTGCGGCGGCACGGCACGGCGAATTCGGCGAAGGGGCGCGTCAGACCAGTTCCGGCGACTGAACGACGCTGATCTCGACGCCGACGGCGCGCGCGCCGAGTCCTGTCACCGGCTGCGCGTCGCGATGGTCGAGGCCGACCGCGATACGCACGTAGCGCTCGTCCGGGCAGCGGTTCATGAACGGATCGAAGCCGACCCAGCCGAGCCCTTCGACGTACGCCTCGGCCCACGCGTGCCCGGCCGGCTGCTGCATCAGCGCGGCCGCTTGCGGCTGCGCGCCGAGCGCCGGCTGCTGCAGCCCCTGCGACTGTGATTGCGACTGCGACTGGGATTGCGACTGCGCGGCATGCGACGCGCCGAGCGCCTGCTCCATGCCCTCGCCGCTCTGCAGCGCAAGCGCTTCCTCCTGGTCCTCGTCGCTCACGCTCTGCTTCGCGTCGGCGATGCGCTGCATCGCGCTGTCGGCGAGCACGTAGCCCGAGATATAGCGCGCGGGAATCTTCAGCACGCGCGCGGCCGCGATGAACGCATGCGCATGGTCGCGGCTCGTGCCCTCGCCGTTTTGCAGCGCGGTTTCGGCATCGACCGGCGCATCCGTCAGGGTCGGCGCGTACGCGATGCGATCGTGCACTTCCGTCATCAGCCAGTGCAGCGCATCGAGGCTGTGCGGCTCGATCGGCAGCGCGTGCGCGAGCTCGCGCACGGTGTCGCCGGCCTTCGTGAGCGCGGTCTCGCGCTCGAAGATCCACGGCGGCGCATAGCCCTCGGAGTTGCCGAGAATGCCCGCACGGTCCTGCGTCTCGACGACGCCGGCCGCGACCACGACGATCTCGTTCCTCGCGCCGGGGTCGTGGCGCACGAGATCGATCCGGTTGCCGAAGCCGTCCGCATAGGACAGCGTCGGCTCGACGCCGTCGATCGTGACCTGCCACGCGCGCACCGTCTGCCCGGGCCCCGATTGCGGGCGCAGCCGCAGCCGTTGCAGCGCGTGGGTGGCTTGATCGTCGAACTGATAACGCGAGATGTGTCGGATGGCGAGTCGCATGGCAAGTCTCAGTCGAAGTTGTAGGCCTGGGCGATATCGGCCCCGAGGCTGTTGTTGCGGCCGATAAAGTCGGTCAGGAACTCGTGCAGGCCGCTCTTGAAGATCCGCTC
>Ga0207647_10003374_pt1 | contig 11979 bp, 10 predicted proteins | sample KBSCornC2_FD_184295 | JGI IMG/M metagenome (GOLD analysis project Ga0207647, IMG submission 184295) | Corn rhizosphere microbial communities from Kellogg Biological Station, Michigan, USA - C2 (SPAdes) (version 2) | ecosystem: Host-associated > Plants > Roots > Rhizosphere ...
CTTTGGCTAAGGGCATTTCAGCGTTAGTGCCTCTCCCCGGAAGGCAATCACCTCGTGTACGTCCGCGAGACAACTAACTGAAGATTCGAGCGAAGGATCGTCCCTGGTCACAATGGGCCGTCGCCTGTCCGGCCGCTGCCTGCTGCGCAAGTGCGTGGCAACGATCCGAGAACGCAAGTGGCAGCACCCGGCTCGTCTGAAGCTGGCTCGGCGTGAGGCACTCGCGTCCGATCCGGTCTGCACTTGAAAGCAGCGCGACGTGGCGGTTACGACTCATAACGAACTCAGGAAGGCTACGAGGTCGTCTTCTTCCTGCGGGGAGAAGAAGACGCCGAAGCGCAGTTCGTAAAAGCGCACGACATCCAGCAGCGTCTTGGCGGAGCCGTTGTGGAAGTAGGGTGCGCGAGCCGAGAGTCCGCGCAGGATCGGGCCTTTGATCTTGCCCACGTGATCGAACTTTCCGTCGATGAGGGCCTGCCCCAGGTCGGTGGTGTTCTTTGTCTCGCCGGTGATCTTGCTGCGGACTGTAATCCTCGGAAGATAGGTTATGTCGAGCCCGCCCAGGTTCACCCTTGGGTCGCCCGGATTCGGGTCGCCGGTGCCGATGTTCAACGGCGTGGGAAACGAGTGATTGCCAACGTTTGGCGTGTCGTGACATGTGCCGCAGAATCCGGCGATGACCGGAATGCCGCCTGGGACCAGACCTCCGGCGGCCTGGTCGTCATTCAGGCCTGCAACTCCGCTTATGTTGATCGGCGTGGAATTGAACAGGGCCTGACCGCGCGCGATGGCGGCGCGAGGATCGCGCTGTGGAAGATGGTCATAGGCGTCAAAGGTGTTGAAGATGGCTGGATTGAACGGTGCGCTGGCTGGATTCTCGAACGCCGGAATCTGCGAATTGACTCCGATGAAGAAGGGCTGCGTTATCAGAGCCTTAGGGCCTCCCGTAGCGCCGCGCGCCTCAAGACTGCCGGTGGCCCTGCCGTAGGTCTGCGCTGTAAATAGAGCCATCTCAAAATTCACGATCTGCTGCTGCTCCGCGGGCGTTGGTCTTGTGCCGTCGCCTTGCGCGTGGATGGTGGTGGCAGAGACAGACTGATGTCTGAGATTGCTTTCGAGCGAAGCTGGATAGTTCTGGGGCGTAATCTTCGTTGTGCTCGTGAGCGGAGACGATTCACGACCATCGAACATCACCGCGCTCAAAAAACGCAGATTAGTGGAGGGCAAAGGCCGCCGATACTGTGAGATCGTATCGGTTTCGTTGCAGGAGTACGGATTGTCGATGCGGACGATCTCGTAGTCTGCATTGGCTGGCACAGCGATGGCGACGCGGATCAAACCGCGCGTCCGCAGCAGGCTGTAGGCAGCCCTTCGCCCCTCGACGGCGGAGACATCGATATCGTGGTTGCAGTTCGAGCCATCGACGGTGCGGAAGATAGGGTCGAGACCCTCGCTCCGGTCGAAGCGTTCCTGAATGTGTGCGGCGGAGACAGACATGCCATCGCTCGGCTGGTGACAGGACCCGCATGAGCGCCCGTTGCTTCCCATGCTCTGGAAGAATGGGCCGGTAAGGTCAATCTTTCCGCTGGTGCTGTATGTGCTCGAAGCGCCGGATGGGTTGGGGAAGGGGCGGCCGTTCGGAATGGACTCATGGACGAGTTGACCAATGGCTGCGGGCGACACTAACGAAAGCATCGCGATGTAAACAGACTTGTACTTCATAAGGCACCTCTCGCCGTGGTGACGGGTGAAGCGAGTTGTATGGGTTCCTACTTGTTAAATCGGAAAATGGAGGGAAAACCCCAAGGTATGGTCGATAGTCGCCACGGACGGCATTGACGGCTTCAAATACAGCAAGTTGCACAATCGCTGCATATCGCGCTTGGGCAAATGGGTTCTGGCCGATGGCTGTGTTTACCCCAATTTCGTTCCAGTCCAGGACGGCATCGGCCTTTGCGATCGCAGGCCCGGCCAGTAAAATGGCCATCAATATGCACGGGATGCGCGGGCCAAGAGTCCTTGCACTTTCATGCATCCTCTTCATTGTTTTCCTCCTGTCTTTCCTGCCCTCCCTTCGCTGGGCGACGACAAACACATTCGGACACTTTTGCGGTACCGGCAAGCGGTAAATCGCGGATTTGCGGCAGGTTCCCGGATTTGCCGCCGAATGCGGTGTTTTGCAGTGCCTCTGACGGCAGAGGATCCAGAATTCGAGAACAGAGAACACCATGGACGAACAATCGCCAGGCACACTGCCAACCGTCAGAGCATCCGGAGACCGCCTGGGTTCATGGAAGGAAATCGCGACATACCTCAACCGCGACGTGACGACGGTCCAGCGCTGGGAAAAGCGGGAAGGGATGCCGGTACACCGACATCTGCACGATAGGATGGGTTCGGTCTATGCCTATCGGCCGGAGTTGGATGCGTGGGTGAGCGGCCGGAATCTTCGAGCGGCGCAGGAGAGAGAGAATGCCACTCTGGATGACACTCCAGCACAGCCCCCCACGCCATTCTCTGTCCCGTCCGTACGGGTCGAGTCCGTGGGCGGGTCACGGAACCGGCTCCAGGCGGTCCAGGCAGGGAAGGTTCCCACTCGACTACTCTCAGATACGGCAGAGGCTGCGGATACCCACGTTGGCCTTGGTGCCAGCAGCAAAAGCGGAACCCTGAAACTGCGATGGCTGCTACTCGCCACATGCCTAATCCTTATAGCAGTCATCGGCATATGGATTCGACACCGTCGACAGCAGACCCAGCCGCCGATCCATTCCCTCGCCGTAATGCCTCTGAAAAACCTTTCGGGCGATCCGGCACAGGAATATTTTGCTGACGGCATGACCGAGGAAGTGATCGGACGTCTGTCGACGATCCGAGGCCTCCGTGTTATCTCCCGCACATCGGTGATGCGATTTAAAGACACCCACCTCTCGGCGCCGGAAATTGCCAAGACACTCGCAGTGGATGCTTTCGTTGAAGGATCCGTGATACGAGAAGGAAACCGCGTTCGTGTTCACGCGCAGTTGATTCGTGCATCGACCGACGAGCACCTTTGGTCTGAGGCATATGACCGCGAATTGCGCGACGTGCTGGCCCTGCAGAGCGATGTAGCGCAGGCAATCGCACGAAGAGTCGAAGTCACACTCACCGGCGAGGAACAGAAGCGGCTTGCAGCTGTCCGTCCCGTCACGCCGGACGTCTACGAGAATTATCTGAAAGGCAGATTTGCGCTATCCAAGGGCAATAAGAAAGCCAACGTCGAAGAGAGCATAGGTTATTTCAATGAGGCCATTAGGAAAGACCCCACGTTTGCCCCCGGTTACTTGGGGTTAGCGCACGCCTATTCGTACCTCGGCACCGTTTTCATCGGCGGTGTGCCCAAAGAGGAGCGCCCAAAAGTGATCGTTGCGGCACGAAAAGCGTTGGAATTGGATCCAGAATTGGTGGAGGCGCACGTGGAACTCGCTAATATGTTGCAGTCACAGTGGCACTGGGCCGAAGCCGAAGTTGAATATCGGCGTGCGCTGGATTTGAGACCAAACGACGCGACTGCTCATTCCGGACTTGCCTGGTGGCTGGTATGTCAGGGGCGCGTCGAGGAAGCCGTAGCAACGAGGCGTCATGGTCGAGAGCTTGATCCCCTTGCTGTCTCCGGTTCCGACGTGGCCTGGGACCTGTTTTATGCCCGCCGTTACGAGGACGCAGTACAGGAGTTGCGCGGCGTGTTGGCCGTCAAACCGGACGACGCATATGCTCTTTGGATCCTGGGGTTTGCACTGATCGCCAATCATCATCCTCAAGAAGCCATTGCGGTCTTGGAAAAAGGGGTTTCGGCGTCTGACGGCAGCCCCGCGCTCATCGGCCTTTTGATCCACGCTTATGCTCAGGCCGGACGCCGCGCGGAAGCCCTTCACCTCCTTGAGGAATTGAAGCAGCGCAAACAGACGGGCTACGTTCCCGCTGCCGCTTTTGTGAAGGCCTACCTGGGCTTGGGTGAATACGAGCAGGCATTTTTCTGGCTCGATGAAGCTTACAAGGAACAGTCGAATATTTTGCAACTCCTCAAAGTGCACCCAATCTTTGATCCTGTTCGTAACGATCCCCGTTTTACGGATCTGATGCGACGAGTTGGGCTTGAGTGAGTGCCCGTCTTCTGCGCCTGCACTTGTGCTGGTCGTGGCATCGCACTTCGGCTTTTCGGGATTGTCGGCAATACGGAAATTTCAGTCCGTAACTTCCGGGTTGCCGGTTCTACGTCCAGGTGGAATGGATTTGTAAACACTGGCCGACTTCAGGGTAGGAGTCTCCGGCCGGTGACACGCCGAGGACGACTTGTAAGCCGACGAGATCGGCATCACCGCCAGTTGTGCTCGCGGAAAAGATTTGCGACGAGGTCCTCGAAATTGCGCTCGTCGCAGGACTCGGCGAGTTCGGACTGAAAAACCTGGGAACCATACCTTATCGTGGCTAAGTGAATTGTCATGGCCGTGATAACAGCAGAAGTCAAGGCCGGAGCTAATGATGGCCCTCGAAACCACTTCCCGGAAGGATTGTCTCCTGGTACGAGACGGTTCGTTGCTCGCCGTCGTACTGCCTAGACTCGCGAACCAACCATCTTCGCGCTCCCTGTCCATTCTGTATGGGCCCTGTTCAGCTACGAACAGTAGCGTGCGGAATCGGACACTCTTTTGATTCCAGGACAGTGCGGGCAGAAATAAGCTGGATACTCTCAACGATTCCGAGGAACCTCCTCATAACAATCATGGTCTGCATCGAGCAATCCTCATCTGTCGCACGTAATATACCTCACTGCGGCGGATACTGAATCGTGGCAACTAAAGTGCTCACGATCAATCTGCGGTCTCGTCTTTCCCCTCTTTCCATGACAGGAGGCGATGATGCAGGTACTTCTTCAGGATCTCCGTTTCGCGTTCCGGCAGATTTTCCGCAACCCCGGCTTCTCCCTTACCGCGATTCTTTCGCTTATGCTGGGAATCGGCGCCACCGTCGCCGTCTACAGCATCCTCTACGACGCGGTGCTTCATCCCTGGCCTTACGCGGGAATCGACCGGGTCGTCGATGTCTGGATCACCGATAGTGCAGGTCGCGATGAAACGGGGGAGCTGACCGGACCGCAGATTCGCCAATTGCGTCAAACGCACGCCATCGAAGACATGGCCGCGTTCTCATTCACGAGTCAGACCGTTACAGGCAGTGATGTGCCCGATGACGTCAACGCGATCGAGATGACGGGAAACGCTTTTCAATTCCTGGGCTTGACTCCTCTGGCTGGCCGATATTTTGTCCGCGCCGATGCGCCCGACGGCCAGGATCCTCAGCCCGTCACCGTGCTGAGCTATAAGTTCTGGCAGCGGCACTATCGCGGAGATTCTGCCGTGGTGGGAAAAACCATCCAGCTCTCGCACAAGACCTACTCGATTCTTGGAGTCATGCCCCCGCGCTTCACCTGGATGGACGGCGATGTCTACATCCCGCTGAAATTGGAACCCGATCAGATGCACCGGTACGGAACCAAGATCAAGCTGAAGCTCGGCGTCAGCTTCGCTGCTGCCGCGGATGAGTTCCGGCCCCTGTATCAGGAGTTTGATCGCCAAACGCCGAATATCTTTCCCAAGCAATACAAGATCAGCGTGCGTGGCCTTGCTGACACCTACACGCGCGATCTCAAGAAGACGATGTACCTGCTCTTTGGTGCTGTGGCGCTTCTGCTCGTCATCGGCTGCGGCAATGTATCGATTCTTCTCCTCGCGCGCGGGACTGCGCGTCAACACGAGTTCGCCGTGCGCTCTGCCGTGGGAGCGAGCGGATTCCGCATCGTGCGCCAGCTCCTCACGGAATCGCTGCTCTTGTCTTTGGCCGGCGCGGGGCTGGGAGTCTTTGTCGCTTACCGGGCAATTGGATTCCTCATCCCGCGGCTACCGGACCACTCCTATCCCTATGAAGCCGACTTCCATATCAACCTCCCAGTACTCTATTTCAGCGTGGGCCTAGCGGTGCTGAGCGGAATCATCTTCGGTCTTTTCCCTGCGCTGCAATCGGCTCGACCGGAGATCAGCCAGGTGATGCAGGCAAGCATGCGGCGGCTGACAGGTAGCGTGAGAGGCAGACGGCTGCACACGGCTCTCATCGCCGGCCAGATCGCACTTACGCTGCTCCTGATGACCGCGGCCGGAGCAGCCATTCAGGGCTTCATTCACATGCTTCGTGTGCCGCTCGGTTACGATCCGCAGAATGTGATGTCGATTGTCATTCCGCTGCACGAAAACGCACACACTACCTGGGCCGACCGCAGCCATTTCTTCACTCAGCTCCGGGAGAAAGTTGCAGCAACTCCCGGCGTGCTCGCTGCGGCCATTTCGACCAACGCCACTCCGCCGGACAGTGGCTTTGTCCTTCCCGTCGAAATTCTGGGCAAGCCCGCATCCCAGGCACAGGAAGCCCATCTGGAATTCGTCAGTCCTGAATACTTCACAGCGTTGCAGATTCCTCTGCAGACAGGGCGCGTCTGGGATCAGAGCGAGATCGCGCGCGGGGCCGCGCTGGTCCTCGTGAACCAGACGTTCGTGCGCCGCTATTTGGCCGGTGCGGACGCGCTGGGTCACTCGGTTCGCATGCCCCACCTCGCCACCCTTCCTCCTATGGTGTTGACGGCAACTGGGGCCAGCGGATGGCTGCCGATCGTCGGCGTCGTCGCCGATTCACTGGATGATGGACTAGAGAAGCCCGTTGCGCCTGCAGTCTACGCTCTCTATACACTGCTGACACCGCCGGTGACGCAGGTGTTGGTGCGCACCCGTGGCGAGCCTCTCGCCCTGCTTCACAGCATTCGTCAGCAGATCGCCTCCATCGATCCAGACCAGCAGATCTTCAGCGATGTGCGCGACCTTGAAGGCTGGATCCAGCGCGAGCCGGAGTTTGCGCGAGGACGCCTCATTTCCATCCTCTTCGGCGCATTCGCCATCCTGGCGCTGACGCTCGCCGCTGTGGGCTTGTACAGCGTGGTCTCCTACACCGTCGCGCAGCGCACCAGCGAGCTCGGAGTTCGCGTTGCGCTCGGTGCGCGACGGCGCGACGTACTGCGCCTCGTCGCGCTTTCCGTCACAACCAGTGTGGGGATTGGGATCCTCGCCGGCTTGGCGCTGAGCTTCGGTTTGAATCGCATGATCGCCCGCTGGATCGAGAGTGGCACCCGCGACCCAATGCTGGTGCTGCTGGTGTCGGCCGTTCTCATTGGCGTTGCCGCGCTCGCCTGCCTCATTCCCGCACGCCGCGCTCTTGCCATCGACCCCATGACGGCCCTGCGCTGCGAGTAATGCTCGTAGCGCAGGCGTCCACCTTCAGTCTCTCGCCGTTGGTCTTTTTGCTATGCATGCCAGAACCATCGCAATGGGCGCTTTTCGTATACCCAGGCGCTGCTAGTTTCGGCCTCCGGTGCCGACCCGCACAACACAGAACTTCCATAAGTAACGGTAAACGCGGTAGTGTTACTGACTTCCAGTGGGGGGCTTTCCACTTGGACGAAGAGGCACCTCATCGGCAAGTGGCGTCCCGTAGTTCCCTAAAAACGCGGTTACAGGTAACTTCGCTGTGTTTTGCGCATACTCTGCTCTACCGTTCGCCCGTCAGTTGGCGGTAAATCGCCAAGTCGTCACTCATCGAAAGGAGTGGTACGGCGAACGTAGCTTTAGCACCGGAAGCTCTGTTCCAACGATTGGAGACATCCGCATTCTGCCGAATGCTCGAATAAGCACTGTCAGACCTGGAGTACGGTTGGAACCTCTGATCTTTTGCAGCGGCGAATCCAATAATCGAGTAAATACAGGAATTTCAGCAGCCATATAAGACCCAACAAGCCGAGCGAGCCGAGTTTTGTACTCTTGCCGACGAGTCACTTCGGCGTCGCAGCTCACATTTTTCAGTTGAAATCACAGATGACAAAGTGCTTGCCTAGACTCATGCCGCATAGATCAGTGATCACTGCAGCGCATGCGGAAGTCCACATCCCCGTCTGCGATCTTTCGCTCGATATCACCCCTGAGGATGGAGGATTCCACTATCGAATCACCGATCTACGTTCAAAATGTTTGATTCAGACGGAAGGCGGTCTGTTCGTCTCGCTCGACAATGCAAAGTGTAAGGCCGCAGCTGAAGCGCGGAACTACGCCGGTGGCTATCAAGGCCCCATCGAGTGGACACCCATTCGCTTCAAAGACGAATAGCAATGAGCAGCTGCTTTGGTCCTCCGCTCCAGGGTGTCCATTTTTCCCGTTCCAAATCATTTACGGACTAACTGGCGCATAGAGTTCTGAATCGACGTTGATCAGCACCTTGGTCTTGCCGTTGCGGCTGACCCAATACTTCTCACCGCCATGGCAGTGGTGGGGCAACCCGAACTCGACAGATTCGCCGCGCTTGGCGATGTGATAGATCAACCGAGGTTTCACCGATGTAATAACCAGCATCCGCGATGGATTAGCCACGCACCACACATAGGCCAAGCGCTGCCATTCATTGAGTGGCGAAGTGTAGACCCGCTGAAACTCGGAGATCGGGACGGTCGCACCGACAAGGTAGCTGCGGCCGACATCGAGGGCTTTTTCCCATGTTCCATAATCGGCAACTTCGCCGTTCGGGTACGGGTTGATTCTCTGCTCGACCGAGTACGGAAACGGCTTCCGGAACAACGCTATGTTGATGCATGGGCATGAACCTGACGAATCGGGCGGTCCCCGGATATGCCGGTTCCGAAATTCGGAGAAGTCCAGCTCTGCCGGATCCATGGACCAGGAATCCTCAGACAGAACCGCTCTTGTACATGCCATCGTAGTCTCCAATACTTCCGTGCACCCCTTCGCTGAGATATGAATCAGCTCCTACTCCAGGCGTGGGTTGATATCTGTAAGCGTGACCGTTTGTTATAGTGTCTCGGTGAAAACAACCGAAATCCTTGCCGCCCTTGATGCCGAGATCGCCCGTCTTCAGCAAGCCCGGAATGCCTTAGCTGGCTTATCCGGCGCAAAGCGGAGAGGCCGGCCTTCGGCATCCGCCTCACCGGACAAGACCAACAGGAAGAAACGAACTCTATCCGCTGAGGCTCGCCAAAAGATCGCAGCCGCGCAGCGGAAGCGCTGGGCCAAGCAGAAGAAGTCCGTCTAGCTGCTCGCGCGATCTTCCGCGAGACGATCTGCAGTGGCTCCAGCTTTAGGAGCCGTTTCCGTTCTTGGCGCGCCCGGCTTGCCCATGTGCTCACGCGATCGAGCGCTAGATACTTAGTCCAGTGCCGGAGCGCCTCGCGGAGACGGCCATCACGGGAGAGCGCTCGCGCCAGGTTGTAATGCGCGTCGCCAAAGTCCGGCGCCAGAGTGACCGCCGCGGTCCAGTCGGCGATCGCCTCCGCGAAGAAGCCTAGTTCTTCGAGCACGTCTCCGCGATTGAAGAGCGCCAGGACATTAGCCGTAGGGGTGCCTACTGCTAGGTTGTAGCAGGCTAGCGCCTCGTGAAAGCGCCCGCTGTCGTACATGCGGTTGCCGTAGTTGATGTTGGCTGCAGGATCGTCGGCACGGCGTCAAGCGCCATCCGAAGCGCTGCCTCTTCGCCGGCGATGTCGCCAGCTGCGGCGCACTCGAGAGATAGTGCGAATGCCTCTGCGGCTCGGTTGCGGTCTGCCGTCGTGGGCGTGGGTTGGGGCAACACGACTACGTTTGACGAAAATTGCGTAGCCATAGGTGAGTCCTTTCCTGATGAGGGTTCTGCCGCGTGCGTGTCGTTTCGGACCGTACGTGTTACATCGGAAGTGCATCGCCTGCTGCAGGGACGTCGTGTAGCGTGATGTTCGGAAGGACGGCGCTCATGAGCAGTTCCATCAGCGGTTGCTGAGGTGGCTATTGAGACACCGATTCCAAACTCGGTCAAATTCGCTCGAATGAGTTGCTGGCACACCGAAAGGCGCGGCGAGGCGTAGACGGCCTCAGGCCGGAGATGGGGTAATGGGTCAGGATCATGGCGCGTTCATAGCCGGTTAGGCGACAGCATTCCGCCAGACCTGCGCGAGCATTACAACCGAAAGCGCAACGAGTGCGAGGGCCAGCGGAAACACTGTCTGGCCTGCGGTGCTGCGAACAGTCGACACCACCACCGCGACATTCACCGCGCTGAGAACAAGACTGAGGGCGATCCTCCGGATTTTGGAAGCTGAGGGCTTCATGAACATTCTCCTTTCAACAAAAGGAGATGAGGCGAGAACACGCACTTCCCTGGCATGCGGGAAGCACGCTGGGAGGTTCTGCGCAGCAACAAAAAAGCCCCGCTAGGCGGGGCTCAAGGATTGAGAGAAACTTTTAGATTCGAGCGCTCGGTCAGATTTTGTAACAGCGCCAGACCTTAGCAAGGTCAAGTGCAAATCCCTCTACGGGGCCACTCCCTCGAATGACACGCTCGGAGAAGACTGCAGGCTGCGCGCCTGGCGCGTAAACATGGACATTCATTGCATAAGGGTCGATGAGCCAACCGAGGGTAACCCCGTTCTCGATCCAACGCACCATCTTCTCCTGGGTCGAAGCAAGGCTGTCCGATGCGGACAGCAGTTCGATGACGAATTCAGGACATAACCTCGGAAGACCCACCATCTTGTCTTCGGTCAATCCCTCGAGCCTCTTGGGCGAGACATACGACGCATCAGGGCAAAGCATCGAGCCGTCGGGAAGGTAGAAGCCTCCGTTGGAGTCGAAGACCATCCCTTTTCCATGAGACTCCCACTAGTTGTATAGCTGTGCACTCACACTTGCGTTGCCGCGGCTGGTAAAACCGCCAGCGGGTGGGTTCATGAGGATCACTCCTTCGCGGGTACGCTCGAACTGCACCGTGTCGTTGGCACGGCACATGGCCTCCAACTCCTCGTCGCTCAACGGAGGATCGAGAACCATGGTGCGTGTGACAGGCCGTATCTCTGCCGTCTGAAGGGTGCTCATAGGCAGATTCTACCTCCGGGATATTGAGAGAAACTAGGCGATTCCGGCTCAGCCGAAGACGGTGGTCACCGTCTCCAGCGAGTCGAAGTCTTCGACCAACAGGGCGAAATGCTGCGGGCCTCCCGCAGCGATGGCTCGCGGCAATGCCTTGCGTTCGGCGCGGCTGACCCAGCTTGCGAGGTCGCGGCCACTCATGCCCTTGCCCTCGCTCATGGCAGTAAGCGTGCGCGCGCCTTCTGCCACATCGAAGGCAAGCCACTTCTTCTGCAGTAGAACGGTAAGCAGCCTCTCTCGCGCCTCGAAGTCCGGCAGCGGAATCGAGATCCGCTCCTGAAAGCGCGACAGTACCGCAGGATCGATCTGGTCGAGATGGTTCGTGGCCGCGAGAAGAAACATCTCGCTGTCCCGAGATTGAATATCATCGAGCTCCTGTAGCAGCTGACCAACGATCTCATCGGTCAGAGGATCGTTGCCACCCATGCGTGCGGGCGCGATAATGTCCAGCTCGTCGAGGAACAGGATGACCGGCGCGTTGCTCCGTGCCCGCTCGAAGAGCTGCTTCACCCGGTTGCCGCTCTGACCCAGAAAGTTGGCTTTGACATCCGCCGTGGTTGCGGCGAGGAAGCCAAGACCGCTCTCATTCGCCAGGGTCCGCGCGATCTGCGTCTTGCCAGTCCCCGGAGGTCCCATCAAGAGCAAGCTGCGCGGCACAGCCACGCCCTGGGCACGCCACGTCTCCGCGTCGCGCACCAGCGTGCAGGTCAGCTTCAGGCGTTCCATCAGGCCCTGCGCCAGCACTAGCGTCTCCCAGGACGCCTCGCTGTCCACCTTCGTGTTGTGCGCCTTGCGGCTGGACTTGACCGCCGCGAGATAGTGTTCTCTTGCAGGAGCGTTCGGGTACGCAAGTGTGCGTACCTGGCTAGGGTTTCTGTCGGAGTGATAGATCCATCGGGTGCGCGGATTCCCCATCCGCATATCACAATCGTTGACC
>Ga0207647_10003376_pt1 | contig 11977 bp, 9 predicted proteins | sample KBSCornC2_FD_184295 | JGI IMG/M metagenome (GOLD analysis project Ga0207647, IMG submission 184295) | Corn rhizosphere microbial communities from Kellogg Biological Station, Michigan, USA - C2 (SPAdes) (version 2) | ecosystem: Host-associated > Plants > Roots > Rhizosphere ...
CCGGTTCAAATTCCCGGAATTGGTGCCGGCAATCGCGACGTTCGTGACCCGACGTTTTCGCCGGATGGGAAGTGGTTAGTTTTCACAAAATATAACGAGCGGACGGCTCTCTGGAAAGTGCCGGTTGAAGGCGGCGAACCTACTCGAATCTTGATCGAAAATGCGCTCTGTTCAGCAGTTTCTCCCAACGGTAAGACAATTGCTTTTATTTTGCGAAGAGGAGGAAAGTCAAACCGGATCGCACTTGTTTCATTCGATGGCGGCGAGATAATTCGAACATTTGATGCCGTGCCGGAGACGAATCCATTATCCGATAACCAAAAGTTGCAATGGACGCCTGACGGGCGGTCAATCTACTACATTGCTCTTAATAACGGCGTGTCAAATATTTGGCGCCAGCCCATCGACGGTGGCTCGCCGGCACAGATAACACAGTTTCCAACTGGACGGATCTTCAACTTCGCCTATTCGTCTGATGGCAAACAACTCGCGCTCTCACGCGGCTCACTCGATAGCGATGTTGTCTTGATCAAAGACTTAAACTGAATTTAACTAAAAACTACTTTGAATCGCGCGTATGCCGAGCGCTCCGAGATTGCTCGCATTCACGACACTCCTGGCTTCGATTGGGTTTACCGCTGGTCTAACTTTCAATCGGGCGGAAAGAAGTAACTCGCAAGTCTGACACCGACGCGCGTACAATACGCGTACATCGAGGAGCCTAAATAGACCAAACGAGCCTACATCATCCTAGAGTGCCGGTGACGTAAGCTCGTTACCTTCAACAAGATCCGTTGATTTCAAACCACTTCCGCTATTCGGTAGGCGGCGCTGAAAAGGCCGGCGTCGGCGGTTCGATTCCGTCCCTGGCCACCATTCCTCTCAATCCCAAACGCGAGGCCAGTGTAGGGGTATTAAGCGTCTTTAGTCCTGCGTTGGCCGTCTGCCATTAATAGCTCAGTGGTGTGCTCTGTCACGCTCGAGACTGATGCGACCTGAGATTTCGGGAGCAACTTCGTTTCGTCTTCCGGCGAACCTATCCCTGTCGATCTTAACGGTTCGTGCTTATTTAACGACTTGCGTAAGGATGAAGCGTAGCCCTTGAGTGCCGACCCGACTGTAATCCCGGTGAGAATCACCAGCAAAGCGAGACCAGCCAAGGCTTGACCTCCACCAATAATGACTTGATCGATGATTATCCAGCAGAGTGCCACGTAGAGGAGCCCTAAACTTCCCAAGAGCAAGTTGGAACCCCATTTCTCTATCATCTGCCCTTTCCCTTGCAGTTCGCGTGGAGGCGCTAAGAGTTGCGCGGCGAGAAATCGAGAAACCTGCTCTAAGTCCAAACCACAAGCGCGGCAGAATTGCTGCGCCCCAGAGATTTTTGATCCGCAGCTAGGACAGTGCATAAAGCGCCTCCTCCAATGTCGTTATCAGGTTACGACCATGGCTCAAGTCGGGTTTCAATTCATAAGTTCCTAAACTGTCAAAACTGACAGTTATATGACTTGCCTGTTAGCCGCTAGACTCGGGCCAAAAGTTTGAGAGGATCAAACTACCCTGAAGTCTTCCTAGTGGCCCTCGCTCCGAATTCAGACAAAAGCGCATCAGGGATGAGATTTGGATATAGCTGCCAAGCGTGTGGCTGCACAGTCGTGGACAAGCCGTTCAGTGACGTGCGTCCGAAGTGAAATTGAAACTATCGAATAACCAAAGGACTCGACCGGATGAAAGCAAAACACGCCCGTAAGCTCGTAACAAGCGCACTCCTATGCGCGGGACTGGCCGGAAGCATGGTCTGGCTGCGAGTAGGGGCTCAACAGCAAATGCCAACGGATGCCGGCACGCTCGACAAAGCGACCGCAGAAAAATCTTTCCCCAACAAGCCGCCATACTCGCCCTACGCGGGCCGAAATTTTCCTACACGGCCGCTCTTCGGCGACACGCACCTGCACACTTCGTTTTCGATGGACGCGGGCGCCTTCGGTTGCCGACTTGGACCAAGGGAGGCCTATCGTTTCGCCCGGGGCGAGGAGATCACCGCTTCGAACGGCCAACCGGCGAGGTTGTCCCGGCCGCTCGACTTCCTCGTCGTGGCGGATCACTCCGACGGCTTTGGGTTCTTCCCGCAGTTGATGGGCGGCGATCAGGAGTTGCTGGCCACACCGCAGGGCCGGAAGTGGTATGACCAGATCAAGTCTGGTCATGGCGCCGAGGCGGCGATGGATATCATCGTCAGTTTCGGGCAGGGAAAAATGCCTCAGGGGTTCCCACTTCCAGGGACGCGCGCATATCGGTCCGCCTGGCAAGATACTATTAACGCGGCGGAGGAGTTCAACGATCCGGGCCACTTCACGGCGTTCATCGGGTTCGAGTGGACCTCGAACACGGGCGGCAACAACCTTCACCGCAACATCCTGTTTCGCGAGAATGGTGCGAAGGCCAGTCTAGTCGAGCCGTTCACCACCATGGCGCCACTCGGCAGCGATAATCCCGAGGATTTATGGAAATGGATGACGGCGACCGAACAAAAGACCGGCAGCGAAGTGCTCGCCATCGCCCACAATGGCAATTTGAGTAACGGCCGGATGTTCCCCATCGTCGAAGCGTTCGGTAAAAAGATTGACCGCGGATATGTCGAGACGCGCAACAAGTTGGAGCGGCTTTACGAAGTCACTCAGACCAAGGGCACAGGCGAGGCGCATCCTTACTTGTCGCCCAATGATGAGTTCGCCAATTTTGAAACGTGGGACAAGGGCAACCTCGACGGCAGTGTGGCAAAGTCGAAGGACATGCTTGAGTTCGAGTATGCGCGCTCCGCGCTGAAGAACGGTCTCAAGCTTGAAGCGGTGCTCGGCGTGAATCCCTACAAGTTTGGCCTCGTCGGCAGCAGCGACGCGCATACCGGTCTCACCGCGATGGAGGAAGATAACTTCTTCGGCAAGACCACGCCACAGGAACCCAGTCCCGAGCGTCTGACCAAGACCTTCATTAACAATCCAAAGACCGGCGTGACGATCATGGATTGGGAAGTCTCCGCCTCGGGTTATGCCGCTGTATGGGCCACCGATAACACCCGCGCGGCGATCTTCGACGCGATGCAGCGCCGCGAGACATACGCCACGACCGGCCCGCGCATGACCGTGCGGTTCTTCGGCGGCTGGGATTTCGAGCGGGCCGACGCGACCAACCGCATGCCTGCCGCCATCGGCTACTCCAAGGGCGTTCCCATGGGGGGTGATCTGCGCGACGCTCCCACCGGCAAGTCTCCGACATTCCTCGTCGCCGCATTGAAAGACCCTATTGGCGCGAATCTCGATCGCATCCAGGTTGTGAAAGGATGGCTCGACGCCAAAGGCGAAGTTCACGAACAGGTCTATGACGTCGTCTGGGGTGACGCGGATAAGCGCAAGCCGGGCGCGAACGGCAAGTTGCCGCCCGTCGGCGACACAGTGGACGTTGAAAACGCCACCTGGTCCAACACCATTGGCGATCCGGAATTGATCACCGTTTGGAAAGACCCGAGCTTCGACGCCAGACAGCGCGCATTTTACTACGTGCGCGTGCTGGAGATTCCCACGCCACGTTGGACCGCTTACGACGCAAAACGCTTTGCGATCAAACCGCTGCCCGGCACCTTGATGAAACTTCAGGAGCGTGCTTACACCTCGCCGATCTGGTACACCCCGGCGAACTAATTCCGAAAGGCTGCACACATGAAAACATTTGTGCGCGAACCATTGGTCCATTTCCTCCTGCTGGGAGCGGTGCTGTTCATCGCCTACGGTCTTGTGTCCAAACCGGGCTCCAGCGATGGGCCAGGGAAGATCACGGTGACGCATGGGCAGATCGAAAACCTTGTGTCCGGGTTCACGAAAGCATGGCAGCGCCCACCAACGTCTGAAGAGCTGGCGGGACTTGTCCGGGACCTTGTACGCGAGGAGGTCTATTGCCGCGAAGCGATGGCGTTAGGTCTGGACAAGGACGACACGGTCATCCGCCGTCGCCTGCGTCAAAAGATGGAATTCATTTCGGATGACATCGCCGCTATGCCTGAACCGACCGACGCCGACTTGAACGCGTATCTGCAGGCGCACACCGACCGATTTCGCGCCGAGCAAACTTTCACGTTTAGCCAGGTGTATCTCGATCCGGAAAAGCACGGCGAGAATCTTGCGCGTGATATCTCGGCGCTACTGGCGCGGTTGAACCGCGCCGGCGGGCAGGCCGAGGTCTCGGCGCTCGGCGATTCGTTCCTGATGGAACGGAGCTTCACAGCAGCGCCGGAGAGTGAGGTTGCGAAACAGTTCGGAGAAAAGTTTGCCGCAAAGTTGGGTGAGCTTTCGCCCGGCAAGTGGGAAGGACCGGTTGAATCAGGCTATGGCGCGCACCTCGTGTTTGTTAGCGAACGCACGGAAGGACGCGTGCCCAAACTGGCGGAAGTACGCGATGACGTGCGTCGTGAATGGGCCAATGCCCAGCGGCTGGAATTGAATGAGAAGTTTTACCAGGAACTGTTCAAGCGTTATAGCGTGACCATTGAGAGCCCGCTACTGGCGGAGGTGCAGCGATGAGGCTGCAGAGAACTCTTGAACAGGAAACAGAAAGGTGCTTCCTACGCTCCGCTATCTCTGTTTGCTCCCGTTCAATTCTTTTCCTGCTGTTGTTTTCCACGACTGCGGTAGCCCACGAGGTACGTCCAGCTTATCTTGAACTGCGACAGACCGGCCCGGAAACTTACGACGCGCTTTGGAAGGTGCCAGGCCGCGGAGAAGACCTGCGTCTCGGACTCTACGTGGAACTTCCATCGGTTTGCACGAACCTCACCCGACCGCGTGGTTCGATGGCGAACAACGCCTTCACCGAACGCTGGACCGTGAAGTGCGCGGGTGGGCTTATCGGCGGCAGAATTCATATTGCGGGTCTCAACGCGACGAACACTGATGTGCTTGTGCGTTTGGAACGTCTCGACGGCACCGCGCAAGTCACACGGCTCACGCCGTCTGTTCCGTCACTTGTGGTGGAAGCCGCGCCGGGTGTAGTAGAAGTCGCTCGCACTTACGTTGTGCTGGGCGTTGAGCATATTCTTACAGGCATTGACCATCTGCTGTTCGTGCTCGCGCTGCTCATCATCACGCGCGGTGGCTGGAAGTTGTTGAAAACTGTCAGCGCCTTCACGCTCTCGCACAGCATCACACTCTCGGCGGCAACGCTCGGCTTTGTGCATGTGCCGCAACGGCCAGTCGAGGCGGTGATCGCGCTGAGCATCGTCTTTGTCGCGGTAGAGATCGTGCGCGTGCGTCGCGGACTCGAAAGCATCACCGCGCGCGCCCCGTGGCTCGTGGCTCTTACCTTCGGGCTGATGCACGGCCTGGGCTTCGCTGGTGGTTTAAGCGAAGCCGGCTTGCCGCAGGGACATATTCCGGCCGCGTTGTTGTTTTTCAGCGTTGGGGTAGAGAGCGGTCACTTCCTATTCATCGGCGCGGTGCTGTCATTGATCGGGCTCGTGCGCGGCATCCACATTTCATTTCCGCGCTGGACAGAACTCGTGCCGCCCTACGCCATTGGCAGTGTTGCGATGTTCTGGTTTATCGAACGCACGCTTTCCTTTCTTTCTTGAAACGACACGTGGCCAGCAGGGGCACATTTTTCGAGCGATAATTTCAATAACTTAGCGATAGCCAAAACACTCACATCCCCTTGCGCGAACAATACACGTACATTCATCGGCCAACGTTCGCACGCTGCACGCACTGTGGTACTCATTTCGTGCGAAACACATTTCTCGTTATAGACATATCAAGTAAGCAATTCAACTGAGGGCTTGATAGAAGTCTCGCCAACACAGAGGAGAATACGATGCCAGAAAATGAATCAACCGATGTTGCGCTCCTAGCAGTGCCGGGAATCGAAAAAGTCAGCGATGCATTCAAACAAAAAGTAATTCAGATAGCGTCTGATTTGAAAGTAAATCCGAATTTCTTGTTGGCGGTAATGAGTTTTGAGTCAGGAGAGACTTTCAGTCCATCTGTAAAGAATGCAGCAGGAAGTGGTGCCGTCGGGCTGATCCAATTTATGCCAACCACCGCCAAAGCATTGGGAACAACAACGGCAGCTTTAGCGGCAATGACGGCCGAAGATCAACTTGATTTCGTTGCAAAGTATTTTCGGCAGTTCAAAAAACCGTTGCTGACCATTGAAGACGTTTACATGGCCGTCTTAATGCCTTCGGCTATCGGGAAGGGCAGCGATTTTGTTTTATTCCGCAAGCCTTCAAAAGCCTATGACCAAAATAAAGGATTAGATATCAATAAGGATGGCGAAATCACCGTAGGTGAAGCAGCCGATCGTGTAAGGAAGAAGCTGGGTGCCGCCGGCGGTGTGACGGGAGTGGTATTGAAACGCGGTTCAGTCGGACCAGAAGTCGAGAGGTTACAGGATGAGTTGATCGATCTAGGTTACATGACACGAGCGCAGAAGCTTACCGGGGTCGGAAAGTTTGGTCCAATTACTGAGACTGCGCTCAAGCACTTTCAAGCAGATAATCATCTACCAGCTAACGGCTTCTTCGACACGTTGTCCCAAGCGTCAATCAGGCAAATAAATGAGGGAATTGCCCAGGGAATTCGTGGTAACGTCGTCGAAGGTTTGCAAGATCGCCTGGCGGCGGTCAGCTTAATGACAGTTGCGCAGGTTAACAGTGGCCGTGGGATTTTTGGTCCTCAGACTGATAGCGCCCTCAAAGCTTTTCAACTGCAACATGGGATGACACCTACGGGTATTCTGAATGACGAGACTTACAAGGCATTACTTTTAGCCGCACCGAGCGCAATATCAAAGTCACTGAGTTCTACCACGACTGTGGATACTGTACTGCCGGAATCTGGAATCGGTTATACCACCTACAACCGTGAACCGGGAGGCGCAGATCAATTTGGTCGAGCGGCGACAATTCGACACATTCAAGAACTGGGAGAACTATGGTCTTCGAAGCATCCGTCACGTCCTATTGCTATTGGTGACATTAGTCGCAAGGGAGGAGGACCGTTTCCACCGCATGCAACTCATAAAGATGGACTCGACGTGGACATGAGGCCACTTACAAATAATGGGATTAACGAACCCACAAACATCGGCGCTGCTAACTTTTCGCATGAAGCAACGCGAGAACTGATCCTTCTGATCCGAGATAAATTTGATATAGAAGTAATCTTCTTCAACGATCCGCTGACGATCAGTGAAGGGTTAACCAAACATGCCAAAGGACACGAAAATCACGTGCACGTGAGGTTCCGTTCTTGATGTTCAGCGGCCGCGGCGGTTTGATTCCGTCTTTGGCCACCAATAATTTCAACAACTTTGCGGTAGCCAAAAACATTCAAAAATCCTCGCGCGAACAAATATGCGTACATCAGTTTACCCTACGGCCGCTTTCTGGTCGATCGGTTCAAGTAACTTCCCCACTTCGCGAGCGGTGTTGCTTGTTCTGGCAATATGGTGCTTCGCCAGTTTCGCATAACGCTCGGTCATCTTAATATTCGAGTGGCCAAAGAACTGCGCCAGTTCGTAGAGATCACCGCCGTTCATCATGCACCACGATGCAAACGTATAACGGAGATCATCGAAAACGGAAATCCCAAATATCGGCTCTTCTCTTCACGGTGGCAACAGGGAAGTCCGTAAGAAAACAGGGGCGACGATTCACGGCTGAGCTTAGATCCACTTACGAACCTCATCTCGTCGGCTTGCCGGCACCAACGGCGCGGGCAAAAGTAGCATCGGTGGCGCAATGCTCATCGCAGAAGGTGTCGAATACTTCAACCCCGATCAGGCAGCGGAGCTAATACGCGTTGCGAATCCTGGTATCACACTCGAGGAATCACAGAGCGCAGCGTGGGACGAGGGCAGACGTCTGCTTGAAAGGGCGATTAACGAACGCCTTGACTATGCTTTTGAGACCACCCTTGGCGGAAGAACGATCCCGGCGCTTCTGGAGAAGGCCATGGAGGCGGGAATCGAGGTGCGCATCTGGTATGCCGGTCTCACTAACGCGGAGCTGCACATAGCGCGCGTACGGGCGGGTGTCAGGCGAGGTGGGCACGACATTCCTGAGGAAAGAATTCGTCAGCGATACGCACGGAGCCTTCTGAATCTAATCCAACTTATACCCAAGCTCACAGAGCTTTGGGTGTACGACAATAGCGTAGAGGCCGATCCACACACAGGTGCCACTCCTGAGCCCCGATTGATTGTTCATTTGAATCGCGGAAAGTTACTAAACGTTTGTGAGTTGGCTTCGACTCCCGAATGGGCGAAAGCGATTGTTCTAGGAGCCCTAACATCGCGACTCTAAAGTTTGAATTGAGCGGGGGCGCCAGTAGCCACGTAGCTGCGCCGGGAGCGAACGTGCAGCCCAACTCGGCGCGAAATAACCTCCACGCGCCGGATATCTGCTTCGGATTTGAGGACGACTCCTGACTTTGGCCGATAGGTGACTATGTACTGAGAATCGATTTCGCGGACGAGGTCATCGGTGAGCGTCGACAGTTCATCTTCCGAGGACGGCAAGATGATGTCTCCTCCTGTTTCCTCTGCGACCCAACCCAGCACAAGTTCATTCTGCTTGAGAGTTTTCAATTGGTCCCTACTATGTCGCCACATAGGAAAGTCGAGGTTGAGGCCCGCCGGGTATGAGCCTTCCAGGATTATGCGGAGCATGCTCTTGTGTTGCAGTTCCTCGGCCAGCTTCTTGTCAGCATTGGGAAAAATCGGCGCGACGGCTGTATCCAGTTTGTTCTTCCGCCTGACGGCAATCGGGATCACCGGGATTTTGGGATGCAGCACGCTTATCGCTTTGCGACCCAGTAAGGTGTAGCTGATGACGTGAACGGTGGCCTGAGCCGTATAGAGTTGTTTCATGCCCGCTGCAAGATCATCTTTGTCGAGCAGAGACTCTCCGCCATCCGTAACCAGCACAATGTGGCGATTACCTGGTGGAGCACTTGTCAGTTGCACTGACGCCGCAGCCAGGGCGTTTTGAAAACGACCGTTCCGTCCCGAAGAGAGTTTTGTCTTAAGCGAATGGATAGCGACACTCTGATCCGAAGTCCAGGTTTGAATCAATTCAACTTTACCGCCGAATTGAAACGCCGCAACCTGATCGCCTGCGCGAAGTTGGGAAATCAGGCGCACCGCCAGGTCGCGCGTCGCGTTAGTTCTCATCGCCGGATTTCTGAAGCCGCCGGTGTCCAATAGCAGGAGAACGCTGGCGGGAGTTCGTCGAACGCTCCGGATTGTCTGTGGTTCGCCGTCCTCCAGGACCAGCAGATCATTTAGTTCGAGCGTGGGATCGAAGCGCCCGCTGCTGTCGGTAGCGACTACGGGAAGAGTGACTTCTTCGGTGTAGATCTTGATCGGTTCTTGTTGCTGAGGTAACGGTGTGGGTTGAGGAGAGGCAACAGGGGTTGCTGTTTGAGCCCACACTCGAGAAACAAGACCACCGCCATCGGCAAGCGCCAGAAGGCACGCAAACAAACACAGGACTGTTAGTCGACGCGGCATCTGCGGCACTATTACATCATTCGCGGACGATTGCCAAGGCGCTATTAGTTCTCAGTGAAACAACACGCCGAAGGAAAATCGCACAAAGTCACGCGTGCCAGTGGTCGAGTCGTTAACGAATACCGGGTTGTAATCCATCATCGCTCGAAAGCTGACTCGGTTTGAGGCGCGAATATCGAGACCTCCGCCTAGTCCCATTGCAAAGCTGGTGTCGTTCCTTCTAATAAAAAGAATGTGTGTTGGACCTGGGGTCGTGAAAGTTGCACTGGTGTGCGCAAACCCGCCGAGCGCATGCACGAAGGGCGTGAAGCGCGTACTGTTGCGCGCCTTAAACTCCGGGCCAGCCAGAAAATTGTAAACGCGGGTCTTCAGCTGAAAATCCTGTGTGACAGTCGTGCAGACCGGACTGCAAGCGGTGACCGGGCCGCGGCTTGACTCGTTATTGAAATGGAACGAGAAGTCACCCTTAATGCCAAAATGCTTACTGAAGTTCCGGATGATCGAAGTCTCAAATCCCTGTCCCTCGAAGTCTCCTTCCACACCAGCATTCGGTGCAAGGTTAATTACCCGACTGCCGGTTTCACCGAGAGCGGAGTAACCTGCGAAAAATTCAAACTTGGGATGTTCGTCTGGGTTCGGGCTTTGCGCCGAAACCAGGAAGGCCGAACCCAGCAGAAGTGCAGTACAGAACGCCAGGCGAATGAGCAAGTACTTATTAGTTCGTTTCATTGGTGGTCTCCTTATGTTTACACAGTTAGCGGGGAGCGGCGTTGAGTTCCGACGCAAGTAGACATACGGGGAGAGATTGTTCAATCGGCGCTGATGTTCAGACACGACGACCCGCAGATAGAGCTCGACAGATCGAGTTGCTAATTAGTGTTAACCGTGTACTGTTCGAGGTTATTAGTATTCGAAGAAAGATTATTTTGAGTTAGACTGAAGAGCGACGTTACGCATCAAAGCTTCATTCGATCGAATAGAGCGGGGGCAAGCCCCTCTTCCTGACTTGTTCTATTTTTCGATTCAAGTTTCATTAGACGATTGCGCAACTGAAAATAGAACAAGTCAGGAAGAGGGGCTTGCCCCCGCTGGTTGAAAGTAACTAGCAACAAACTAATACCCACTACCTGCACTCGGGCAAATTTGACTGATGGCCCACTAGTTGAAGGCCGGTAACTATGCTCGCTATTTACTCACGTAATCATGCTTGGCTGGTAACGGCGAGCCTGGTGTTTTTCCTCGCCTCCAACGCCCTTACATCTGTACGAGCACAGACGGCTGATGAGACCATCGCCAAGCTGTCGCCGTCGCTGAGTCCTGATGATGCGGAGATTCAGAAGTTAGTGATCAGAGGCTACGAAGCTTACGCAACGAAAGCTACACCGGCACTATTATCCATGTTCAGCCGGCAGTCACCTTACTTTGATCAATTCAAGGCTTTCCTCGCCGAAGAATATGCCGCTAGTGAAAACGTCAGGCTTGGGGTTTCAATCAATCGCCCGCCCAGTGTGTTGATTGAGGGCAATAAGGCGACCGCCTATCTGGACGTCACGATTCATGCAGTTAGTAAAGAAACCGGTCAGGAGGTAGAGGGTCCTGGCCGATTGGCCCACACTTTCCGCTTCGTCAAAGAAAACGGAGTTTGGAAAATCTGGCAGTTTATCGACACAGCCGAAGAACTCACCGTTGAGTTATTGGCGGCCCGGACCGAGGAAGAGCGCGCTCTGGTCCTCAAACGAAGCGAGCCGTTTACGGATGGTTTGCTCAAGGGCTTATCGAATGTGGCGGCAGATCTCTTGAACAAGAAAGGCAACGACGATCAGGCAGCGATGATCCTCAACATCGTTCTGACGATAGCCAGGCGGGAAAATTCACTACTAGGAACGGCCAATGCGCTTATTGGTCTCGGGGATGTTTACGCTGCCGGGGGTGACTACCGGCGTGCCGCGGACAACTACCAGCAGATGATGAAACTTATGGAAAGCCTGGGCCACAAAGAGGGTATCGCGCTCCTCTCCATAAGATTGGGTGACATTCATTACTATCAGGGTAACTTTCCGCAGGCGTTGGACTATTACCAAACAAGCGTCAAGCTTTATGAAAAACTTGGCAGTACGGAGGACATCGCCCACCCATTACTTCGCATGGGGGATGTCTACTTTGCGCAGAACGACAACACACGGGCGCTGGAGTATTACCAGCGAAGCCTGAAAATTTGTGAACAGAACTTTGATAAAGGTGGTGCGACTTTCCTTCTGAACCGAATTGCCGAGGTTTATGCCGCACAAGATCGCTACGAAGACGCAGATGATTTCTACCAGCGCAGCCTGAAGCTTCAGGAAGAGCTGGGCATCAAGTCGATCACAGCAACGACCTTGAACGGCATGGGAAGTATTCGTTACCGGCAGGGTAAGTA
>Ga0207647_10003377_pt1 | contig 11972 bp, 12 predicted proteins | sample KBSCornC2_FD_184295 | JGI IMG/M metagenome (GOLD analysis project Ga0207647, IMG submission 184295) | Corn rhizosphere microbial communities from Kellogg Biological Station, Michigan, USA - C2 (SPAdes) (version 2) | ecosystem: Host-associated > Plants > Roots > Rhizosphere ...
GTCTCAGCGAAGGTTAAGCCTTTCAACCGGTTTTCAGGCCGACCGAAAGTGCGTCGAGGCGTCGGATGACGTAATCGAGAATGATCTTACTACCAGTGTCGACAACCGCAAATAGGACTTTAGTCCAATGCGTTTAGGGAGCCGCAACAGACGGCAAGGGAATTGGCGAAATCGCCAGATGTTTTTTGAAGCGCCCGAGGTCGAGCCTGTCTTTTTTGATGAAAGCGGTCTTTTGAAACTGATCTTTCGGCAAGACGACATGCGACTGCTCGGCGTCCATGTCGGTGGCGAACAGGCGACCGAACTTGTTCATCTCGGTCTGATTGCGATGATGGCCGAGGCCGGCGCCGACCTGTTCAACCGCACCTGTTTCAACTATCCAACGCTGGGCGATCTCTATAAGTACGCGACTTATGCGGCGATGCTGAAACGCGACGGGCTGGTCGTGGACGACAGCGGACAGTTGCCAGCACGGACTGTTTCGTGACAAACAAACTTTCGCAGCCAACTCATAGCCGCTTACGACCGCGGACCGCAGCCTGTCACTGAGACGAAATCGAACTAATCCACATCAGAACAAGGTTTTTTGGAATTTGCTCCCACGAATTTGTCGATAAGACCAAAGTCCCATTGCTGATCTGTCTTGCTTTTTTCAAACTGTGTCGGGTAAGAAGGTAACTTATGAACAAGTATATCGCTGAATTCGTTGGAACATTCTTCCTTGTCCTGACAATTGGCTGCACGGTAGTCGGCGCGGGGACGGGCGTTATCGCGCCACTGGCGATAGGAGCGGCGCTGATGGTGATGGTTTATGCCGGCGGCCACATCTCCGGAGGACATTACAATCCAGCCGTGACCCTGGGCATTTTGATCCGCGGTAAAGTGCAACCGGCCGACGTGGTGCCTTACATGGCGGCACAATTCGCAGGCGGCGCGGTCGCCGCGCTGATCGTGAGTAAGATCTTTCGTGCCGGTGTAGCTGTGGCTCCGATCGCGCCGCACGTTGGCCCCGCGCTACTCGCGGAATTTCTATTCACGTTCGCGCTCGTGTATGTGGTGTTGAACGCGGCCACGGCCGAAGGCACTTCCGGTAATTCGTTCTATGGCCTGGCGATCGGTATGACCGTCATGACTGGCGCATTTGCGGTCGGTGATATCTCGGGTGGCGCATTCAATCCAGCGGTTGCTCTTGGCATTTGCATGCTCGGTATTTCCGATTGGGGCAATATCTGGATCTATCTACTGGCAAATTTCGCAGCGGCCGTGGTTGCAGCCGTGGTCTTCCAGTTGATCAATCCACCGATGCAAGTCACGCCGATCGCAACAGACGAGCCGCCTTACGAAACACCTGATTGAAAACTTAACGGACCAACCTATTGAGAATCCCATGAAACCAACCAAAACCATTGCTATTATTGCTGTCATGTCCGTTTGGATTGCCGCTTCGTCGGTGAATGCGGCCACGATTCCTGCCGGAACAGCACTGACCGTTAGCGCTGTCAGCTCCTTCAGCTCGAAGACCGTGGTAGGCAGAAGCTGGGAGGGGAAGCTCGCTCAGGACGTTTCCGTCAAGGGACACGTGCTGTTGAAATCTGGAGGCAAAGTTTTCGGAAAGATCGCATCGTCTCGTTACAATCCGCGCAAGAACGACCCGCTCACAGTGGAACTTACCTCGGTTTCGGTGAACGGGCGCAATGTCCCGGTGAAAACGAATGCGTTCCAACCGGGTCACCGTGCGATGACGGGACGGCAGGCACAGTATGGCCATACCGCCGGCACATTAGTGATTACGCCTGGAACCTTAATGCAGTTCCAGCTTTTGCAGCCGGTGACGTTATAGCTGGGGGCTTTACCCCTGTGAGTAGCGCACGATTTGCGCTTTCATTCTGCCGCTGGGCCTTGGGCTGAAGCCCGGTGTTGATCATTGTGCGATTCTTCGTTGAGGTGCAGGCAGCCCGACACGGATAAGGTCTGAGAAATCTGGTGAGGCGTCGGCGGCTTTAGCGCGGTCATCAATCAAGCTGCGCTGCTTTAGTTCGGTAAACGACATGCCGCCGGTCACGAAAGCGCCGTGCTCGTACATCATTTCGTCGGCTTTGCCGTTGAGCAGGATCCGCCAGTCCCACGACACGCGTTCGTTACTGGGATGCTGGGTGCGGATGCTCGTAGTGCAGTTAGCCGTGACCGCGTTATACCAGCGTGGCTGTGTGCGTAGTGTGTTCAGAGTATGCACATATTCGAGGAAACGCTGCCGCGCGCGGTCTGGCGGAGCCGCGGTGTGGTAAAGGTAGATGTCCTCGTGACGGTAGTTCGTGCGCAGGCGGATCACGTCGCGCTCCTCAGCGACAATGTAGATGAGTGTGTACTGTCGATAGAGGCCGCCGATGGTAGAATAACTCTGGCCAGCGGTTTTCCTGATCTCGATGGAAAAGCAGAGCGGCGGCGCGTCTGCGAATTGAAAGCTCACGATGGGATGCGCGATCCACGGCGAACCCCAATAATCGATCGCGAGATCGATGCCGGTAATCTGCGAGAGTCGAACGGTGCGCGTTTCCCAACGCGGCGTGTAGTCGGTCGCGGTGCGGTAGTCGCAATCGCGGACGTTGTGAAAAGTAACTTCGTCTCCCTTAATGTCTGCCCATGCCAACTGCGCTACGTCGGGTTGCCAGTTGCCTTCATTGCTCGGTTTGAGTGTGAGCCACCAGGCGAGCACCATGGCGAAGCCGAAGAAAGCGGCAGCGAGCTTTCTCACTGGACGGCGGAGAAAAACGACCGCCGCGATGACCAAGGCGATGAATACCCATGCAACTACCGTTTTCCCCACGGGAAAGTCGTAGTGCAACGCGCCGAACGCCCAGACCGCGCAGCCAAGCGCGATGACCCAGCCACACGTCCACACGATAGTCCGCAGTACGCGACGAATCATTTCAATCGTTCATCCGGCAAATGGGCGGGACGTACTACGATGGAGATTCGCGTCAACGTCGGCAGTCACGTCGCTACATCACCGAGACGTTTGAGCAACAGTGGCCGCCGGTTTTGAGGTACCCCTGATTCCAAGATTCAACCGCAGAATACGGTCAAGCTCAGCAATGGTTTGTGGCAGTTGGCATGCCCCGTGGGGCCCTGGAACGATGACTTCGGATTGCGCCCCATCTAAATGAGAGCTCCAGTAGGGCACGACGCCGTCACTACTGTCCGCGAGTGGTCCCGGCTTGCCGCGATTACCGATGATTGAGTGGTATGGCGCTTGGATTGACTCCCTCTTTAGAACCGCGAGATACGGCGCGTTCGGCGCAAGGTTGCTGACGCTGTTAGGGAGCCTGCCATTGTTTATCTTCCTCAGCGTTTCCTCAGGGATCTCGCTTTCAATCGTTGTGACAAGGTCGACCGGAAGCGATATCAACTTGATGGCAAGTTCGCCAATCCCGGCTGACGCCATTTTGCTTCCAAGATGAGGAGTACAAATGAACACGACCCGCTTGATGCGGGGGTTGGCCTTGAAAGTCGTGGCTCGGGTAACAAGGTCCGTCGGTTGCAGCGTGGCGAAGATCTCCATGGCTGGTGCTCCGAGTGTTTTCTCCCAATCGGCGCGGGTCATGTTCGTGACCTGTGCTTGCGAAAGCAATCCCCCCATACTGTGGCCAACCAGGATATAGTCTTTGTGATTCGGATAAGCTTTATCTACCCGGGCCAGTTCTTCGCGCAGACGTAACGCCGAATAGAGGACGGGATTACCGGTGGGATAGGCGAAGACCCAGAATTGGTAACGTTTGCGTATCTCGGGATCTGCCTGGAGACCGTTAATCGTCTTCACCCAATCAAAGGGAGTTGAAATAAGTCCATGGACAAAGACCACAGGAATCCGATCGGGATCATAAGGCTGAAGAAAATATAGCCCCGTCTTCTTTTCGTAATGAGCGGCTCGTAATGCTCCCATTAATCCTACTAGCAGCGGATTGCCCGGCGGCTGGTAGTAGCTGATCGGTGCGGAGAAATTGGCTTCCAGAGGACGAACTTTCCCTTCAACGCTTGCCGTCGGTTGCTTCGCCGGACGACGAAGCGCGAGCCTGGCGTCGTTTCCATGAAAATCCAACGTCGCCGTAACCGCTGCAGTAATTCCTTTGGGCGGCGCGAATTTGTCGGGTGGATTGACGATTCGCACCCCGACAAGCGCACCACCAACGCCTTGCTGGATGTTTTCCTTCTTGATCAGTTTTTCTTTGATCTTCTGTTCGAGCTCGAGGCTGGTGAAGTAGTCCGGCGCCCACACCGTGTTAGCCGCCGGTTCAAGCCGTAGATGATAAGTGCTGCTGTTCCCTTGGAGAGTTAGCGGATGGTTCCAGAGCTGCCCTCCTTCACTGTTGCGGAGCAGAACGGCAAGTTCACCGCACGCTGCATTATAAGTTTCGCAGGCGGGTGTTCCGATGCCGTTCCCCAACAGCGGAGCAGTCACGGCAGCAGCCTGCAAATAGTCGGCTGCTCGTTTTTTCACCGGAACGCTCGAGGAGCGCGCCTCGCGCATAATGCTCGCGGTCGGCGCATATTCGGGACCGCGCGCTGTCTGCGGCGCCGTCGCGCAGCCCGCGAAAAACGCAATCCATGTTATCGCCGCGATGAACTGCAGCCCACCCGACGTTTTAGATTGCGATGGCATCCCGAATTCTGATTCGCCGTCCGATCTGTGTATTTGGACCAAAGGCCTAGAGTTTCAAATTGAATATTGTTTAAATCTTGTCGTTTCGATAGAAAGTTTGAATTATTCCTGGGTCAAATGCGAACTCGCGATTCGATTTGGTACCGTGGCTTTTTTGCGCTGGCGTTAGCGACGCTTTTGGGATCATGCGCCGCATACGGACCATATCACGCGAACACTGCCAGTGAACCCCTAAATTCTTTGCGAGGCCCTGCCGACGGGCGGTACAAATTCGCTTTCATAGAGTTCGGCGACCAGGGCTCGGCGTTGGATACTTCGCAACGAGCGGCTGCTATCAACGTGATTCGCCAGGCGCAGCGACCCCTTCTCTTCGTTTACATTCACGGCTGGATGAACAACGCGGTTTCAGGTGACGTCTGCCGATTTGAGCATTTTATCGACATGATCTCGCGTCTTCCCGAGGTGACCCAGGGAAAGATTAATGTGATTGGTGTCTATGTCGCGTGGCGCGGCAAAGACCTTAGCGTGCCGGGCTTGGATCTGCTGACGTTTTGGAACCGCAAGTTGACGGGCGGTGCGGTGGCGGCGCAAAACAGCTGCCTGGCTACTATTAACGAACTGGCACTGGCTGCGCGGGAGCCAGGCAAGCAGGTCCATCATTGCGTGCTCATGGGCCACTCGTTTGGCGGATTGGTACTAAGTAATACAATTTCTCATTCCATCCTCGATGCCAGCAGCACGGGCGCGCGCAACGCGAGTCCCTGGGACATGGCGGTGGCGTTCAACCCTGCGGACGATTCCATCGGCACCCGGCAGCTGTTATCCGAATTAGATTATCTTTATAAGTATGACCCGACCCGTGGCGCTTATGTAGGCAGGACCCCCGGGGCTGAAGAGGGCGCCGTGACGAGCGAGAACCGTCCCCTTCTCATCGTTCTGCAATCGGAGAATGATCAGGCAACCGGGAAATTTTTTCCAATCGGCCAGAGTCTGGCCAACACCGTAAATCTTCATTACCACTGGGACAGGGTTCCAGTGCCTGGCAGCAACGGACAAAAAATATCGGAGGGAGAGCTCCAGACCCACACGCCCGGCAACGATAAATACCTGGTAAATTTTAACGTTGTCCCTTTGGGAGAAGCCACTGCGCCGTCGGGGCTAAGCACGTATGAGAACCGGGCTTTCGAAGCAAATCTTCGACAAAACGTGCGCGGCCGGACCTTTCTCACCAGCGAGAAGAACAATGGTCACGAAAAACAATTCTGTCGCGGCCCGGATTACAATCCGGATGACACGCGCCCTCCCACAGGAAACGAAGACTGGCAGCGTTGGGAGTTTGTTTACACTGGCAATGCACGTGTGCCCTGCTGGATCGTGCGCGTACCCAAGGAAATCATTTGGGGTCACGGAGGATTGTGGAGCGACAACTCGGTGGCGATGTTCGGCGCTCTTTACCGTATGCATTTCCCCTTGAATGCGGAAGGTCAACCTGCTCCCTCTCGACCGGTACGGGTTCCCAAGGCCCCGGACACTCTAAAACTGAACCAGGACAAACTGCACTGAACAGCCCACACGCGTGAGCTGAGACATAAACCGGGTTGGTTCCCAAAGACTGCGGTTTACGAATCATTGGACTTGGGGACTGAATAAAGTGAGACCAAGCGTGAGATCAGAACTGCGACATAGAGCAGGCCCGTCATCGCCTCCATGGCCGCAAGCCAGCGCGCAATTCTTGAGACGGGCGTGATATCGCCGTATCCGACTGTGCTCAGTGTGATGAAGCTGAAGTAGAAAGCATTAAAGCCCTTCATTGATTCCTTCCCCGTATTCGTGTTGAAAGCGAAGGCTCCTCCAGGCGTCAATTGGTCTACAAGCCAGTACGCCATCGTCCACATCAAACCGAGCATCAGGTAGGCGGAAATGCTCGCACAGAGCACTTCAGTGTTGACCGATGGCGCACGAAAAACGAAGCGCAGCAGATTTCCGACGACAAAAGCAATCAAGATGAGCGCGGCAACGAGGAAGACTGCAGGTGGAATCAGGTCCGGGCGGAAATGATTTATCCACCTCCCGACGATCGCCGGAATCGCGAGCACGATTGCGATGACCATGACGCGTTTGCGATCTGCGACCGCAACGACGCCAGCAAGCAGGACCAACGAAAACAAGCCGGACACGATGAGCTCGCCACCTTCAATTTCCTCGACGAAAGGCGCCCAGATGAAAAAGAGACCAAGCGCAATCAAAAGTTGCACCGTGGAAAAGCGACGAAATCTGAAGCGCGCCAGCACCGGTTTCGTTGAATGACTCGGCTGCATGGCTTCCTTCATTCAGTTTTCCGCGAGTGTTTGCTACACACTCGAGGTGCCCCGCCAAAGCGGCAGAAATGCGCCGGCGGAATTTCGCGTATCACTGCTTCACGCCGTCTCACGTGCAGTCACATGCGTGGATTTTTCTAGAACGGTACCGGCCCGCCCATGGGTCCCCACACGCCTTCGCCACCTTCCCACACGCTCCACTCCATCGTTGCGTCCTGATACATCTCGGCGTCCTGGAGATCTTCCCTGGCGAGCTTCTTGTCGGCGCGGAGCTGTTGATAGGCCCGATACTCTTTTGGTCCACCGACGTATGCCTGATTGTGAGCCGGGTCAGGGAAAACGTAATACGTTTTCTTGCCCTTTTTGACCATGGTCACGTTCCCAGGCGGAAGATTTTGGAGCTTTTGCTTTTGGGCGGCCGTTTTGGGAGTGATGACCTTAAAGCCGGAGGCCACGAGCATGCTCTCGCGATTTTGAGTGGTGGTCCCTGTGCTGGCGCAACTAACTAACAGTGCTGCGCATCCAGCCACGATACTGCTGAGGAAAAGACGGGTTGTTGGTTTCATAGATAATGATCTGCCGTGGTACCAAATCGATAGAACGTTTGCAACCCTGCACTCACATCCGTTGCAGCCTGATTAGTATTTCTCTTTCCCGCAAAATCCGAGCTTCGGCGTTGGGCGTTGGGTGTTGGGCGTTTGCTTTCTTCTTCCCGCTCTCCTCCGTTCCGGGGTTCCTGATTCGCTTTTCTGTTTTCGTGTCTGTTTCTTAATTCATCCTTCTTACTTCTCACTTCCGAGATACGTCATTTGCTTCGTACCGGTGTCACAGTTGTCATCCGGCCGCTCTTCAATCAATTCCTCGGCGGGCACAGTGTGAAATGAAACAACTGCCCAATGCGCCGCGGCGTCGATTACAGGGCGATGCCAAACATTCGGCGGAATCGAAATCCAGCGCTGTTCCAATGGCGCGTCAGGACGGCTAACCAAAACATTCGATTGCCACTTTCCCGGCTCACCCGTTTGCAAATCACCGCTGCCTTCGAATGACATCATGCGTTGATGACTGTTCGGATGCCTCTCGGCGCCTGTGTCAGCGCCCGCGCGCAGAACAAATATCCATGCGGATTGAATCTCAGCCGGTAGTGTGGCCGTGAGCACGTCAAGAGGAAACGGCTCCCAACTCATCAGCGCATCTTTTCTGCGAGCCAATTGGTCGCGAACGCGTACCGCAACAGAGCGAATGTGTTCGCGCACGCTTTCCGATCGCAAGGCCGTGTCGAGCGTTTCAAGCCGCGAACGTTCCTCTTTCGTCATTCCGTGTATTCTTAACCTTTATTTTTAAATGATCCTTATGAAACGACTTATGCTCATTGGATTTCTTTCCTTCGCAACTGTCGTCTGCGCCGCAGACGTTCCGATTACCCAGGACGAACTGATTCGACGTACTCAGGAGCTGTACGATTCTTTAGTAACCGGCGATCAGACGCCATGGAAAAAACATTTCGCCGACGACTGTATGTTCGCCGACGAGAAAGGGCGCTTTTTCGATAAACCGAAGCTGATCGCCGACATCACACCGCTGCCGACCGGATATTCCGGAACGATTAAGATTCAGAACGCTCAGAGTCGCATCATTGGGAACACCGCGGTACTCAGTTACGACGCAGACGAGACTGAGACGATCTTCGGCCAAAACTTGAAAGCGCGTTATCACATCACTGACACGTGGCTTCAGCGGGACGGCAATTGGCAGATCATCGCAAGCCAGGCACATCGTTACTATGAAGATCCTGCGGTAGGAAAAACGGACCCAAAAAAATTTGCCGACTTCATCGGCACGTACGAACTCGCGCCTGGTCAAACAAGATCGGTCACTCCTGAAGACGATAAGCTATTCGTAGAAAGGAAGGGCAAAAAGGAGCAACTGCTGCCCGAGACATCAGAACTTTTCTTCCGGAAAGGTGTAGAAGGCAGAATCCTTTTCCGTTACGCTGCTAACGGTAAAGTCGACGCGCTAATCGATAGAAGAAACAACGAAGATGTCGTCTGGAAAAAGACCCATTAGGCGAACTATCATATTGAGATCGGCGAATGGAGCGAATGGGATGAGCGACATGGCCGGTTACGCCGCGAGGGTAGCGGTCGAGCGCAGCGGGAGCTGCCGAGATACAAACAACGAAGACGTCATCTGGCGAAAAATGGGTGAAAGTACGAAGTAAGAAGGAAGAATTAAGAAGTCTCGAACGGCTCTTTCGAGCGTTTTAAAATTGTTACAAAAATTGCGATCAGTTCGTCACATTCCTTCCGGAGCTCTCCGAGCTTTTCTGGCGGGACGATTCCTGCCTCAAGTAGCAGTTCAAGCCAGTAAGCTGTCTCCTCGAGCTCACGAAGTGAATCACCGCACTTCGCGATGAACTCCGCTTTGCTGCGTCCGCGATACGCCTCGCGATAATTTGCTCCGACTGATGTGCCCGAACGCAGCAATGGTTTTCCGAGAACCTGCGCTTCCGTACTTTTAGGTAATCTCGAAACCTTCGAATCACGCCCAGCGCAAATCGTCTTGTTCGCTGTTGCAGATCTCTTTTGTTGTTCTGCATTGTTATTCCGTATTCCCCACTTCTTAATTCTTACTTCTCACTTTTCGTCCGTAAGACGATCTTCCCAAGCGCTCCTGATTCCATCACCGCTTTATGCGCCTCGGCTGCTTCGGCCAGCGGAAATTCTTTGCCGATCACCGGACGCAACGTTCCGTTTTCCAGACCGGCCACGAGCGCGGCGTGAATGCTTGCCATCTGTGCCGGCGGCGTATTCGGAAGGATCATCCCGCGCACATCGGCATCGCGCTGCATCGTGTCGCGTGGATTGATTTCGACCGGGCCGCGGCTCCCGATGATCACAACGCGCCCCGCCTTTGCGAGAATGGTCAGATCCCTGCCGAGATTCACGTTTGCGAGCATTTCCACGATTACATCAACACCGTGCCCGTCGGTGGCCTTCATTATCTTCTCGAAATGATTGGGCGCGCGATGATCGAACACCTCGTGCGCACCTTGTTCGCGCACGAGCTTGAGTCCTTCGTCACTGCCCGCTGTTCCGAACACGCGGAGACCGTGAGCACGCGCCAGTTGCACCGCCGCCGTACCTACACCGCCGCTCGCACCATGCACCAGTAGCGTTTCACCTGGCTTGGCGCCCGCCCGCTGCAATAACCCTCGATAGGCCGTAGCGTACGGCGTCCCCATGGCAGCGCCTTGCGCGAACGAGACATTTGCCGGTAACGGATGCACGTGGTCCTTTTTGCACAACGCGAACTCCGCATAAGTCCCGCTCAATGATCCGGCGGTATAAACGCGCTCGCCGACTTTGAATTCACTCACATCCGGGCCGACCTGGTCGACAACGCCGGCGCCGTCGTTGCCCGGCGTGTACGGCAACTCTGGCAATCGCGCGTACGTTCCGGCGCGAATGTAAGTCTCCACCGGATTAACACCGGCTGCGTGAATTCGCACGAGTACCTCACCCGGTCCGGGCTGCGGCGTCGGCACCTCTTCCAATTTTAGGACTTCCGGTCCGCCAAACGCAGTGACTCTAATTGCCTTCATCGTTTTGCTCTTATCTACATTCGATTAAACGGCAAACGGCTGAATTCATCCTTTTTACTTCTGCCTCCCTCGCGCACCATGGGTTGAAAAGGGATTCATGCATACGCGCCGATCCTTTCTCCGCACGTCTCTCGCGGCTACGACCGCCATCCTTACCGATGTCTCGAGCATTGTTGCCAAAGAAAGACCTGCAATCTCGAAATCGGCGGCGGACGCGTACGTTGATGGCGTCAGGTTTATCACGCCAGAGGCGCCGGATTACCCAGCTGCCCGGTTGGTTTACAACGCCGGCATCGTAACCCAGCCAAAAGTTATCGCTTCTTGCATATCTGAGATTGGTGTTCAACGCGCCATCGAACGAGCAAGGGCAGAGAATTGGCCGATCGCGGTAAAAGCAGGAGGCCATTCTTTTGAGGGATTTTCTCTGAACGACGATGGACTGGTGGTGAGTGTTTCGGCGATGCGCGAGCTCCAGCTTGATCCGAAGAACGGCGTTTTGACTGCAGGCGCGGGCTGTCGATTGGAAGAAGTAAATAAGTTCCTCCTGGCGAAAGGCCGTTTCCTGCCGGCTGGTTCGTGCAGAACAGTCGGTCTTGCCGGTCTTACACTTGGCGGCGGCTACGGGATGTTCGCCAGAAAATGGGGTTTAACCTGCGACCACCTCCGCAGAGTCAAAATGGTCGATGGGGCCGGAGTCATCCACGACTCAAACGAGGAGCCGGACTTGCTCTGGAGTTCGCGCGGCGGTGGAAATGGCCATTTCGGAATAATAACCGAACTGACATTCAATACGCGCGCTGCTCCGGCACAATTTTCGTCATGGAAATTTCGCGCTTACAAACTCGATCCCAAACGCGCCGCTGCGTTGCTGGAGGCCTGGTTCGAAGCCACCTCTGATTTGCCTAACGAAGCGTTTTCGGCCTGGATCATGAACGGCAGTCAGGTCACTGTGGTTGTCATCACCATTGGTTCGCGCGAGCAAAAAGGGTTGGTGGCTTTCCGTCGCAGGCTCGCCGGCCTGACGAATAAAATGACGTCAGGCGGCCCCACTTCTCTACAGAAAGCCTTGACTTGGTACTATGGAGAGGACGGTCCGGTTTATTTTAAAAACGCCAGCGCCGGATATTACAAGGGAATGGACGACATCCGGTCTGCCTTGCCCGCTATTTTCGAGGAAGTGTTAAGGATTCCGGGATTGATTTTCCAAATCAATACTCTGGGCGGCGCCATTTCCAGCGACGTGGAAGGCGCCTACCCGCATCGCGCTCTCCCTTACTTGGGCGAGGCTCAGGCATACTGGGAAACGGCCTCGCACGCGGCGAGACTTCGAGAGGCAATAGATCGCATTCGCAGTCATATTGCGGAGGCCGGTGTCACCAGCCATTACGCAAAT
>Ga0207647_10003378_pt1 | contig 11971 bp, 7 predicted proteins | sample KBSCornC2_FD_184295 | JGI IMG/M metagenome (GOLD analysis project Ga0207647, IMG submission 184295) | Corn rhizosphere microbial communities from Kellogg Biological Station, Michigan, USA - C2 (SPAdes) (version 2) | ecosystem: Host-associated > Plants > Roots > Rhizosphere ...
GCGATGTGCAATCCGTCCGAATAATTGTCGGCGATATTTTTCCAGTTCACCATTCGGGGGCGCAGCGTGACGCGGCCAAGTGCCCGCAAATCCTCGAACCGATAGGGGACGACTTCCGGCGCATAGGACGCCATCATCTCGGCCACGCTCGGGCCGCCGCTCTCCAGCCGCACGAAGATGAAGCCATGCCAGATCTCGTGCTCGACCGGCGCCAGGCGAATCCCCTCGAGCGCACCGGGATCATAGGTGTCCTTGAGCGGCGCGCCGATCAGCCTTCCGTCGCTCGCATAGGTCCATGCATGATAGGGGCAGACGATCCGTTTGGCGCAGCCGCGCACGCCATCCAGGATGCGCGCACCGCGATGGCGGCAGACATTGTGAAAGGCGTTGATCGCACCATCGGACGTGCGCATCACAACCACGCTCTCGCCGGCATAATCCAGGCTGTGCCAGTCACCCGTCTGCGGGACGTCGCTGACATGGCACACGATCTGCCATGACGGCCGGATCACGCGCTTGAGCTCGACCTCGAAATAGTCGGGGTCGGAGTAAATCCAGGCGGGCAGGCTCCAACCCTCGTCGGGATCTTCATCGGAGCGTGGACGCACAATAGCCATGTCTGCAGAGTGCCGAAGCCGGGGGGGCTCCGCAAGATGGGCGTTGACAGCGTGGGGTAGGGCGTCGTCTCTCCCGCACATGGCATCGCAGGCCGACCCGACCGGAACACTGGAAACCGCGCTGGCGCATGCGCGGCGCCTGCTTCGGCAGCAGCCCGACCTCGCGTTGGCGCAGGTGCGTGAGATATTGCGCGTCGTGCCCCGAAGCGCCGCCGCCTTGCTAGTCGCGGGCGAGGCCCATCGCATGAAAGGTGAGGGCGAGGCTGCGACCGCTGCGTTCCGCGCCGCCGTGGCGGCCGATCCCGGCTCGGCTGACGCATGGCGCGCCCTTGGCGATCAGTTGCATCTTGCCGACAATGCCGCGGGGGGAGATGCCGCCTATCTCGCCGCGTTGCGTGCCTCGACCAAGGACCCCGCACTGCTTGAGGCCGCCGACGCGCTTGGACGCAACGATCTCGCGCGGGCCGAACCAATTCTGCGCGCGCGGTTGAAGGAGTGCCCGACGGATATTGGCGCTATCCGCATGCTGGCAGAATTGGCCGGTCGGATCGGTCGCAACAAGGATGCCGAGACGTTGTTGCGGCGTGCGCTGGAACTGGCGCCGAGCTTCGCTGCCGCGCGCCACAATCTCGCGATCGCGCTTCACCGCCAGGGCCGCTCGGCTGAGGCGATTGGCGAGATTGATGAGCTGCTTGCGCAGCAGCCGGGCCATCCCTCCTACATCAATCTCAAGGCGGCGGCGCTGGCCCGGCTCGGCGATTATGAGCCGTCGATTGCGCTCTATCGCCAGGTGTTGGTCGATTATCCCAACCAGCCCAAAGTGTGGATGAGCCTCGGCCATTCGCTGAAGACGATCGGCAGGCAGGAGGAGAGCATAGAGGCTTATCGCCGCTGTCTTGCGCTTGAACCGACGCTCGGCGAGGCCTGGTGGAGCCTCGCCAATCTCAAGACCTATCGCTTTAGCGATGAGGATCGCGCAGCGATGCGCACCGCGCTCGACCGACCAGGGTTGGGCGAAGAGGATCTCTTCCATCTCCAATTCGCGCTCGGCAAGGCGGAAGAGGATGCCGGCCGCTATGAGCTTTCCTTTGCTCATTATGCCGAAGGCAATCGCCGCCGGCGCGCCTTGATCGATTATGACGCTGATGAGCTGAGCGCGACGGTCGAACGTCAGCGCGAAGTCTTCACGCCCGCATTCTACGCCGAACGCGCCGATTGGGGTTTGCAGGCTGACGATCCCATCTTCGTCGTTTCGCTACCGCGCTCCGGCTCGACATTGATCGAGCAGATCCTTGCCAGCCATAGCCAGGTCGAGGGTACGACGGAACTTTCGGACATCGCCACGCTCGCCGCGCGCGTGGGCCTCGCCAACATGAGCTCGCTCTCCGCCGACGACGCGAGATCGCTTGGCGAGGAATATCTCGAGCGCACGCGTATCCAGCGCAAAACGGATCGGCCGCGTTTCGTCGACAAGATGCCCAACAACTGGGCGCACGTTGGCTTCATTCGGCTGATCCTGCCGAGGGCGACGATCATTGACGCGCGCCGCCACCCGCTCGGCTGCTGCTTCTCGAACTTCAAGCAGCATTTCGCGCGCGGCCAAACCTTCACCTACGATCTCACCGAGATCGGGCGCTATTACGCCGATTATGTGCGCCTGATGGATCATTTCGACGCGGTCTTGCCCGGCCATGTCCACCGCGTCCTTTACGAGGCAATGGTCGAGGATACCGAGGCTCAGGTACGCGCCTTGCTCGATCATGCGCGACTGGCTTTCGAACCGGCTTGCCTGCGCTTTCATGAAACTGAACGCGCGGTGCGCACCGCCTCCTCAGAGCAGGTGCGTCGCCCGATCTTCCGCGAAGGCATGGAGCAATGGCGCCATTTCGAGCCATGGCTCGATCCACTCAAGCAGGCGCTTGGCGCCTTGGCGGGACCCGATCCGCATCAAGCGTGACATGTTTGCAATGCTGCATCGCAAAAGCCGCCGCGCGGGCCGCACTGCATTGACACCATAACGGAGCAGTAACAGCCTCCGATTCATAAAAGACAGAAAGACAGGGAGTCAAAAATGCGCGAACCCCGTCATCTCACGGCCGTATTGCTGGCCGGGACGATCCTAACTGGTGCTTCCGGCGCCGCGCTTGCTCAGAACCAGCCAAGCGGCGCCGCTGCCACCCCACCCGCTGCCAATGGCAATTTGCCGGAGGAAATCGTCGTCACTGCGCAGAAGCGCTCCGAAAATCTGCAGAACGTGCCGATCAGTATTCAGGCACTCGGGACGCAGAAGCTCGAGCAGCTGAACGTTTCCAATTTCAATGATTTCACCAAGCAACTGCCGAGCGTATCATTCCAGACGAGCCAGCCGGGTTCGACCAGCGTCTATATCCGCGGCGTGGCCTCGGGCGGTGATGGCAACCATTCGGGTTCGCTGCCGTCGGTTGGCGTCTATCTCGACGAACAGCCGATCACCACGATCGGTGGCACGCTCGACGTCCATATCTATGACATCGCGCGGATCGAGGCGCTGTCGGGCCCGCAAGGCACGCTCTACGGTGCCTCATCGGAAGCGGGCACCCTCCGTATCATCACCAACAAGCCCGATTCCAGCCATGCTTATGGTGCCGTGGACGTAGAGGGGAATACGGTCCATCTCGGCGGCAAGGGCGGCAAGATCGAGGGCTTTTACAACCAGCCCCTGTCGGAGAACGCCGCTATCCGTCTGGTCGGCTTTTATGAGCATGATGCGGGCTTCATCGATAATGTGCCTGGAACAAGAACCTTCATCGGTCTCAAGACCGGCGAGGATGCCGCAGGCAATCCGATTTACGCGCCGGGAATTACGGTCAACAACGATCAGTTCGTCAAGAAGAACTATAACGACGTCGATGTTTGGGGCGGGCGTGCCGCGCTCAAGATCGAACTCGATGACAATTGGACCGTAACCGGAACTGCTTTCGGCCAGGATCAGAAAAATCACGGTTCCTTCGGCACCGACGCTCGCGTCGGCGATCTTCAGGTGCAGCATTTCCTGCCCGAATATGATCATGATCGCTTCCTGCAGGGAGCGCTCACGATCGAAGGCAAGATCGGTAATTGGGACCTGACCTATGCTGGCGCCTATTTGGTCCGAAAGATTAATTCGGCCTCGGACTATACCGATTATGCCGAGGCCTATGACGCGCTTTACTCGAGCTATGGCGGCCTAGCCAACTACTTCTATTATCAGGATAATGCTGGCAACCAGATCGCGCCTCTCCAGCACATTATCGGTACCGACAAGTTCAACAAGCTCAGCCAGGAATTGCGCATTACCTCGCCGGCGGATCAGCCGCTGCGCGTCGTGGGCGGCCTCTTCTATCAGCGGCAATTTCACAATATCCGCCAGGACTATCAGGTTGCGGGCCTGGCCGATGCATTGTCGGTCAATGGCTTCCCGGGGACGCTCTGGCTAACCCAGCAAAAGCGCGTCGACCGTGACTATGCCGCCTTCGGCGAGGTGGCCTACGACATCCTGCCCAACCTGACGCTGACCGGTGGCCTGCGCTACTACAAGTTCGATAACTCATTGATTGGCTTCTTCGGATTTGGTCGCAATCCCGACGGGCCGCCCTGGAATGCCGCAGGCAGTTCGCGGACCGGCGTGGCTGCCTGTTACAATACCGATGGCACGACCGTCCGCGACAATCCGGGCGGCACGCTCATTCCGGCTGACGAAGCGGGGGCGCCGTGCACCAATCTCGGCGTGTATAGCAACGGCAAGGTCTCACCCAAGCATGAGAAGGATGACGGTTTCATCCATCGCCTTAATCTGACCTGGAAAGTTGATCCCGACCATATGGTCTACGCGACCTGGTCACGTGGTTTCCGTCCCGGCGGCATCAACCGCCGCGCGGATATCCCGGCCTATAAGGCGGATTATCTGACGAACTATGAGATAGGTTGGAAAACCTCTTGGTTCGATCACAAAGTCCGGTGGAACGGCGCGATCTTCATGGATGACTGGAAGAAGTTCCAGTACAGCTTCCTGGGCGCGAACAGCTTCACCGAGATCCACAACGGGCCGAATGCGCGCGTTAAGGGAATCGAATCCGACATCACCGTCTATCCGATCGCCGGATTGAGCGTGAACGCGACCGGTGCCTACCTCGACGCCAAGATCCGCAACAATCTTTGCGCGCTCGATGATCCCACCTTCCAGTGCACTGGTGATGGGGATTCCGTGGTCGCGCCCAAGGGAACCCGGCTACCCGTCACGCCGCGTTTCAAGATGAGCACGACCGCGCGTTATGAGTGGGCGCTTGGCAATGGGACGGCGCACCTCCAGTCAAGCTGGACGCACAGCAGCTCCGCTTCGTCGGCGCTGCGGATCGGCGTCAGCACGACCGACATGCCGCCCCTGCTGCATGCTTATGATCTGGTCGACGTTGCCGCCGGCTATGAGTGGAGCAATTTCACCGCCGAGCTCTTCGCAAGCAATGTGTTTGATAAGCGCGCGCAGCTTTCCTCCTTCGAGCAATGCGGCTCCTGCGCGCAGCGGCCTTATTACGTGGTCTATCGGCCCCGCACGATCGGCCTCCGGTTCGGCTTCAAATTCCAGTGACGAAAGGGGGGCGGAGCCTAGCGCTCCGCCTCTATCTGCGAACTCTGGGCGTACACTCCAATCCGTATCGCGCGGCCGGCTGAAACGTACCGGCTAACTTGATTCAAGCTGGGCATCAGGCTGCGACGTCTGAAGTCGCTCCATCAGCCGAGATGCGGATGTCCGAAACTCGGCGGGACCCCAGGGACTGGCTTGGAACGCCCCATAATCGCCGCGCATAATAGCGGCTTCGAGTTTGCTGAGATCGTCCGGGAACGAGGGGCGGATATCGCAGACATAGTCTGCAAACAGGTTCAGTACCGGTTCCGCAGCGCTATAATGAATGAAAATGCGGAGGTTGCGGAAGAAGGGGGTATCGTGTTCGACGAGCCTCGCCAGTAGCGGCTGGGCGATATGCTGCACATCTGCCGCCTCTAATAGTTCCTGTTCGCGAAAGTACCACAACCGAGAGAGGCTCTCGACAAGCTCCGAAAAACAGTCGCGAATTGCAGTCAGTTTGGGCTCGTAAATGTAGGGTCGATGCGTGGCCGGAACCAGGGCCAGTTCGCATTCCGCCCACGTAACTCGCTCGACTTCCCGGTCCTCCGACAGCCGCACGTCGCGATCATGGTGGTGGATGATCGCGATCGCGGCTTGCGTACCCGTGCTAAAGAATTGATCCAGCCGCTGCTGAAACTCTGCCGCCCGCCGCGATTTGGCCTCCGCGGCGCGTACCTCTGCGTCGCTCTGGCTTTGTGCGAGCGCGGCTTCGAGCGTTCGCTGGCTCAAGCGCAATTGTCGCCATGCGATGACCACCGGAAGCAACAGAACGAATGCCGCAATCATCGCACTGAGCAGCGTCGCGCTATTGTCGGTTGGTCGGGCCCACCAGCTCTCGATTTTCGGCTGCCCCATCTGAGCCGTTGTCCGGTCGTTCAGCGGCGCGCCTGCGGAGACGCCTGATTGGCCTCGCGCTGCCGTCGAGGCAATCGTCGTTGCAAAAACAGCCGCGGTTCGACGATGGTCCACGCTCTCATCCTCTCGTCGGGCCCTACCGTTAAATGGTCGGTATGTCGGAGGCCTGCCCATAGGCTATCGACTGTCGTCAAGGGCCAAACACTTGTCCCAAGGTCCAAGTGGGTCCCGCCAAGACCATAGGGGCACCGCCTTACAGGTGACGGATCTCAGCTGGCGGATTCCACCAATTGTCGTGCAATCCGTCGGCGAAAGTCACCGGCCCGGCAACCAATGTTTCCGTTGGGAGATCATCGAGCGCGGCGACCCGCACGGAGACAAAATCCCCACCCATCTGTTGTATGAAGCCATGACCATGCGTCGCAGTGCCGCATTTCAGGCAAAAGCGATGGTGCACCTCAAACCCGTCTCCCGCGCGAAAATAATCACCGAGCATTTCCGTGCCGGAGGTAAGGCGGAAATCCTCCGGCTTCAGGCCGACAATGTTCCAGTTCCGTTGCTTCCAGCAAAAGCTGCAATTACATTTCGATGTGCCACGCGACATATCGACGTCGACCTCGAACGATACGGTACGACAGTGACAGGTTCCGTGGAATGTCTGCTTCATGTGCCAGATCCTTGGTCATGCTGCGGTCTATGCTCTCCGTTTCTAGCCTGCGTTAGATGACGGTTCCATGCAAAAGCCATCGTCGCGCGGCTTTTCCTTCCGAGCCTCTAATTTGACAGCCGTTTGATCAACACGTTCCAATAAGCCACGCCGGGCGCAAGGTTCGATACTTGCGTTCGTTCATTCAGCCCATGCGAAAAATCGTCGCTGTCCTTGATGAAGATGGGCGCGACGCCATAGCTCGGGACGCCTCGTACCCGGAACCACATGCTGTCGCTCGCGCCGGACGCCATGCTCGGCACGATGGGCACACCCTTGTAGCCGACATTCAGCGCTTCCCGCACCGCGGCGGTTACGTCCGCGCGCATCGGGGAGGGCGGGCTGGCGGTAGTGCCCGTATCCGTAAAGTGGATTTGCATCTTGGGGTCATCCGCGACCCGGACCAACTCGTCCTCCACCTGCTTGAAGGACGTGCCGGGGAAGATGCGGCAATTGATGTTGGCAGTGGCGCGCTGCGGCAGCGCGTTCAACGCATGGCCGCCATTGACCATGGTGGCGACGCAGGTCGTGCCGATATGCCCGACTTGCGAGAGATCGGCCGACAGCGTCGCGATTGCTTGCCTGTTGGTCGGGTCGGTCGCGAACGCGCGCATCGCCGCACCCGTCTTGGGATCGGCGCGGTCGGCCGCGGCGAGGAAATAGGCCTTGGTTATGTCGTTAAGCTGCGGCGTAAACTGGTGGTTGCCGATCCGCGTCAGCACCGCGGCCATTTCGTAGATCGCGTTCTCCTTGCGGGGTGCGCTCGAATGCCCGCCAGGGTTGGTGAAAGTCAGCGTATAATCGCCATAGGCCTTCTCCGCGCCTTCCAGCGAAAAATACTCGGGTTTACCAGCTTCGCTCAGGCTGCCGCCGCCGCCGTCTCCGTTCAGCAGCATATAAGCATCGGGGAATTGCGCGGCGATCATCTGCGTCGTTTTCATGATCGTCTCCTCATCGCCGGAAAGGACAAGGACGACGTCGCGATTGGGCGTAAAATGCTGCCGCTTGAGGTCGATCAGGCTGGCAATCATGAGCGCGTCATCGAACTTCATATCGGTGGCGCCGCGCCCGTAGATATAGCCATTCTCTATCACCGGCGTGAACGGATCACGCTCCCAATCGGCGGGCCTGGCCTCGACCACATCCATATGCCCGGAAAGCAGAAGCGGTTTTAACTTGGGATCCGAACCGCGGTAGCGCGCAACCAGATAGGCGGTGTCGTCGACCGGTGTGATCGTAACATCCTCGGGCGCGAAGCCACCCGCCACCAACTGCTGCTTGAAATAAGCCGCCAGCTGCGGCGTCTGGTTCCCCGGTCCGGCGACGCTGCGAAAGGTGATCGCGTGTTTCAATATGTCGAGCGCCTGCGCCTCGGCCCTGGCATTGGGCCCGGCCAGCGCGGGGGCGGAAAGGGCCAATACGCTGGCGGCGAGCAGAGTAGAGAGACGGGAGAAGGTGCTGATCGGCATCGGATTTCCCTCGCTAGGATCGAACATCCTATAAGGGATCCCGCCAAAGGGAAGCGGTGCTGACCTGATTCTTCAGGAGTGCGGCCGGTCCGCGGCTTCCCGTTCCGGCGGGTGATACAGCACCACCCGGTTTCGTCCTTCCGCCTTGGCCGTATAAAGTGCGCGGTCCGCGCAGCTGATGGCAGGACCGAGCTTGTCCGGAAGCGTGTCGCAAAAATACACGCCGAAGCTCGCGGTTATCTTGTCGTGGATGAAGTGGCTCGCTGCGATCAACGCGCGCAGCTTATCGGCAATATCAACGGCCGCCAGCGCATCGGTGACAGGCACGATCAACAGGAATTCCTCACCGCCCCAGCGCGCGATCAGATCAGTCTCGCGCGTATTGTTACGCAGCAACGCTGCGAACGCCGCCAGTACCTCGTCACCCTGCACATGGCCCAGGCGATCATTGATTGCCTTGAAGTGGTCGATGTCGATCAGCATGACCGCCATCGGCTTGCCGCTCCATTGAGCCGACATCTGTTGATAACTTTCGGTAACCCCCAATCGGTTATAGAGACCGGTTAGGGGATCGCGCCGCGCGGATTCGCGTGCAAGCAGTGCTTCGCCCTCGGCGACGACATGCAGCAGCCGCCGCTTTCGCAGGTCGCGCTGCAGGCCCAGCACGCGGGAGATCAGGAAAAGGCAAATCAGGACGACCCAGACGCTGATGATGCCCAGATACCATTGCTCGACGGGCACGATATTGCCGCGCAGGGTGATGCGCTCGACGCGGAAGCTGTGCTGGCCTGGCCGCGCGCTGATACCCGTGTCGATCTCAAGCCCGACGATATTGTCGAATTGTCGGTGGCTGAGCCGGTAGGGGACGCGATATTTCTGGATCCACCAATCGGCGACCTTGAAGTCCGATAGCTTGGCTTCGATCGACTGGCGGCCGTTCCTTACAGGCAGTTCGATCTGATTATATTTGAGTGTGTCGCGAATCTTCGGGTCACTGAAGCGCGGGTCGAAATTCTTAAGATAGATCCGGATGGAATCGGCTGGGCCCTTATAATTCAGCGTAAGCGTCACGGTCCGAAATTGACTGAGGTCTAGGCCACGATTGCCATCCAACACGATTTCGTAGGCGCAAAACGGATATCGATATTGCGCCCGCAACGTGCAGGTCCATTGCAGCGGAACGCTCGGATCTGCGCTGACGGTGGAGTTCCCATGGAGCGCCTCGTCGCCGTGCCATTGCGTGGCAAAGGCCGTCGTTGCGGGATCGATTGTCAGCGTCCTGCGCAGGATCAAATTGGCGAAGAGCACGGCGCCAATCGTCAGTAGCAGCAGCCCGATCACCGCCAGTTCGAAACGCAGGTCCGAAATTGCTTGGCCGATGCTCCGCCGCCGGTGACCGGCGCCCAACGCAATAGGGTCGCTCGCTACCGCAGCTTTCCAAGCTCTGTCCCACCGCCACATCGCAGTCATCTTGCCACAAAGGTCGCACAAGCGGGTTAACGGAGCGCTATTTCCGGCGCTGCGGCGAGCCGCTATCCGGGGCAACTGCGCAAGGGGCCAATCATGACGGCGTTGCTTCTCGATTCCGTGATCAAGGATTTTGGGGACAAGCGCGCGGTTGACGATTTGAGCTTCGCCGTGCGCGATGGCGAGGTGTTCGGCTTTCTCGGCGGCAATGGCGCGGGCAAGACGACCTCGCTGCGCATGGTGCTCGATATCCTGCGTCCGAGCGCGGGCCGGATCGAGGTACTGGGTCGCGCGCCCGGGCGCGAGAATAGCCCGGAGCTCGGCTTCCTGCCCGAAGAACGCGGTCTCTATCGTACCATGACCGCGCTCGACACGATCACCTATTTCGGACGGCTCAAAGGCATGAGCAAAGGTGATGCGCGGCGCGAAGGGCGTGCCCTTCTGGAGCGGTTCGAGCTCGGCAGTTCGGCCAACACCAGGATCGACAGATTGTCGAAGGGCATGGCGCAGAAGGTCCAGCTCGCCACCGCCATCGTAAACGCGCCGCGGCTGCTGATCCTCGACGAACCTTTCTCCGGTCTCGATCCCGTCAATCAAGGGCTGCTAGAGCTTGAAATTCAACGCCTGTCCAAACGCGGCGCGACGATCGTATTTTCAACCCACGTCATGCAGCATGCCGAGCGTTTGTGCGATCGATTGCTGCTGCTGGCCCAGGGCCGCAAATTGTTCGAAGGCACGCAGGACGAGGCGCGTGCGACCTTACCCGCCCGGCTCTCCCTGACGGCGCGTGAGACACCGATGGGCCTTCCCAACGTGCAGGCGGCAACCGCGACGGGCGCCCACGATGGCTGGACCGAATGGAATGTCCAGCTCGCCCCGGGCAGCGATCCGGGAGATCTGCTCCAGGCCTGCACCGAACGCGGGTTTGCCTTGCGCCGTTTCGAACAAAACCGGCCGAGCCTCCACGACGTCTTCCTCCACATAGTGGGCGGGGAGGAGCGGCGGGCATGACCAATCCCATCCTGCTCGTCGCGGCCCGCGAGTTCCGCCAGATCGCCGCGACGCGCAGCTTCTGGATCACGCTGCTGATCATCCCCTTCGCGCTGGCCATTGGTCCCATTGCATCGCACTTCATGCGGCAATCGCAAACGGAAGCGGTCATGGTGATCGACCCATCGGGTCGTGCCGCGCCCGCCATCGCCAAGCGGCTCGATCTCGACGAACAACGGCGGGTGCTCATCGAACTGTCGCGCTATTCCGATAGCCACGACCTGGACAAGGCCGATCCCAGCGCGCTCTGGGCCCGGCACGATCGTTATTATACCGATGCCGAGGTGGAGGCCTTCGTTCGCGCCGGGGGTGTCGCGCGCGCCAAGCATCTCATGCAGCGCGTCGCTGCTCCGGACACGCCTCCCTTCGACGAGCCCGATCCGGCCTACAGGATCGTGCCAACGCCACCACCTATCGCGGGTGCCAGTCCGGCGGAGCTTGCCCGGATCCTTCCGGCGCTGATCAATCCCCCAAGGACCCAGCGCGACGCGGAGCCGCTCGATTATGCGATTTATGTGCCCGCCGACTTCGCCAGCGGCCGCGCGCCGGTGCAGATATGGTCGGACGGAGCGCCGCCGGGGGCGCTCATGGGGGCCCTGCAGGACTCGTTGACCAGCGTGATGCGCGCGCGCTTTTTGGAGGCGCACGGTCTTGCCCCCGCCGCCGCGGAAACGGCGAGCCGCCTTGCGCCGCTGATCGCGGTGAATCGACCTCCGCCAGGGAAAGGGCAGGAGCAGGTGGCGATCCGCTCCATTCTCCCTTTGCTCGTTTCCTATCTGTTGCTCATGTCGCTCATGTTGTCGGGCTCGTGGATGCTTCAGGGTACGGTCGAGGAAAGATCGAACAAGCTGATCGAAACCGTGCTCGCCTGCGTCAGCCCCGATCAACTGATGTACGGCAAGCTGGTCGGCACGGTCGCCGTTGGGCTGACGATGATTGCCTTCTGGGTCGCTTGCGCAATCGGCGCGGCCTTTGCTTCGCAGGGTGCGATCGCGGATATCCTCCGCCCGGCGCTGGCGCCTCTTTCTCAGCCAAGCGTGGCACTGGCGATGATCTATTATTTTCTCGCGGGCTATCTGATGATCTCGATGATCTTCCTGACCATTGGCGCCATGAGCGACAGTTTTCGCGATGCGCAAAGCTATCTCAGCCCGGTGATGTTGGT
>Ga0207647_10003379_pt1 | contig 11970 bp, 11 predicted proteins | sample KBSCornC2_FD_184295 | JGI IMG/M metagenome (GOLD analysis project Ga0207647, IMG submission 184295) | Corn rhizosphere microbial communities from Kellogg Biological Station, Michigan, USA - C2 (SPAdes) (version 2) | ecosystem: Host-associated > Plants > Roots > Rhizosphere ...
GCGTCGGCAAGAATGTCGTCGTCGTCGTCGAGAGCCTGCGCCCGGTCAAGGGCGAGGTCCGCTGGTATTCCGACCGCCGCGCCGGCATCGTGTTCGAGCGGCCGCTGGAGTTCGAAGAGCTGGCCGAGTGGGTCGGCAAGAGGCTGGAGCTCGCCAGCCTGAAGGCGTCTTACAAAGGCCAATAGCAGCGCTTATCTCCGCTCGAGCAAAAGGAGCGGACCCAATGGCAGAACAAGTCGCAGTCCTCGCAGGCGGGTGTTTCTGGTGCACCGAAGCGGTGTTCCTCGACGTCGTCGGGGTGAAGTCGGTCGAGAGCGGTTATACCGGCGGGACGGTCGCCAATCCCCCCTACAAGCAAGTCTGCGGCGGCGACACGGGCCATGCCGAAGCGATCCGGGTGACTTTCGATCCCGATCAGCTCAGCTATGACGACCTGCTCGATATCTTCTTCGCGACGCACGATCCGACGCAGCTTAACCGCCAGGGAAATGACGTCGGTACCCAGTATCGCTCGGCGATCTTCCCGCAGGATGAGGAGCAAGAGCGCAAGGCACGTGAAGCGATTGCGCGCAACAATCCCGATCATGGCGACCGGATCGTTACGACGATCGAGCCCAAGGGCGAATGGTATCCGGCCGAGGACTATCACCAGGATTATTGGGCCGGGGAGGGGCAGCGAAACCCCTATTGCCTCGCGGTCATCCCGCCCAAGCTCCAGAAGCTCCGCAAGAGCTTCCAGGCGCGGGTGAAGAGCGCAAGCGCGCCGGCCTAGGCGGCGGCTCGCCTCAAGCGGTCGTTGATCGCGAAGCCGAGCCCGGTTTTGGGCACCGGAGCCACAGCGATTTTCGGCATTTGCGCCGCGTCGGCCTCGTGGAGGAGGTCGAACAGCCGTGCGGCGGCCTCCAGCAGATCTCCTGACGGGCTGAGGTTTGCGTCTCCTGCGACCTCTCCAAACCCGATCAGATATTCGCCCTGTTCCGCCGTCGACGCGTTCAGCCTGACCGGCTTCGAGGGAGCGTAATGACTCGCGAGCTGACCGGGCGCTTCGATCCGGCCGCATTCGGCGAGCTCCGCGTCGATGATGACCGGTCCCGGCCGAAGCAGGCGCAGCGGACCGCCCGTCGCCGCGACGATGGTCGATTCCAGCCCGCGTTCGGTTGCTCCGCCGTCGATGATCAACGGTATCCTGCCCCCAAGGCTCTTGAGGACATGCTCGGCCCGCGTTGGGCTGATCGAGCCGCTGGCGTTGGCCGACGGCGCTGCGAGCGGCCGGCCGACGGCCCTAAGGAGCGCCTGCATCGCCGGATGCGCTGGAACCCGCAGCCCGATCGTCGGCAGTCCGGCGGTCACGATCGAAGCGATCATCGATCCTTCGCGAAGCGGCACGACCAGGGTCAGTGGACCCGGCCAGTGCCGCTCAGCGAGCGCTATGGCGTCGTCGTCGAAGAGCCCGACCTGCTGGGCGGCGGCGAGGTCACTCACATGGACAATCAACGGGTTGAAGCTAGGTCTTCCCTTCGCTTCGTAGATGCGTGCGACCGCGCGTGGCCGAGTCGCGTCGGCCGCAAGCCCGTAAACAGTCTCCGTCGGCACGGCGACGGCCTCGCCAGCCAGCACCAGGCGCGCGGCCTCGGCAATCGTCTCGTCGTTGATGGGGAGGACCCGCGTCTCCATGAGGACGCGGCTAGAGCATTCGGGCCAAAGCCGGAATACTAGGCGCGCTCGCGCTCCAGCAGTTCCGCCGGGTCAAGGCCCAGCCGGCGCATGCGCGCGCGGATCTCGGGCCATTCCTCGCTGAGAAAGCGGTTCCGCTCCGAATCGCCGAGCCTGGCGCGGGCGCCGGGCGCGACGAACATGCCGACGCCGCGCTTGACCACGATGAGGCCCTCGTCCTGGAACCCCTGGTAGGCCTTGGCCACCGTCAGCGGGTTGGCCTGTTCCTCCGCCGCGAGCGCGCGAACCGAGGGGAGGGGATCGCCGTCGCCATATCGGCCGGCGAGGATCGCATCGGCGATCGTCTCGCGCAGGCGGACATAGACCGGCTTTTCGTGCTGTTTGCCTACCGTCATGCTGTCATAATACAGCGGAGCGCAGTAAAGTTCAATCGCCCATCATCAACTTGTCACAAAGGCGGCTGCCAGGCCCTTGCCACCGCTTCCAGCGGCGGCCGCTCGCGTTCCTCGAGATCGTGTGCCGGATGGCCGATGAAGATGAAGCCGGCGATCCGCTCCCCCGGCTCGCAGAAGGCGCGGCGGACATGGTCGGAGTAGGTCCGCCAGCCCGTCACCCATCCGGCGACATAACCGAGGGCATGGGCGGCCAGCAGCAGGTTCATGCCGGCGGCGCCACATGACAGCTCCTGCTCCCACACCGGAATCTTGTGCCCCTCGACCGGGGCCGAGACGAGCACGACCAGCTGCCCCGCATAATGGGCGAAATCGACCTCTTTCTGGCGATGCGCGGCGGTGGCGTCCGGATTGTCTTCCTCGAGCGCTCCGAGCAGCAGTCGTTCGAGCGCGTCGCGTTGATCGTCGGCGACCGTAACGAAGCGCCAGGGATGCAGCTTACCGTGATCGGGAATGCGCGCCGCGATGGTCAGCATGCGCTCCAGCTCCGCCGTCGTTGGGCCAGGGCCGACCAGCTCGCGCGGCTTGCCGGAACGCCGCGTTTCAAGCAGCGAAAGAGCGGAGGAATTATCATTGAGCATCCTGGCGTCCATCTAGGGCGCGGTCTCCCTCGCAACAATGTGCTTCACAAGCCCGTTTTGCTCGTTACGGTCGCGACCGCTGTGATGGGGAGAGTGCCGGATGGTTGATACGCCAGCCGTGGAAGAACCGTTTTCGCCCGCTTCAGGGAAGACGGATCCAGCCGACAAGAAGACCTGGTTTGGCCACCCGCGCGAGCTTGCGCGGCTGTTCACCACCGAGATGTGGGAGCGGTTCGGCTATTATGGCATGCGGGCGCTGCTGACGCTCTACCTGACCAAGCATTTCCTCTTCTCGGACCAGCAGGCGACCGGCCTCTACGGCGGCTACACCGCGCTCGTGTACCTGACCCCGCTGGTCGGGGGCTTCCTTGCCGACCAGTATCTCGGCTCGAAGCGGTCGGTGAAGTTCGGCGCGATCTTGATGGCCATCGGCTATTTCACACTGGCGTTCGGCGGAAGCCCGGCCAAGCCCTATGCGACGATCGACGGCCATCGTTACGAGGTGGTCGTCGACAATTTCGTCGACCGGCCGACCAGCGACCCCAACGAGGCACGCTACATCGTCGACAACGGCCAGAAGCTGCAGATCCGCGGCAACGAGGACGGCTCGGTCTCGCTCCTCGACAATGGCCAGGAAGCACGGAAGCTTCCTAAGGGAACGGTCGAGTTCGCGGGCGAACGCAACCAGCTGACGATCGCGATCATGCTGATCGCGCTGTCGCTGATCTCGGTCGGCAACGGCTTCTTCAAGCCCAACATCTCGACCATCGTCGGAACCCTCTACGAGCAGGGGGATCGGCGCCGCGATGCGGGCTTCACCATCTTTTACATGGGGATCAATCTCGGCTCGATCCTTGGCCAGCTCTTCTGCCCGCTGCTTGCCGACTGGTTGGGCTGGTGGGCGGGTCTCAGCCTGGCCGGCGTCGGCATGACCATCAGTTACCTGCTGATGCAGTTCCACGGTGGGCGGCTCGACGGCTACGGCGACCGGCCGGCGCACGCCCCCAACAAGGACATCGTCATCTACATCGGCGCGCTGATCGCGGTCCCCGTCTTCGTCTTCTTGTTCAGCAACCTGATGAATTCCGCGCCGGCGGCCGAAGGCTCAGGCTTCATCGGCTACATCATGTCGCTGTCGCTGATGGGCAAGCTGCTGTTCGGCACGTTCCTCGTGGCGGTGCCTGGCATCCTCATCTGGTCCTACGCCAAGGGCACGCGTGCCGAAGCGCAAATGATGACTGCGGCGATGGTGCTCATCGTCTTCAACGTCTTCTTCTGGACCTTGTTCGAGCAGGCCGGGTCGTCGCTGACCCTGTTTGCCGACCGCAACACCGATCGCAGCGTGTTCGGACTATTCACCATATCCGCGCCGCAGACCCAGAACTTCAACCCGATCTGCATCGTCCTGTTCGCACCGGTCATGAGCTGGCTTTGGACCAGCCTTGCGAGGCGCGGCCTCGAACCGTCGATCCCGGTCAAGTTCTCGATCGCGCTGATGGGCGTCGGCGCAGGCTTCCTGTTCCTGGTGTTCGGATCGACCTTCGCCGGTTCCGGCAACAACTTCCAGGTCGGGCTGTGGTGGCTCGCGGGCCTCTACCTCATCCATTCGCTTGCAGAATTGTGCATCTCTCCCGTCGGATTGAGCATGATCACAAAGCTTTCGATCGCCAGGGTCGTCGGCCTGATGATGGGGGTCTGGTTCCTGTCGATCTCGGTCGCGCAATATTTTGCGGGCATCGTCGCGCAGTTCGCCAGCGTCGAGACTGTCGGCGGGCAGGTCACCAACCTCAAGGTCAGCCTCGATACCTACACGGCGACCTTCACGACCATCGCCTGGATCGCCATCGGCGCGGGCGTCGTCCTGTTCCTGCTCTCCTGGCCCCTCCAAAAGTGGATGCATGGTGTCAAATAAGCTCGTTCCGGCAGCGCTGACGACCGTCGCGCTGCTCCTTGGCGGCTGCGCGGCATTTCAGGAGAAACCCAAGAAAGAGCCGCCGATCGCGATCAACCAGGATCCCTATCCGTCGACCTATGTCCGCTATCCGGGGGTTCCGACCGTCATCCGCGGGGCGACGATATTTGATGGCGACGGGCACAGGCTGGACAAGGGCGACGTCCTCATCGCCGACGGCGTCATCAAGGCGGTCGAGCCGAACCTGATGGTGCCACAAGGCGCAGTGGTGATCGACGGGACGGGCAAGTACGTCACGCCGGGCATCATCGACGTGCACAGCCACCTTGGCGACTATCCGTCGCCGGCGGTCGAGTCCCATTCCGACGGCAACGAAGCGACCGGTCCGGTGCGGCCCGAAGTCTGGGCCGAGCACAGCGTGTGGCCGCAAGACCCCGGCTTCGGCCGGGCGCTGGCCAACGGCGGCGTGACCACGCTTCAGATCCTGCCCGGCTCGGCCAACCTGTTCGGCGGCCGTTCGGTGGTGCTGAAGAACGTGCCCGCGCGCACGGCCCAGGGCATGAAGTTCCCCGGCGCGCCCTACGGCCTCAAAATGGCCTGCGGCGAGAATCCCAAGCGTGTCTACGGCTCGAAGGGCACGATGCCGCAGACCCGGATGGGGAATATCGCTCTTGCCCGCGAAACCTGGGCAAAGGCGGTCGAGTATAAGCGCAAGTGGGACAAGTACGAGAAAGAGGGCGGCGACGACATTCCGGACCGAGACCTCGCGATGGATACGCTACGCGGTGTGCTCGAAGGCAAGATCCTCGTCCACAACCACTGCTACCGCGCCGACGAAATGGCCAACATGATCGATATGAGCCACGAGTTCGGCTACCACATCGCGGCCTTCCACCACGCCGTCGAAAGCTACAAGATCGCGGACATCCTAGCGCGCGAGGGCATTTGCTCGGCGATGTGGGCCGACTGGTATGGCTTCAAGATGGAAGCCTATGACGCGATCAAGGAGAATATCCCGCTGGTCCACAACGCGGGCGCCTGCGCGATCGTCCACTCCGACGATCCGAACGGCATCCAGCGTCTGAACCAGGAGGCTGCCAAGGCCCTCGCCGACGGACGCCGCGCCGGGATCAACATCCCGGACGAGGTCGCCTGGGAGTGGCTGAGCCGAAATCCGGCCAGGGCGCTCGGCATCCTCGACCGCACCGGCACCTTGGCGGTAGGCAAGATGGCCGATGTCGTGCTGTGGAACGGCAATCCGTTCAGCGATTACACGCGCCCAGAGCGCGTCTGGATCGACGGCGCAGAGATGTACGACGCCAACAATCCCAAGCGCCGGCCAGTCAGCGATTTCGAGCTCGGCCAGCCGGGCGAGGGAGATACGAAATGATCCGCCTCGCGCTCGCTGCCTTGCTGCTCGGCTCTGCCGCGCCCGCGGCGGCCGAGACCTTCGCGATCGTCAATGCGACGGTCGCCAAGGGTGACGGCTCAGCGCCGATCCAGGGTGGGACGGTCGTTGTGCGCGATGGCCGCATCGTCGCTGCCGGCGACATGCGGATGAAGCTTCCCGCCGGAACCCAGGTCATCGACGCGACGGGCAAGTGGGTGACGCCCGGAATCATCGCGGGCTTCTCGCGGCTCGGCCTGTCCGAGGTCGACCTGTCCGCGGACGGCTCGTCCGACGTCAGCGCCGACGGTCCGTTCAGTGCCGCTATCGACGTCGTTCCCTCCATCAATCCGCTCGACCAGACGGTGGCCGTCAACCGGGCCTCGGGCGTCACGCGCGCGATCGTGGCACCGGGCACGGGCAAGAGCATCTTCGCCGGCCAGGGCGCGGTGATCGACACCGGCGCCGACATGGACCCGATCACCGCGGCGCGGAAATTCCAGTTCGTCGAGCTCGGCGAGGCCGGCGCCGCCAATGCCGGCGGGTCCAGGTCCTCGGCGTTCGCTTTGTTCCGCAATGCGCTGCGGGAGGCCGCCCAGCTGCGCCGCTATGCGCCGAACGTCCAAAGCGCTCGCAGCGGAGCGCCCGACGAGCGCGATCGGCCGGTCGTGCGCGACCCGAACGAATCGCGCGTCTACACGGCCCAGCGCAACCAGGATGTGCTGCTCACGCGCTACGATGCGGCTGCGCTCGTGCCTGTGCTCCAGGGCCGGCAATATCTGTTCGTCCACGTCGAGCGCGCGCGCGACATCCTCAATGTCATCGATCTCGCCCGTGAGTTCCCGAGCATCAGGCTGGTGCTGGTTGGTGCAAGCGAGGGCTGGACCGTGGCGCAGCGAATCGCCGCCGCGCGGGTGCCGGTCATCGCTTCGCCCGTGAACGACCTTCCGGCGTCGTTCGAGCAACTGGCCGCGACCCAGTCCAATGTCGGCCGGATGCGCGCCGCGGGCGTCAATGTCGCCGTCGGGACCATCGACGACAACGACACCCGCAACCTCTTCTGGGAGCGGCAATATGCCGCCAACCTCGTCGCGCTCGGCAAGATTCCCGGTGCAACCGGGGTCAGCTGGGGCGAGGCGTTGGCGATGATTACGTCCAAGCCCGCGGAGATGGTGGGGATGGGCGGCGAGATCGGCAGCCTCGCGCCCGGGCGGCGCGCCGATGTCGTGATCTGGACGGGTGACCCGCTCGAGGCGTCGAGCGCGCCGGAAGCGGTATTCATTGACGGCGTTCGCCAGCCGCTTGAAAATCACCAGACGCGGCTGCTGCAGCGCTATCGTTACCTGCCGCGCCGCGACCTTCCGGAGGCTTACAGGCATTGACCGTCCAGGCCGCCCTTCTGCTGTCGTCGATCGCGTTCATCGCGACCCATTTGCTGCTGTCTCATCCGCTGCGGGGCCCGCTCGTCCGGGCGATGGGCGAGGGGCCATTCCGCGGCCTCTATTCGTTGGTCGCGCTGATCACCTTCGGCGCGATGGTCTATTTCTACCGTCGATGCGGCCGAGAGGCGCCGCAATGGAGCGTCAGCGAGGCGGCCTGGATTGCCGGAACGGTGTTGATGTGGATCGCCTCGATCCTGTTTGTCGGCTCCTTCCAGGGCAATCCCGCTCTGGTTGGCGCGGCGGGCCCGAGGGGCGGTCCGAAGGGCGTCCTTGCCATCACACGTCATCCGATGATGTGGAGCTTTGCGATCTGGGCGGCGGTCCACATGGCGATCCTCGCGCAGTGGAAGAGCGTGGTATTCGACGGCGCGATCATCATCCTCGCGCTCGCCGGCGCCTTCGGCCAGGACCGCAAGAAGGCGGCACAGATTGGCGAGGACTGGCACGACTGGACCGCCCAGACGGCGTTCGTTCCCTTCACCAGTGGGTTCGCTTACCCTGGTACCGTTGCCCTCGTCGGCGGGACGATATTGTTCCTGGTTGCGACCTGGGCTCACCCCATTCCGGCGGGAATCTGGCGCTGGGTCGGTTAGGCGCGCTAATACGCGCGGCATGACGCGCAAATTCTTCGGTACCGACGGCATCCGCGGGACCACCAATATCGAGCCGATGACTGCAGAGACGGCGCTTCGCGTCGGTCAGGCGGCCGGCGCGCATTTCCTTCGGGGCGATCATCGGCACCGCGTGGTGATCGGCAAGGACACCCGCCTTTCCGGTTACATGATGGAATCGGCGATGGTCGCCGGCTTCACCAGCGTCGGCATGGACGTCGTCCTGCTCGGTCCCATGCCGACTCCGGCCGTAGCGATGCTGACCCGTTCGATGCGCGCCGACCTGGGCGTGATGATCAGCGCGTCGCACAATCCCTATGCCGACAATGGCATCAAGCTGTTCGGGCCAGATGGCTACAAGCTCAGCGACGACGCGGAACGGGCGATCGAACGTCGGCTCGAGAAGGAGCCCAAGCTCGCCAAGTCCGAGATGATTGGCCGCGCGCGGCGCATCGACGATGCGCGGGGGCGCTACGTCCAGTTCGCGAAGGACACCTTTCCCGAGCACCTCCGCCTCGACGGCCTCAAGGTTGTCCTCGATTGCGCCAACGGCGCCGCCTATCACGTCGCTCCGGACGCGCTGTGGGAGCTCGGCGCCGAAGTCGTCCCGATCGGTGTCAATCCCAACGGCCTCAACATCAATGAGGAGTGCGGCTCGACCAAGCCGCAGCTGCTGCAGGAGACCGTCGTCGCCAGCGGCGCCGACATTGGCATCGCGCTCGACGGCGATGCCGACCGGTTGATCGTCGCCGACGAGAAAGGCGAACTGGTCGACGGTGACCAGCTGATGGCGCTGATCGCGCTCGGCCTTCACGCGCGCGGCGAGCTTCGCGGCGGGGCGGTGGTCGCGACCGTCATGTCCAACCTCGGCCTGGAACGGAAACTCGGCGAGGCCGGCCTTGAGCTCAAGCGGACCACGGTCGGCGACCGCTATGTGCTCGAGGAGATGCGCAGCAGCGGTTGCAACGTCGGCGGCGAGCAATCGGGCCACATCATCCTCGCCGACCATGCGACGACTGGCGATGGGCTGGTCGCGGGTCTCCAGGTTCTCGCCGCTCTGGTCGAGGCGAAGGCGCCGGCGAGCGAGCTGCTGCGCCAGTTCGAGCCGCTGCCGCAGCTGCTGAAGAACGTGCGCTTCAATGGCGGGACCGAGCCGCTTGAGGCGGACAGCGTCCGGAAGCGGATTGCCGCGGCCGAATCCGAGTTGGAAGGTCGTGGTCGTCTCGTCATCCGCAAGTCCGGCACGGAACCCCTGATTCGGGTAATGGCCGAGGGTGACGATCTCGCGCTGGTCGAGCGCCTCGTCGACGACATTTGCGAGGCGGTTCAGGCTTCGGCGTGAACCTTTTCTTTGGATTTGATGCCCAAACGACAATGTCGTGCACATGGACAACTTCGCCCCGGCCCGGGGATCGAAGGCGGGTAGCGTGACGCCGACGGCTCGGATCCTGATCATTGCCGGCTCGGACTCGGGCGGGGGCGCCGGGATTCAGGCCGACATCAAAACCGTCACCATGCTCGGCGGGCATGCGATGACCGCCATTACTGCCGTGACCGCGCAGAACACGCTCGGCGTCGACGCCGTGCATCCCGTTCCGGCCGAGATGATTCTCGCCCAAATCGAAGCGGTTATCGGCGATATCGGAGTCGACGCGGTAAAGATCGGCATGATCGGCGGCGCGTTTGCCGCCGAGCAGGTCGCCAAGCGACTCGAGCGCCTGAAGGCCGAGCAGCCGGGGATTCCAATCGTGTTCGATCCGGTGATGGTCGCGTCCAGCGGCGCGGTGCTGGCCGACGAGGCGACGATCGCCGCATTCGGGCGGCTCATGGAGGTCGCGACCCTCGCTACGCCCAACCTCCCGGAACTGAAGCGGCTGACGTCCGAGGAGGACCCTGTTTCGGCGGCGCTCCACCTGGTCGGCGCCCATGGCTGCGCGGTGCTGATCAAGGGCGGGCACGAGGAGGGTGAGGCACTCGCCGACGCATTGATCGAAACCGACAATATGACCAGCTGGCAGGGCGCGCGGATCGATACCACCAGCACCCACGGAACGGGCTGCACGCTGGCGAGCGCGATCGCGGTGTTCCTCTCTCAGGGATCGAGCCTTGCGGACGCGGTCGCTCGCGCGCGCGAGTTCGTGCGGGTCGCCCTTCACGATGCCCCGGACCTCGGGCAAGGAACGGGTCCGATGGGTCATGCGAAGGTGCGGCTCGACGTCGGGGAGGCGCCCCGGCTGAACCAGGTGACGGTGACCGGAACGAGTTACGAACGCTCGGTGGATTTCTACCGCCGCCTCGGCCTCAGGCAGATCGTGGATAGCCCCGACACGGGCTATGCGCGGTTCGAGACCGCGGGAGGCGTCACTCTGTCGGTCCAGATCGATCCCGATGAGAAGATCATCGCGACCACCGCCATTTATATGGAATGCGACGACCTCGACGAGCGGGTCGAGAAACTGGCGCGGAGCGGAATCGCCTTCGAGCATGGCCCGCGCAACCAGCCGTGGATGTGGCGCGAGGCGCGGCTTCGCGACCCCGACGGCAATATCATCTTCTTCTACCACGCGGGCGAGCACCGTCGCTTTCCGCCATGGCGCATGGAGAAGTAATCCACACTTTTCGTCATCCCCGCGAAGGCGGGGATCCAGCCAACGACAAAATCTGGGTTCCCGCTTTCGCGGGAATGACGAATAAGAAGGCCATGCCCCGGCGCTGCTCCTTCAAGCTCGAGCTCGAATTTCCGCAGCCGCTGGCCGGCGTCGACGAAGCAGGCTGCGCTCCGCTCGCCGGCCCGGTCGTCGCCGCCGCCTGCATTCTCGACCGCGACAAATTCCCGCGCGGAATCGACGACAGCAAGAACCTTCCGCTCGAAAAGCGCGAATCCATTTACGCTCGGCTCGTCAAATGCTCGGCCTGGGGCGTCGGCATCGCCACCGTCGAGGAAATCGACCAGATCAACATCTACTGGGCGCGGATGCTGGCGATGACCCGCGCGGTCGAGGCGCTGGGGCTCGAGCCGGCCTGGGTGCTGGTCGACGGCAATGCGACGCCGCGCTGGCAGCGGCCGTCAAAAGCGATCGTCGACGGCGACGCCAGGTGCCGGTCGATTGCCGCCGCCTCGATCATCGCCAAGGTCACTCGCGACCGAATGATGGCCGCCTATGCCACTGAATATCCGGGCTACGGCTGGGAACATAACCGCGGCTATCCGACGCCCGACCACCGCCGGGCGATCAACGATCTCGGCCTGACGCCGCTCCACCGGCGAAGCTTCGGGTTGGTGCGCGCGATCGCCGATCGGGAGGCGCAGCCCGAGCTCAGCTTCGAAATTGCGCCAAGCGAGTCCTTCGAGTCACACCCACCACCGGTTGAGTCCGCGCCTCAAGCCCTGACTCAACATCTTGTGGAGCCCGTCCGCCCGGCCGCCTGACGCTAGCCGTCCCGAACTGGCGCGTTAACCCTTGTTCGCTTGACCGCGAGTCCCGGCTGACTCACCCTCGTGCGCCAACGGGGAGAGGGCAGAAAATCACATGAATCTCATTGCCCGCATCGCGGAGCAGCCGGTCTCGTTTCGAGCCGCGAAAGCGGCGACGCGCGAGATGCCGCTCGACCAGATCCTGCAAGGCGACTGCATCGCGGAGATGGCGCGCCTCCCTGACAAGTCGGTCGACATGATTTTCGCCGACCCGCCCTACAACCTCCGGCTCGGCGGCGACCTGTTCCGGCCGGAGGGGAGCCGCGTCGATGCGGTCGACGATGAGTGGGACAAGTTCGAAAGTCTTGCCGCCTACGACGGTTTCACCCGCGACTGGCTCGACCAGGCTCGCCGCATCCTCAAGGACGACGGCACGATCTGGGTGATCGGCAGCTATCACAACATCTACCGCGTCGGCTCGCTGCTGCAGGACGCA
>Ga0207647_10003380_pt1 | contig 11964 bp, 11 predicted proteins | sample KBSCornC2_FD_184295 | JGI IMG/M metagenome (GOLD analysis project Ga0207647, IMG submission 184295) | Corn rhizosphere microbial communities from Kellogg Biological Station, Michigan, USA - C2 (SPAdes) (version 2) | ecosystem: Host-associated > Plants > Roots > Rhizosphere ...
ATGGGTTTGCTGATGGTGGTGCTGGTGCTGGGTATAATGCTTACACTGGTTGTTGAGTCCATTCCTTCACTCAAAGGTTTAGGTATTGGCTACCTGTGGGGCAAAACATGGGACCCTGTAAGAGACATATATGGTGCTTACCCGTTTTTACTGGGTACTTTACTTACATCGTTCACGGCACTTATTATTTCTATACCGTTTTCATTTGCTGTAGCCATTTTCCTTGGTGAGTATTATCCTAAAGGAGCTATTTCAAATTTTCTAAAAAATGCAGTGGAACTGATAGCCGCTGTACCCTCTGTAATATATGGTTTCTGGGGGCTCGCAGTTCTGGTGCCTTTGGTAAGAAGTTTTGAAGGCAAAATAGGCGTGCCGCCATTAGGTATAGGCATTTTTACTTCTTCGCTTATACTTGCCATCATGATCATTCCTTATGCTGCATCGCTTGGCAGGTCTATGATACAGATGGTGCCTTCGCAACTTAAGGAAGGTGCTTACTCGCTGGGTGCTACCCGCTGGGAAGTAATACGCAGCGTGGTACTGCCATATACCAAATCGGGATTGCTGGCAGGTATACTATTATCACTGGGCCGCGCCCTCGGCGAAACAATGGCAGTGACTATGGTGATAGGTAATACCAGTCTTATACCAAAGAGCCTGTTTGCTCCAGGCAATACTATGGCGAGTGTAATAGCAAATGAATTTACAGAAGCCGATCACCCTGTTTATCTTTCTGCACTTATTGAGCTTGGGCTGGTACTGTTTGTAGTAACAGTGGTAATAAATATGGTGGGCAAAAGGATTATTAAAAGATTCACAAACGAATAAGGAATGAGCGCAAGAGTAAAATACAGAATAAGTAAAAGCACAGGCTTCAAAGCGCTTACCATTGCACTGGCAATGGGGTGTGTGGTGCCGCTCTTAGCCATTTTAGCATATATATTCAAAGAAGGGATTACCAAGATAAACTGGCATTTTCTTACACACATACCAAAGCCCGTGGGCGAGATAGGTGGTGGTATAGCTAATGCCCTGGTGGGTAGCCTTATTATAATATTTGTAGCATCTGTTATCGCAATACCTGTAGGCATACTCTGCGGTATATACCTTAGCGAAAACAGGAAGAGCAAGCTGAGTTACTGGGCAAGCCTTTCAATAGATGTATTGCAGGGTGTACCCTCGATAGTGATAGGTATAGTTGCCTACTTCTGGCTGGTAAAGCCATTTGGCGGCTTCTCTGCCTTATCGGGCAGTGTGGCATTGTCTATTATGATGCTGCCTATAGTAGTGCGCTCTACAGAAGAAACTTTAAAGTTATTACCCGACTCGCTGAAAGAAGCTGCTTATGCATTAGGTATGCCTTTTCACAGGGTGATACTAAAAGTAATTGTGCCATGCGGCTTTAGCGGTATTCTCTCCGGTGTTATGCTGTCAGTGGCACGTATAGCAGGCGAAACAGCCCCTCTATTATTTACTGCATTTGGTAACCCATATCTTTCTACCAAGATTACCAAACCAATGCAAAGTTTACCATTACTCATATTTAACTACGCTACCAGCCCGTACAACGACTGGCACGACCTGGCATGGGGTGCATCGCTGATATTGCTGGTGTGGGTACTATTATTAAACATATTTACAAAGCTTATCTCAAAGAGATGGAAAGTACAATTGTAAGGACTAAGAATTTCAATGCATATTTTGGCGCTAATCATGTAGTGAAAAATGTTGAAATTGAGATTCCCAGGAATAATGTGATAGCGGTGATGGGCCCTTCCGGCTGTGGAAAAACAACTTTCCTCCGTTGCATAAACCGTATGCATGAACTGATACCCGGCGCTACATGCGAAGGAGAAATGAAGCTGCATAATGAAGATATCTACGATATGCACCCTATCTTCGTAAGGCTGAAAATAGGCATGGTATTTCAGCGCCCTAATCCTTTCCCTAACCTTAGCATTTATGATAACGTGATAGCCGGCTATAAGCTGAACGGTATTAAAATGGCAAAGAGTGAGAAAGACAGGATAGTGGAACATTCGCTGACGCGCGCTGCCCTATGGAAAGAAGTAAAAGACTCGTTGCATAAAAAAGGTACCTTCCTGTCTGGCGGTCAGCAACAACGCCTGTGTATAGCACGCGCTATAGCTATGGAGCCTGAAGTGTTGCTGCTGGATGAGCCTACCTCTGCACTTGATCCTATATCCACATCGAGCGTGGAAGAACTGCTGCACGAGTTGAAGAATAATTATACCTTGATAATAGTAACGCACAACATGCAGCAGGCTGCACGCGTTAGTGATAAAACAGCGTTCTTCTATATGGGCGAGCTGGTGGAATATGATGATACCAAGCAGATGTTTACAAACCCTACAGATCAACGTACACAAAATTATATAACAGGCCGCTTCAGCTAAGCGACAAAAATCATAGTTATAATGACCCAGTTGGAAAATGAAATAGCCGCACTAAAAACAGAGGTTGTAAACATGTGGATACTTGTTCAGAGTCAGCTGAACAAGGCCAAAGAATCCATGCTAAACTTCGACAAGGACCTTGCCCGCGAAGTGGTGATGAAGGAAAAGCGTGTAAATGCATACGAGCTGAAAATAGACCGCGACTGCGAAAATATATTTGCACTTTACTGCCCCGTGGCTGTGGACCTGCGTTTTTTGCTGGCTGTACTGAAAATTAATAACAACCTGGAGCGTATAGGCGATATAGCCGAAGGCATAGCAAAGTACGTGATAGAAACACCGGTAAACTTTGAGACCAAACTGCTGGAAACTACACAGGTGCTGCGCATGTACCAGGAAGGTGTGAACATACTAATGGACACCCGCATAGCCTTTGAAAAAGAAGATACACAACTGGCAAGAAGCATCTTTAAAAGAGATGAAGTGCTGGACCAGATAAACCGTGAAGCTAATGGCAATATAGCTGCACTGATAAAAGAGGACATGAAGAGCATAAACGAAGCGCTGTATATACTCTCCATCATCCGTAAGCTGGAGCGTGTAGGCGACCAGGCTAAAAATATAGCTGAAGAAATAATTTTCTTCGTAGAAGCAAAAGTGTTGAAACACCAGGAATCGACGCTTAAATAATATCTTTTCCTGTTATGGGACAAAGGTGGGCATTAAGATTGTGTGTTGCACGCCTGCGATTCCCATAACAGGAAAAAATCTTCAAAACGCCGGACTCTATATCCGGCGTTTTTTTATCGAATGATGCTAATTGGTATTGTCTTAATATTTTTCTCTGAGCGCAATATGCAATAATACATGCCAGGTGCCAGGCTGCCGGCAGGTAACTGGGTGCGACCGTTTGACGCATCTATGCTCTTCTCCAATACTTTTTGTCCTGTTACTGTGACTATACTAATAGAAATTTCCCTTGATGCGAAGGCGCTATTCCACATCAGGTTTATCACATTGTTTGCAGGATTAGGGAATGCAAAAATTTCAGGGTTGCCGGCCGGTATCTTGTTTACTACGGTGGTTACAGTAGGGGTATCAGTTACCAGCGCGTCTTGCTTATATAACTTTAGTCCGCCCCATATATCGCCTACTACCATTTCAAACTTGCCATCGCCATCTACATCGGCCACTGCAGGCGCGGAGCGAAAGCCCTTGTAGTCGCCACGTCTATATAACGATAAATATGTAGAGTCGATATAAGAATAATTTGTGTCCAGCAGCGTATAAGGCCCTACAGTATCTCCCTGGAAGCCGGTGTAGCGATACAGCTCACCCGACATGCTGCCTACCAGCAGGTAATCTTGCGCAGAATTATCCATTCTGCCGATAAATGGTGTACTGTGATTTTCGCCGTAGTATGGACCATCAACCTTCACCTTACCGAGTGTTTTAGATATATATTTCAGGCTTATGGTGCCCGGTGTAGTGCTTGTGTTTTGATAATAGTAAAGATAACCGCCGTAGCTGCCTGATATAAGGTCGGGCTTGCCGTCATGATCCAGGTCGTATATGCAGGGTGCAGCATTGCCACCTACATTTATGGTATTATTAGCAGCATCTTTCAATGTTAGTTGCTGAAGCTGCCATACAGGCTGCACGCTATTGCTGGCGGCAATATTTTTAAAGTAAGTAAATGATGAGCCATTTGGTACATGACCTAATATCAAATCGTCTTTACCATCATTATCTATATCGCCAATAGCAATAGAGGAACCCTGAAAATTGAATGTGTCAAGGTTCATAAAATTGCTGCTTTGCAGTGTGAAAGATGGATGCCCGGCTGTGCTGGTATTTTTATAGTATGATATGCGGGAAGTATAAGTACCGCTATATATGCCATCGCGCCTGTAGTAGCCATCCGAGCCAATAAAAAGATCAGGCTTACCGTCCTTATCATAGTCATAGAAAACAGGGAATGACGCTTTGCCTATATCTATGGTTTTGTCAATGAGGAAAGTATCGCTCTGGTACCGGAATGCAGGTACGCTGGCGGTACCCGTGTTCTTCATATAGATAATGCACTTATAATCCTCACCATCTTTATTAGGTGCTATTAGCAAATCTTTCAGCCCATCCTGGTCTATATCTACATTAAATAGCGCAGGCCACTGTGGCATGTAGATGCTGCGTACATGGCTGTCCCAGGCAGTGTCCTGCGATATCATACTATCTACATTTTTCCCGGAGCCCACTCTGCCATTTTGCAGGTACACAATATTGTTGAAGCCCACACTTCCATCCAGGTAATCTTTATCGCTGTCACCGTCCATATCTATCAATACGAATGTATTGCCGGAGTGTGTTTTCTTTTCCTCCCATGGGTGAATGATAAGGCCGGAGTTGTCGCAGCTAAAACCCAGAAGATGGGTAAGTGTGGCTGGCTGGTAGAACTTACCCCAGCACTGGTCTTTAAGTATTATTCTTATAGAATCGCATGGCAGGGTATCTTCTTTCTGTACGTTTTTATACCACCAGGCATTGTTGCCACCAAGGTCATTAAATGAAAGGAAATCCAGGTCGCCGTCATTGTCTACATCTACTATTGCAGGTATATCTGTATTGGCCACGTATGCATTGTAGGAGCCCACTGCGCCTACCAGGTTATTATAAAAAAGCTCTTTGTAATGCCTAAAACAAAGCTGGTTTGCACTATTATAATAGCCTGTAGAAACATCAAAGCCCGTGCCGCCGGCATGGAAAAGATCAGGTATACCATCACAGTTGTAATCAGCCAGGATAAGGTAAACCTCTATGGGTGGAAAATTCAATTCATATTCCGGGGCATATACATAGTTTGGGTTGCCTGCGGTACCATTATTTATAAAAGTCCTTACGCCTATGTTACGTTCGTATACTACCAGGTCTTCTTTGCCGTCATTGTTCAGATCTCCCATGGTAAACTGTGGGTTATTAAAGCCGCCACACCAGGCAAGTGGTTTTTCTTTGCCATGGTCATCTATTATTTGTATGCTGGTGTCGTATTTATATACCTGGCCCTGGTACTGTGCATGCACGGTGATAGCAGAGAAAAAAAATAGCAGGGAAAAGCTTAGGGTAGGAAAAAGTCGCATAGGAATGCTTTTATATAAAATTACATAAATTAACGTATAAATGCTTTAGATAATGGGTAAAAAAACGGCTGCAGAAGATGCAGCCGTATAGAAGGTATTTGAGAAGGAAATTATTACCGGCTCATATTATCAAAACAATTCACAGTACCCGAAGCGCTTACGTCCTGGAAAGTGTAGCCAATATTGGTGCCGGCGAAATTGCCATTGCCAGAGTAAGTATGCCCCCCTACAGTTTGTGCAGGTATGTTTATATATCCACCGTTACAATCCAGCTCGGCATATATAGAAACGCCTGTGCCATTGAAATTTGTAAAGTATACTCTGTTAGAGTAGCCTGCCGGGTCAACTATTATACTGTCTGTATACAAGTTACCGTTACAATCATAATTGTTTTTCCACGCTCCGCTAACCAGTGAAGTACATTGCGGCTCTCTTAATACTTTAAGATTGAAAGTATAAAACTTATCGCCTGTCTTAGAACCATGACAAAGGAGCTTTATAGGGTAAACGCCACCTTTGGCAGTACCATCGTTAGTAAGTACAAAGTAAGAATAGAAGGTGGGTATGCCTGAATGCGCATATATGGTGTCGGCGGTAATGCCTGCCGGCAGATTGGTGAGCGACAGGTCCACGGTTTCCTGTATAGGCCCCACATATGTAACGCTATAGGAAAGTGTTGTAGATGCACCAATCTGGTAGCTTACTATAGCATCAGATATATTATCTACCCTGTAAGTGGTAGGCAGGTTAGACTTTGTGTCCTTAGTGCAGGAAGCAAGGCCAAAATAAACAAGCGTAAAAAGTAAAATAATTTTCTTCATATATATTGTGTTGGAAACGTAAGATAATAATAATAATTTTTATATGCAATAATCAGTAATTACTAAGCAAAAAAATACGGCTGCATGTTTATGCAGCCGTACAAGTATTGAACAAAAATGTATTAATGTCTCAGATAGATGTAGCAGGAGGTAATGCCCGCGGCAGAAGAATCTACATAGCTATACTGTATATAACTTGAAGAAAAATAACCGTTGCCATAATATACATGACCGGCCATTGCCTGGCGTGGTATAGTAAAGGTACCCGTATTGCAATCAAGGTCTGCATACATAGATAAGTTCATATTTGCGAAATTGCTGAATACTATCCTATTATAGGTAGAAGGATCGACACTGATATTATCAGAAAAAGTAGCACCCATGCAATCGGTACCTATGGCCCAGCTGCCCGCTACTGTAGATGTGCACTGTGGAGGCGGTAATACCTTTATTTTGAAAGTATAAGATTTATTACCTGTTTTATCTCCTGTGCAGTTAAGCGTTACAGTATATGTACCCGGTTTTGCAGTACCATCATTCGTTAAATAAAATACAGTACTAAATGTAGGTATGCCAGCATGGCTGTTTGTATCTGCTGTAATGCCAGATGGAAGGCCGCTAAGCGATAAGCTTACATTTTCCTGTATAGGGCCCACATAATTGATGCTGAGCTGCATGTAAGCAATAGAGCCGGCAGAAAAACCAACTTGCTGGTCGGTAATGTTGTCAATCCTGTACGTGGTTGGTTGGTTCGACTTATTGTCGTTTTTAGTACAAGAGGATAAGGCTATGCAAAAGAGCATAAAAAGTAGCAGCGTTTTTTTCATGAGTTCCGGTTGTTTTTGGTTATTAGTTAAAATTTAAAATTCGTTTTTCCACATCATACTCTCAACGGGCTTTATGGTGCGGTTAGTATATTTTGCATTTTCTTTTTTATTATACTTGTTGATTACCTCGCCATCTACCGGGAAGTATATAAGCTGACCTACAGGCATGCCGGCATATATACGCACCGGGTGCACACAGCTTATTTCCAGCGTCCAGGTGTTGCAAAAACCTACATCCCCTTTACCTGCAGTAGCATGTATATCTATGCCCAGGCGGCCGGTAGATGATTTACCCTCCAGAAAGGGCACATGAGCATGTGTTTCGGTATATTCTTCCGTTACGCCCAGGTACAGTGTGCCCGGCTGCAGTACGTAGCCCTCTTCAGGTATTTCGAAGTGAGATACCTTGTTGTGCTTTTTGGCGTCTAGTATTGTGTCATTATATACAGCAAGATATTTGCCAAGGTGCACATCATAAGAGTTGCTGCCCAGGAATTTGCGATCGTACGGCTCTATTACTATAGTCCCTTTTTCTATTTCTTCCAGTATGCGTGTATCAGAGAGGATCATAATGCAAATATAATCGTCTGTCTGATAATTAGGGATTTATGTAATGGGAAATTGGCTTGCTTTTCGTCAAAATAAAGTAATAATGTATTTATTGTTTCAATAATTTACCCGTTTGCAGTGTATTGCCGTTTTGCAGCACCTTGTAAAAATATACGCCTGGCTGCCAGGTGGTGGCGTTTATTGTAGTTTGTGTTGCGTTTTTAAGTAATGGTATTGCTGAGATTGCCCTGCCAGCAGCATCTGTTATTTCGACTGTAGCCTCATCATTATCAGAGAAATGATATTGGATGGTGAATGCGGTGTGCGAGGGGTTGGGGAAAATATTGAAGTTCCTCCATAACATTTAGACCATTGTATTTTAGGTGCCTGACCAAAAGAAAGGAAACTTACACTGCATAGTAAAAGTGTAATAAATAAAGAGTAACATGATTTCATAAGGTATAATTTTCAATGTGGAGTTAAAACAAAAAGCCTGCGCAGCGGCAGGCTTTACAATATAAGGTATCGCGTTTAGTGTATCGTGATGGTCGATATATAGTCGCAATCAACTAAACCCTGGGATGGCGGCTGAATGCAGTCAGAGCATGGTGCAAGTTTTGCCGGACTGGGATAACAACCTGCGCCGGTAGCATCTACAATGGTACATATACCGCCTGTGCATAAGGTAGACTGCCAGCAAATTTCAAAAGCCGGAGTCATGCCTGGCGTACATGACGAAGTTGTTACTGAGGCTGTTCCGCCACAGCAAGGTATAAGTACAGGGGGATCGCTGGAAACAATACTACAGGTATGTGGGTCGTAACATACAGGCGTTACTGTTACGTCACAAAATTCATTGTTGGTAGCGGTAAAAGTTTGGGCTTTAGCGCCGAGGCTTATCATGCCTAATAAGGCAATAATGATGATCTTTTTCATAGTTTGATTTTTAATTAAAATTCAGATGAGAGATAGTTACTCAGATCGGCATGGGCTTATATCGTGTTCTTTTCTATCCATAGGCGATACGGTTTAAGCTATCAATGAATGTTCGGATATTTCAGATTGGAATATTTTATAATTCAAAAATAATATACATGTTTTAAAATGTCAAGGGTATTTTACACGTTTTTTGACTGTGTTTTTAGAAATGCATTAAAACCCCCACCTTTGCACTATGCCGTTATATAAAGAGTGGAGCAATGATGAACATAGCCTGGCTGCTATATGGAAGATAGAAGAGCCGGAAGCATTTTTCACAGACCGCACAGGGTTGGCTACTGATATAAAGAGCGAAAAGCGCCGGCTGGAGTTCCTTGCGGGTCGCTTCCTGCTGAAACACCTGGAGGAGGATTTCCCTTTACTTAATATAAAGCCTGATGAGCATGACAAACCGCGCATAGATAACAATCAGTATTATTTCTCCATCTCCCACTCATGGCCCTATGTGGCGGTGGTTATTAGTCCGCACAGCGAGGTAGGGATAGATATACAGGCCTGGCACCCGCGTATGGAACAACTGCAACATAAATTCCTATCGGCGGATGAGCAGGAATTAACTGCCGGCAATACCGAACTCATTACCCTGGCCTGGTGCGCTAAAGAAGCTGCCTACAAATGGCAGGGTCGCCGGGGAGTAGAATTTATAGACCACATGCCTATTACATTCTTTATGGAAAAGAATAGCATTTTTAATATTAATATTTATCTTAAACTATCCATCCCCACTCGTATGCTTTCGCTGGAAGGCTTTATAACTAAGGGTTTTGCCTGCGTTTATGTGACAGATTCCGAAGATTGGGCGATCTATTAGATATAATTAATTTATTTTAATGTTACATTATTTATAAATTCTTCTCGAAAATTTGGAATTTTACTGCCATTTATTTTAAATTTGCGTAAAATTTAATATTTTATGACATCCTTACGTTTTCTTGCATTAAACGAAATGGCTACCGAGGAGAAAAAGATTTCCGGCTACGGAACTAAGAAGATCTCCGCTATGTTTAACAGCAATGTATTCACCGGCCGCACTATGCGCGAATACCTGAGCGACGAAGCATATAAAAGCCTGATGAGTTCCATCAAATCCGGCTCTAAGATAGACCGTAGGATGGCAGACCAAATAGCAGCCAGCATGAAGGCATGGGCTGAAGAGCGTGGTGTAACGCACTTCACGCACTGGTTTCAACCGCTTACCGGCACTACTGCTGAAAAACATGACTCTTTCTTCACTTTAAAAAGCGATGGCTCTACCATTGAACTTTTTGATGGCGATGCACTGATACAACAGGAACCTGATGCAAGCAGTTTCCCTAATGGTGGTATACGTGCTACATTCGAGGCCCGCGGCTACACTGCCTGGGATCCTTCTTCTCCTGCTTTTATTATGGAGAGCGGTAGCGGTAAAACACTTTGCATACCTACTATATTTATAGCATACAATGGCGAATCGCTGGATTATAAAGCGCCGCTATTGAAATCTATAGCAGCGCTGGACAAAGCTGCGGTAGATGTTTGTAACTATTTTGATAAAAACGTAACTAAGGTAACTGCCACCCTGGGTTGGGAACAGGAATACTTTGTGGTAGATGAAGCCCTGGCTAATGCACGCCCTGACCTGGTAATGTGCGGACGCACACTGATAGGCCACTCACCTGCAAAAGGCCAACAACTGGAAGATCACTACTTCGGTTCTATACCTGAGCGTGTATATGCGTTCATGCAGGATTACGAACAGGAAGCATACAAGCTGGGTATTCCATTGCGTACGCGCCACAATGAGGTGGCGCCTGCACAGTTTGAGTGTGCTCCGATATTTGAAGAAGTGAACATAGCTGTAGACCACAATACATTGTTGATGGATGTGATGGCTAAGGTTGCAAAACGCCATAAGCTAAAAGTGTTGCTGCACGAAAAACCATTCGCAGGCGTAAATGGTAGTGGTAAGCATAACAACTGGAGCCTTGCAACAGACACAGGAGTAAACCTGCTGTCTCCGGGCAAGACACCACGCACTAACATCATGTTTCTTACCTTCTTTGTAAATGCTATAAAGGCAGTAAATGATTATGCTGATCTGCTGCGCGGTGCCATAGCATCTGCGAGCAATGACCATCGCCTGGGTGCAAACGAAGCGCCACCGGCTATTATGTCTGTATACATCGGTAAGTATCTAAGCGAAGTGCTGAATGAAATAGAATCCCGTGTAAAAGATAAGTTTAGCGAGCAGGATGAAGTGATACTGAAGCTGGACATACACAAGCACATACCTGAGTTGCTGATGGACAATACAGACCGCAACCGTACCAGCCCTTTCGCCTTCACGGGTAACAAATTTGAATTCCGCGCTGTAGGTTCTTCTGCCAACTGTGCTTCGCCTATGCTGGTGCTCAACACTATCATGGCTCAAACACTGAGACAATTTAAAGCAGACGTAGATGCGCTGATAGAAAAAGGTGAAAAGAAGGAAATAGCTATACTGCAGGTACTGCGCGATTCTATTTCTAAGTCAAGGAAGATATTGTTTGAAGGTGATAACTATAGCGACGAATGGGCTGAGGAAGCAAAAAAACGCGGACTGAGCAATTTCAAAACTACACCGGAAGCGCTGGATGCTTTTGTAACAGATAGCGCCAAGAAAGTATTCTTCGAAAATAACATCTTCTCTAAGCGCGAACTGGATGCACGCCACGAGATAATGCTGGAAGACTACGTGAAGAAGGTGCAGATAGAAGCCCGCATTATAGGCTATATGGCATCTACCAACATACTGCCGGTAGCTATCCAGTACCAAAACACACTGATAGAAAATGTAAAAGGCCTGAAAGACCTGGGACTTGATAAAAAGAGCTTTAAAGCACAGCTAAACCTGGTAGAAGTAGTAAGCGACCACATACAGAACATAAATGACAGTGTGGAAGCAATGATAGAAGCCCGCAAGAGCGCTAACAATGAAACAGACATGCACAAACGTGCTGCTATGTATTGCGATGTGGTGAAGCCATACTTCGACAAAATACGCTACCATGCCGATAAGCTGGAACTGATAGTGGACGACAAACAATGGCCTTTGCCAAAGTACCGCGAACTGTTGTTCCTGCGCTAATAATGATTTTAGTTTTCATATAAAGCCGCTGTTAATCCACAGCGGCTTTATTATTTTATATTTGTTGCCAAACACTACTCATATTGTTTAGTAAAAGCGCTGCACTACCCG
>Ga0207647_10003382_pt1 | contig 11955 bp, 8 predicted proteins | sample KBSCornC2_FD_184295 | JGI IMG/M metagenome (GOLD analysis project Ga0207647, IMG submission 184295) | Corn rhizosphere microbial communities from Kellogg Biological Station, Michigan, USA - C2 (SPAdes) (version 2) | ecosystem: Host-associated > Plants > Roots > Rhizosphere ...
CTTGAAGCCGGGGAATCGGGAATCGGGAATCGGAAAGAGCAAGCGACGGCGAGGCCCGCTTTGACGATTCCCGATTCCCGATTCCCGATTCCCGAGCTTTACGAACCCATCCACCTCGCGCTGCTCTCCGGCTTGCCGGCCAACGTCGCGCGCAAGGACGAGCAGGGCGTGTATCGCGGCACGCGTGAGCGCAGGTTCAAGGTGTTCCCGGGCTCGGCGTTGGCGAAGAAGCCGCCCGCGTGGTCGTTCGTCGCGCAGATCCTCGACCTCGGCGGCAAGGTCTGGGGCATGCAGTGCGCGCGCATCGAGCCCGCGTGGATCGAACGGCAGGCGGCGCATCTGCTGAAACGCACGTGCAGCGATCCGCACTGGTCGCGCGCGCGCGGCGCGGTGCAGGCGTTCGAGCAGGTGTCGCTGTACGGATTGATCCTGGTCGAGCGGCGTGCGGTCACCTTCGCGAAGCAGGACCCGACACTGGCGCACGCGATCTTCCTGCGCGAAGCCCTGGCGCGCTGCGAGATCGACGGCCGCGCCGATTTCGTGCGCGCCAACGCGCGGGTCCTGGATGAAGCGCGCGAAATCGAAGCGCAGCAACGGCGTGAGGGCTTGCTCAAGTCGGACGAAGATCTGGCCGCATTCTTCGCCGGCAAGTTGCCGGAAGGCATCGCCTCGGCCGCCGCGCTGGATGCCTGGTACAAGCGGGCCTCCGCGTCGGAGCGGGCTGCGCTGCGCTGGTCGCTGCGCGATGTGCTGGAACCCGGCGCGCACGGCGATGCAGGCGCGTTTCCCGATGCGATGGAAGTGGGCAACCAGCGCCTGCGGTTCGAGTACCGTTTCGTGCCGGGCGACGCAGCCGATGGCGTCACCTTGCGGGTGCCGCTGGCGCTGCTGAATGCGATCCCCTTGGCGCGTTGCGAATGGCTGGTGCCGGGGCTGCTGCAGGACAAGGTCGCGGCAATGATCCGCAGCCTGCCCAAGGCGCAGCGTCGCAACTTCGTGCCCGCGCCGGAATTCGCGCGCGCCTTCACCGAAGCCGAAGCGCCGCGCGACGAACCGCTCGCGCAGCGCCTTTCGGCATTCCTGAAAAAGGTCACGGGTTCCCAAGTGGACGCCGCAGATTTCGACACAGTGGGATTGCCCACGCACCTGCGGATGCGCTTCGAGGTGAGCGACGAATCCGGCCGCGTGCTCGCGGAAGGGCGCGACCTGGAAGCACTGCGTGAACGCTGGGCGGATCGGGCGCGCGCCGCGTTTTCAAGCGAGGCGGCGGTGCCAGTGACGCGCGAAGACGTGCGCGACTGGGACTTTGACGCGATCCCCCGCGTCTCGGAAACGCGTGGCGGCATGCCGGCCTGGCCCGCGCTGGTCGACTTGGGTGCGACGGTGGCACTGCGTGTGTTCGAAACCCGCGGCGAGGCCAGCGCGGCACACCGCGGAGGCGTCGAACGCCTGTTGCGGCTTTCGCTCGGAATGGAATTCAAGCGCGCGCAGAAGCAGTTGCCGTTGAAGCCAAAACTCGCCGTCGCGTTTGCGCCACATGGTCGAGCCGATGCGCTGCGGGAGGACATCGTGGAAGGCGCGTTCGCCGATGTGTTGCGCGAACACGAGCTCGACGTGCGCGATCGACAGTCGTGGCAGGCGCTGAGCGGCACCGTATCGCGCGCGCTGTTCGGCGAAGCGATGGAGCGCCTGGAGCTGGCCGAGCCGATCCTCGCCGGACTGGCCGAACTGCAGCCGTGGCTGAAGCCCGCGATCAAGGGGCAGGCGGTGGCGAGTTACGCCGACCTGCGTGGTCAACTCGATGCGCTGCTGGCGCCCGGCTTCCTGCGTGAACTTCCCCGCGCGCGCCTCTCACACTTGCCGCGTTATCTCAAAGCCATGCGCCTGCGTGCCGAAAAGTTGCGCAGCGATCCCGCGCGCGACCACTCGCGCATGCAGCAGGTATTGCCGTACTGGCGCGCGGTACTCGATGCTCGTGCATCGGGCGATGATTCCGGATCGCTGGACACCCTGCGCTGGCTGGTCGAGGAATGGCGCGTGTCCGTATTCGCGCAGGAACTCAAGACCGCCGAACCGGTATCGGGCAAGCGCATGGCGGCGGCGTTGCGGCACTTGAAGGCCTGACGTCTTGACGTAGCCGGCGAAACCCAAGTGGCGGGCGGCTACAATCCAGCACTTGAGTCATGCCACGAGGGCGCGGCGTGTTCCGTTTCCGTCAACGCGCGACGAAGTCGTTTCCCTTCGACGCCCGCGCGCTGGTCACGACCATTGCGTGGCTGCGTCCTTGCGCCGCGACGGGCCAGGCGTTGGCCATCGCGGTGGCCATCGGCTGGCTGCGGATCGCCTTGCCATTGGCGCCCCTGGCTGCCGGTATCGCGGCGCTGCTTTTCGCGGCGCCGGTCGCATTCATGCGGGTGCGCAATGCCAGGCCGGTGAGCGAGGCGGAAGCGTTTGGCCACGTCGCGTTCGACATCCTGTTGCTGGGTTGGGCATTGTATTTCACCGGCGGCGCCAGCAACCCGTTCATTACATTGCTGCTGGTGCCGGTGGCATTGTCGGCGGCGGCGCTTTCCGGCAGGACCACGGCGGTCGTGACCGCGCTCGCGGCCGCGGTATACGGGGTGTTGATTTTCTTCTACGTCCCGCTGCCGGACATGTCGATGCATGGAAGCGGATTCCGCTTGCACCTGACCGGCATGGCGATCAACTTCATGGTGGCGGTGTTGTTGCTGGCGGTGTTCATCGGGCGGATGAATGCATCCCTGAACGTCCAGCGGGAAGCGATGCGGCGCCTGCGCGAGCGGGCGCTGCGCGACGAAGGCATCCTGGCGATGGCCACCCAGGCCGCCGAGGCGGCGCACCAGCTCAACACGCCGCTGTCCACGCTGCGTACGCTGCTGCCGGAGATCGTGCGGGGGCGCGAGGACGACGTGGCGTTGTGCGACGATGTCGGTGTGATGACGGGCGAGGTCGAGCGCTGCCGCGACATCCTTCACGGCATGGTCGAGTACGGACGCCAGCAACTCGCCGGCACCCCGCGGGCGACGACACTGGGTGATTTCGTCAGCGACAGTGCCGATCGTTTTGGCCTGCTGCGGCCCGAGGCCGAGCTGACGATGGATGTTGCGCCGGAACTGCACGACCGGCCGATCACGGTCCAACCCGGTTTGGACCATGCGTTGCTCAACCTGCTGCAGAACGCGTTGGATGCGTCGCTGCAGAACGGCTCGCACGTAGTGACGCTGGGCGCAAGCATCGACGGCGGGCGCGTGCAATTCGTGATCGGCGACCATGGCGATGGTCTTTCCGCGAACCGGGCGGCCAGCCTGCCGGCCGTCAGCAGCAAGCCGGATGGACTCGGGATCGGGCTGGCGCTCGCGCGTTCGACCGTCGAACGCATGCACGGCGAATTGCAGGCTCACAGCGACGCGGGTGGTACCCGCGTATGCGTGACGCTGCCGCTTGCGGGGCGTGCGTGACGGCGGCGGACGCCACGGGCATGGGTCGTCTGCTGCTGGTGGAAGACGATGCCGTCTTCGCCGGCGCGATGGCGCGTGCATTGCGGGCGCGCGGTTTCGAGGTGGTCGTTGCCGGCGATGCCGCCGAGGCGTTGAAGTGCGTGCGCGAGCAACAGCTCCATTATGCGGTGGTGGATTTGAAACTCGGCGACGACAGCGGGCTTGCCTTGATCCCCGTCCTGCACGCCGCGGTGCCGTCGATGCGGATCCTGCTGTTGACCGGCTACGCTTCGATCGCGACCGCGGTCGAAGCGATCAAGCGCGGCGCGCACGACTACCTCGCCAAACCGGTCGATGCCGATGCGGTGGTGCGCGCGTTGCTGGACGATGGCGACGCGGACGCTGGCGAAACGGCCGACCTGCCCGAATCGCCATTGCGATTGCGTCGGCTGGAGTGGGAACACATCCAGCGCACGCTGCACGAATGCGGCGGCAACATTTCGGAAACCGCGCGCCGGCTGGGCATGCATCGCCGCACCCTGCAACGCAAACTCGGCAAGCGCCCGGTCCACGAACGCGCCGACGACGCCTGACAATCGCGCTGCGACAATTTGCCGCATTGCCGTGCGAACTGGCGTGCCTACAATGAGAATAGTTCTCACTTGAAGGGGCGCACTTGTTCGCGGGCATTCTCCTGGCTGCTGCCGCGGTATCCGCCATGGCGCCCGCTGCCACGTCACCGCAGACGTTGCCGACCATCAACGTCGAGGCCGCGCCGCTGCCGGCCACTCCCGCCGGCGTCAGCGTGCGCAAGGCGCGCGTGCAACTGGCGAAGCAGAACGTCGCCGACAGCGCCGACGTGCTGCGCTACTTCCCCAACCTGCAGGTGCGCCAGCGCTACATCGGCGATCCCAATGCGATCATCAGCAGCCGTGATGCAGGCACCCTGCAGAGCGCGCGCAGCCTTGTGTATGCCGACGGCCTGTTGCTCTCCAACCTGATGACCAATGGCTGGGATGGTGCGCCGCGCTGGGGCATGGTGTCGCCGCAGTCGATCGAATCGGTGGAGGTGCTGTACGGACCGTACTCCGCGCTGTATCCCGGCAACTCGACCGGTGCCACGGTGCTGATCCAGACGCGCCTGCCGGACCATTTTATCGCCGGCGCGGACGCGCACTATTTCTCGCAGGATTTCCGTGACGATTACGGCGCGGGCAGGCGTTACGACGGCAACCGCTTCGCGGCGCACATTGGCGACCACCGAGGCCGCTGGCGCTGGTTGCTGTCGGTGAGTCGCCTCGACAATCATGGCCAGCCGATGCAATACGCCGTCGCCCGGCCGGGCGCCGATTCGGCGAGCGCAATCGCGGTCACCGGCGCCACGCTCGACCGCAACATCAACGGCAGCCCGCGCCTGGTCTATGGCGCCAACAGCATCGAGCACACCCGGCAAACGCAGGCGACCCTGCAGGTCGGCGTGGACATTACCGATGACATCCAGGCGCGCTTCACGCTGGGCGGCTGGCGCAACCGCGCGTTCGACGCGACCCGCAGTTTCCTGCGCGATGCGAATGGCAACCCGGTGTACGGCGGCGCGATCCTCGCCGACGGCCAGGCGTGGACGCTGCCCGACAGTGGCCTCGCGCCGAGCGCCTTCGACCAGACCCACGTGCTGTTCGGCGCACAACTGGATGGCCGCCTCGCCAATGGCTGGCGTTGGCAGGCCGTCGCCAGCCGCTACGATTTCCAGCACGACCTCGAACATGACGCCTTCGCTGCGCAGGGCAGTGCGGGCACGCTCGCCGACATGGGTGGCTCCGGCTGGGGCACCTTTGATCTCAGTGCTTCCGGACCACTGGGCGAAAGCAACACGTTGTACGCAGGCGCGCACTTCGACCGCTATCTGCTCGACTCGCGCGTGTTCACCGCCACCGACTGGCGTGGCGATGCGGAAGACGGCGCGCGCGCCAGTGCCTACGGCGGCCGCTCGCAAACCCGCGCGCTGTACCTGCAGGACGTCTGGGATTTCGCGCAGGCATGGACGCTGACCCTCGGCGCGCGCTGGGAACAATGGCGTGCGTATCGCGGATTGCTGGCGAACGCTTCGTCCAGCGCCGCCTACCCGGATCGCCGGCGCAGCGACGTCTCGCCCAAGGCCAGCCTCGACTGGCGCATCAAAGGGCCGTGGCGGCTGCGGCTGTCGTTCGGCAAGGCCGTGCGCTACCCGACCGTCGAGGAGCTGTTCCAGGGCTCGCTGTCGAGCGGTGCGATCGTCAACAACAATCCGAACCTCGACCCCGAACGCGACTGGTCGACGGATCTCGATTTGATTCGCGACATGCCGCGCGGCCAGTGGCGGGTGTCGCTGTACCAGGACCGCTTCGCCGATACCTTGTACTCGCAGACCGACGTCACCTTGCCGGTGCCGGTGACCAGCGTGCAGAACATCGACGCGGTGCGCATGCGCGGCGTCGAATTCGCGCTGCGACTGCGCGACGTGCTTCCGGATGTGGACCTCGACGCCAGCGCGGCTTGGAATGACGCGGTCACGCTGCGCGATGCGCAATATCCACAGGCCGACGGCAAACGCTTCCCGCGCATTCCGCGCCTGCGCGCAACGCTGTTCGCCGATTGGCGTTTCGCGCCGGGATGGGATGCGTCGCTGGGCGTGCGCCGCTCCGGGCGGCAATACTCGACGCTCGGCAACAGCGATTTCGTGGACACCTACGGCGCGGTCAGTGCGTTCACCGTGGCCGATGCCAAACTGCGCTGGCGGTTCGCGCCGCGGTGGACCGCATCGCTGGGCATGGACAACCTCACCAATGAACGCTACTGGGTCTATCACCCCTACGCGGGGCGCACCTGGTTCGGCGAGGTGAGCTGGAATATCGGAGGCTCCAAGTCATGAAACGCATCGTTTGCCTGGTCCTGCTGCTTTGCTGCGCGCCGCTGCCGTTGGCGGCCTTCGCACAGGGCATGCACATGGCCGGCATGGCGCATGAGCCTGAGCTTGGTGCCAGTGCGGCGTTCGATTCGCACGGGGAACTGTGGCTGGTGACCGTGCGCGACGGCCACGTGCTGCTGCAGCATTCGGATGATTTGGGCAAGAAATTCAGCGCGCCCGTCGAGGTGAACCGGAGCGCGGAAAAGATCTACGACGAAGGCGAGAACCGCCCCAAGATCGCGTTCGGTCCGCAGGGGCAGATTTACGTCACCTGGTCGCATCCGCTGGCGGGACCGTGGACCGGCTACGTGCGCTTCGCGCGTTCGCTCGATGGGGGAAAACATTTTTCCACGCCGATCACGGTCAACCACGACCTGGCGAAGATCACGCACCGCTTCGATGCGCTGGCGGTCGACGGCCATGGCCGCGTGGTGGTCGCGTGGGTCGACAAGCGCGACGAGGTCAGGGCCGAGGCCACCGGCAAGCCGTACCTCGGCGCCGCGATTTACTACAGTTGGTCCGACGATGGCGGCAAGACCTTCGCGCCCGACCGCAAGTTGATGGAGCACAGTTGCGAATGCTGCCGGATCGCACTGGCGCGCGAGCCGAATGGCGACGTCGCGGCGTTTTTCCGCGGCGTGTTCGGCGACAACATCCGCGACCACGCGTTCGCCGTGCTGCGCACCGACGGCAAGCCCGTCCATCCCCAACGCGCTACCTTCGAAAACTGGAACATCGCCGCTTGCCCGCACCAAGGGCCGGGGCTTGCCATCGGATCGAACGGCGTGCTGCACGGCGTGTGGTACGAGGCCAGCCACGGACCGGCGATCTGGTACGGCCAGCTCGATCCCGGCCATCCGCCCACGCACGTGCTCAAGATCGGTGGGCCCGGCGCGGGCCATGCCGATGTCGCGGTGCACGGCCGCGACGTGTGGGTGGCGTGGAATCAGGTGAGCGCGAAGGGCTATCGGTTGATGCTGCGCGTTTCACGCGACGGCGGCGATACCTTCGACGCACCGCGCGCGATTGCCGAAGCCGATGTTGCGGTTTATTCGCCGCAATTGCTGGTACACGACAGCCACGCTTTCGCGGCATGGAACACCGCCAGCGGATTCCGCCTCGTCGCGATCGACAGCGCCACGAAGGACACGCCATGATGCGCCGCGCACTAGTCTTGCTGCTGCTGTGCTGCGCGCTGCCGGTGTTCGCGCGCACCGCGCCGCTCGAACCGCTTTCCGCCGCCGACGTTCCCGCACTGGTGAAGCCACCCGCACGCGGCGAACGCATCATCGCGTTGTGGGCACTGGACTGCGCTTATTGCGAACCGAATCTCGCCGCGCTGGTGAAATTGCAGCGCGCGCATCCGCATGACATCCGGTTGGTGCTGGTCGCCACCGACGGCCCCGCGACGCGCGGCGCCGTCGCGGCGCGCCTCGAACACATGCACATGACGGATTACCCCGCGCGCCTCTACGCCGAACCGAATCCCGAACGCATCGATTTCCTGATCGACCCGAACTGGGGCGGCGAAACGCCACGCACCCTGGTGATCCGCGCCGACGGCACGCGTGTCGCCGTCAGCGGCGAATTGACGCCCGCGCAACTGCGAAAGATCGAGCCGCGGCGTTCGGAACGGTGACGCCGGGGCCGCCCAAATCTTCAGGCGTCGAACCGCATCGAGAGATCGATGGCGCGGACATGCTTGGTCAGCGCGCCGATGGAGATGCAATCGACGCCGGTTTCGGCGATGGTGCGGACGCGTTCGAGGTTGACGCTGCCGGAGACTTCCAGCGGCACGCGGCCGGCGGCGAGCGCGACTGCGTCGCGCAGCATCGCATCGCTGAATTCGTCCAACAGCACGCGGTCGGCGCCGGCGTCGATCGCGTCGCGTAGTTCGCCCAGCGATTCGACTTCGCAATCGAGGAACACCCCGGTACTGGCCGCACGCGCGGCGCGGATGGCGTTGGCGACGCCACCGGCGGCGGTGGCGTGGTTTTCCTTGATGAGAATGGCGTCGTACAACCCCATGCGATGGTTGTGGCCGTCGCCGCAGCGCACCGCGTATTTCTGGGCGAGGCGCAAGCCCGGAATGGTCTTGCGCGTGTCGAGGATTTTCGCGCGGGTGCCGGCGACGGCATCGACGTACGTGCGCGTGACGGTGGCGGTGCCGGAAAGGGTTTGCAGGAAATTGAGCGCGTTGCGTTCGCCCGCGACCAGCGCGCGCGCGTTGCCTTCGAGCTCGCACAGCACGGCGTCCGCGGCGATGCGATCGCCGTCTGCAAAATGCCAATGGATGTGCACGCCTGGATCGAGTTGCCGGAAGCATTCATCGGCCCACGGGCTTCCCGCCAGCACGGCATCTTCCCGGCAAACGATGCGGGCGCGGGCGCGGGCGGAGGGATCGATCAGCGCAGCGGTGACGTCGCCCGTGCCGATGTCTTCGGCGAGCGCGCGCGTGACGTCGGCGCGAACGGCTTCAAGCGATGGCGGCTGCAGCCGCGGGGCTGCACCACTCATGTCGCGGATTGCGGCGCGGGCTGCGTCTTGCGCAGGCGATCCACGATGGCATCGAGCGCGCGGTCGAACAACGGGACTTCCTCGAGGATCATCGCGCGGTTGTCGTGCAACTCGGTCGCCAGTTGCACAGCGGTGCGATCGGCGACCTTCAGGCCGCGGCGATTGACGAACAGGTACTTGCCGCTGATCGGGCTGATCCACGACAGCTTGGCGCGCTCGCGCGTGCCGGTGTCGTCGATGAATTCCACCCAACCGCCGACCTTGAGATCGCGCACGGCTTGCAGCGATCCCGCGTCGATGTTGACCGACATGTCGTCGGGATCGAAGTCGTCGACGTCGGGTGCGCCGTCGGTGATGGCGGGTTGCGCATCGGGAGCGACGCCGAGCACGGCCTCCGGATCGACGGCGGGCTCGGGCGCGTGCACGACGGGCGCGGGTTCGCCCAGTTGCTGGCGCCAGAACTTGCGCAATTCGTCCAGCAGCCGCCCGATGTCGGGCTCCTGGAAGGCGACCGTGGCCAAGCCTTCGCGCAGGTGCTTCTCGATGGACGGCAGCGCGTTCCGGTATTGCTGGTGCGCGGATTCGCCATGTGGCACTTCGGCCGTCGCGATGAAGTCATCCACGAAGTGCACGGCCGCGCGGAATTCGGCGGAGTTGGCGCCCTGGCGCAGCACGATCAGCACCAGGTAGTTGGCCCACGGACGCGTCAGCACGCCGCGCAGCAGGGTAGGCAGGTTGTGGTCGTTGATGCGCGACAGGATTTCCTGGGCGGCATGCCGGCGCGCATTCTGCAGGCGTTCGCGCCCGCGGGCGGCTTCCGTCGCGCGGCTTTCGGCCAACTCGGCGCGCTTGCGGTTCTGCTCGACGAACTGGGTGAATTCGGTGAGCTTGCGCTCGAACACGCCGACGTCGTCATCGAAATCCTGCAGCAACGCCTCCACCGTGCCCTTCACTTTTTCGAACAGGCGGTGGTCGCGATCGGATTCTTCCGACCAGCCCTTGGCGGCGTCGGCCAACTGGTCGAGCAGCTTGCGCGCCGGGTGCGAGGCGTGCGCGAACATGCGCCGGTCGAGGATCGCCACTTTCAGGTACGGAATCTGCAGGCGTGCCAGCAGCACCTGCATGGGTGCCGGAATGGTGTGGTCCTGAAGGATGTATTCGAACAGCATACCGACCAGGTCGATGGTGTCCTCGTCGCTGCCGGAAACGTTCGCGTGGCCCGCGCCGGACAGGCGCCGGATCTGCGCCATCAACTCGTCTTTCAGGTGCTGCACCATCTCCGCGGCGGCGGTGGTGTCGATGGCCGCGGGCAACGCCGGCAGCGGGCGCGATTCGCCCTGCAGCAGGGTGAGCGCGCCGAGCAGTTCCGCCGGCGTCAGCGATGCGCCGCTTCCCGCGTAGGCGCCGCCGTCAGGCCGCTCCGCGTGACGGCGCGCGGCGAGCAATGAGGTGAGTTGCTGCATCAATTCCTGATGCAACTCGTCGGCGGCCATGTCGGCCCCCGCCGCGTACGCCTGCGCACCGCCTTCGGCGTTGGCGCTGGCAGCCGCGATGCGCGACGCGCGGGCGGCGCCCGCCGGTGCACCGGGCCGTCGCACTGCTTTGGGGTGGTACAACTGCGGCAATACGCCGGCCTGCACCAGCCTGACGTTGACGTCGTGGTACAGCGTGTCGAGCGCCTTCAACACATAGCGCTCGAACATCTTGAGGATGATCAGGCGCACGCGGATGTTGACGTCCGCCAGTTCGCCCAAAGCCTCGCGGAAGGCTTCGGTCAATGCGTTCGGACCGAGCGGATTGCTGGCGCTGGTGGTGGTGCGTCCGCCGCTCAACACCGACAGCCGCTGGTTGAGCGCCATCAATGCCGCGGACAGGCGGCCGTCGGCCTTGGCCACCATGCTGGAGACCGCCAGCGATTCCTCGAGCTCGCGGTCGTCCACGAGGCTCAATTCGCCGCTGGCCGAAAACGCGCGCTGCGTTTCGTTGGTGCGCGTCGGACGGCCGGCCGCGAAATCCGCGAAGCCGCGCGCGACGCGTTCGCCGAACATCCGCTCGATGCGCGGGCGCTTCTTGCGGGTCTCGCGCATGCCGTCGAAGTATTCGGTCTGGCTGGCGTTGCTTTCGGCCTTCTCGGCAAGGTCGAACAGCGTGTCATCGACGTTGTCGAGCAGTTCGGCGACCAGGTTGCCGGTTTCCTTCAACGTCATCTCGCGCACGGCCACCAGCAAACTGCCGACGTGTTCCTGGCCGGTTTCGGGTACGCGCGAACCGATGCCGACCACCTTCTTGTCCGGATCGGCGTGCGGGTCGGAGGGAATGGGCGTCATCGAAAAAACCTGATCGCGAGTGGGGGAACAGGGCTGCCAAGTATGCTCGGGCGCAACCGCCGGAACGTGAAGCCGCTCACAGGGCCGTCGTCAGCCGGGCCGGCGCCCGCGGGCTACGCCGGGAAATCGTTGAGCTGCAGGGTGCCGATGCCTTCCTCGGCCAGCATCACGGGGATGTCGTCCTCGATCCGGTACACCACCTTGCGGTCGGTGGTGATCAGCCCGGCGCCCAGCGGCGAGGCCACCTTCTGGCCGGCCACGGTGTCCACCGCGCCACCCGCGATGGCGCGGTTCAAGGCGTCCAGTTCGTCGCGCCGCAGCGGGCGCACCGGGGTCTTGGTGACCGGGTCGCAGAGGATGTCCAGCAATCGCTTGTCCATGCCGCGTACAATACTCGTTTTGCGACGGTGAGACCATGCGGAAGACGACGGTCGCGCCCCGGATCGGGGTGGTGATGGGTTCGCGCTCGGACTGGGAGACGATGCGGCACGCGGCCGAGATGCTGGCGGCGCTGGGCATCGAGCACGAGGTCGAAGTGGTCTCCGCGCATCGCACGCCGGACAAGCTGTTCACCTACGCCGAAGGCGCCGCGGCGCGCGGCATCGAGGTGATCATCGCGGGCGCGGGCGGCGCCGCGCACCTGCCCGGAATGCTGGCCGCCAAGACCCGCCTGCCGGTGCTGGGCGTGCCGGTGCAGTCGCGTGCGCTG
>Ga0207647_10003388_pt1 | contig 11949 bp, 11 predicted proteins | sample KBSCornC2_FD_184295 | JGI IMG/M metagenome (GOLD analysis project Ga0207647, IMG submission 184295) | Corn rhizosphere microbial communities from Kellogg Biological Station, Michigan, USA - C2 (SPAdes) (version 2) | ecosystem: Host-associated > Plants > Roots > Rhizosphere ...
CTCTGGGTCGACGCCATCCTCGACCCGGCGAAGACCCGCGAAGCCATCCTGCTCGCGCTCGAAGCCGCCGCCCACAATCCAGTGATCGAGCGCTTCCACCCCGGCGTCCTGCAGACCTGAACTTCCCACGACGCGGGTGTCGCATGTCCCTGCTTTGGGACATGCGATAGACGACCATTGACGATCAAGATGCGCACCATGGATCGCCGCATCCATTTCCAAGACGTCACCGCTATCCTCAACCCATGGCATCGCGCGCAGAAGCACTCCCCCGGCAAAGAACAGCCGCCCGCAAAAAGACCAGCAGCAGAACTCCCCTCGCCTGGGGCATCGTCTGGGCGCTCGTCCTCGCCGGCATCGTCGCCGCGTACTTCGCCGTTCGCTATGCCGAGGTCGCTCCTCTGCTCGGTCCCGGAGGCCTCATCCGCCTGCGTCTCATCGCGCCGCTCGCCATGCTCGCTCATCAACCCCAGCTCGGCGTTCCGGAAGCCGCCGCCGACACCATCGCCCAGGTCCTCATGTACGCGCAATTCCCCCTCTACGGCCTGCTGCTCGGCATCCTCTGGCGCACCGCCGGATTTCTGCGCGCCGCCAGTGCAGTCCTGCTCCTCCATGGACTCGCCGTCGGCGCCGTCATGATCCTCGCCCAGCTCTAAGTATTCGAACCCCCACATCTCGAGAGGTGGGATTCAGTCCGGTCACCCACAGATCCGGGCGTGAGCGACCAAAGGGAGCGAACCCAACGGAACGCGCCACAGGCGCCTTTGCCCGGACGGCGAGTCCGCGCCTTTGCCCGGACAAGCAGTCCCCCGGATGGCCAGTCCTTTGATACCCTCGTCTGTCCGTCATGACCAACGCCGTCAAAATCATCGAGTGCCCACGTGACGCATGGCAGGGCCTGCCCCTCACCATCCCCAGCGAGGTCAAAGCCGAATACCTCCGCACCCTAGTCACTGCCGGCTTCCGCCACATCGACGCCGTCTCCTTCGTCTCCCCGAAAGCCGTCCCGCAGATGGCCGACTCCGAACCGGTCCTCGCCCTCGCCGACCTGCCCTCGCTCATCCCGCCCTCCTCCACAATCGACCAGCTCGAAATCATCGGCATCGTCGTCAACGTCAAGGGCGCAGAGCGCGCCATCAATAGCGGTGGCGTCAACACGTTCGGCTTTCCCTACTCCATCTCCCCGAGCTTCCTCGAACGCAATCAGCACCAGACCCCCGAAGAAGCCATCGATGCACTCGAGACCGTCGGATCCCTCGCCTACAAAGCTGGCCTAGGCGTCGTTGCTTACATCTCGATGGCGTTCGGCAATCCCTACGGCGATGCCTGGAGCGTCGATGAGGTCGTCGCCGCCTGCGATCTGCTCGCCGACTCCGGCATCGAAACCATCTCGCTCGCTGACACCGTCGGCCTCGCCACTCCTGAGCTCATCGAAGAGGTCGTCTCCGCTGTCCTTGCCGGCACCGATGACATCGAGCTCGGCGTGCACCTGCATGCCCGCCCTGACCAGGCCGCCGCAAAGATCTCCGCCGCGTATCACGCCGGATGCCGCCGCTTCGACGCCGCCATCGGCGGTCTCGGTGGCTGCCCCTTCGCGCAGGATGTTCTGGTCGGCAACGTTCCCACGGAAATTGCTCTCGAGGCGCTCGGTAAACTCGGCGCCACGCTTCCAGCGCTCGGGGACTTCGCTCCCGTCCTCAAGGCCAACCGTGCCATTGCAGAAAAGTACGCCGGCGTAAAACAGTAACGCTTCGTTGAAGCAATGGTTTAGGGTTGCATTGTCTCTCGACCGGAGCAGTGACGGAGAGATCTGCCGTATCTATTGAAATAAAATCGGCGCGAAGCGCCGCTCAACCAAAGCTACAGGCCCCCATGTCGGACTACACAACAATCCTCGTCGAAGAAACACAAACCGAAGCCGGCCGCATTCTCACCATTACGCTCAACCGCCCGGAACGCCGCAACGCACTCACCTCCACCATGATCCAGGAGCTGACCCTCGCGCTGCGCGAGGCCGAGGACAGCCGCTGCGGCATCGTCGTCCTGCGCGGCGCGGGTGAGCACTTCTGTTCCGGCCTCGATCTCTCCGAGCTGCGTGCCATGTCGAGCCGGTCTTTGGAGCAGCACCGGCTCGACTCCATGAACATCGCCGAGCTCTTTCGCACCCTCTACAGTCTGTCGCTGCCCTCCATCGCCGAAGTCCGCGGCTTCGCGCTCGCCGGCGGCATGGGCCTGGCAACGCTCTGCGATTTCACCATCGCCAGCGACGACGCGCGCTTCGGTTACACCGAGGTCAAGATCGGCTTTGTTCCCGCCATCGTCTCGTCCTTCCTGCTGTTGCAGGTGGGCGAGAAACAGGCGCGGGACCTGCTCCTCAGCGCCCGCATCATCGACGCCGCGGAAGCCCACACCCTCGGCCTGCTCACGAGAGTCGTACCCGCCGCAAATCTCGATGCGGCAATCACCGAGCTATCCACGACGCTGCTGGCCAATAGCCCCGTCGCCATGCGCGCCACCAAGCATCTCCTTCATCGGCAGGAGATCGAACGCCTCAGCCGCAACCTGCGCGCCGCCGTCAATACCAACGCCGAGCTGCGCGTCACCGATGACTTCCGCGAAGGCATCGCCGCCTTCCTCGAAAAGCGCAAGCCCGTCTGGCCTTCGCGCTGCTAGTTCGTATCGCATTGTCATCCTGAGCGCACATGCCATCACGACCGGAGCACTTCCCATTACTCGTCATCGCGACCGGCGATGAGCTTGCTCGAAGAGGCATATAATCAAGGCGTTTTCGAGGCCTAAAAGGGAAACTCCGCTCAATGATTGGAGGTGTCCCATGCCCGCTGAGGTTTCGACAGGTCATGCAACGAAACTGACTGGCCGAGACCAGGTTTGCGAGGGCACGATGGCCTTTCACTTCGAAAGGCCGGACGGCTTTGAGTTCCGAGCAGGACAGGCGCTCGACCTTACCTTGCTGAACCCGCCGGAAACAGACGCCGAGGGGAACATCCGTACGTTCTCCATCGTGAGTCCGCCGTTTGAAGACCAGCTCATGATTGCGACCAGAATGCGTAACACTGCTTTCAAGCGAACGCTCGAGAGCGTACCCCTCGGTACCGATGTCCAGATCAACGGGCCCAGCGGTTCTTTGACATTGCACAAGAATTCCTCCAGGCCCGCTGTCTTCCTGGCCGGAGGCATAGGGATTACGCCATTCCTGAGTATTTTGCGCCAAGCGGCGCACGAGAAACTTCCTCATCGGCTCTGCCTCTTCTATTCCAATCGTCGCCCCGAAGACGCTCCCTTTCTGGATACTCTGAACGAGTTGCAGAAAACGAATCCTAACTTCCGCTTTGTGCCCACAATGACCACGATTGAAAAATCGAATCAGAAGTGGATCGGACAAACAGGTGTGATCGACAGCAGTATGCTTGCGAACACCATTCCAAGCGTGCAAGGCCCCATTTATTACATCGCTGGGCCCCCCGTCATGGTCGCGGCAATGAGGCAAATGATCGTGGCTGCCGGGGCAGACGAAGATGACATTCGAACAGAGGACTTTTCAGGCTACTGAGACGTACGGGAGAAACTCGGTGCATTCCTGTATCTCTCGCCGAAGGAGCAGTTCAATGACTCGACCTAAGACAAAAATATTGATGGACGGCGGCGACCCGCAGGAGACTCGACAGGCTAAGGAGCTACTGGGATTCGTCGATGGACAGACAACCAATCCTTCCCTGATTGCTAAGAACCCTCACATCAAGGAGCTGATCGCGTCAGGGCACAAACTTTCCAATCGTGAAGAAATGGAGGAATACAAGAAAATCGTCCAGACCATCTCTCCCTTGGTTGGCGATGCGGGAGTATCTATCGAGGTATTTTCGGATCAGAACACAACGGCAGGCGAGATGTTCGACCAGGGGCGGGAGATGTTTACCTGGATTCCCAATGCCTACATCAAATATCCATGCACGACTGAAGGTCTCCGTGCGGCACAGATGTCGGTGAAGCAGAATATGAGGGTCAATATCACCCTGTGCTTTTCACAACAACAGGCAGCCGCTGTGTACGCAGCGACGAACGGCACAAAGCAGCCTGCCTACGTCTCGCCCTTTGTCGGACGTCTGGACGACATCGGTCAGAATGGAATGGATGTTGTGAAAAACATAAAGCGGATGTTCTCCAAGGGTGACGGCCACGTTTTGGTCTTGGCCGCAAGTATTCGGAGTCTGGAGCACCTGCTCTACTGTTTTGCGCTCGAATCGGAGCTTGCAACGGTACCTGCGAAAGTCCTGCAACAGTGGGCAGACAAGGACTTCCCGATGCCCGACAAAGAGTTTCAGTACAAGAGCTCCGGCGCACCAATTCAGTACGAGGAACTTGACTTGGAACAACCGTGGGAAGCGTTCGACATACAACACGAACTTACACGCAAAGGCATCGAGAATTTTGTGGCTGATTATCGGGCTACGCTCTCCCGGTCTGCGTAGTCGCGACACAGCGATCGGATCTGTAACGCACGATTGTATCGACTTCAACTCGGGACTAGTCTGAACGCGTTTCATCAAACACATCAGCCAGCCATGAGGGACGGCAATCAGGAGATTGCAGATTCGGAGAACCAATGCCGCAGATTTCTTTCGCAGCCGATATCAAACCATTGTTTCGCGCCATCGACATCGAGCACATGACGCCGTTCGGCGTTGAGTTGGACGATTACACATATATGTCGAATCCGGACAACGCCAAGAGTGTCTACGAGACACTCGCGCCGCACGGTAGTGAACCGCCATCCATGCCGCCCGGCGGACCCTATTGGACGCCGGACCAACTCGCGCTGTTCGTCCAGTGGCAGAAGGATGGATACCAGCCATAGGTCTCGATCCGCTGGCAGCGGCTGCCCATCCTACGCAAAGCGAAGGGGTGGGTGAGTCACGCCGCAGCGAAGCTGCAACCAAACACGTTGTCGTCCCCGCGGGAGAGGCGTTGGCTCACGGAACCCATGGATTCACTACAGAAGACGATATGTCATGAAAGTGGCTCACGTTCCTCGTCGCCAGAACTGCATGCGACGCAAGCACAATCCCGGCGATCATCGTGTCCCGCAACTCACCGGAACGCCCCTTTTTCTGACGCACTGCCATCAGATCGGCGGCGTGTTGCGCCGCTTCGCTATCGAAATGCGCGACTCGGCGCTCCAGCACCTCGTTCAGCAACTTTTCGAATGCACCCATCAGAGCTGCCTGCCGTTTTCCTGCGGTCATGATCTCGAGCCCGAAGCGTATCTCGAAGACGCTGATCGATGTCGTCCATATCGACTGGCGGGGTTGTCGATCCAGCCAGCGAACCACTGCGTCATCCGGCTCCTGGCGCATCAGCGCGGAGAGCACATTGGTGTCAAGAAGGATCACGGCTCGAGAACCGCTGGACGGGCCGCGTGTCCGCGCAATTCCGGGATCTCCTCCTGAAGACCACGGTCACGGAAAAGAGCGGCGATCTCCGTACCCAGACCCCTTGCGGGCTCTTCTTCGCGAAGCGCATTCCGCAGGATCTCCCGAGCCTCCTCCTCCATGCTTCTCCCATGCGTCCTGGCCCGGCGCTGCAATCGAACTTTCAGCCGGTCTTCAAGGTTTCTTACCAATAGCTGCGCCATACTGACCTCGCGCTATCATGATAGCACCATCGCTCTACGCTGTTCCACCCACTACTCTGGTGGGCCGCCCTGATCGCGAAGGTAATTCCCATCGCGGGAACAACTCACAAAAATTCTGCCAAATAATACCCGCCCATTTGCTAACTCTGGAAATAGAGGCACAGTTACGGTTACATAACATATCGAAAAAAGCCACCATCGCGGTGGCTTTTTCATATCGTTAACTTCAATCACTAGATGACTTTACCACTAAGCCCTTTGGAAAGACGAGCTTAGCTCTCGGGAGGCCGCCTAACTCATAGCAGCCGAAGAACTTACAAGGCGCTCTCCGGTGACGGGAGGGGGGAAGGGTAGGTCACGTTACCCCAAGCTGCGCTCGTGCGCGCGCAGCTCCGCCACGATAGTAGCCGCTGCCTTTCGCGCCTCATCCGATCGATCAGGAGGAAACGAGATCGCTCCAACCCGGGCATGGCCGCCGCCGCCATAGCGCTCGCAGATCGTCGCCAGGTTCACCATCTCCTCCGGCGTCCGCTTCGTCCACGGATTCGAGCCCACCGCCACCTTGGTCCGGAAGCTCGACTTGCTCAGCCCGATGTTGTACGTCGCCTCCGGGTGCAGGAAGTACGGAATGAATTTGTTGTACCCCTCGAGCTGCCGATCGGTGATGTCGAAGTAGATCACGCCGTCTTTGCACTCGGCGCGCTCGCCGATCAGCTTCATCCCCTCCTCGTGCCGCTCGAGCAGCGGCGGTAGCAAAGGCGCAATGAACGGCTCCTTCAGCACCGCCGCCAGCGGCTCCTCGGTCAGCAGCGGGATCATCCGCGGGATGAGCGTCGGATCGGCGGTCGATTCGATGATCAGTGTCAGCTTCATCGCCGGCTCCGCCATCTCCACCGCGGCCTGCGGGCTCTCATACAGCGCCCCGTCGACGATGTCCGCCCACTTCACCAGCTCCGCCACCGGAGCCGCGTCGAAGCCGAAGCGCGTCGCCGCGATATGCGTCAGAAAGCCGGCGCAGGAGGTATAAGTCGGGTCGTAGAAGCGCCGCATCGCAAAGCGGCCATCGGCCATCCCCCGGCGGTAGTCCTCATGGTCTTCCGGCGTCAAAAACGCACTCAGGTGATGATCGAACCACCATGTGATCTTCGGTGACGCGGAATATTTGAAGTCGACGATCGCGTTCTCGTCCCCGAGAAAGTCCGCTTCGTTGAAGAGCGCACCCGCGCGATGCACCAGCCCGTGGTAACTGTAGGTCGCCTTCGGCTCCACGCACTCGCGATGAAACCGGGTAAACAACGCGGTGGAACAGGCCCCATCGAAACACTTGTCGTGATAGAAAACGCGAACCTTCAATACAGCTCCTTACCGACCTGACACGGAATGTAGCCCAAAGGCGGAATGCAGACGCCAAACACAGGGTTAGAGAGAATGATTAGGATTGCCGGGCCGCCTCCCGCTGTCAAGCCGCACAGTTCCCGGCCGCTTCCCGCGGTTACGATATGGTGTCGGGGCAACGGAACGGGATCCAGGCGCTGAGGACGCAAACCCTATCGTGTATGCAACACAACGAGAGACTCGCTTGAGAGGACAGCGCCGCTGGCTCTTCCGCCTGCTGCGCGTCTGTTTAGTCCTGCTCATCCTGGTGGCTCTGGCCCTGGGTGCCGGCGCGCTCTGGCTCCGCCACGCTATGCAGGCGCAGCTTCCCCAGCTCGATGGCGACCGCCGCACCTTCGCCGTCACCAGGCCCGTCACCGTGCAGCGCGACCATCAGGGCGTCCCCCACATCTCAGCCGCCACCATCGATGACCTCATCGCCGCACAGGCCTACGTCACCGCGCAGGACCGCCTCTGGCAGATGGACATGATGCGCCGTGTCGCCTCCGGCGAGGTTGCCGAAGTCCTCGGCAGCAATTTCGTCGAGCACGACCGCATCCAGCGCGTCCTGCAGTTCCGCCAGACCGCCGAGCGGCTCACCGCCAGCCTCTCTCCGCAGGACCGCCGCTTCTTCGAGGACTACGCCCGCGGCGTGAATGCCTACATCAACGAGGCCGACGCCCTTCCCGCAGAGTTCCGCCTGCTCAACTACCAGCCCCGCCGCTGGCAGCCGGTCGACTCCATCCTTATCGTCCTCAGCATGGTCCAGACCCTCGATGAGCAATGGCCCACCAAACTCGGCCGCGAGACCATCACCAGGAAGATTGGTCCCACGCTTGCCGCGGATCTCTACCCCACCGGCTCCTGGCGCGATCATCCGCCCACCCAGGCCACTCCTGATCTCACTCAACCCCCTGTCAACGTGCCGCCGCCACAGCCAGACGAAGAGTCCTTCGACCGCATCGCGGACGACCTGCTGCGCCTGCGTGCAGCACTTGGGTTGGCTGACATCTGCCGCGGCTGCATCCCAGGTTCGAACGAGTGGGTCATCAGCGGCACCCACACCGCTTCCGGGCGCCCGCTGCTCGCGAACGACATGCACCTCAACCACTCCGTCCCCGGTATCTGGTACGAAATGGACCTTCGCGCCCCGAACTTCCACGCCGCGGGCGTCAGCCTTCCCGGGGTGCCCATGATCGTCGCCGGCCACAACGACCACATCGCCTGGGGTTACACCGCCCTCTACGGCGACACGCAAGACCTCTACGTGGAGCGCACCAACGCCCAGGGCGAATACTGGGACGGCAGCGGGTGGCGCCCGATGGAGCGGGACCATGAAACCATTCAGGTGCGCTTCGGTAAGAACCAGGAGTTCGATGTCCTGCGTACCAGTCACGGGCCCGTCATCTCGCCGCTCGTGCCACACGAGTCACGCACCATCGCGCTACGCTGGACCGTCTATGATCCGCAGTTTGCCGGTGGCATGCCGGTCTACGCGCTGAACACCGCAAACAACTGGCAGGAGTTCGAGTCCGCCATGGGCCAGTGGTGGGCACCCACGCTCAATGTCGTCTATGCAGACGACCAGGGACATATCGGTTATCAGGCTGTGGGCCACATCCCCCAGCGGCCCGGCGGACTCGTCGGCGTCCCCGTCACGGACCAGACCCATGAATGGCAAGGTGTGCTGCCCTTCGCATCGCTACCCTCTTCCTTTGATCCGCCGGGCGGAATCCTCGCCACGGCCAACTCCCGCATCACCCCCGACGGCTACCCCACCCCGCTCTCCCTCGAGTGGGCGTCCCCTTATCGCAACGAGCGCATCTGGAAGTGGCTCTCAAGTCACGAGAAGATGACCCGCATCGACATGCTCTCGCTGCAGACGGACATCGACTCCGAACTGGACCATGAGCTGGCCCAGCGTTTCGCCTATGCCATCGATCACGCTCATCATCCGTCGGGCCGCCTGCGCACCGCCGCGGACATCCTCCGATCCTGGAACGGCGTGATGCACACCACCGAGGCGGCACCGGCCGTCGTCACTGCCGCGCGCGACGCCCTGTGGCCGCTGCTGCTCGAACCCAAACTCGGAAAGGACTGGAAGCTCTACGAGTGGCCGGAGAGCGCCTATGTCGAAGAGCAGCTGGTCACCGCAAAGCCCGCGGCATGGCTCCCTGCAAAATATCCAACATGGGATGATCTGCTCGCAGCCGCCGTCTCTCGCGGCCTCGACCAATCCCACGCTCCTCTTTCGCTCAAAAACTGGCGCTACGGCGACATGCACACCATCGCGCTCTCACACCCGCTCTACGGCATGATCCCTTTCTTCGGCTGGACCGGCATTTCAGCACACCCGCAGTCCGGCGACACCACCACAGTGAAGCAGGTGGGCCGCACCTTCGGGCCATCGCAACGCTTCACCATGGACTGGAGCGACGTCGACGCCTCGACGGAAAACATCGTAATGGGCCAATCCGGTGATCCGGTCAGTCCGTACTACCGCGACCAGTGGCCTGCATGGTATGGCGCCTCCACCTTCGCGCTTCCCTTCACGCCCGCGGCTGTCGATCGAGCGACAGAGCACACGTTGCGGCTTACGCCGTGAAGATCAGCACCAACGAGTTTTCGGCAACGAGAATGCGGCCATCGTTTTCCATTGCCGCGCTCCTGGTCACCACACTTGCCGCAACCAGCCTGCTGCTCGCGCGCGGCCCCTCCTGCGGACATGACTTCGATTTCCACCTTGTCTCCTGGCTTGAAGTCGCCCGCGCCTGGCACAACGGTCTCTTCTATCCGCACTGGGCCTCGTCCGCAAACTTCGGCGCCGGCGAGCCACGTTTTGTCTTCTATCCGCCTGCTTCGTGGATGCTCGGCGCGGCTCTTGGCACCGTCGTCGGTTGGCACGCTGCCCCCTGGCTCTTCACTGCCATCTGCCTCTTCTGCGGCGGACTCAGCATGCGTCACTTCGCGCAAGACTGGCTTACTCCGCTTCCCGCCACCGCAGCCGCTTGCCTCTACATCGTCAATCCATACATGCTCTTCATCGCATATGAGCGCACCGCTTACGGCGAGTTGATGGCCTCGATACTGTTCCCGCTCGTCCTCTGCTTCGCCGTGCGGTCCCAGCCTCCCATCCCCGCGCTGGGCGCTGCAATCGCCGGCGTTTGGCTCATGAATGCGCCTTCCGGTGTTATGGCCTGCTATGCACTGCTCTGGATTGTGCTGCTGCGTCTCGGGTCGGAGCGCAGTTGGCGCGCGCCATTGCGCATCGCTGCTGCGACTGCAACAGGGCTCCTGCTTGCTGCGTTCTACCTGGTCCCTGCCGCATATCAGGAACGCTGGGTTGAAATCGCGCGCGCCGTGGGCCCGGACATGCGATTCCAGGACAGCTTCCTGTTCCATCACAGTGGCGAACCCTTTCACGACGCCGTGCTCCATACCGCATCGATTCTGGCGTGTATCCTGCTCGTCGCCGCCTTCGCATCCATTCCTCTCTGGCGCGATGCTCTCCGCTATCGTCCGCTGCTATGGCTGGCAGCTTTCACTCCGCTGATTCTCTTGCTGCTGCTGCCCATTAGTGCACCGCTGTGGCGTCACGCGCCGCAGCTCGCGTATATGCAGTTTCCCTGGCGATGGCTCCTTGTTCTCGCGCCGGTGGTCGCGTTATACCTTGCGGGGAGTATCGCCCATCGCGCGCGAAGGCCATGGCTGATCGCGGCGGTCGCAGTCCTATGCACAACATCGATCGTCATCTGCGCCCGTGCGTTCCATCAGTACTGCGACGAGGAAGACAACATCTCTGCCCAACTCACCCTCATGCAGGACGGCTCCGGTCAGGAAGGCACAGATGAATACACGCCGCACAATGCCGATAATGCAGAGGTGGCTCAGGACATGCCGCAGGTGCGTGTCCTCGCAAGCCCGATTGCCGAGGAACCGGATAGCGGCAAAGCGCAAAATCCCGAATATCAGGGCAATCCGGCCGTAGACCGCCACGCAACCATCACGGTGACGGACTGGTCACAAGAACACCGCACCGTTCTCGTGAATACACCGGCTTCTGGCTACGCTGTCTTCCGTCTCATGGATTATCCGGCATGGGTTGTTCATCGAGACGGGGCTGAAATCACCAAGCGACCCACACGCGACGATGGCTTGCTCACCATCCCTGTCCTCGAAGGCCGATCGCAAATCGACATCCGCTGGCGCATCACTCCAGATGTCTGGATCGGCCGCATCCTGTCACTACTCGGCCTCTGTCTCTTTGTTGCGGTCTGGTATCGCGAGAGACGGGCGCGCTCAATTCTTACGCCTTGAGCTGCGCCTCAGCCGCCGCGTAGGTCTTCCGAATGCCCTCCGGCAGCGACGTCTTCGCGCGCCAACCCAGAGCTTGGATGCGTGACACATCCAGCAGCTTGCGTGGCGTGCCGTCCGGCTTGCTCGTGTCGAACTTCAACTCACCCGAGAACCCAAGTTCGTGCGCCATCAACTCCGCCAGCTCCCGGATTGTCACATCCACACCCGTCCCGATGTTGATCAGAGGCGCATGCTCATTGTTGATGAGCTGTTGGAAACTGCTATCCGAGAGCTGCATCAGGAATACGCACGCCTCCGCCAGATCCTCGCTGTACAGCAGCTCGCGTCGAGGCGTTCCCGTGCCCCATACCTCGATCGAGTCCAGCCCTGCCGCCTTCGCCTGCACCACTTTGCGCATCAGCGCCGGCAGCACGTGCGATGTCCTGAGATCGAAGTTATCGTGCGGCCCATAGAGATTGGTGGGCATCGCGGCGAGATACTGCGTCGCATATTGCCGGTTGTACGACCAGCACATCTCGATCCCGGCGATCTTCGCCAGCGCGTACGGACGGTTCGTCGGCTCCAGCGGTCCGGTCAACAGATACTCTTCGCGAATCGGCTGCGGCGCC
>Ga0207647_10003389_pt1 | contig 11949 bp, 17 predicted proteins | sample KBSCornC2_FD_184295 | JGI IMG/M metagenome (GOLD analysis project Ga0207647, IMG submission 184295) | Corn rhizosphere microbial communities from Kellogg Biological Station, Michigan, USA - C2 (SPAdes) (version 2) | ecosystem: Host-associated > Plants > Roots > Rhizosphere ...
TGCGAGCTGACCGGCAAGGGCCGGCAGGTGGGCCACAATGTGAGCCACGCCAACAACAAGACCAAGCGGACGTTCCTGCCCAACCTGCAGAACGTGACGCTGATCTCGGACAAGCTCGGCAAGGGCGTGAAATTGCGCGTCTCCACCCACGGGCTGCGTTCGGTTGAGCATGTCGGCGGCCTCGACAATTGGCTGCTCAAGGCCAAGGCCGAAACGCTCTCGCTGCGCGCTCGTCGCCTGAAGCGTGAGATCGAAAAGGCGTCGCAGGCGGCCTGAGCCGGACAGGAGCGGGTAGAAATACCCGCTTTTTCGGTCAGATGCGTCGCTGCCGAGCTTAACGGCGGCTAACTCGCTTATTCAGTCTTCACTCAGCGCCCCTACCGCATAACTCACTTGTCGCGTCGATGATGTGATCGCGCGGGTGAGGAGAATGGCATGGCGTTCAAGAGGCTGGGGCTTGCGAGCTGCGCTTTGGCCGCGGCCGCCATGCTCGCCCCGGTGGCAGCGAGCGCGCAATATGCCGCTCCTCCCACTTATTATGCGCAAGGCTACGGCCGCGAATCGGATCGCGATTTCTATGCACGTCGCGGTTACGGGCGTGACCGGTCGCCCCCGCGCCAGGCCGAATCGCGCCAGGCTGATTATCGTGAGCGCCGGCTCGGACGCTGTGGTCGCGGCGATGCGGGGATGATTCTGGGCGCGATTGCGGGCGGGCTGCTCGGCAACGCGCCCGTTGGCCGCCACGGAAACCGGGCCGCGGGCCCGCTTGCGGGAAATGCCGCCGATCGTGACTGCGATTAAGTGCCCCCTCGTTGAGGGGCTCGGTCATTCCGCGTCGAAAAGTCCTGCCAGTTGTTCGACCATCGTCCCGCCAAGCTGTTCGGCGTCCATGATGGTGACGGCCTTCTGGTAATAACGCGTCACGTCGTGCCCGATGCCGATCGCGATCAGCTCCACCGGCGAACGATTCTCGATCCACGCAATGACCTGCCGTAGATGCTTTTCCAAATAAGAGCCGCTGTTGACCGACAGCGTCGAATCGTCGACCGGCGCGCCATCGGAGATCACCATCAGGATGCGCCGCTCCTCGGAGCGCGCGATCAGTCGACTGTGCGCCCATAATAGAGCCTCGCCGTCGATATTCTCCTTGAGCAGGCCTTCGCGCATCATCAGCCCCAGGCTCTTGCGCGCGCGGCGATAGGGATCATCGGCGCGTTTATAGACGATGTGGCGAAGGTCGTTGAGCCGCCCCGGCGCGGCCGGGCGGCCTGCCTGCAGCCAGGCCTCGCGGGCTTGCCCGCCTTTCCAGGCGCGCGTGGTGAAGCCCAGTATCTCGACCTTGACCCCGCAGCGCTCCAGCGTGCGCGCGAGAATGTCGGCCGAGATCGCCGCGATCGAGATGGGCCGCCCCCGCATCGATCCCGAATTGTCGATCAGGAGGGTTACGACCGTGTCGCGGAAATCGGTGTCGCGTTCGATCTTGTAGGAAAGCGAATGGGCAGGGCTTACGATCACGCGCGCCAGTCGCGCCGCGTCGAGCAACCCTTCTTCCTGATCGAAATCCCAGGATCGATTCTGCTGCGCCATCAATCGGCGCTGCAGGCGGTTGGCGAGTTTGGTGACCGCCCCCTGTAGATGAACAAGCTGCTGATCGAGGTAGGCGCGTAAGCGCGTAAGCTCCTCCTCGTCGCACAACTCTGTCGCGGTGATGACCTCGTCGAAACGCGTCGTGTATGCCTTATAATCAAGAAAGCCGGGCGTGTCGGCGATCGGTCGGTTGGGACGGACGGGCTGCATGCCCTCATCGCCATCGTCGCCTTCCTGGCCCTCCCCCTCGAACTCGCCTTCTTCTGTTTCGCGGGTCTCGCCCTTCTCCTCGGAATCAGCGCTGGCGTCAGAACGCACATCCATTTGCCCGTCCGCCTGGCCGCCGGGTTGATCCTGATCGCCTTCCTCGCCTTCGTCCCCTTGTTCGGGCTCTTCGCCTTCGTCGCCGGAGGAATCCTCGGGTTCGGTCGCCTCGGGCTGCGCCTCGATCAACTCGAGATCCTCGAGCAACCGCGTCGCCAGCCGGGCAAAGGCACCTTGGTTGTCGAGCGTCAGGCCAAGCGCGTCCAGATCGGCCCCCGCCTTCTCCTCGATCCAGTCCCGCACAAGGGCGAGCCCGCCCTCGGCGATGACAGGGGGCCTTTCGCCCGTCAGCCGCTCGCGCACGATTAGACCGAGTGCAGAAGCGAGTGGAACTTCCGCCCGCGTGCGCGCGCGCGTCAGCGGATCAGAGCGCAGGCGCATCTCCAGTGCACAAGCGAGATTGGCGCGCACCCCGGCCATGGCGCGCGAGCCGAGCGCTTCTACCCGCGCCTGTTCGATCGCATCGAAGACGGAGCGCGCATTGGCATCGGCAGGCGCCCCGCGGGCGTGCAGCTTGGTATCATGATGGCGTTCGCGCAGCGCGAAACTGTCCGCGAAACCGCGCGCTTCCGCCACTTGTTCGTGGGGCAGATTGCGCCCGGGCATCGGCACGCGAAGCTGCTTGAGCGACGCCGAAGGAGCGTCCGTGGTGAAGCTCAACTCGAGTTCCGGTTCATGCGCCATCGCGCGCGCCGTGCCGGCCAGGACCGAGCGTAACGTGTCGAGAGGGGATTGCTCAGCCATCTGGCCCACTTCTCTTATATGAAAGCGCGCGGCACTCAGGCCTTGCCGACGATGCTTTCTGGCAGATCCTTGCCGAACACCCGCTGATAATATTCAGCCACCAGCGTCCGCTCCGCCTCGTCGCATTTGTTGAGGAAGGACAAGCGGAAGGCGAAACCGATATCCCCCAGGATCAGGGTGTTCTGCGCCCAGGAGATCACGGTGCGCGGGCTCATCACGGTGGAGATGTCGCCGGCCATGAAGCCCTGGCGCGTAAGCTCGGCCACCTTGACCATGTTGTCGACCGTCTTCTTGCCATCGGGTTTGTCATATTCGCCCGACTTGGCGAGCACGATCTGCGCCTCGATCGCGGCCGGCAGATAGTTGAGCGTGACGACGATGTTCCAGCGGTCCATCTGGCCCTGATTGATCTGCTGGGTGCCATGATAGAGGCCGGTCGTGTCGCCCAGGCCAACCGTGTTCGACGTCGCGAACAGGCGGAACCAGGGATTGGGACGAATCACCCGATTCTGGTCGAGCAAGGTAAGCTTGCCCTCGGTCTCCAAGACGCGCTGGATCACGAACATCACGTCCGGTCGGCCTGCATCATATTCGTCGAACACCAGCGCTGAGGGCGTCTGTAGCGCCCAGGGCAGCAGGCCTTCGCGGAATTCGGTCACCTGCTGGCCGTCGCGCAACACGATCGCGTCGCGCCCGACCAGATCGATGCGGCTGATATGCGCATCCAGGTTGATGCGGATCAGAGGCCAGTTGAGGCGTGCGGCCACCTGCTCGATATGGCTCGACTTTCCGGTGCCATGATAGCCCTGGATCATCACGCGCCGGTTGAAGGCGAAGCCCGCGCAAATCGCCAGCGTGGTGTCCGGATCGAACACATAAGCCGGGTCCAGATCGGGCACGCGTTCATCAGCTTCGGAAAAGGCCGGCACTTCCATGTCCGAATCGATTCCGAATAGATCGCGGACGTTTCTCATCTGATCAGGCGCATCCATCACCGTCGCATTGCGGCTGTCGGGCTGGATGTTGGACAGATCGGCCATGTTCAATCTCGGTACGCGTCAGGAGTGGGATGCGAATGGCGGTAACCCCTCGCCGCCGCCGCCGCAACCGATCAGGCTACCTTTGGAGGCAGGGGGAAGAGCGTAAGGAAACGCTCGGCGAGCGCCCTGTCTCCCGAGATGGTGAGCGCGCCGGCCTCTTCAAGCGCCCCGAGCGGCACACCACCATAGACCGCGCCTGCCAACGCGCGCGGATCGCCCGTGAACACGACATCGGCCGCGTCCACGTCGCCGCGCGCGATCGGGAAGGATCCAGGCGTGAGATAGCCGAGGTAGGAATATGAACCGAAACGGAAGCCTACCTTCGCGTCGAGGCCTTTGGCCCGCTCCGCGTTCAGCATCGTTCGGAAAGACAGGAGCACCGATACAGCACTGATCGGCGCGTTCACGTCATGATGGGGCGAGCGTGTGGCCCAGCGCCCGAGCGCCTGGCCGATCGGCTCGACCTCATAACCCCATTCGGTGAGCTCATACACCTGCGCGTTGGATGGTGGAGGCAATTTGCGGCGCACCAGCAGCCCCGTCTCCTCCAGTCCCTCGAGCCTTTGCGTAAGCACGTTGGCGCTGATCCCCGGAATATCCGCCCGGAGCTCGCTGAACCGCTTCGGCCCCAGCAGCAATTCTCGCAGGACGATGAGCGACCAGCGCTCCCCGAGGAGGTCCAGCGCATGCGCCATCCCGCAGGCATCTTCATACGCACGACGCGACTTGGTTACTTTTTCTGACTTCATGGTTGCAAAAGATAACTGATTCGTCCAAAAAGTTCAAGCAGCCGATTCGCAAAAAGGGACGAAACGATGGAACGCCAGATCTTCATCAACCTGCCGGTCAGCAACATCACCACCTCAGCCGCTTTTTACGCGGCGGTGGGTGCCGAACGGGACGAACGTTTCTGCGATGGATCCAGCGCGATGATGCGCCTTAGCGATACGATCACAGTCATGCTGCTCGAGCGGGAGCGCTTCGCAAGCTTCACACCGAAGCAGATCGCGGATGCGCGGACGCACAGCGAAGTGTTATTGTGCCTGAGCTGCGCGGACCGGGCTGAAGTCGACAAGCTGGTGGAAACCGCCAGCTGGGCCGGCGGTCGCGCCGACCCGAGCCCGTCACAAGATTATGGTTTCATGTACGGGCGCAGCTTTGAGGATCCCGACGGCCATATCTGGGAAGCGGTATGGATGGACGTCGAGGCGGCGATGGCCGCGCGCGAGGAAAATGAAGCCGCCTGAGCGGCCGAACCCAAGGAGAGAGACGATGGCCTATATCGACGGATTCGTGGCCCCGGTGCTGCCGGGCAAGCGCGAAGCTTATGCCGAGCTGGCGCGCAAGGCCGCCAAGATCTTTCACGAACATGGCGCGACGCAGGTGGTCGAATGCCTCAGCGACGATGTGCCGCATGGCAAGGTCACCGATTTCTACCGTGCAGTCGCCGCCAAGGATGACGAGACGATCAATTTCTCGTGGATCGTCTGGCCATCCAAGCAGGCACGTGACGAGGGCATGGCCAAGGTGATGGCCGATCCACGCATGCAATCGAAGGATGAAATGCCTTTCGACATGCAGCGCATCATTTTTGGCGGGTTCGAGGTCGTCCTCGATACCAACGCCGCCTGAAGGGAGAGAGACGATGGCCGACAATTTCGTTTGGTACGAGCTCTGCACGAACGACGAGGATGCCGCGCAGAATTTCTACAAGGCCGTGATCGGCTGGGACGCTGTGCCGTTCGAAGGCAGCGAGCAGGGTTATCGAATCTTCAACATGGCGGGCAAGGGTATCGGCGGATTGATGCATCTGCCTGAGGGCCTGACCCACCCGTTCTGGATGGGTTATGTCGGCGTCAGCGACTGCGATGCTGCCGTCGAGAAGGCCACGACCGCGGGCGCGACCGTGCACCGCACGATGGATATCCCGGATGTCGGCAAGATCGGCATTTTGAGCGATCCGCAGGGCGTCGGCTATGCCATCATCCAAGGTTATAGCGAGCAGAAGAGCGAAGCCTTCAATCAGGCGCTGCCTGGCCACGGCAATTGGAACGAGCTCTACACCAGCGATCTCGCCGCGGGCTTCGCTTATTATGCGGGCCAATATGGTTGGACCAAGGGCCAGACCATGCCGATGGGCCCGATGGGCGATTATCAGCTGTTCCAGGCGGACGGCGTCGATATCGGCGGCATGATGAAGGCGCCCGACGGTGTTCCCGCGGCGTGGCTTTTCTATTTCGGCGTGGTCGACATCGACGAGGCTGTCGAGAAGATCGCCGCGAATGGCGGCACCGTCCGCAACGGCCCGATGGAAGTGCCGGGAGGTGCCTGGATTGTCCAGGCCGCCGATCCGCAGGGCGCCGCTTTCGCCGTCGTCGGCCCGCGGAAGTGAGGGCCGAGCCATGGCGAGCATCGCAACCGCCGCCGCGCCGCAGCAAGGGCGCGGCGCCACCACGGCCGGCTGGATAATCAGCGGCATTGTGATCCTGTTTCTGGCGATGGACGGGCTGATCAAGCTCGTCCCGCTCCAGCCGGTGACGGACACGATGCGCGCGCTGGGCTGGCCCACCGATCCCCTTTTGCTGCGCCTGCTTGGCGTGCTGATCCTCGGACCGACCCTGCTCTATGCCTGGCGGCGGACTGCGCTCGTCGGCGCTATCCTGCTCACCGCCTTCCTCGGCGGCGCGGTCGCCACCCAGCTGAGGATCGGAGCGCCCTTGCTCACCCATACGCTGTTCGGCGTCTATCTCGGCGCGCTGCTGTGGATCGGCCTGTATTTTCGCGAGCCGCGTCTGCGCGCGCTGCTGCACTGAACGATGATCAAAAAGGAGAGGACTTATGACCAGTATCGCACCGTGCCTTTGGTATGACGGCGCGGCCGAAGAGGCTGCCACCTTCTATGCCTCGGTATTTCCTAATTCGTCCGTTGACGCGATCAATCGCTCGCCGGCCGATTATCCCAGCGGCAAGGCCGGCAACGTGCTGACGGTCGAGTTCACCGTTCTGGGCATGAAATTTTTGGGGCTGAACGGCGGTCCGCAGTTCCAGTTCGACGAAGCCGTCTCGTTCCAGGTCTATACCGAGACGCAGGAAGAGACGGATCGCTATTGGAATGCGATCGTGGACAATGGCGGCCAGCCCAGCGCATGCGGCTGGTGCAAGGACCGGTTCGGCCTGTCCTGGCAGATCACGCCGCGCGTGCTCATGGAGATGATGACCAGCACCGACCGGGCTGCAGCCAAGCGGGCGATGGAGGCGATGATGACGATGGGCAAGATCGACATCGCCACGCTCGAACGCGCTTATGCGGGAGAGGCGGCATGATCGCTGAACACGAGCTCTTTATCGAGCGCACGCTCGATGCCCCGGTATCGGCGATCTGGAAGGCGTGGACCGATCATCTCGAGGAATGGTGGGCGCCCAAGCCTTGGACGACGAAGATCGTCGAACAGGATCTGCGCGCGGGCGGCAAATCGATCCTGGATATGCGGGGCGCCGATGGCGAAGGCGGGCCGATGGAAGGCGTCTTCCTGGAGGTGGCGCCCGAGCGGCGCATCGTCTTCACCAACGCGATGGACGGCGACTGGAATCCCAGGGATCCCTATCCGATGATGATGATCGGCTATTTCGAGTTCACCGATCTCGGGAACGGCAAGACCGGCTATCGTGCCGGTGCGCGTCACTGGACTGCCGAGGCAATGGAGAAGCATCGCGCCATGGGCTTCGAACAGGGTTGGGGCATTTGCGCCAGCCAGCTCGAAGCGGTTGCGCAGCGCCTCGCGGAGACCGCAGATGCGTAAGTTGACTGGCGGCGTCTTCCAGTCGCTCGATGGCGTGATGCAGGCGCCGGGTGGCCCGACCGAAGACTGGACCCAGGGCTTCACGCTCGGCGGCTGGTCGACCAGCTTTTGGGATGACGTAATGGGGCAGGCGATGGGCAACCTGTTCTCGGCGCCCTTCGATCTGCTGCTCGGGCGCAAGACATATGAGATCTTCGCCGCGCACTGGCCCTATGTGGGTCCAGACGATCCGATCGGCCCTGCATTCGATAAGGCCGGCAAATATGTTCTCACGCGCAGCGACGACCCGTTGGAATGGGTCAACAGCCATCGCCTAGGCGGGGTTGCCGAAGTCGCCGCGCTCAAGCAGACCAACGGGCCCGATTTGCTGATCCAGGGCAGCACCACGCTTTACCCGCAGCTCCTGACCGAAGGCCTGGTCGACAAGCTGTTCCTCATGACCTTCCCGGTCGTGCTGGGACAGGGCAAGCGCCTATTCGGTCAGGGCACACCATCGGGCGCGTGGAAGATGGTCGATCATCAGACTTCCACCACCGGGGTGACGATGGCGACCTATTTACCCGCTGGCCCGGTCCCGATCGGATCGTTCCAGATGACCGAACCGAGCGCGGCCGAGCAGCGCCGCCAGGAACGAATGAAGCAGGAGGGCTGAAATGCTCCACCTCAATTTCCCCAATGAGAGTGCGGAATATCGCGCCGCGCGCAACGCGCTGCTCGATGCCGAGATCGAGCTCCGCCGTCAGATCGAGCGTGTCGCGGCCCAACGCCGCGCGCTCCCGCCCGGCGGCCAGGTGCCGGTCGATTATGTTTTTGAACGCATCGGCGCTAACCTGATGCCGGAGGAGGTAAAGCTGTCGGAGCTGTTCGGGGAATATCCCTCGATCCTGCTCTATAGCTTCATGTTCGGACCCGAGCGGGATCAGCCTTGCTCGGGCTGCACGCACATGCTCGACGCAATCGATGGCAGCGCGCGTCACGCCAACCAGCGGATGCCCATCTATGTCGTAGCCCGCTCACCGATCGCGCGGCTGACCGCCTGGGCGAAAGAGCGAGGCTGGGATCACCTCCTCCTGCTTTCGTCCGCCGCGAACGATTATACCGCCGATTATCATGGCAATACGGCGGGCATGTCGGCGGAGATGCGTGCCGAGCGCGGCTACAAGCCCGACGAGAATTGGGATGAGCCGATGTTCAACGTCTTTCGCAAGGATGGCGGCACGGTCCGCCATTTCTGGGGAAGTGAGATGACCTTTGCTCCCGAAGACCCCGGCCAGCATCACCGCACCGGCGACCTGGTCGACCCGCTCTGGGGATTGCTTGACATGAGCCCCGAGGGGCGCGGGGATTTCTTCCCGAAGCTGAATTACTGACGCAGGGTCCGGCCGCAGGACGCAGCTTGATGGCCAGCAATCAGGCGAAGGCGGGCGCCTTCTTCAGCTGCGTATATGCTTCGATCACCTTCTGTAGCTGCCCCTCGTGCGCGCGGTCGCCGCCGTTGCGATCAGGGTGGTAGCGGCGCACCAGCTCCGAATAACGCTGCCGGAGCGCGCGACGATCGGCATCGGCCTCCAATCCCAGCACCTTCAGCGCGCGACGATCGGAATCGCTGAGCGGCTTGCCGTCCTTGCGGGGACTTTGGCTCCCGGTACCGAAACGCGCCTGAATCGCATCCAGCGGATCGATGAAGTCGGCCCAGCGCGGTGTGCCGCCCGGCGCGGCCGTGAATGCGCGGGTCTCGCGCTCCCAGCCGGCATAAGGCCGTTGCTGCGCATGGATTTCATCGGCCGTCATGCCGTTGAAGAAGTTATAACCCGCGTTGAATTCGCGAATATGGTCTAGGCAGAAATAGCGCCATGTGCCGGGCCCGTTATAGCCCGAGCGTGGCCCTTCCTCGGGCGGGGCACGGAATTCGCCGGCCTGTTCACAACCAGGGTGGCTGCACTGGCGCGCGCCCGGCACGCGACCATGGAAACGTGGTTGTCGCTTGGCTTCGACCAACGGGTGATTCTCCCTTAAGCCCCGTTATATAAGAGGCATGACGCAAACTCCCACCGGGCCCGTCGCGGCCGAGATCGAAAAACGGCTCCGTGCCGCCTTGTCTCCAGAACGGCTCGCCGTCATCGACGATAGCGCGAAGCATCGGGGCCATGCCGGGCATGACTCGCGAGGCGAAAGTCACTTCACGGTGGAGATCGTGTCCTCCGCCTTTTCCGGCAAGGGCCGTGTGCAACGGCACCGTCTGGTGAATCAGGCGTTGGCCCCCCTTCTGGCCGAGCGCGTCCACGCGCTGGCGATCGTGGCGAAGGCGCCTGAAGAGGGATGAGGACGGATCCCGATGTACGAACTGTGGTACTGGCCCGGCATTCCGGGTCGCGGTGAATTTCCGCGGCTGGCGTTGGAAGCTGGCAAGATTCCCTATCGCGAAATGGCGGCAGAGGCGGGCGAAGAAGGCTATAAGGCGCTGGCGAAGAATATGGGCCTGGAGCGCGCAACGCCACCCTACGCTCCCCCTTATCTGATCGCGGGCGAGATGGTGATCGGGCAATCCGCCAATATCCTGCTTTATCTGGGCGAGAAGCATGGCCTTGCTCCCCAGGATCAGGCGGGGCGGCTCTGGGTTCACCAGGTCCAGCTGACCATCGCCGATATGGTGACCGAGGCGCACGACACGCACCACCCGGTTTCCTATTCGGCTTATTATGAGGACCAGAAGGTCGAGGCGAAGCGCCGTGCGGAGGATTTCCGCGACTGCCGCATCCCCAAATACCTTGCCTGGTTCGAACGCATCCTGGCGCGTCGCGGCGATTGGCTGGCGGGCGGGCGTTGGAGCTATGCCGACCTGTCGCTCTTCCAACTGATCGAAGGGCTGAATTTCGCTTTTCCCCGTCGCATGGCGCGCATCGGTAGCGACACGCCGCGCGTACTGGCCCTCCACGATGCCGTGAAGCGGCTGCCCGAACTGCAGGACTATCTGTCGAGCGAACGTCGTCAGCCCTTCTCGGACGGCATTTTCCGTCATTATCCCGAACTGGATGGCGACTGAGCCGGCGTCGCGGCCACCTTCCCCAACGCACGTGATGGTTGACGGAGGTTAAGTTTATTCGATCCGGAACGATTGGTTTCCGGACCCGGGCGCCCGCGGCGGCGTTGAGTGAATATGACGATCACCAATGAGCGGGATGCGGAAACGGTCGTGCTGCGACTGCTCTGCGAGAAGGCGCAGGAACGGCTCGAGCGCGCCTGGTGTGCCGCCGAATATGCCCACCGCGCGGTGCCATTGCCCGACGGAACCTACATCTGGGTCAAGGAGAATGACGAGGACTCAGCTTAATCGCGATGGCGTAGCGCTTCGACCAGCAGCGCGAAGGCAGGGGAAGTCTGGCGGCGGCTAGGATAATAGAGGTGATAGCCGGGGAAGGGCGGTGTCCAATCGCTTAGCAGCTCGATCAGCCGCCCGGCGGCGATATGTGGACGCACCAATTCCACGGGCAGGAAAGCCAGGCCGAAGCTGGCGAGCGCGGCCTTCAGGATCGGCCCGAGCTGATTGAATATCAATTGTCCTTCGACGCGCACCTTAAGCTCATGCCCGTCCTTCTCGAATTCCCAGGCGTAGAGACCGCCTAACGTCGGCAAACGCAGATTGATGCAGCGGTGCGCCAGAAGATCCTCGGGGTGCAGCGGCCGCGCGCGGTCCGCCAAGTAAGCGGGGGATCCCACCACCACGAAGCGTTCGTCGGGCCCGATCCGCACGGCCACCATGTCCTTGGCGACCTGCTCTCCCAACCGCACGCCCGCATCGAAGCGTTCGGCCACGATATCGCTCAGCACATAATCGGCCCAGATCTCCACCTTCACATCCGGATAATGGAGCAGGAATTCGGCGAGTTTTGGCCACAGGAGAGTTTCGGCGGCATGTTCGCTGCTGTTGATCCGGATCGTCCCCGACGGTTTTTCCTTCAGTTCGCTGAGCGCGTCGATCTCGGCGTCGATGTCGTCGAAATGGGGCCCGACATTGCGGAGCAGCCGCTCGCCCGCCTCCGTCGGCGCGACGCTGCGCGTGGTGCGGGTGAGCAAGCGCAGGCCCAGCCTTTCCTCCAGCCCACGGATCGTATGGCTGAGTGCGGATTGCGACACGCCGAGCTGCGCCGCAGCCCGCGTGAAGCTCCGCTCCCGCGCGACGGCGAGGAAAGCGATGAGGTCATTGATGTTGGGCCGCGGCATTCATGAATCCCTCTCATAAGATCATGCCGATTTCACCATCTAATCGGTGGCGACCCGCCGTTCTAAATGGCCTGCCGACACGCAATCAGCAGGAGCACGCCATGCAGAAGCGTATTCTCGGCAAAAATGGACTGGAAGTTTCCGCCCTCGGCCTCGGCTGCATGGGAATGAGCTTCGCCTACGGTACCGCCCCCGATCCCAAGGAAATGGTCTCGCTGCTCCACGCGGCAGTA
>Ga0207647_10003390_pt1 | contig 11941 bp, 16 predicted proteins | sample KBSCornC2_FD_184295 | JGI IMG/M metagenome (GOLD analysis project Ga0207647, IMG submission 184295) | Corn rhizosphere microbial communities from Kellogg Biological Station, Michigan, USA - C2 (SPAdes) (version 2) | ecosystem: Host-associated > Plants > Roots > Rhizosphere ...
AAGTACGGTGGCCTGGAGGTGTCCGATGCCCGGCGGCTGCGCCAGCTCGAGGATGAGAACGGCAAGCTCAAACGCTTGCTGGCCGAGAGCGTGCTGGACAACGCGATCCTGAAGGACCTTCTGGGAAAAGTCTGACGACGCCAGGCCAGCGACGGGACGCGGCGCTCGGCGTGATGCGGGACTACCAGGTCTCGCAGCGCCGTGCCTGCGTGCTGATCGGCGTCGACCCCAAGACGGTCCGGCGAGAACGTCCGCCCGACCATGCCGAGATCCGCGAGGAGATGCGCGAGATCGCCGCCATGCGCCGCCGGTTCGGCTACCGGCGGGTCGGCGTCATGCTCGAACGCAAGGGGCACATCATGAACCACAAGAAGCTCTACCGGCTATACCGGGAGGAGGGTCTGTCGGTGCGCCGGCGGCGGGGTCGGAAGCGGGCTCGCGGCAGCCGGACGCCGATGCCCGTGCCGCTGCGACCGAATGATCGCTGGTCGATGGACTTTGTCGCCGACACCTTCGGCGCCTCGCGGCGGCTGCGCATCCTGGCGATCAATGATGACGCCTGCCGTGAGAACCTGTGCCTGGTGGGGGACACCAGTATCTCGGGCGTCAGGGTCGCACGTGAGCTCGACATCCTGGTGCGGCTTTATGGCAAACCGGCTGGCATCGTCAGCGATAACGGGACCGAGTTCACCAGCCGGGCGATCCTGAAGTGGGCCAGCGAGAACCGGGTCGAGTGGCACTACATCGATCCGGGTAAGCCGCAGCAGAACGCGTTCATTGAATCGTTCAATGGGTCACTGCGCGACGAGCTCCTCAACGAGGAGTTGTTCGACAGCCTCGCCGACGCCCGGCGCAAGCTGGCCGTCTGGCGCTACGACTACAACAACGTCAGACCGCACTCGTCCCTGGGGAACCGAACACCGGCACAAGCGCGCCGGGCGTTCCTGCAAGATGGAGGCGTCACGCCCGGCGCGCTTGTGCCGGCGGACGAGCACGAATATCAAACCGGTGGACTCTCGTCATGACCGCGGGACCAGCGGGGGGCAGGTCACTGCTGAAAGGCCCAAAACCAGTCCAGACCTGCTGAACTGTAAGTAAGGCTTCCGCCTTTGCCTTACGAATCATGCGATTGAAGGCACTCGCAGGTGGTCGCGCGAGGAGGATAAGGCCAAAGTGGGGTCCGCCACTGACTGCCGCCCAAATGGGTCGTGTCTGGGACCAACTTTGGCCAAATTGCACCGCTTGTTTCAGCGGGCCCGAGAAAAAGTTGACTACCCTAACCCGTCAGCGGCAGCGACAAAATTCGGGAAATATCTGTAGAGTTCGGCAAAACGACGCGTCTCCCCGACAGGGATGTGCCCGATGTCGAGATCGGCGCCCGCGGGGAGCGGTAGCTGACTTTCAAGCTGCCGGAACTCCCGCGGAGTAAGCTTGGGAGTTGGTATGAACACAGGATCACCGTCGGGATGCAGAAACTCTAGGTTATCAAAGTGGCAGGCTTCTACCCTAGGACCGTCCTCTTCGCTGTAAAAGACGAGAGCCAGCGTCGTCATCTTTGCGCCGTCCTCATACTCGAAGTCACAGATGCGCCGGTAGGACACCGCACTCCCAGGTGATGCTAGACGACGATTCTCTAGAATTCGGTCCACTTCCGCATAAAATATCGAGCGGCTAAGCTCACCGAATGCCCAGTTAGAGAGCTGTTCCCGCTCCAGATCGCTCCCGACTCTGATGACGCCGTCAACATTCATTCTCGCTGAGAAACGTTCAGTCGCCGATATCGCATGCGGGTCAGTTGCGAGCTCACGCTCGGCTTCGGCTACGTCAGGAGGCCGTACGCACTGTACAGACACCACTAGCACGGTTCCAGACGAAGCCCTGCGAGCAATCACCGCGACATCGTTCACCATACTTATATTGATTGGATCGTCGTAATCTAACCAGATGAACTGAGGTTTAGAGTAATCGAGTTCTGGGAGAGCTTGACTAGATGAACGGAAATCAATTTCAATTGCGAATGGTTTGTTAGCCTCGAAGCGGGCGCGAGACTGTGCAGCTTGCTCAATAGACAACATGTCCCTGATTCCGAGCGCTCTGTGAAAGAGCACAAAATCTGAGAACCATACTGAACCAAAGCCTACGTAGCGATATGTCTCGACTGGTTGAAAGTGGGCTAAACGCCGAAACACGTCGCACAGCATTCTGCGCTCCGCGTGCTTAGCTGGGCGAAGGGAGTAGTCAATCCGACGAAAGCTATCGACCATTAGCGCTTCTGCTTCCGAAGGGCGGTATCGAACGTCGCTTCGCCCACGGCCTTAGCTGATTGAACTCCAAACGCGTCTTGCAACAGCATCACGTCGTCTAACGGCCGGGCATATTGGATCGTCACCTTTTTCGGACCCTTAACGAAGCGATCGCGGCTGGGCGCATTGAATGCGGCTGTGGCGCGCAAAGCATCCGGAGTAACTGATGCCGATTTGCTTACGTATTGGTTAAGTGGGCTATCCTGTCGGCTGTGCTCATCAATATCAGCATCGAGTTCATTCAAAAAGTCTATGGCAGGGCGCATCATCTCGATCATCCTGTCGAACACTTCACGCCAGTATTTATTATCCTGGTCGACACTTGTCTTAGTTGTATTCCAAGGAACTAGGGCGGAATCATCAGAATCGAAGAAAACGATTCCTCGAAACCTGGCATATTGATTGTGAAAACTCGGGACCAGTAGCCTATTTTTCGAGTCCTCAAGCAGCCCCCATCCAGTCACAGGCGTTCGGTCGGCTTCGAGAACTACCCGACCGTTGCAGACTACATACCATCCAGCTTGCTTTGGATTAGACGGGGCTATCGCGACGATGATGCGAGCGGTTATCTTCTCCTTCCCGAGATCATTCCATTCCAAATTACAAATGCCTGGCCGCAACCCGTCATTAGTGAGAAGCAAAAGGGACGTCGCATCAACGTGCCTCCCGTTGACCGAAATCGTCAGCCCATCAGCAATGAATTGACGGTGTTTAGATTTTATAAGATCAAATATCGTATTCTGGAAGTTAGATTGGGTGAAGCGACTGGCTACTTCCGCTCTAAGTTCGGTGACGATTATCTGCGTTCCAGGTGAACTCTCGGACACTGGCGAATTTGTCGGGAGTGCGGTTATGGGAAAGGTCCATGCGGATTTTCGCTCCCAATCGGCAACTGGAACCTCGACTTTCCAGGACTCGTTTGCGGTGGCCGAATTGACAACGAAGTGACGCCCAAATTTGAAAAGGGCGCGCTTCATTCCGACCCCGAACTGACCGATCGAGTGCGGCGTTCGTGCGCTGCCCTCGGGACGCCCGAACCTGAAGGCGTATTCCCGCGCGGCCTGACGTCCGAAGCCTCCGCAGTTGTCGATGATCGCGAACTTGTCCTTGTCAAACTCAAGGCGGATCCAGCGGTCCGAAAGAGGGCTTCCTAGGTCAGCGTACAGTGCTTTGGCGCCGTCGACCGAGTTATCCACAAGATCGAGAATAGCTTGGTCCAGGGGAATATCCCTTGTGAGCATATCGATAAAAAAGGATTTTGTTGGCTCAGCGTCGATCTGATCGTTCGGCAAGATTTCCGTCATATTTTCCACTCACCTATGACCGATAACTGCGGATAGCATGGTGATCCAATTCATTCGCAGGGACGAGCTTATAGTGGCGTTCATCTAAAACTCTAACCTCGTCATCTTGGAGCGTGAGTTCAAATAGAGCTACTACGCCATCCTCCATAAACTGTGCAGATACCGCACGGCAACGCATACCTGGGAATTTCTGCTCGACAAAACGGATGTCCTGAGTTGTTTGTACCACCCCTATTTGGTCTTTGCCGCCTTTCGCTTGAACTGGAACAACGAAATGGCAACCGTATTTGTCTAATCCCACGTAGAGCTCATCTATCTCGATTTGGCCGATCCCTCGCACAGTTGTTCGAAGATGATTCTGCAAACTGTAGGTTGTGATGCCCAGAAACGTGTCGATCAACCGGTTGTAACGAACGATTGCCAAAAGCGCCTGCTCGTCGTCGAGCGCATAGGCCCGGATCAATTCCGGTGTTGCGTCAGGTACCGCCGTTCGAGCCAGGTGCGCGTTCGGAAGGATCCGGATCGCCTTGACTAAACGGAAGCGATAACGGGCGCGGCCTGCGCCTTCGATTACCCACTCCAATTCTTCCGGCTGAGTCGCAACAATGCTGTCAGGGTACCCAATGCGAAAACGCAGCGCGTAAAGCACGTCTCCCAGGTTTTTTGGCAGCTTAATCTCAAGGTCAGTGGCGGCGCTTTCTAGCTCGTCTCGGGCGAACTCAAAATCCGTGACGCCTGGCGACCAATGACTGAAGAAAATTCGTTCAATCAGAAGTTTATAGCGGTTCGGCTGCGCCTGCCCGTTAGCCATTTCACCTTGCTCTCATACAATTTTTAATTTCGTCCGCCGCTGATCACCCGAAGGCGAATCCGTTCTGACTCGATGTCTTGCTGCTTCCGCTTCTTCGCGCCGCTCTTGCGATCACGGCGTGAAGACGGCGCCTGGACGCCAAAGTGCTCGGCCGCTTCCGACATTTCCAAGTATAGCAGGGATGGGTCCCCTAAAGCGACCGTGTCGGCGGGGCGATCGGGAGTGATTTGCAGCGCGTCCATAATGGCGCCAGCGACAGCCCGGGCCAGCGGAGGAGGTACGGCATTGCCAACTTGTCGGGCGCCATGCCATTTCGTCGAGTGCAATCTGAACCAGTCAGGAAACCCGTGCAGGCGGGCCATTTCCCGTACAGTGATACAACGGTCGTGAGCGAAGTGGATCGGCCGTGGGCTGGTGAAAGCTCCCCTCGCGCCGTCTGTCCCTGCTCGGAGCGTGTTCGATAACCCGGTAGGGGAAAGCTTGTAAAAGCGGCTGATGGGCTCGACGCTGCCCGGCGCCGTTTCAGAAAAGCGTCGGCGCGAGATGTCGGTGTGAACAGTTCGAGCGCTCGAAGTGAGTATAGATGGCGACCACTCGCGTACGTAGCCAAAGTGCCATGCATCGTTGGTAAGGCAGCGCATTTCGGCTGCGTAGTCTGAGGGTTCTCTGTACGCCGAAGTCCGTGTAGCATCATTGTCCAGCAAGCTAGCGAACTTGTCCGCATCGGGCAGATCGCCGATCGCCTCTTCTACGTTTGGGCCGCGTCGCAGTCCTGCGATTGAGCGTTTGCCGTCGGCTGGCGTCACGAGTGGCGGCCGATAGGTCGGAAGCGTCACATCCTTACGTGATCCTACGAGAATGAGTCGTTCGCGATGTTGCGGCGTGCCGTAATGCGCCGCGTCCAACACGGACCACGGCATGCGAACAGTATAACCAACCCTGTTGAATTCGGTGACCAGCTCCTTCAGGAAATCCCGCTGCCTGCCGACCGTGAGCCCCTTCACATTTTCGAACACAAAGGTTTTTGCATCCAGCTCAGAGACTAGTCGTACGAACTCGAGAACCAGTGAATTGCGCGGGTCTTCAAACGATCTCTGGCCTATCATCGAGAACCCTTGGCAGGGCGGCCCCCCAAATACGCAGTCGATTTCGGCCTCTCCAATGCCAGACGCCTGGCGGATCTCAGAGGCAGACAGCCCGACCACCGATCTGGGAATGACGGCAGTGTCCGGAAAATTGAATTTGTGGGCAGCGCAGTGGATTGGGTCGATTTCAACGGCAGCAACCACATCAAACCCCGCCTGCTCGAAGCCGAGACTCATGCCTCCTGCACCGGCAAACAGATCGATTCCAATCGGTCTCATTGCGCTTCTCATCCTCCGTGGTCGGAGCGGCTTATCAGCGCGGCGGCGTGATGTCGATCGAAATGTGCGGTCAGGCCAAAAATTTTCGTAGGCGATCCGCAAGCTCTGTTCCCTGTTTGATCTCGCATTGCCAGAGCGTTAAGGCGTCCCAACCCTTTAGCCGCAGTGCCTGGAGACTCTCCTCGTCACGGGCACGGTTCCGCGCCAACTTGGGTCCCCAAAATTCGAGGCGAGACTTAGGAGGGCGCCCAATCCGGCACCCGTGAGAATGCCAAAAACAACCGTGGACGAAGATTACTTTGCGGCGGCTTGGCAGAACGATATCGGGTTTGCCGGGCAGGTCGCGACGGTGCAGCCGAAAACGATACCCCATTGCATGCAGCATTTTTCTAACAGCCAACTCCGGGGCCGTGTTTTTTGATCCAATCCGCGCCATTAGCGCGCTTCTGCTGGAGGGAGTTCGATTGTCTGTCATTTGAGTCGCTATAAATCAGGGGGATCTCTTTTTTCGGGGTCGCTTCGGCTTAAAGCCAATTCCCGGAACGGGCGGGTTGAGTCGGTAAAGCCCCTCGGATGCTACGGTAAGATCTTTAACTGCACTTTCATCTGCCAGAGCGTCTTCGGGCGACCATGCGTCGAACACGACCACGTATATGTCGCCATGTGGTGGAATCGCTTTTATCGCGACGGGTACAATCGAGACTATCCGAAGTTCATCCTCTGGAACGCTGTCCATAACACTTTTATACGCCGATGATATTTGCTCAACGACCTGATGCTCTAATATGCGTTGACCTTCTTGTTTTGCTTCACAGGTGACCAAGACGTGCTCACGCTGATTATCTTGGCCGATTATTGCCCGAAATAGGCCATCAACCTCACTGTTGTTTCCGAGTTTTACGCCAGTTTGGAGGTGAACCAGCTCTTTCATCTCCGGTGTGCACGTCCTCGCCAAGTGATGCTCCAAAACATGAAGTGAGACTACGGTTTGCACTAGCCAGGATTCATCGCGCCGACCGAGAGCTTTGGAGGCTAACGGCATGCTGAGGGATTGGAGAATGACCGGTTCCATGCCGGGCTTTGGCATGTGAATGTTCGGGAATGGCTCTGTCTGGTCCTGATCGTACGGTCGGAACTCGAATACCCGTTTCATACCGACGCGCTGGCGGCCCCCCATGCGAAGTGCAGAAAGTGAGGAGGGCCAGTTCTCTGAGGCGCTGTCCTTTCGGATAATGTCCTTCATGAAGTTCGCGGGATTCGCCGCACTTCTCTTTTTGCCATCTTTCTGGTTGCAGTAGTCGATCGCATCCACAACATCTTGGATGTAGACTGTCATTCGCCCATTGCCTTCCAAACCTAGCACATGCCAGATTCGTTCAATCACAGGCAGTTTATCCGATGGTTTGCGCTTCGGCATACGAATCCCAGATGGTGTGAATGCACCCCTCGTATAGTCCCTCTCCACGCGGTGTCATTAACTCCGAGAACGTTGAGCAAAAGTGGCGCAAATCCAACCATCTTATATGGAACAGGCCCGAGGCGCTGATCTGGCTCAATCCTCGGCCGGCATCAACAGTACGTGTGGTTCAACCTGCAAGGCATCTGCCAAGCGTCCTAGGGCGCGAACGGAAGGATTGCGGGTCCCGCGTTCAAGGTCGCTGACGTAACTACGCTCCATCTCGGTTTCGAGACCGAGCTCCTCTTGGGTCATGCCTCTCAGCTTCCGGTATTTCCGGACATTGAGACCCAGGAGAACGACCGCATCCATTTGGCGATGTGGTCGAAACCCGAGGCTAGCGTCTGTATACTAACCGTGTCATTTCCCGCTTCGATTCAGTTCGAAGGGGCGAGAGCATGAACCAGCAAGCACCTTAGCGGTCTGTTCCCGTGCCCAGTGGCGCGGTCCATCCCTCATGCTCAATGGAGGTTTAATGAAGATTTCAGTTCACCTTGCTGTGGCTATGCTGCTGGCCAGTTCTGCCAATCCCGCGCACGCACAAGCGACTGCGGGACCTGAAAGTCAGATCTCATCGACAAGCCCGCTGCGATCTCAAGAATCCAAACTCTTGGCAGCGTCTGACGCTGTCAGATATTACGTGGTGAAGTCAGTCTTCCCGAAGTCAGGGGTAAGTGAAGGCCGCTTTCGCTACCTGCCCGAATCGGATCGCGCTGAGCTGACTTCGCAAGCGTTCTACACTGCTGCCCTTCGACGCGCTGTTGTTCGGACTTGGAGTCAAGGGGTTGTTGATATTCTCGATGCCTTAGATCCTAACTCGGAAGCCGAATTTGGGGCAAAAGCAATAATGCTGAAAGCTGAGAAAGAATATTTTCGAGAAAATCATTTTTGGCCTGATATGTCGGCAGTAGACGTTGACAGAATAGTAGATCGTTTATCTGAATCTCACATCATAAACTAAGGATAGCCAGTGAAATTACGGTATTATACATCGATTGTCAGGGTGTTCGAATGTGGAAGATTTTTGGCTTCGTCGTGATATTCGGCCTTGCTATGGCGCTGTTGAAGATTGCCTTCCTGTTCCTCTTCATCGTGGGCGTGCTGTTCAAGCCTTGGGAGACGGTGGGGGTGGTCGCGATCTTCGCCCTTCTCTGGCTGATCCAGCAGTTCCCAGCGGCTGCGTTCGGGGTTCTCGCCATCCTGCTCATTGTCGGGGCCTGGAGGAAAATACCCGCAAATCAAACGTGCGAGCGCCATTGTGTGCCGAGACTAACGGGTCCCAAGCGATATCGTGGTGAGCGTACCTAAACGCGCATCATCACCGCACAACCAACAGCGTCAAGCCCTCGGGATAACCTCCCGGGGGCTTTTTCTTTGTCCAAAGGAAACAGTCATGATTACAATTGAAACGTGGACCGAGGCAGGGCGTATAGTTCCGCTGCTGGAACCCGACGTCCGTACCGTTCTACAGGCCCATTTGGATCGGCTTACAGAGTTTGCCGATTATCCCCTGGAGGAGCTTGCCCGGTTCGTCATCGTTGATCCTACTGACATGATCAGCGAGCTTGCCGTGAGCGGGGCAGGGGTATTGCTCCCGGACGGAAGCGACACGTTCGCGATCGCCCCCGAGTATGCTGCCCGACACGGCGACACGATCGAGGTCGTCTGGATCATATCCGATGACGGCTATGGCGTGGTGCTGTTCGTGCCCACTACCAGCCGGACAAGTCCAGGGCTCCTAGCTGCCTGCCAGAAGTCGCTCAGGGAAACGGCATCCCGCTGATCGCAATGGGGCCAGCACAGTAGAGGCTTACCGCCTAGATTTGTTGGCCATCTACCCTCCGGCCGTGAAATCCAATGCTCCCGGCTGAGCTCAAAACCTTCCCCAAAATCCATCACCATCGCGGCGTCTGTGGTCACCACCACGGACGACTGCCTGTGCTTGAAAGGAATTCCGACATGATCTCGTTACCCGATCGGCAGGCGCTCCTGTCTGCTGCCACGATGAACCTACCAGCCGTCCTGCATGCCATTCTCGACCGACATATACGGTTGGCAACCGAAGGCGATCTCCTGGACCTGACGCACATCGTCGTTGTGCAAGATGGTGACACTGAGGAAGCCCTGAAGGCGGAACTCGGATTTTCCCCGCTCATGCATCCCATCGACGGCACCCGCTTCGGCCAAGCGGGCTTTCATCCCTACTGGGATTGGCTGGCGGACCTCGGCGGATGGCATGAAATGATCATCTCCATCGGCAACTCCGGGTTCGCAGTCATCGTGCTGATCGAGCGCGACTCAGGCGCTGTCTCTGACATGTGCGGCCAATTCGGTGATTCGCTCCGTTAGCCCCCGGGATTGGTCTGATTCGGCAAAACGGGTTTGCGACCGCGCGCCAACCGGCCGAGCGTCAGCAGCAACAGTCACATGTTTGTGTGCCATAAACATGCACCCGATCCGGCCGATCATGTTTTCGCAGGTTTGACTGCGTAAAATAAAATTCCGCATAGATAAGCTATGCAACTCTTATAGAGACCAGATACCGCCGAAATTCACGCAGTCTGACGTGTTGACATGACGAAATTGCCGATTATTTCGGCTCGTGCTGCGGCGCTTGGTTCTCTTAAAAACCCCATAACGCCCCAGTCCGTTTACCCTTGGAGCGGGTATACGTCTTTGACATCGTGGCCTGCTCCGCCACATCTGTGAGTGATAATCTATGAATACAAGTGAGAACTGTCGCGCCCTATCATATCCATTCGGCGAGTTGCCGATGTTCGAACAAGCGCGGGACAGTCTGGCCCGCCACAAGGCTTTGCAAAAGTGGTGGGCAGATGCCCCGGAACCTGCTGTCGGGGCGCTCATCGTCGCATGCATCGCAAGTGGCCTCACGGGCTCAGAGGCTATCCTGTCGCACATCCGCGCCATTGCAGGCGAGAATACGGCAGCGACAGCGGAACGCCTGCTCTCTAGGTCTGCGCCGCTATGGAGCCGACGCTGGGACCTGACCTACAAGCTGTCTCCCGAAGGCGGGACGGCCCTTTGGAATGAGCACGTAGCCAACTGGCGCAGCAGCTTGATCCCCGAGCTGCTATGATCTCGGCCAAGGATTTGAATATCGGCCCCCGCCCTTCGGAGGGGGCGACCACCATCGATACGGCTCCGGCGCTGCCTCGACTCGATCCAGTTCATTTCTGGTCGGACCGTGGCTTCGAACCTCAGGCTGACGACGGGGGAAACCTCATCGGAACGATCCCGGCTGGCGTCATTGCCATTTCGGGTGACGCGATGGTGAAAGGCGCTCTTATCGGCATCGTGAAGCATCTGGGTCCGCCCTGCTTCACGGTTGTCGGGAACACCTTCTCGTACTTCTTCAGGGTCGTGGCCGGGTTTCCAGGGACGGATGCGATAGCGGTTCCACCCGGTGTCGTGATCGCAGGGGAGGGGGCAGAGATGCGCCTCCCCTCCGGGGAAGATTTCAAGCCGGACAGCTTTCGGGCTGCATCGGCGTCGGATTTGCCCCTGCTTGGGCGGGACCATCCTTGGTATCATCTGAAACAACCAGCGGTTGCTCCGGAAATCCAGCACACGCCCCTCTCGGAGCTGAGCCTACGAGGTCGGGCAGCGGAATTCGAAGAGTCGGTTACGGCTCCCACTCCGTTGCTCGGCGGCATTTGTCTGGCCGGGCAATCCACCCTGCTCTACGCGCCACCAAACGGCGGGAAAACAGCCACCGTGCTGCGCCTCGTCATGGATGCCGTGGAGGCCAAGCGGATCGCCCCGGGTAACGTCTACTATATCAATGCCGACGACAACTCGGCCGGGTTCGCCACCAAGCTTCGGCTTATGGATGACATCGGCGTGCACACCCTCTGTCCCGGGTTCAATGGCTTCAAGGCCGAAGACCTCGGTCCCAAGCTTTCGGAAATGGGACGGAAGGGCACGGCAGCGGGCACCTTGACCATCATCGACACGTCGAAGAAATTCGCCGATCTTATGTCGAAGAAGGAGGCCAGCAAGTTCGCTCAGGCATGTCGGCTCTATGTGATGGGCGGCGGCGCTATCGTGGCGTTGGCGCACACCAACAAGAACCCGTCTGCCTCGGGCAAGCTGACCTATGCTGGCACGACCGACCTTCTTGAGGACTTCGACGCGGCCTATCTCGGCACTCCGCTGCAAGGCGGCGTGACGGGCAAGGACAAGGTGCTCAAATTCGAGGCACTGAAGCGACGCGGGCCTTCGGTTGGCGAGGTGGCGTACGCCTTTCCCGGAACCCCATGCGATTCCTACGAGCAACTCCTAGCCTCAATCCGCGAAGTCGATCCGGAACAGTTGGAAGACTTCGAGCGGCAAGAGGCTGAGCTGGTCGATTCCGAGGTGATCGCCCACGTCGAGTGGTGCGTGATCAACGGCTTCGTCAAGAAGATGGAACTCGCGAAGGCCGTGGCCGAACGGGCCTCGGTCAGCAAGCGGGCGGCGCTCAAGGTCATCGAAGGCTACACCGGGGACGATCCGAAGGTACACCGCTGGTGCTACCGCGTACGGGATCGGGGAGCGAAGGTTTTTGAACTCCTTCCTCGGGAGTGCTCTGACCAAACGCCGGTTTAGAACGACAGGTTTTCCAGGTTTCCGCGTTTTCGAGGTTCCCGGGGCGGGGCGGCGATCTGATCGCTGCCCTCAGCCGAGAAACTGAAAGCGGCGGG
>Ga0207647_10003392_pt1 | contig 11935 bp, 8 predicted proteins | sample KBSCornC2_FD_184295 | JGI IMG/M metagenome (GOLD analysis project Ga0207647, IMG submission 184295) | Corn rhizosphere microbial communities from Kellogg Biological Station, Michigan, USA - C2 (SPAdes) (version 2) | ecosystem: Host-associated > Plants > Roots > Rhizosphere ...
TTCTGCATCACCTGTTGCATTTACAATAATGGCAGTATTGCGACATACTGATGTATCGTGTGTGAATAACTGGAAATATTTTAGTGCTTTAACGTTTACAGTATCTACCGTTTTACATCTTGCTTTCCCTCCATAGGTGATATCAACGAGATACTTCATGCTGCTCAATGGTGTAACCAACGGATCTGCAATTGTTGCACTGCTTAAATACATAGGAGGCGTCCAGGCAAATTTTGTACTTACACCCGCCGGTACTGTAGCTGCAGTCACATCTAGTTGAATGGTGCTGCCAATACAGGCAGCTGTATCTATTCGTTTGTTATCAGGTTTTGGCAAAACGATTACGGTCACTGTATCTTTATTTTTATCACAATAAAGATTAAGGCTGGAACGCACTATATACTGAGTAGTGACAGTAGGTTTTACAGTAGTTACCGTACAACTGGTACAGCTCATAGAGCTGATTGAAGAGCCGCCGGGGACTACACTCCATATGAACCCACCACCGCCAATAGCTTTCAACGTCGTAGAATCACCACTGCATATCACTGTGTCATTCAGTATTTTGGTTACAGGCCACACGTAGATGGGGATTACAAACGTGTTAGATATCGGTACTGGTATCACGGCGCAATTCGAGTCTTTGGCTGACACAGTAAACACTTTCAAGCCTACATCCGTAATACCTGGTGTCCAAGAAAAACATCCCCTTACCGAATCTGTAAGCTCATTAACATAAGTCACGCTCGGTTTGGTGGAAGTCGAAAAGTATTTACTATTGTCTGTTACAGCCAGGATGGCGTTGCTATCTGAAGTAACATCAAAACAAAAATGTAACGGAAATGTAGCGCAGGCATTTATTATACCTCCGGACATTGTAGCACCGGTTATTGTTGATGCAGGGGTATTTAATATAGGGCTAGGTGTATTGCAATTAAGCACTACTATTTGTATATCGCGCATTACTGAACCAACCTTTACCCAGGTTCCAGACATATATTTATATTCAGAAACACGTATAGTAATCACGTATTTACCTCCCGCATTAGGTGTAAATGACATTTGACCTGTGCTGTTATTGAATACAAAAGTTCCACCACAAGCCAATGGATTGCTTGGAAGCGAGAATCCTGTTTTATATGTTTCATCAGTATGTCCCCCACAATCAGACCCATTTTCCTCAGGGGTAATACATTCAAAATAAAGAGAATCCCCATTGGGATCGAAAGCACCATTGTTATACGTATAAGGTATGTTATCACAGATGTATGGTACCGGCTTCACGGTAAAGTAAGAAGATGAATTGCCCTCATCATCTTTATTATTCAGTGTAGCTTCAACATACAGGTTAGTACCACTTGAACTGACCAAGTTGTCAACATCATTTCTTGAAGGCTCCCCATGAGCAAAAGTCCAATGGTCACAACCTGACGGAAGCGTTACATCAGCCGTATACCACCACTCTGCATATCCAGGCAGTGTTCCACCTGCGCAAGTAGTTGGAGAACCTGGACACGCTTCTAATACTTCCGTACCGTTGTCTACGCCACCAATAATTTTAAAGGTTTTCTTTAGAGAGACTGTATTCTGATAACCATCGCAACTATTGTAATAGCATACGGAAACCTCATTGGGCTCTTCTATACCGCTGCAATCTCTATAAAAGTGATACACTATTGTATAGGTAGAGCCGGTAATCCAGGTGTAGGTTATCTCTGCACCTGCAGCATGTGTAGCCCGGGCCTTAAAAGAACTAAAGAACAGCGATACAAGTAGAATTGCAATGAAGGGTAAGTATTTTTTCATGGCTATATGATTTTAGAAAAGCTATTGCAAAACTTTTTGAGTATTGCATTTCACCATCATAGACCATCGAAAATATTTTTTTGGTTGGGCAGTCTTTTAACCTAAAAATTTGTCTTCGTCATTACATTTAAATAAAAACTAATTGATAGTTAATAATAAATACCTGTACTTCATCCCTACAGTTATAAAAAAAATTAAAAAAACTTTCGCACAAAAAAATCATTTTTCTAACACGGCGTCTTCATGAAAAAAATGATGTTCGTCCACAAGCTCTACCTGTTTTTTACTTGGCAATAATATTAAACGCAGCGTAGTATCATTAGTAAAGTAGCTTATTGCCCAGTTAATAAAAATGATGAGCTTATTCTTTACACTCAATATCAGCATAAGATGCAGGAACATCCAGGTAAGCCATGCGAATACTCCCTGGAAACTGAATGAGGGAAGATCAACAACGGCCTTGCGTTTGCCTACAGTTGCCATGGTGCCGGGGTTTTTATACTTAAAAGGTTTTAGCTCTTTATTCTGAAGCATATTCTTCATGTTTGCAGCCAGGCTCTTTGCCTGATTTATAGCAACATTTGCCAGCTGCGGGTGCCCCTTAGGCCATTCTGCCGTTTCCATATAAGCAACATCACCTATTGCATATACCTTGGAAAAGCCCTTTACTTTATTATATTCATCTACCTGCAGGCGCCCTCCTCGTACCATTACTTCTTTTGGAATACCATTTGGCACGCTCGCTTTTACCCCTGCCGTCCAAATCAGCGTTTTCGTTTTTAGCGTTTTACCATCTTTAAATGTTATTTGGGTTCCATCATAGTCCTGCACTAAAGTATCTACCAACAGTTTAACGCCGAGCTTTTCAAGATATTCCTTCGATTTGTCCTGAGATGCTTTGCTCATATTTGCCAGCGTATTATGTAAGCCCTCCACCAGGTATATATTCAATCTGCTAAAGTCCATATCAGGATAGTCCTTGGGCAATACATTCTTTTTCATCTCTGCAAGTGCGCCTGCCAATTCTACTCCCGTGGGTCCGCCACCCGCTACCACTATATTCATTATTGACTCAATGTCACCGGGGCCTGCATTTAAAGCATCTTCAAAATTTAGCAATATCCTGTTTCTTAATGCTATCGCATCAATTGTTGACTTCATTGGAAATGAATGCTGTTCTATGTTTTTATTTCCAAAAAAGTTTGTCGTACAGCCCGTTGCTATAACAAGATGGTCGTATTCAAAATCTCCTTCTGTAGTTTTTACTATTTGCTTTTGTGTATCAATTTCATCCACACAGGCTATACGCACATGAATATTTTTTTCTCCCTGAAAAACTTTGCGCAGCGGAAAAGAGATAGCACTGGGCTCCAGCCTTGCAGTAGCCACCTGGTAAAAGAGCGGTTGAAACTGATGGAAGTTATATTGGTCTATTAATATTATTTCGTAAGCAGCATTCCTTATTCTTCTTGCCAGTTGCAGCCCGGCAAAACCAGCACCCAAAATAATAACTCGGGACTTATTCATAGAATAATAATTTAATACAAAGTTAGTTCTTCCTAACCTCGTAAAAACCGTTCCTTCATAGATAAAACCATTGATGGAATAAATAAAAATAGAGCTGTGGTTGGTCAGCTCTATCAAAAACTAATTGATAGTTTTAGTTTTTGCTAAGTAATCTATTGGTGGACTAAAAGTGTTTTATAACAAGGAGCCTGATACAATACTATCATTAACTCATACAAGTTATTTTTAGCTCCCATTAATAGGTGTAGAGGTAATTCTACATTCATATAATGCTATTGTTAGTCAAGGGGATATTAAAACAAAAAACTGCAACAGATATCTGTTGCAGTTTTACTAGTATGGTATAAACCAGGTAATTACCTGGCAATATTCACAGCCCTTAGCTCACGTATCACCGTCACCTTTATCTGGCCTGGGTACTGCATTTCTTTTTGAATCTTATCTGCAATTTCGAATGACAGACGGTCGCTTTCTGCATCGCTTACCTTTTCTGCTTCCACTATCACACGTAGTTCACGGCCCGCCTGTATTGCATATGCCTTTTCTACACCATTATAAGCCATAGCCAGCCCTTCCAGGTCTTTTATACGCTGCAGGTAGCTTTGCATCATCTCGCGACGAGCACCCGGCCTTGCGCCGCTAATAGCGTCACATGCCTGCACTATAGGAGATATGATATAGCTCATTTCCATTTCATCATGGTGTGCGCCAATTGCATTTATTACTGCAGGATGTTCGCCACATCTTTCTGCTATTTTAGCGCCCAGCAATGCGTGGCTCAGTTCTGTTTCCTCATCAGGCACTTTTCCTATATCATGCAGTAAGCCCGCACGTTTAGCAAGTTTTACTACTTTTTGCCCCAACCCTAATTCTGCAGCCATTATAGCACAAAGGTTAGCAGTTTCCTTACTGTGCATCAACAGGTTTTGACCATATGATGAACGGAAACGCATTTTACCTATCATGCGCACAAGGTCTTTATGCAAGCCATGCACACCGAGCTCTATTATTGTGCGCTCGCCTATCTCCATCACCTGTTCTTCCAGCTGTTTTTTAGTCTTTTCTACCACTTCTTCTATGCGTGCAGGGTGTATGCGACCATCCTGTACGAGGCGCTGCAGTGACAAACGTGCTATTTCGCGACGCAGTGGATCGAAGCAACTTAATACTATTGCTTCAGGGGTATCATCTATTATCAGGTCCACACCGGTAGCCGCTTCCAAAGCACGTATGTTACGCCCTTCACGACCTATTATCTGTCCCTTTATTTCATCGCTTTCCAGTGTAAATACTGTAATCGCATTTTCTATAGTCTGCTCAGCCGCAGTGCGTTGTATGCTTTGTATTATTATTTTCTTGGCCTCCTTAGTAGCATTTACCTTGGCTTCCTCCATTATCTCTTTCACATGAGCCATGGCGCGGGTGCGTGCCTCTTCTTTCACTACCTCTACCAGCTCAGCTTTCGCTTCTTCAGCAGAAAGATTGGCTACTTTTTCCAGGCGTTTGATATGCTCTTCCTGGTGGCGCTCAAGTTCCGTGCGCTTTATATTCACTATCTCTACCTGGCGGTCGAGTGTTTCTTTCAGTTGTTCATTTTCCTGCACCTGCCGCTGTAGTGCAGCATTTTTGTCGTTCCAGCTTTGCTGCTGCTGTTTCAGACGGTTTTCATTCTCTGCTAACTTCTGGGTGCGTATCAATACATCTTTTTCATGTTCGCTTTTCAGCTGTAAAAAGGTTTCTTTAGCTTCCAGTATTTTCTTGTCTTTTAGTGTTTCGGCATGGCTTTTAGCGTCTTCTATTATCTTTTTCGCTTGTTGTTCTGCTTCGTCTACCTGTTGTTTTGTGTTTTTAGCAAAGATTAATTTCCCTAGAAATATACCTATTAATATAGCTGCCACTGCGACAATGGCAGCAATGATTGTCGAATCCATAATTGTTGTTTGTAGCTTTTATCTGATAAATATTCATTAAATAAAGGCCCTATATATATACTAAATTATAATTTTGGGGACTTAAATTAGACTTGCTAAGTTAATAAGAATTTTGGTAAAAGGGAGCCCACCTATATATATAGACTTGACTAATGCATAATAACAAACATGTTTCAATAATTTATATTACATAGATGCAGAACGAAAACGTAATTTCGGGCAGATTTTATACGAATGGTTTTAGCTTATTCTTTTTGCAATGTATCTGTAATGCCGGTGCGCAGTGAACCCTCGCACAAGGCCGAGCAAGTAAATCAGTTACTTTTTGGCGAACGGGCTGAAGTTTTAGAGGTAAATGATAAGGATTGGGCACGGATACGAAGCGAATGGGATGATTATGAAGGTTGGTGTAAAACCTCTCAACTAACGTTCATCTCCTTCAAAGAATATCGCAAGTCAGTTCGCAACCTATGCACTAAACATACGAATAGATTAATATTTGAGGATAGTGAAATGATATTACCGCTGGGTTCAGAGCTTTTGGGGCTGAAGCATAGTAAAATATTAATGGCCAATAAAGACGGAAAATTTAAGGGCAAAAAGATAAACTTCAAGAAAACAGAGCTTGATTGCTATAGCCTGAAAGATTGGGCACTGCAATATATGCATGCACCTTACCAATGGGGCGGCCGCTCTATATTGGGTATAGACTGTTCAGGACTTAGCCAGATGGCCTACAAAATGTGCGGCAAGCGTATACCAAGAGATGCCAGCCAGCAGGCAATGGAAGGGGAAGATGTAGATTTTCTGCAAAACAGCCGTTGTGGCGATCTTGCTTTTTTTGATAATGCTGATGGAAATATTGTGCACGTAGGTATCATACTGGATAACCAGACCATAATACACGCTGCTGACTCTATAGGACGTGTGGTAATAGACCGCATAGACCAGGGAGGTATTATAAGTATACAACTAAAGAAACGCACACACAATCTGCGTATGGTAAAGCGCTATATGTAAACAGGAAGAATTAATATTCCTGGCCTTTGTAAAAAATACGAAACATATTCTGCCCTATCTGGTATTTTATTACATCATAGTCCAGCTCCCAGCTTTGCAAGTCAGCGTTTGTTACGTCATATACTTCCCCTTCCGTAAATAGTCTGAGGGTATTCGCGCTATTTATATAAGCCAGTGAATTGTATTTAATGACAATACCTGTAGGGAAATAGGTTTCCATATCGGTAACATCACCCTTATAAAAAACTTTCAGATAACCGCTGGGGTCTTTATAAGCAACAATATTGTCTCCTACCATCATAGTGGCGGGATTGAAGAATCCAATATTCCTAATGCTATCTTCATAAAATATTTTAAAGTAACCATCATTAGAAACAAAGGCAACAAGATTATCGCCCGCAGTATAGGTTTGCGGCGGATAATCGTCTATAACAAAGGTCTTTCCCTTGTGAAAAATTTTAAACTGTCTGTTCGCATCTACATAAGCAGCTGTATTTCGCCCTACACTAAAGCTGCTGACAGGATATTCTTCCTGAGGAATAATACTGCCATGGTAAAATATACGAAATTGGTTAGCAAAATTGTCATAGGCAACTATGTTATCAGAAACTTTCACGTTGGCTAGTACACTATCCGGTATAAAGCTTTCTACTGTATATGTTTGTCCGTTGTAATATACCTTATACTCACTTCGTTGCTCATCGAGGTATAATAATACACTATCACCCAGGTAATAAGTATTGCAAATACCTGCCAGCAATTTTGTATTACCTCTGTCAAATACATTTAGCTGCTTGGCATTGAGGTACATTACAAGATTATCAGTAACCTCATAAGCATTTGTAAAGCCGGGATTTATGGTCTTTACACTGCCATTATAATAAATCTTAAAGGAGTTTGAGTTATCTATATAAGGAATGGCGCTTCTGCCTATTTTCATGCTGGTGGGCGGCAAATAATCTACTTTATGAATAAGACCTTTATCCCATACCATTACTTCATTTTGCAAATCTGTATATGCAGTCAATGGCTGCGCTAATGCACTGTAAGACAATGACAGGGTGACGAGCGCAGCTCCTATACATCTCAGCATGTTTGTGATAATTTGTTGTAAAATAAATGAATTAAGGCTAAAAATAAAAAAGCCGGCCTGAGAACAGGCCAGCCCCTATAAACCCTATCACTATGAAAACTTTTACAAAAGTAATTATTGATTTTATATTGTCAAAAAACTTTTAACTATTGGTAAAGTTAGCGTTAGCAAATCATTAATCATAGCACTCGTTAAATAAAAAGCCAGCCTGAGAACAGGCCAGCCCCTATAAACCCTATCACCATGAAAACTTCTTTATATGCTGAGCGCGTATTATCTATTTCTGACACAAAAGTAGAATGTCTTTTAAATTAAAACAAATTTCTTATGAATTTTTATAAAAATTTTGACAATACTACTACAAACAGCATGTATATACATATACTGTTTAACTATTTCTTCTTTTTCGGTGTGAAAATCGCAATCATTCTGCGGCCTTCCATCTTTGGCATTGATTCCAGGGTCCCTACTTCCGACATCCTTTCAGCAAACTTCAGTAATAAAAGTTCGCCTCTTTCCTGAAACATGATAGCGCGGCCTTTAAACTGCACATAGCATTTTACTTTGTTGCCATCCTGAAGGAAATTTTCAGCATGCTTTGCTTTAAAGTCAAAGTCGTGCTCATCGGTATTGGGTGTGAAACGTATTTCTTTTACCTCCGACTGCTTCGCCTTAGATTTCTGTTCTTTATCCTTTTTCTTCTTTTCGTAAAGGAATTTTTTATAGTCTATAAGTCTGCAAACTGGAGGTACGGCATTAGGAGAAATTTCTACAAGGTCCACTTCCTTTTCTTCTGCCCATTTCAGCGCCTGGGCTATAGGATAAACACCCGGCTCTATTCCTTCACCTATCACACGAACTTCCGGTACTGTTATTTCTCTGTTCAGTCGGTGTTCATTCTGGGGTACTCTCGGTCTAAATTGTGGTTTTCCTTTACTTTTTTTCTGCATTAATCGTTATTAAAATTTGATGGCAAAAATAGCGTATTTTATAATTTAAAAGCCTGTTCTATGTGTTATTATAATTTTTATATAGTAACAGCGCTTTTACCTTTCAATTGTTCTTTTATCTGTTCTAATGCATCGGCAACGAATTCTGTAAGCAATACAGCTCCTTTATCCCCTTCCCCATGCTTGCGCACAGCTACTTTGCTCTCTGCCATTTCTTTTTCACCTACTATCAGCATATAAGGCACTTTCATCAGTTCTGTGTCTCTTATCTTCTTGCCTATTTTTTCGCTTCTGTCGTCTACTTCTGCACGCAGGCTCACTGCTTTCAGTTCTTTTGCTACGCTATGTGCATATTCACTATACTTATCACTCAGTGGCAACACTTTTATTTGTACCGGCGCCAGCCATAAAGGTAAGTTACCTGCACAATGTTCCAGCAGCACTGCTATAAAACGCTCCATAGAGCCAAATGGTGCGCGGTGTATCATTACCGGCCTTTTGCGTGTATTATCGCTATCCACATATTCCAGCTCAAAACGTTCAGGTAAGTTGTAATCTACCTGTATGGTGCCTAATTGCCAGCTGCGTCCCAAGGCATCTTTCACCATAAAGTCCAGCTTAGGGCCATAGAAGGCCGCTTCGCCATACTCTACTACTGTTTTCAGCCCTTTATCTTTGGCCGCCTGCATTATAGAACTTTCAGCTATTTCCCAGTTTTCTTCGCTGCCTATATATTTACTTCTGTCTTCTTTATCACGAAGTGATACCTGTGCGGTAAATTCATGGAAATCCAGTGAATTGAACACATACATAACCAGGTCTATTACTTTTTCAAATTCTTCCAGCACCTGATCAGGACGACAGAACAAGTGTGCATCATCTTGAGTAAACCCACGCACACGAGTCAAGCCATGCAATTCACCTGATTGTTCGTAACGGTAAACTGTTCCAAACTCTGCAAGGCGCAGCGGCAGATCTTTATACGAACGTGGCTGTGTTTTATATATTTCGCAGTGGTGGGGGCAATTCATTGGCTTCAGCATAAACTCTTCGCCTTCCTGTGGTGTAGTTATTGGCCTGAAGCTGTCTTTACCATATTTTTCCCAGTGACCTGATGTAACGTATAGCTGTTTGCTACCTATGTGTGGTGTTATTACCGGCAGGTAGCCGCTTTCCATTTGCGCTTTCTGCAAGAACTGTTGCAGGCGCTCACGAAGCATAGCTCCTTTAGGCAACCACAAAGGCAACCCGCTGCCTACTTTTTCAGAGAAGGCAAATAGCTCCAGTTCCTTACCCAGCTTGCGATGATCTCTTTTCTTTGCTTCTTCCAGCAGTACTATGTATTCATCAAGTTCCTTCTGGTTAGGAAATGTTACTCCATAAATACGGGTAAGCATCTTGTTTTTTTCATTACCCCTCCAGTAAGCTCCGGCTATATTAGTAAGCTTAATGGCTTTTATAAAACCTGTATTGGGTATATGCGGGCCACGACATAAGTCAGTAAAGCCACCCTGGGTGTAGAAAGTTATTTCACCATCTTTCAGGTCCTGGAGCAGCTCGAGTTTATATGGGTCAGCTTTTTCAGTAAAATAGGCTATGGCCTTGTCTTTAGGCATATCCCGGCGCTGATAAACACTGTTATGTTTAGCCAGCTCCTTCATTTTGTCTTCCAGCTTCTTCAGATCCTCTTCATTAATAGCGCGGTCTCCAAGATCTATATCATAATAAAATCCTTTGTCTATAGCCGGGCCAATCCCCAGCTTTACACCCGGAAATAAGCTTTCCAATGCTTCTGCCATTAAGTGTGCAGAAGAATGCCAGAATGTAGATTTACCGCCTTTATCGTCCCATGTAAGCAGGCGAAGCGAGGCATCATTATTTATAGGGCGTGTTGCGTCCCATACTTCTCCATTTATTTCTGCAGCAAGCACTTTGCGCGCAAGCCCTTCACTTATTGATTTTGCAATATCCAGTGCTGTTGTTCCTTCCTGATAGTCGCGAACAGAACCATCAGGCAATGTAATATGAATCATAATTTATTTTCTATTTGCAAAGTAATGTATAAAAGTACAAATTGAGGCAGGTGCCAAAATAAAAAACCACCGGTGATATACCCGGTGGTTTAGTATATCATCGGATAATTAGAAATTAGTGAAATAAAAACTATACGTTATCGTATCCGTTTTACTAGCATTGAGGTGATTACTCATAGTAGTGTAATAGCTAAGCGTAAAGCTGCGTGGAGTAAAGTTTTTCAATATTGCATTTACAGTATTAGTGCCAAAAATAGCTGCGCCGCCATATATATTCAATCCACTACTATTGTTAGTAGTTTCCCAGGTAAAAGGAATAATATCAGGATCAGCTGGAGAGCATTTGCTTGAGCCGCTATTGATACCACCATTAAAACCAGGGCCAAATGTGAGGAAGTCATCCTGATGGCATGATGACAAAGTATCATAAGTTGTTGACTCGGCAACGGTAGGGTATGTTGTTTTATATACAACTGCTATTTTTGATATCTCCCATCGTCCGTCACGTAGGTTATCTTCTCTCGTAGGTGATGGATCTGATGTTTTTTGACAGGATGTCATCATTAAAAGTAAAGACAGAGACAGTAAAATATATTTCATAAAACGCGTAAAATATTAACACCTAAAACTAATCAATATATTCATTTAATAAAAGGTCTCTGGAAAATAATTATCTGCTTCTTGTATCGCGAGACAGGCATAAATTGAATATCCCTTTCATTTTTTAATAAATATTTTTGATCTTTAAGACTTCGCCCGCCTTTATTTACCGGGAGTTAAAACAGCGTTAAACTAAAAATACTGAATCATTTAGTTATAACAGCTGCGTAAATTTGTTTAAGCATGAAGCGAGTTTTCCCTTTAATTGTATTGCTCATTACGCTATCCGTATTAGGAATAATGTTTATTCAAATGTCATGGATACGGAATGCAATTTACCTGAAACAAACCCAGTTTGAGCGTGAAGTACAGAATTCATTATTGCTTGCCAGGGAGTCTATCTACAGCAGCTTTATAAGAATGAATAATCTTTATATACCGGATGAAGATTCTAAAGAACACTACCTGGAACAAAAATTTACTTCTCAATCTTTTACCAAAGAAGAAATACAACAGATAATAGACCGCTCTTTAAAAAAAGATGGCATCAGTCAAAAATTTGAGTTTTGTATTACTAATCTTTACAAGCTACCTATTGTAATGTCGGATAGTTTCCCATTGCAATACATTAATACGCAACCATATATTCGCCTTACCCCTGAAAACTCCTATCTGCAGGAAACCTTATATCTGTATGTAAAAGAAGATAAAAGCTACATCATTAAGAAAATGGCCGGCATGATTGCCGCTTCTATTGTTTTTACTATCATCATTCTTTCTGCATTTGCGCTGACTGTTCGTACCCTGTTTAATCAGAAAAAACTATCTGAAATAAAGTCAGACTTCATCAATAATATGACGCATGAGTTAAAAACACCTTTAGCCACTATTTCATTAGCAATAGACGCACTTACTAATGAAAAAGTGATACATGATGCCGATAAAGTAAAGTACTACAGCAGCATGATAAAGGAA
>Ga0207647_10003393_pt1 | contig 11935 bp, 8 predicted proteins | sample KBSCornC2_FD_184295 | JGI IMG/M metagenome (GOLD analysis project Ga0207647, IMG submission 184295) | Corn rhizosphere microbial communities from Kellogg Biological Station, Michigan, USA - C2 (SPAdes) (version 2) | ecosystem: Host-associated > Plants > Roots > Rhizosphere ...
GCTATCGGCAAACGTGACCGGGAACCCGAGACGGGCCGCGAGCTCCGCGTCGGCGCGGATTGCTTCCGTTTCCTCGCGAAGTTTCGCATCGTCGAAAAATGGCGCGCACAGATAGCCGGGCACACGGCGAAACCGGCACGCGATCCGGCCCTCGGACGCATTCGATTCGATCAGATCGATCGCCGTCGTGCCGGCCTCCCAGGCGAGCCTCGCCCCGCCTTCGCCGAACTGTTTCGCGAGCGCGGTGATTCGCTCGTCGGTCACGCATGTGAGATGCGCCGACGTATTGCCGCTTTCACCACTGCCGATTCGTTCGCGATCGAACACCGCGACGCGTTTGCCGGACTTCTTGAGTAGGTACGCCGTCGTGAGACCGGTGATGCCGGCGCCAATCACGACGACGTCCACTTCATTCGGAAGTGTTTTGTGATCTGGAAGCGCGGGCAACGCCCGCGCGCGCCAAAGTGATTGTTCGATCATTCTGCTTCCTCGAGCCGGGTCCGACCACACTGCAATCAGCGGACCGGGCGGAACGCAATTTGATCGAGCCCGTTGGATGGACCTGACGTCCGGTTATCCGTTCTGGCCCATCAGGGACGGTCTCCCAGCGGCCTATCCGATGCTCGACGTCGACATTCGTTGCGACGCGGTCGTGCTCGGCGCGGGAATCACGGGAGCGATGATAGCGCACGAGCTGGTCGACGCGGGGCTCGATACCGTCGTCGTCGACCGTCGCGAAGTCGCATGGGGAAGCACGGCCGCGTCGACGGGACTTCTCCAGTATGAGATCGACGTTCCGCTCACGGACCTCATGGCGATGCGCGGGCGCGAGTGCGCGGCACGCGGTGGTGGAGGTTCGCCGGGGACGGTGCCGGCCGGTGTTTCGCCGGCACCGTCCCCCAGCCCAGGTCCTCAGTCCACGTTCACTGCCTGCCACAGTTGGCTGTCGACGTTCGTGTCCGTCGTCTGCACGAGCTGAGCGCCTGCTGCCGTCGACGAGCCGGACACCGCGAGCAGCTTGCCGCTGTTCACGTTCTTGATCTTGTAGTAGCCGTTTCCGGCGGCGACCAGGGTCCAGTGCTGGCTCGCACCGTTGTTGTCGGGCTGCTGGACGACGTTCGCGCCGTCCGCGGTGGACCCGTTGGTTATGTCCAGCAGTTGACCGCTGTTCTCGTTGACGATCCCGTAGCTGCCGCCACCGGCCGCGACCCACAGCCAGCGCTGGTTCTGCGCTCCGGTGTCGTTCCACTGGAGGACGTTCGCCCCGGCGGCAGTCGACGCGCCCGAGACGTCGATCGCCTTGCCGCTGTTCTTGTTGAGGATCTTGTAGAGCGCGCTCGTGGCGGGGAAGGGGATGGCGGCGAACGCGTCCAGGGCGCAGACGGTGTTGGAAGAGGCCGTGTTCTTCGTTCCGGCGCACACGACCTTGATCGTGTGGGGGCCCGCGGCGAGATCCGTCTTCTCGAACAGGGGTACCTGCTTCGTCACCGTCGAGGCATAGGCGTCGATGCCCGACTGCGCCAGGGTGCCGTCGACGTAGACGTCGACCTTGCCCATGTTCGGCTGCTTCATGCTGAGATACCGCACGCCCGAGCCGGTGAACGAGTACTGGACGTAGTCGCCCGCCGTGTTCGTGTACTTCTCGGATCCGTTGAAGTCGCGGGGGTCGTTCCAGTTCGACCAGCCGGAGGAGTAGGTGAGACCGGAGTCCTTGTCGTCGACGAAGGCGTATCGCTGACGTACGAGCGACTTCGACGCGGGGGACGCGTTCCCCTGGTTGTCCACGACGTAGAGGCGGTAGTCGCCGGGCTTCGGCGGGACGGCGATGGCCGTCGCGGTTCCGGCCGCCTTCGTCATGGTGGGGCCGACGGCGAACGTCGTCGTACCCGAGGGAGCCAGCCAGAGAGTTCTGGTCGCGTCACCGAGGGCGCGGACCGGGATGGACGACACGCCCTTGCCGGTGAACGTGCTCGCGGGCAGGACGTAGTCCTGCGGGCCCAGGTTGCTGCGGGGGACGATGTCCTGGTAGGCGTTCTCCAGGCCGGAGTTCACGGCGATGTCGTACGCCTGCGACGGCCACACTTTGTCCGGATATGCGTGCACGTCCTCGATGGTGCTGTTCGGGACGTTCTTGTTGGACATCTTGTTGACGGTGCCGTAGGTGTTGGTGATGCTCAGGTCGTGTTGCCGGCCCCAGGTGCCGGAGTTGATGGTGTAGGCCAGGCCCGGGTCGACGTCGAGCACGTTGTCGTGCTCGTTCAGGTAGGCGGAGCCTTCATCGGGGTGCATGCCGTACTTGTGGCCTGCCGGGACGCCCTGGATGTAGTTGTCGCTGATCTCGGTTCCCGGCTGGCTGCCCAGCGTGTAGATGGGAGCGGAGTCGCCGAGCACCTGCATCGTGTCGACGATCTGGTTGTGGCTGATGGTGTTGTTCTTCGCCGTGGTCGTCGGCACACCCGGTTGGATCGAGTTCGCCGAACCGTCGAAGTTCCACCACCCCCAGCCGAGCGTGATGCCCGCCCACGGGGACTTCTCGATCCGGTTGTGCTGCACGGACAGGGAGTCGACGAAGTACGCCGACACGGGGCTGGACCCCTCGAACAGCACCGCGCTGTCGTAGAGGTAGTTGTCCGTGATCGAGATGTTCTTGCAGACTCCCTCGACGTTCACCGGGTACTTCTCGTGGTTGGTCGAGGTGTAGTCCCCGATGTACACGTGCTGGGGGTGTCCCACCGTGATGGCGGATCCGGCGATGTCGTTGACGTAGTTGCCGGTCAACTGCGTGTCCGTGACGTCGTTGACCATGTTGATCCCGTCGGCGCCGGTGTGCTGCACCGTGTTGCGCGAAAGGACGATCCCGTCGGCGTTCTCGATCTGGATGATCCCCGGCGGCAGGTCGACGTTGCGGTAGGTGTACGCGTGGAAGTTCTTCCTCGCGTACACGGTCGAGCTCGCGTTGCCCTGCTGGCCCTGCCGGAAGACGGAGCCGGCGACATTGACCAGGTTCCAGTCGGAGTGCTCGACCGTGAGCCCGGAGAACGTGATGTTCCGGGCGTGGTCGGCCGTGGAGGTGCCGGCGATCCTGATGAGGGTGGATACGTTGTTCGGCGCGAACACCTGCGCCGACGTCATGTCCTCGGAGCCGGACTTGTAGTAGTACAGCGTGTGCTTCGTCTTGTCGAAGTAGAACTCGCCCGGCTGGTCAAGGAATTCGTACGCGTTCATGAAGGTGTGGCTGCCGGAGCCGGCGTTGAAGTTGCCGTTCGGCGGTCCCTGGGCGATGGCCGCACCCGGCTGCTGGAACAGGGCCACGCGATTGGCGCCGTCCGAGCTCGTGGTGATCTGGCGGACTCCGACGATGGCCGTGGTCCAGGTCGTCGCCGATTTGATCTCGACGTCGTCCTGGTTGGAGGCGACGGCGGGCAGGTCGGAGAGGCTGTACTTGGCTCCGTCGCACTGCGAACCCGACTCCCAGGCCCAGGGAGCCTGGCCGGCCGTCACGGTGTAGGTCCCGTAGCATCCGGCCGAGTTGATCGTCTTCGAGGCCATCTGGGCGCGCTTGCCGTTGACGTAGAGCGCGCGGAGCTTGTTGTCGCGGTTCAGCGGGGCCTTCCAGATGTTCCCGCTGTGCTGTGTCCAGCCGGTGACCTGAACGCCTCCGTTCAGCACCGGCTTCTCGTTCTGGTAGGCGGCGTACACGACATGGTGGCCGTTCGTTCCGGAGTCGGCCGGCGTGAAGTTGATGGTGTTGCCCACCGGGTAGTTGCCGCCGCGGAGATAGACGTTGATGTCTCCGGTCATGTTGCTGTTGACCGTGCGCACGACGTCCCGTGCGTGCTGCAGGGTCTTGAACGGGGCGGTGATCGTCCCGGGGTTGGCGTCGTCGCCGTCGGGGGCGACGTAGTAGGACGCCTGGGACGCGGCCGAAGCCGGGGTCGGCGTCGTGAGGGATGTCAGCAGCACCGCGGAGAGCGCCGTCGCAAGCACTGCTGACGACTTGCGGATGGTGGAGGCGGCGGGCTTCAACGTCTGCCCCTCCTGCTGTTTCGGACGGTCGGGGAAGCGATCATGTGGCGGCTCCGGGGTGTTGTCGGTGCGGTTGACGCGGCGTGGCCTGTGTAGTCGCTCGGGCGGGCGGCACAGGTGGTCGTGGCGCAGCAGGAGACAGGGCCAGGGGAGGCAGCCGTACCAGGGTGGAAGCAGGCACCGTCCAGCGCACGGTCACCGCGTCGCCTCTATCGCCTCAGCGCGGCGGGGGACCGGGCGGCGAACCGGCCGCGTAACGGACGGCGCGGGTCATCGGCTTCTCCAGAGCTCCTTCAGCAGGAGCACCGACGGTCAGCTGCGGCCGGGAAGGCGGTAGAAGGCGGTCGCGGTGCCGGCGAGGACCGCGTGGATCTCGTTCTGGGAACAGTCGGTGAGCAGTTCGTCCACGGCGGCGGCCCAGCGGTTCCAGCCGCCGGCGAGGTTGGCGACCGGCCAGTCGGAGCCGAACATCAGCCGGTCCGGGCCGAAGGCGGTGATCAGGACGTCCCAGACCGGGCGGATGTCGGCGGTGGTCCAGCTGTCGTGGTCGGCCTCGGTGATCAGTCCCGACAGCTTGCAGACCACCTGCTCGTGTGCGGCCAGCCGTTGCACCTGACGTCGCCAGTCCGCCAGTTCGTGCCCGGCGATGTTCGGCTTGCCCGCGTGGTTGAGTACCTGGGGCAGCTCGGGGAAACGCTCGGCCACGTTGACCGCCTGGTCGAGCTGGTGGCTGCGGACCAGTACGTCGTAGGAGAGCCCGCGGTCCCCGGCCACCGCCAACCCCCGCTCGACATCCGGGCGTTGCAGCCAGCCCGGGTCCGTCTCGCCCTGGACGAGATGGCGCAGGGAGCGCAGATACGCGCCGCCCGGTCCGGCGAGCAGCCGGTCCAGTACCTCGCCGATCGCCGGTGACGTCAGGTCTGCCCAGCCGACCACGGCCTCGATCAGTGGCTCCTGCTCCGCGAGGGCGAGCAGGTCCTCGGTCTCGGGCACGTCCGGCATGCACTGCACGGCCACCGTGCCGTGCAGGTGACGGCCCGCGATGGGACGGGTCGCGGTGGAGCGCAGGTCGCCGGAGGTGAAGGTACGGCTGATCGATGCCAGGGCGGGGTCGTCGAGCCAGGGCTGGGGACGCCGGTCGAGGTCCCACAGATGGTGGTGCGCATCGATGAGGACGGGGGCAGGGGCGGTGGTCATGGCGGGTTCCAAGTCGGGTCGGTCTGGCGTGGGCCCCTCAGGCGGTGGCGTCTTCGCCGGGCGGGTCGAGGTGCCAGATTTCGGTGAGTTCCGTCCACTGGCGAGATTCGCCCCGGTCGGGCCAGGGTTCCTGGCAGGGGTCGGTGAGTTTCCACCATTGCTGGGTTTCGGGGTCGGCTTCGAGGATGGCCATGTCGGCCTCGAAGTCCTCGCCGTGGTACTCGAAGTAGGCGAACAGCACATCGCTGTGGAGGAAGATGCTGTAGTTGCGGATGTTCGACCGGTGCAGGGCGGCTTGGACGCCGGGCCAGACGGCCGAGTGGAGTTCGAGGTACTCCTTGCGGTGCTCGGGTCGGAGCCTGATGGTCTGGGCCACGCGCTTCATGCGGTTTCTCCCTCCGCGCCCGGTGAGGGCGGGTCGGCCGGGGTGTCGAACGGGGTGCGGTAGCTGGGTGTGTTGGCGCGCAGCCGGAGGCGCAGGGTGAGCTTGACGCGGCTAGAGGCGGGCAGACGGACCGTCAGGAAGGTGCTGTCGCAGACCTGCTCCGTCTCGGTGACGACCGGCTCGGTGTGGCCGTAGTCGTACATGTCCCCGATCCAGCCGTCGTCCTCGCAGGTCGTGTACCGGACGGCGGTGATGGTGTGCTCGGCGAAGGCGCCCGCCTGGACGATCACCGTGCGATCCGCCTCGGGGGAGAGGTTGACCAGTTCGACGGTGGTCGCCTCGGGATCGATGGAGGTGACCAGCGCGGCCACGTCCGGCGGCAGGCCGGCTCGGCGGGCCTCGGCGTCGTGGTACCGCAGCCGGGCCTGCTGAAGGCCGCCGTTGTACAGCACCTGCGGGCCTCCCCAGGTCAGCTGGACCAGAGCCTCGGTGACCACGGGGTTCGACTGCTGCCACACGTGGATGTCGGCCTCGGGCACGTCCAGGTCGCGGTAGCGGTCGATCCGCCGCAGGCGGTGGCGGACCTGGGCCTGGGCGGTGGCGAGAATCCGCTCGGGGTAGCCGGGGTCGTCGCCGGCGAGGAAGGCGAACCAGGCCTTCTCGTGCCCGGACTCCTCCTTGGCCCGGAACGGCCGGACGGTGCGCCAGTCGATGCCGTCGGCCTCACGCAGCCCCTCCAGCCGGGCGCGGTCGGCGTCGGAGGCCGTGTGGTGCCACAGAGCCACCGGGACCGGCGGGGTGGCCGGGTTGTAGTCGAACCAGCCCGAGTCGTTGTGGCGGAACGGCAGGTGCGGAGTGGGGGTGTGGATGTCGGGGCCGAGTTCGACCGCCCACTTGGAGGGGAGACTGGAGTCCGCTTCGGTGTGGGGCATCACCTTGCCGCGGCCGATGAGGGCGTCGAGCGATGTCGCGACCATGGAGAGGTAGTCGTCGTCGCCGGTGACCGTGGCCGCCGCGAGCGCCGCCACACAGGCCGCGTGGCCCACGCTGTGCCAGCCGTGCGGCCAGGACCAGCCGTAGTGGCCGCCGTACCAGCGGCCCTCCAGCAGGCTGCCGACGACGCCGTCCGGACCGGCGTTGTCCGGGATGAGACCGCCGTTCGCCTCGGTGCGCTCCCGCCACGCGCCGACGTACTCGACGATCCAGTCGCGGTAGCGGTCCTCGCCGGACAGGATCCAGGCGTTGAGGACCAGTCCGGCAGCGGCGAGATTGACCGCGGTGTCGCCGACGCCCATCCGGTCCCGCATCTGGGCTCCGAGACGCGGGTCCGCGGAGAGTGGGTACGGGCCGCCGTCCGCCTCGGGGATCCAGTCGAGCGGGAAGCCGTACGTCTGCGCTTCCTTGAGCAGCCATGGGTAGACGTCGCCGTCGAACAGACCCGTTCGGTCGGGGTCGCTGCCGTTGTGCGGGCGGGTGATGACGCGGTGCTCGGGGTCGTAGTTGCCCTTGGCCGGGTCGACGTACAGCTCGGCAAAGCGCAGGGCACGCCCGGACCAGCGGTCGGGGGCGGCCATGCACAGGAAGTAGAGCAGCAGCAGGCTCTCGCCCTGGTGGAACCAGTCGTAGCCGCGCTCGAACTCGTCGTGCAGCATGCCGAGTTCGGTGAGCTGCCGGGTCACGCCCTTCCAGTGCTTCTCACTGGCGGGCAGCAGATCGTCGGCGCCGCCGAGGAGGTAGAGCTGGGGCCAGTTGAAGAACACCTCGTAGAAGTCGTCCACGCCGTCGCGGGTGGTCAGCGGGCCGGAGTAGTTCAGTCGTCCGTCCGGGCCGGTGAAGTCGCGGGCGAAGCGTCGCCAGGCGTGGTCGAGGAGGTCGAACAGGGATCGCTGGGCCACGGCCCAGCCGGGTGGTTCGAGCAGCGGCACCGCCGCCTCGATCTCGGGTGGCGGGACCGGCCGGCCGCACGGGGCGTCCTCGGCCGAGGTGCGGTCGGCAGAGCTGTGGTCCATGGGAGATCTCCGTTCGGGTGGGCGGCAGGACGGCGCACGCCGGGGACGACGGCCGGGCCGGTCGGGACGGGCCGCTATTCCTTGGTGGCGCCGGCGAGCATCCCGCTGACCAGGAAGCGCTGGGCGAAGAGGAAGACGATCAGCACCGGCGTGATGGCGACGAGCGTCGCCAGTGCCAGCTGCGGACGCTGGATGGCCAGGTCACCGACGGTCGGATTGAAGGACGGGACGTTGCTGAGCAGGGTGCCGACCCCCACCTGGATGGGCATCTGGCTGCTCTCGGGGAGCATGACGTACGGCAGGAAGTAGTTGGTCCAGTTGGCGACGAAGCTGAAGAAGCCCACGAGCGCGATGACCGGGGTCGCCAGCGGCAGGGCGATGTGCCAGAAGACGCGGAACTCCGAGCAGCCGTCCATCCGTGCCGCGGCCAGCAGGTCCTTCGGTACGGCGGTGGTGAAGTAGATGTACGTCAGGTACACGCCGAACGGGTAGAACGAGTACGGCAGGATGATCGACCACATCGTGCCGATCAGATGCACCGCGTTGATCTCCAGGAACAACGGCACCACCAGGGTGGCGTTCGGCATGAGCATCACGACCAGGGTCGCCACCAGCAGGGTGTGCCGGCCGCGGAACTCGGTCATGGCCAGGGCGTATCCCGCGGGAATGGCGACACCGAGAGTGATGACCAGCGAGATCACCGCGTAGAGCGCGGAGTTGCCGAGCCACTGCATGACGGCGTCGTCCTGGAACGACGTGAGCGCGTCCCAGTTGGCCTTGAGCGCGTGGAAGGAGCCGAAGGACAGCGGGTTGTCGTGGACCAGCTGCTGGTCGGTCTTGGTCGCCGCGAGGACGAGCCACAGCACCGGCAGCACGAAGAACACGACGAACACGGCCAGCACGGTGCCGGTCTGCAGCTGTGCTGCCACGCGCCGCAGGGGACGGGGACGCCGCCGCTCCGGAGCCCGGTGATGCGTTCGGCTCATGACGCTCGGTTCCCCTTCCGCATGGGGGGCGGCGACCGAGACGGCAAAGGACTTATTCGGCATCGAAGAACCCCGACCGTGCGACGAAGACGGCGGCGGCCGACACACTGACGACCAGGAGCTCCACCGAGACGGCGGCCGCGCCGTTGATGTTGTTCATCTGGAAGGCGAAGTCGTACGTCAGCTGGTTGAGCGAGTAGTCGCGTCCGGCCACGCCCACGCTGGCGAGGGAGAGCAACTGGGGCTCGACGAACAGCTGGGCGCCGCCCGCGAACGCCAGGATCACCATGTACACGATCCACTTACGGAGCATCGGGATCTGCACGTGCCAGGCGGTCTGCCAGGCGCCCGCACCATCGATGCGCGCGGCTTCCATCACGTCCGTGGGGATGTTGTTGAGCGCGCCGTACATGACGACGATCCAGCCGCCCGCGCCGGTCCAGAACGCGATGATCGTGAACAGCAGGGGCAGGTTGCCGGGCGCGATCACCTCGCCGAAGGTGTGGAACCCCAGCACGCCCAGCAGCGATCTGACCGGGCTCACCGTCGGGTCGAGCATGAACAGCCACACCAGCACGCTCGCGGCGCCGGCGAGCGCTCCGGGGATGTAGTAGAGGAAACGCAGGGCCTTGCTGGCGGAACCCGAGGCCAGGCGGTGCAGCAGCAGCGCCAGGGCCACCACGAACACCACCAGGGACAGGAGCCAGAAGAGGAGGTAGACGGCGACATGGCTCACGGCGTCCAGGAAGCGGAAGTCGTGCGCCGTGCTGACGAAGTTGGCGAAGCCGGTGACCTTGCCCCCGGCGTCGGTGAAGGCGAAGTAGACCGCGTAGGCGGTGGGGAGCACGCCGAAGGCGACCAGCAGGACCACGTAGGCGGCGACGAAGGCCATACCGGCCCGGCTCTGCCGGGCGGTGCCGCGAGGGCGCCGGGTGGCAGAGCCGGCCCGCGAGTGGGTGAGGGTCACTGCGAGACCTTGTATCCGTTGGACTTGGCGTACTTGACGATGGAGTCCTGCCAGGCGGGCAGCATCGAGGCGACGCTCTTGCCCTGGGTCAGGGCCGGCTTGACGGTGGCGGCCCAGATCGCCTCCTGGCTGAACTGGCCCGAGCCCCAGCCCGGCCAGACCTGGGAGGACGCGGCCTTGAGGGCGTTCAGGTCACTGGCGAAGTAGCCGGAGGAGTTCTGCCCCTTCAGCCAGACCTCGGCGGCCGGGGCGTAGGCGGGGAAGCCCGGCGCCTTCTTGCCCTGGTAGGCGTTGTCGGTGGTGACCCACTTCAGGAAGTCGGTGGCGGCCTTGATGTGCTCGGAGTGCTGGGACAGCAGCCAGGTGCCGCCGCCGACGTTGCCGGTGGACGGCGAGGTCTCGCCCTTCCACTGGGGGATGGGTGCGGCCGCTATCTGCTTGGCCGGCGTCTTGAAGGTGCCCTCGAACAGCGCGCCGCCGTACCAGGCCGGGCCCGGCATGAGCAGGACCTTGTCGGCCTGGTTCTTGCCGAAGTCGGTGCTGAAGACGCCGCTGATGGACATGGACTTGTTCTTGATCAGTACGTCCATGAGCTTGGCCATCTTGGTGCAGGCCTCGCTGGAGGTGTTCACCGACACGGACTTGGGGCCGGTGATGTGGTTGGCGCCGCACTTGCTCGCCCACAGGTAGATCTCGGGGGTGAAAGAGTCGCCCGCGTCGCCCACCAGGTAGCCGGGGTGCTCCTTGGCCACCTTCTCGCCGAGTTGCTGGTACTCCTCCCAGGTCGTCGGAACCTGGTAGCCGAACTTCTTCAGCAGCGGCGCGTTGTACCAGAGCACTGCCTGGGAGAGGTCGTTGCGCAGGCAGTAGACGGTGCCGTTGACCGTGCAGACGTCGTTGGCCCCGCTCGCGAACTTCCCCAGGGTCGCCTCGTCGACCAGGCCCTTGTTCAGCGGAGCGGCGAAGCCCGCGTCGACCGCCCAGGAGGCCTCGTTGTTCTGCGAGCTGAACACCACGTCCGGCCAGCCCTTGTGGGTGCGGTTGAACAGCTGGACCTTGGTCTGGAGGTAGTTGGAGCCGTTGGCGTCGCCGTCGTAACTGACGATGTTCAGCTTCACCTCGGGGTGCAGCTTCTGGTACAGCTTCACGGCGTCCATACGGGTCGCGTCCACCCAGACGGTCAGCGCACCGTCCTTCTGCGGCACCTGGGCGAAGCCGTCCTTGGTCGTCGTACCCGTGGTGCCGCCGCCACAGGCGGTCAGGGTCAGCGCCGCGGCGGCTGCGCAGCCGGCCAGCAACGCCGCACGACTCTTGCTGGAGGCCCTCTCCCGGCCGGACGAAGGCTTGTTGACGGTCATGTGCGACTCCACTGGTTTCACAGGGCGCCCCGAGTGGATGAGCAGGTGGGGCGGGGATGGGGCGACGCCGGCCGTAGCGGTCGGGCGTCGTGGACCGCGGACGGCCGTCCCGCTTGCCGTCGCGGAAGAAATTAGCCGCCTTATTCAGGGGGCAGTCAAGGGTTTGTGCAGCCTTCCTCTCAGCGATTTGCGTCTGACACGACAGCTCAGAAGGCAGAAACAACCCAAAAGTCACCTATAAGGTAGTTATAGACCCCGCTCCATGATGTGGATCTGCTCGCTTGATGAGTACGACTCATTGAGGCTTGAGATACGATGAGCGCGGCTCCACAGGGATCAGCCGCCCAGTTGCGTCAGCCAGGAGGCAGGACAGATGAACGACACGCCCGCGGCCCAGACGGCCTTGCCGGCGCAGCCACCTCCCGTTGCGGCGGCAGCGGTGAACGGCGCGGACGCGCGCCCTGACTACCGGCCCGGCTACGAGGTCGTGGCGGAGCGGATCCTCGAGTTCATCGCCGAGGCCCGTCTGGTGGCAGGTGACCGGCTGCCCACGGAGAACGATCTGGCGCAGAGGCTGAACACCAGCAGGGCGGTGGTGCGGGAGGCCGTGAAGATCCTTTCGGCGCTCGGCCGGGTCCGGGCACACAAGGGGCGCGGACTGTTCGTCGCGGACGACGAGGGCATGCTCCTCACCAGCCGCTGGGGCGGCTTCTTCCGACCCGTCGACCTCGATCACGTGCTCATGCTGTTCGAGTTCCGCCGGGTTCAGGAGACGGCCGCGAGCAGTCTGGCCGCAACCCGTGCCACGCCCGCCGAGCTGCGGACCATCGAGGTGGCCGTGCAGCAGTGCCGGCACGGGTTCACCCATGGTCAGGTCGACGTGTTCAACCAGGCGGACGAGGACTTCCACATGGGCGTCGCCGTCGCCTCCCACAACGCCTTCCTCGTCAGCGCGGTGCGTGATGCACGACGACTGCAGCGGCAGTCCAGCGCGATCGGCATCCACG